>Ga0207678_10003482_pt1 | contig 14170 bp, 8 predicted proteins | sample KBSC63metaG_FD_184319 | JGI IMG/M metagenome (GOLD analysis project Ga0207678, IMG submission 184319) | Corn rhizosphere microbial communities from Kellogg Biological Station, Michigan, USA - KBS C6-3 metaG (SPAdes) (version 2) | ecosystem: Host-associated > Plants > Roots > Rhizosphere > Soil ... | reverse complement strand
GTCTGCCGATCACTCGCGCCATTCCCCCCGGATCGCGCGCCGCCGACGAGCGCTGCCTTTAGCAAGCAGCGATCCATCACACCTTTGTCTGCATGGTCCCCCCGGCCGCGCAACGTTCAAGCACCGGCCAGACCTCGTCGGCTTAATCGCATTCGACGACTGTGGCGAGCGCTACTGCACAGCGGTGCATTCAGCCTCGAACGTCCTTCCAGCCTGAAGCACGATCGGGCAATTCAGCGCGCCGCTGGAGCTGCCTTATATTTAGGCGTGATTTCTCGCGCTTGCGTCGACTTCAACGAACGTGCGCCGACTCACCAGCACGAAACGTGACAGCAACATGACGTTACTCGCGAGGCGAGCATTGCGAGATCAATGCCGCACGCGGCGTCCGCGATCGCAGGTTCAGATCAGCAGTGTCAACTCAGCGCAACCGGGCGCTGATGTTGCTCGCGACCGCGCATCCGAAGGGACCGCTCAGGAGCGCGCGATGAAGTCGCGCACGAGCGGATAGACGCTCTCTCGCCAGCGCCGTCCGCTGAAGATGCCGTAGTGCCCGGCGCCCTTCACCATCAGGTGCTGCTTTCGCTCCTGGGGAATGCCAGCGCACAGCTCCTGCGCGGCCCGCGTCTGTCCCAGCCCCGAGATATCGTCGAGCTCCCCTTCGATCGTGAACAAGGCCGTGCGCGTCAACGCCTCGGGCGCTACGCGTGCGCCGCGTACGTGCCACAGCCCGCGCGGCAGCAGGTGATGCTTGAACACGATGCGGATGCAATCCATGTAGTACTCCGCGGGCAGATCGATGACCGCGTTGTACTCGTCGTAGAAGCGGCGATGGGCAGCCGCATCTTCCAGATCGCCCTCGACCAGGTGGCGATAGAAGTCCCAGTGCGAGCCCATGTGCCGGCCCGGGTTCATGGCGATGAAGCCGGCGTGCTGCAAGAAGCCAGGGTACACGCGCCGGCCCCGCCCCGGGTAAACGGCGGGCACCTCGTGCAGCACGTTCTGCTCGAACCATTGCAGCGAATGGTCGGTCGCCAGATCGTTGACCCGAGTCGGGTTGCAGCGTGAGTCGATGGGGCCGCCCATCATGGTCAGGCTCCGGGGCGTGGTCTCGCCCGCGGAAGCAAGCAGCGACGCCGCTGCCAGCACCGGCACACAGGGCTGGCAGACGGACATGACGTGCAAACGCTCGGCGCCGATCTGGCGGATGAACTCGATCACGTAGGCGACGTAGTCATCCAGTGTGAAAGGGCCTTGCGTGCGCGGCACGAGCCGCGCATCGACCCAGTCGGTGACGTACACCTGGTGATCCGAGAGCAGCGTGCGCACCGTGTCGCGCAGGAGCGTGGCGTGGTGACCGGAGAGCGGCGCCACCACTAGCACCGGGGGATCCCGCTGCAACGCCTCACGGACGGCGGGGTCGTCACTCTGTCGCTCGAAGCGGAGCAGACGACAGAAGGGCTTGCTCGACACCGTCTTCTCCGCCACGGCGACGCTGGCTCCGCGCACCTCCACGGAACGGATCCCGAACTCGGGCTTCGGGTAGTCCTTGCCCAGCCGATAGAACAGCTCATACCCGGCGGCGATGCGCGACGCCCCGGGCATCTGGGACAGCCAACTGCCCGGCGTCGAAAACAAGCAGGCGCCGACGCGAGCGAGGTAGGTGGCAGGACTGAGAAGCGCGCGATTGAACTCGTGAATCTGGTACAGCATCGTGAGTGCGATAATCGGGGTGCGGGGTGCCGCCGCGGAAGCACGCGGCGGCGCGGCGGGGACGTCTCGCGCAGTTTTCGCAGCGTAGCACGGGATCGCCTGTGCTCCCACCCTGACTGCCGGCGCGCAATCACCCCCCAAGAGGGCAGTCAGCGGATCGTCCATCCGCCATCGACCACGATCATCTGCCCGGTGATGTTGCGGGCCGCGGGCGAAGCCAGAAAAGCGATGATGCCGGTGATTTCGTCGATGCCGATGAACACGCGCTTGGGCATCGGCTCGAGCATGATGCGGTCGATGACCTCCGCCTCTGAAATACCGTGCGAGCGAGCCTGGGCGGCGATTTGCTGGTCGACGAGCGGCGTCTTCACGTAGCTCGGGCAGATGGTGTTGATCGTGATGTCGGTGTTCGCGGTCTCCAGCGCGATGGTCTTGGAAAATCCCACCAGGCCGTGCTTCGCGGCGACATAGGCGCTCTTGTAGGGGCTCGCGACCAGCGAGTGGATGCTACCGATGTTGACGATGCGCCCGAAGCGGCGCTCGCGCATCATCGGCAGCACCGCTCGCGTCAGGCGCGCGCTGCCGACCAGCATCACCTGGATCAGGTACTCCCAGCGGTCGATCGGAAACTGCTCGAGCGGGGCGACGAACTGCAGACCCGCGTTGTTGACTAATACATCGGCCGGGCGAGACAGGCGCCCGATCGCCTCCCGCACGCTCTGGTCCGAGCTCACGTCAATCTCGATGGCCTCGGCGGAACCGCCGCGCGAGCGGATCTGCTCGGCGACCTCCTGCACTTCGGCGAGCTTCAGGTCGCTGACGATGACATGGTGTCCGGACTGGGCGAGCTCGGCGGCGACGCCGGCGCCAATGCCGCTGGCTGCCCCGGTGATCAAGATGCTGTGCATGGCGGGAAACCTCCTCGGATGGGCGACTCGCAGCGCAAGTCGCGTGCCAGTGTCAGCGAGGCAAGAATCGCCTCCGCCCTGGCCGGGGCCCGCGCGCCCGCACGAGCCCGAGTACTGTGCGGCTCGAGCACTGCAACGCCTGGCACGGGAGCCAGAGTGCCAGTACCATCAAGTGTCTATGGCCACCTTGTTCAGAGGCGTATTCTTGACGTCCAAGGACCCCGCGTCGACCGCGCGGTTCTATCGAGACGTCGCCGGTTTGGAGCTCGAGCAGATGGGGGGTGAAGGTGCGTATGTGTACTGGCGGGTGGACCATGACGGTCTGCAGCTGGCAATCCACGACGCCCAAAAGTTTGCGGCGTTCACCCACCCGCCCAAGCCCGAGTCGAACCTGACGCACCTCTATTTCAAGGTGGAGAGCCAGGAGGATTTCCTGGAGCGCCTGCGCAAGATGAACATCAAACCTCAGACGACCGACGAAGTCGTGGTGACGGTCCTCGATCCGGACGGCCGCCGGGTGATGTTCGGGACCACGTGAGCCTAGGTCAAGTGCAGTGGTAGTGCCAGTGATCTGCTGATGCGACCGCGAATGCCCGTTACGAATGAGTAGCGCGAGCTAGGGCTGAGGGAGCGCTTCGAGCGACGGCGGTTCGGCGGACGCACCCACGTCGTCCGAGTCGTCCGGGTCATCGCTCTCCAGCGGAGGGGCCTCGGCAACGTCGAGCTGAATGCCAACGTTCAGACCAAACACCCAGGCGTCGACCCGGAAGGTGCCTTTGACGGGGGGCTCCAGCGGATCGGCCATGGCCGTCGTGCGGCTCGCGGGCAGCACATACAAGGCGCCCACGTCAGCGCGGATCAGCGGAGTGATCTGCGCGCCAAAGCCCGCGCTGAGATCGATGCGGTTCACGTCGGGCAGCTGAAAATCGAGCGTGGTCGAAGGAATGGGCGTCTGATCCCAGATCGCGCCGAGGCGCGCCGACCAGCGCTTGTCGAAGGTGTATTCGGTGCCGAGCCGCAGCGTGTACGAGTCTTTCCAGTCCCTGCGCGAGCTCTGTACCTGTCCGTCGGGCAGCTCGACGTCGAGGCTGTCGTAGCTGGACCAGCCACGCCAGGTCGCATCGAGCTCGATGTCCCACTCGGGCAGCGGGGCGACGGACACTCCGAAGATCAGCATCTGCGGCAAGGTCACGCTCGTGTGCACCCCACCGTCTGGCGGCAGGCTGCCGCGGTAGGCCGGTGGCGCATCAAAGTCCGCGTCGCCCCGGAACTTCAGCAGCACCGGACTGCGGTAGGTGAGGCCCAGCGACAGCGCCGGTAGCGCGCTCGGACGATAGGAAAGCCCGGCGCGCCCGCCGAGCCCGAACGCGCTTCCGCTGAGCGCCGCGCTGCCCACGTCCGTGCCGAAGGGAATGTCGCGGGTGAGCCGCACCTCAGCCGGCACCAGATCCATCCCGGCTCCGAGGGAGAGACCCGGTACCCACTGCGCGAGGTTCAGTGCCCAGGCCGCCGTGATGAAGAAGGTGTGCAGCTCCGCCTGCCGCACACTGCCGGCCCCGGGCGAAGACGCCGGCCAGTCGAGGGCCAGCCCGAACGGCGAATACAGCCCGATGCCGAGCGCCACCTGAGCGCTGGCGCGCCAGCTCGCGAACAGCTGCGGCAGCACGAAGGTGTCCGGGTTTGCCTTGGTCTTTTCGCCGCCCTCGGCTGGGGTGAACTCCGCCGTCGGTCGCACCGCCGTTCCCCCGAGCTGGAGCTGCAGGCCGTGCAGCTCCGCCATGCCTGCAGGGTTGTAGTAGATGCTGGAGGCGTTGGTTGCATGTGCGATCACGGCGCCGGAGCGGCCCGTCGCGGCCGCGTCCTGCTCGTCGACGTGAAAGCCCGAGGCCCTCGCCGTACGCGGTGCGGCAATGGCTGCGCCGACCAGCAGCAGCGCCCCGAGCGGCGGCACCACGACGCGCGGGACGTCCGCTCGTGCCCTCACGGCGCGCCTCCACTGCCAGAGATGAGGTGCGTCGCGAAGAATCCGAGCGTATCGAGCTGCATACGCAGGGTCCCTAGCTCCCCGCTGCCCGGTGCCATGCCTGGCTCCGGGTCAGCCGGGTCGAGCAGCGAGCCGTGTGCGTAGGCATTGCCCGGGAACTGGCTCGCGGGGTCACCAGCGATGCCGTCGTAGCGGACCCAGTGCGAGCCCGGAGCGACCACGACCGGGCTGGGCGTCCGCGAGTCGGGCGTGGCGCGCTCGGCCAGCTCCGGCTGAAGCCCGAGCGCGGTGCCGAAGGTCAACGTGGCAGAATTGGGAATCACGGCGTCGCCCACCACTTCCGCGAGCAAGAGGCTCGGGGTGCGGGGTGTCCCCGCGGAATTGAGCTTTTGCTGGTAGCGATCGGCATAGTTGACGGGATCGATCGGGTCGAGGATCCAGCGCGCAGCCGCCGCGAACTGCAAGAATCCGGGATCCGTCTTCCACTCGTCGCCGAGGCAAGTCGCGTTCGGGTTCGTGCCGCCGTTCCAGGTCTGCCCGCTGAGCACTCCCGCCGAGATCAAGCCGTCTACCAGGGGGCAGCGAATCCCGGGTGTGCCGCTGTCGACCAGCACCTGCAACCAATCGGCGGCCCCCACGTTCAGCTCCGCCGCGCGGATCGCGCTGCTCTGGGCGACCGTCACGCCACCAAGCAGCGAGCCCAGCGACTGGCCCAGATAGCCGATGCGCTGCGCGTCGACCTGCAGCGCGCCGCAAGCACCGGGCTGCGCGCACGCAGTGAGCGCCGCTTCGAGCGCGAGCTGATCCAGCACCGTCTGCCGCAGGTGATCGCGCGTGCGCGGTAGATCGGGTGACAAGACCGGCGCGAAGCACTGCGGCGCGCAGGTAGGGCCGAACTGGGTTGGGCAGGGACGCGCGGGACCGGCCCCATCGCAGCCGAGGGCCGCGTCGGTGCTGGTGCGCACCGCGCGCGTTCCATGATCGACGGCGTCGACGGCGACGCTGGCGATGCCGCCGCGGGCCAGCGTGCCGGCGATCGCCAGCAGGTCTTCCTTGCTGCGCGTGATGCCGTGCGAGAAGATCACTGTCGGGACGGGGCCAGGCGCTGCCGTCCGCGGCAGCACGATCAGCAGCGGCAGCTGGCGCTCGCAGACCTTGCTGGGCTGGGCGGGGTCATCGAAGCTCGCTGCCAACGTGCCCGGCTGCGTGCAGTCGTCGCCCTGCAAGAAGCTGGAGGACGTGAAGCTCGGCGCTGCAGACACCGGGCTCGCCGCATACACCGCGGCGATCGCGTCGCAACCGAGCTGGCTGCAGGGCACACCGGGAATGGCGCTGGCGAAGAACGCCTCCACCGAGAGCGGCGCGCCGTCGCCAGCGACCGGCGCCGGCAGGACCAGCGGCACCGCAGCATTGCCCGCCAGTTGCGCCGCGCTGCCCGCCTGCTGCGGATCGAGCGCTGCGCCGATGGTCTGGGTGTGGAACGCCCAGGCGAGCAGGATGTCGTCCCGCCCGCTCAGGGCGCCGGGCTGGCTCACGGCCAGCGCCGGTGCCAGCTGATCGATGGCCGCGAGCAATGGCGCGTGGGCGCGCCAGAGCGTATCGAGACCATGGAGCGACGCGAGGTCTTCGGGATCGGCAGGATCAAACGGCGTGGCGTTGTGATCGGGCAGCGCTTGCGGGCTCGGATCGGAGAAGCTCACCGGCGCCTCCGCCTGGCGCACCAGGGCCCAGGTGGGCGAGGGCTCGAACGTCGTGCCGTCCGCCGATTGAATGCCGCTGGTCAGCAGCACCGCATAGGTGCTGTCTCCCCGGAGCGGCGCGCGCGGTAGCACCGTCAAGTTGGGCACGGTCTCGCTGCTGCTGCAGTCCGCCGCGGCGCGCTGGGAGCCACCGGCGACGACGTCCACCGCCACCAGCCCCTCGAAGCGGGCCAAGGGCACGCCGTGCTCGGCGATTCGCGCCACGAATACGCGCCCCGGCGTCGAGCCCACATCGACGGGAGTGCTGAAGGTGGCGACCAGGCTCATGCGCGAGGTGCCGAAGCCATCGAGCTGATTCAACGCGAGGCGCAAGCTCTCCGCCGACGACCCCGGTTGCTCCCCACAGCTGGGCGGCACGTTGACTCGGCCCGTCACGGGATCCATCAAGAGCGCGTTCGGCAAGGGCACGACGCGCTGCGCCGGATCAAACTCGGCCACGGGCGGCAATGATGCCTCGAGCGTGGAAGGCAGCTCCGTCGGGTCTGTTTCAACCGACTCGACGCAACCGAGCTGCAGGCTCGAGAGCGGCAAGACTGCAAGCGGCAAACAGCCGAGCACGAGGGCTCTGCCAAGCAGCTGACCCTGCCGCCGGGCTAGCCTCAGCCGCCGAGCTAGCCTCAGCACCTCCCACCCCGCCCCTGCCCCAACCTTCCTTGGATGCAAAGCACTGCGCATCATGCCCCAGCACCACCGCGGCGCAAGCCCTTTCGCTCGAGTCACGGTCCCCCTGTCGCTCTGCGGGGACACCCCGCACCCCGACCGCGTCTCGAGCCGCTATAGTTGCCTTCATGAAGCTTGGTTGGCTGCCACTCGGTTTGTTCGGAGCCATGCTCTTCGGATGCTCCCCCGCGCTGAAGACGTTTGCCGAGTACCCCGCACCAGAGCCCGCTCGGCTGGAGCACGGGCAGACAGGTCCCGAAGTGGACGCGCTGCTCACTGACTTTTACGAACGCCCCTTTGCGCCGCAGCAGCTGCGGGGCGAGCTCGCGGGCGTGCTGTCCAAGTATCCCCATTCGTCGCGCGCTCACGAGGTGGCGGCCTACCTGGCCATGCTCGATGCAGATGCCGCCGGCGCCGTCCATCACTTCATCGCGGCAGCCAGCGATCTCGACTCGGAGCTGACGGGCCTCTACCTCTGGGAGCTCGGGCAATGGTCGCGCAGCGCCAGCGAAGACAGCCGCGTGCAGAGCTTGCTGGAGAGCTTGATCCGGCTGCATCCGCGCGCCGACGTGCGCGACCGTGCGCGCGCCGAGTTGGCCTCGTTGCTGGAGATGCGCCTTCAGCTGGAGGCCGCCCGCGCGCTGACTGCGCAGCTCGGTTACCTGTCGGACTGGAACCTGATCGGTCCCTTCGACAACGATCAAGGCAAAGGTTTTCTGACCAGCTACCCTCCCGAGAGCTCGCTGGCCTTGCAGCAGCAGTACGACGGCAAGCTCCTGCCCGTCCGCTGGCATCGGGTACAGGCGGATCCGACCGGAGCTGTCGCGCTCGACGATCTGGTCGCGCCCAAAGAGTTTGCGCTGGCCTACCTGGCGACGTTCGTGGGGGCCGACAGCGCAGGCCCGGCGGAGCTGCGCCTGAGCGCGGGCGAAGCCGCCCAGGTGTGGTGGAATGACGCGCTGGTGGCCTCCGAGGAGACGCTCGCTGACGCCGCGCCCGACAACCTCGTGATCCCGGTACAGCTCGCTCGGGGCTGGAACAAGCTGTTGATCAAGAGCTGCGTGCGCCGCTCCGCCTGGTCGGTGCAGGCACGCGTGACGCAGCCGGGCGGCTCGGCGTGGCCGGGGCTGCGTACCAGCAGCGCGCAGCAGCCCTATGCGCCGGCCGCCAGCAGCGCGAAGCCCGATGCGCTCGCGTTTCTGCCCCCGGCCGTGGCACAGTTGCCGAGCCCGGGGCGGCGCGAGTTTCTGAGCAGCCGCTTCGCCTCCGCCACGGGCCGCCCCAAGCAGGTGCTGCCGCCGCTGGAGCGCTTCGCCAAGACGGCGCCGGACAACGCGCTGGCCAGCTATCAGATCGCGCTCGCGTACTGGCAGAACGACGAGCTCGGCAAGGCCATCGACGTGTTGAACGCGGGTGTCCAGCGCTATCCGGAGCTCGGCGGCTTCCGGCTGAAGCGCTCGCGTTACTACCGGCAGAAGAAGCTCTGGGACCAGGCGCTCGCCGATCTGCGCGCCATCGGCGGAGCCTCCAGCGCGCCCGCTGCTCGAGCCCCCGCTGCCCCAGCCCCCGCTGGCGTAGCTGCTACCTCGGGGGCCCTCACCACCCACCGTGACGCGGCGATCGAGCTCGCCCAGCTGCATGGCGCGCGCGGCTTCACCCTCGATCAGTGCCGCGAGCTCGGTGCGCTGGCCGCGAGTGTGCCCGATCTGGCCAACGCGCGCCTCGATCTGGCGCAGTGTCGCGACGACCTCGGCTACACCTCCAGCGCCCAGGCGGAGCTGCGCGCCGCGCTCGCGCTCGAGCCCGGCAATCTGCTCGCCAATCAGCGCCTGATCAACCTGCTGACGCGCCAGCTCGATTTCTCCGGCGCACTGGAGCTGAACGCGCGCGTGCGCACGCTCGACCCCTACTCGATCGGGTGGCAGCTGCAGCGCGCCAACCTGGAGCGCCGCCGTGGCGAGCGCTCTGCGGCGCGCGCCGCCTACGAAGCCCTGCGCAGGCAGGACCCCGACTTTGCGCTCAGCTACGAGAAGCTCGCGGATCTCAGCTACGAGGACGGCAAGAGCGGCGAGGCTACCGCTCTGTACGAGCAGGCGCTGGCGCGCAACCCGAGCAGCTCGGAGCTCGCGGAACGAGTCGCGTTCCTGAAGCCCGCCGACCAGGCCGTGACCGAGCTGTTGCCGAGCGAACAGCAGATCGACGCGGCTGTGCGCGGATCAGCCGCGGTACAGGCATTGCCCGGCAGCTACACCGTGCTGCTGCTGGACCACGAGCTGGTGGAGATCGAAAATGACGGCAGCGCCAAGCGCACCATCACGCGCGTGACCCGCGCCGAGAACCAACAGGGCGTCGACCGGCTCACGCGCGTGAGCTTGCCGGGTAGCGGCAGCCGCAAGGTGCTGCGCGCCTACGCCCTGAGCCCGCAGGGCGAGCGCCAGGAGGCCTCGTCCATCCAGGAGACGGCCGTGCGCTTTCGCAAGCTCGAGCCGGGCTCGATCACGGTGCTGCAGTACCTGCATTATCAGCCGAGCGGCGCATTCCTGCCCAACCATTTCGCCGACACGCACTACTTCCAGAGCCCGCGCGATCAGCTGGAGAATGTGAGCTGGGTGCTGGTGCACGGCAAGGGTCGCAAGCTGGAGGTGGCCGCCCGCGGCGACGTGAAGGAGACGCGCAGCGAGCGCGGCGAGCGCGTGGTGCGCACCTTCAGCGCCAGCCATGTGGCACCATTGATCGACGAGCCGTTGATGCCGCCCGCCGGCGATCTGCTGCAGCAGGTGTCCGTGACCACGCTCGGCACCTGGGACGAATACTGGCGCTGGGAAAAGGCTCTGCTCTCCGACGCTTTCCGCACCAGCCCCGAGCTGGAATCGCTGGCGGCGCGCCTGACGCAGAGCGCCGCCACGCCCCGCGACAAGCTGGACCAGCTGTTCCACGCGGTGATGAAGGACATTCGCTACCAGCAGGAGTACGAGACCACCATCGCCGGGGTGCGCCCGCACACGGCCCCGGTGGTGCTGGAGCGCGGCTACGGAGACTGCAAGGACAAGGCCGTGCTCCTGATCCAGCTCGGCAAGCTCGCCGGGCTGAAGCTGGAGTTTGCGCTGTTGCGCACCACCAACGTGGGCCAGGTCCAGCGCGATATTCCCAACCAGCAGTTCAATCACGCGATCGTGTACGTGCCGGAGCAACCGGGCATCGAGAGCGCGTTCTTCCTCGATCCGACCACGGACGCCCTCGACATGGGCAACCTGCGCGGTGACGACCAAGGCGCGCTGGCGCTGGTGATGGACAGCGCGGGCACCAGCTATCGCTTCATTCCCATCCCCTATCAGGCGCCGGAGCTGGAGTTCGAGACTCACGAGCTGCGCGTCCAGATCAAGTCACCCACCGAGGCCAGCGCGGTCGACAAGATCACGCTGCGCGGCAGCGACGCCTCCGAGCTGCGGCAGCTGCTGCGCAACCCGGAGGTCGCGAACAAGGCGCTGCAGAGCCTGTCCTCGGCGCTGTTCACGGGTGCTACGCTGCAGCAGCGCACCAGCGAGCACACCGAAGACGTATGGCACCCGCTGCAGGTCGAGCTGCAGCTGGACGTCGCGAGCGCAATCCAGAGCCAGAACGAGACCTGGCGGCTGCCCGTGCCGGCGCTCCTGCCCGGCGTACGCGCCAGCACGCTCGCCAACCGGCACACGCCGGTGAGGTTCGGGCCGTACACCTCCACCTCGGTGCACACCGAAGCGGAGCTGCCCGAAGGCTACCGCGTGGTCCAGGCGCCCGCGCCCTTCCAGGTGGAGCACGCCTGCTTCAGCGCCAAGCGCAGCACGCAGGTCGAGGGCCGGCACGTCAGCGTGCGCTTCGACTACACGCGCCACTGCCCCGGCATCGGCGTGGATGAATACGCCGCCTTCCGCAAGGCGGCGCTGGAAGTGCAGCGCGAGCTGCGTGACGAGATCGTGTTCGCGCGCGAGCCCGTCAAGAAGGGCGCGCGCTGATGGGGCCGCGGCCCGGGCGGGTGCTGGTTGCGGGTCTGATCGGCGTGGCGTGCCAGAAGAACCCGACGCATGCCGGTGCCCCCGGCGAGGGGGCTGCGGCGCCGCAGGCCATGATGACGACGCCGGCGAGCGCGCCACCGGAAACGCCGCGCGCCTCCTCACCAGGGAGCAGCCCCGCGCCGAGCCTGCCGCTCCAGCTCGTGGCCGACATCGAGCTGCCCGGACGCAGCACCCGCTTCGATTATCAAGACGTCGATCTGGCGCTCGGAGAGCTCGTCCTTTCGCACATGAACGACGGCGAGGTGCTGTTCCTGCGGCTCAGCGACGGCGGCCTGCTCGCCGCACTGCGCGACATTCCCGTGGCACGGGGGGTGGCCGTCGCGAGTGAGCTGCAGCGCGTGTTCGTCACCAGCTCCCCGCACACGCTGGTGCTGATCGACGCGAAGAAGCACACGGAGGCGGCGCGGGTCGCGACCGGTGAAGGCCCCGACGGCGTCGCCTGGGATCCCGTCGATCAGCTGGTTGGCGTCTCGGATCAGCGCGACGGCGCGCTCTCGTTGCTGGCTGACGCGGGCACGGGCGCTCGTCGCGCGCTGAAGCTGGGGCGCGAGACGGGCAATGTCGTCTTCGACGCCCTGCGCGGCTGGTTCTGGATCACCGTCGTGGGCGCGGGCCCCGTCGATCAGCTGGTCGGGGTGCTGCCGAGCGCGGCACGAGTCGAGAAGCGCTGGCCGCTGCCCGGCTGCGAGAGCGCGCACGGCCTGCGGCTGGCTGCGAACGCCAAGAGCGCCTTCATCGCTTGCGAGTCCAATCATCGGCTCTTGCAGCTGGACCTCGAGGCGGGCCAGGTGCTCGCGACGCTGGCCACCGGCGAGGACCCGGATGTGCTGAGCATCGATCCCGGCCTGGGCTGGCTGTATGTGGCGGCGGAGAGCGGAGAGCTCGCCGTGTTCGATATCCGAAATCCCGTTGCCGCACCGCTCGGGCATGACCATCCCGGACCGAGCTCGCACTCCGTGGCGGTCGACCCAGCGAGCCACCACGTATTTTTTCCGTTGAAGGTGGGGCCGAATGGCAAACCCGTGCTGCGTATCATGAAGCCCGCGGGAACGTAGTGGCGCCGGAGGTGCACAGCACGGTGCTCCGCAACCACATGGTCCTACGGGAAACAATGGCCGCCTGTTTCCGACATGGCAAGCCATCGCCCGCTGGCGCATGCTTCTGTTGCGGTGCGCTTCCGCATTCTCCGGGTACCTGCTTTGCGTTGTGTGACCACTTGGAACGACCGGGTCCGGCGTCGCGAGGCCCATGGCCGCTGACTCGCCCGGTACGCACAACGAAGACGAAGCCGAGGACGACGAGCGCGAAGTGACGCCCGTCGGTCAGGCGCCGAAGGCCTTGCTGGAGCTCTCCACCTCGAACGGCGAACAGAATACCCGTGCCTACCAGGCGCCGCGCGAGCTGCTCGATCTCGCTCGCCGCCAGCAGGCTAAGCGAGCGCAGGCTCGTTCGACGACCGGTTCGTTGCAGCCCAGCGCCCCTCCACGACCAGCTGCCTCGCTGCAGCCCAGCGCCCCTCCACGACCCGCCGCATCGTTGCAGCCGCCGGTCTCGCCCCGGCTCATCGATGACGATGCCGCTCCTCCGCGCCCGATCGGCGAATCCATGCCGCCGCGCGACCGCCCCACGCAGCGGCCCGGGCGCTCGCAGCGCATGGCGGAGTCGAGCACGCCGAGCATCTCGGTCGAATCCATCTCCGGCAGCCTGGAAGGGCTCGACTCCTCGGGCGAGCTGGAGGTGCCCGACTCCGAGTCGGGTGAACCGATCTCGGTGAACGACGCCGCGCCTTCCGTCGCGCGCTCGCGCCCCTCGCGCTCGCTGAGCGAGGACCCCGCGCCATCCTCGGCGTCTTCTGCTTCAGCAGCCCCGCCGCCGGCTTCGCTGTCGGAGCTGGCGCGCGCCGCGAACGATCCCGATGCCCAGCCGTCGGTGGCCGCGCCCAGCTCGCGCGGCGCGCTGCCCGACTCCGCCGCTGCGTCCTCGGTGCGCCAGGCTCAACGCATGCCGCTCTCCGTGCTGGTGATGATCATCAGCATCTGCCTGCTGATCGGCTTCGTGCTGGCGAAGTGGCGCGGGCTCGAGCTGCTGCTGCCCCGCCACTGAACCCCGCCACTGAACCCCGCCGGCGGTCGTGACGCGCCCCGATGCGCCGCGCCCGGCCGTGCACCGCAGGCCCGGCCCACCAGCGATCGAGATTGCGCTCAGTGACGGTGACGGTGGTGGGCGTCGGACAGGTGCGGGTGCTCGTGCGCGAGCGCCGTGTGGCGGTGCGGATGGCTATGGGGCTCGCCCGGCGCGATGCCGGGCGGATGCGAGTGCTGATGATGCTCGTCGTGCACGTGCGTGTGCTCATGCGCCAGAGGCTCGTGCTCGTGCCAGTGCGAGTGGCGCTCGACCAGCAGCGCCACGACGCCCAGCGCCATCGCGAGCATGGCGGCGAAATCGACGGCGCGCAGGCTCTCGCCGAGCAGCAGGGTCGAGAGCAGCGCGCCCACAAAGGGCGCCGTGGCAAAGTACGCGGCCTCGCGCGCGGCTCCCACCAGCCGCAGCGCGTAGGCGTCCAGCACCACCGATCCGCCGTAGCTCACCAGCCCGAGCAACATCGCGGCCGCGCACACGCGCCACCCCGGCAAGCGCCCGCCGAGCAAGAGCCCGAGGCCGAGGTTGAAGCTGCCCGCCGCCAGCGTCTTGATGCGCACGATCGCGAACGGGTCGCGCAGGGACAGGCGCTGCGTGAGATTGTTGTCGAGCGCCCAGGCCAGGCATGCCAGCGCGACCGCGAGCATGCCCGGGACGTCTGCGCTGCCGGGCGCGGGATCGAGCTTCAACAGCGCCGCGCCCGCCAGGATCAGCGCCGCCGCGGCCGCACCGTAGCGGCCGAGGTGCTCGCCGAACAGGAGCAGCGCGATCAGCATGGTGAAGGGCCCCTCCAGGTTGAGCAGCAGCGAGCCGACGACTCCGCTGACGCGCGACAAGCCCATGAGCAGCAGCAGCGGGCCGGCGATGCCGCCCGCGACCACCACGCCGGCCAGCGCCGGCAGATCGCGCCGTTGCAGCGCCGCCTCGCGCGGCGCGCCGCGCACGCCGTGCCAC
>Ga0207678_10003476_pt1 | contig 14182 bp, 12 predicted proteins | sample KBSC63metaG_FD_184319 | JGI IMG/M metagenome (GOLD analysis project Ga0207678, IMG submission 184319) | Corn rhizosphere microbial communities from Kellogg Biological Station, Michigan, USA - KBS C6-3 metaG (SPAdes) (version 2) | ecosystem: Host-associated > Plants > Roots > Rhizosphere > Soil ... | reverse complement strand
ACCAGTTTGGAAGACTGGTGTCTTGGACCGTTAGACGAGTACGGCACGGTGGCTCCCCCCTGAACCGACCAGGGACCTCCCGGGCTTCAACCGGATGCTCTTCCCGTTGAGCTAAAGAGCCGTGCGTCGGGACGCAGAGAATCGAACTCTGTCTGCCTGGTCCCAAACCAGGCGCGCTGACCATTACGCGACATCCCGTTGCGCCAGCAGGCGCGGTGGACCGCCTCGGGTTCGAACCGAGAACCTTCTCCTTGCAAGGGAGTTGCTCTGCCAATTGGAGCTAGCAGCCCAAGGCCGCCGCGCCCTGATCCACTGGGTATGACAGGGGCGGGCACGGCGGCATCATGGCAGGCCAGGTTTGCCTGCCGATATGGTGCTCACGCTATGGAATTCTCAATAAACATGCCTACTAGAGGCGCGCTGGGACGGCAGGATTCGAACCCGCACAATACGGTTTTGGAGGCCGCTGTTCTGCCGTTGAACTACGTCCCAAGGTGAAGAAGGGCAAAGAAAAACCGCTCGTCAGGTGTCCCTGAGAGCGGCTCCTGGTATTCGCCTAGCAGGCGTTACACAGGAACCAGCCCGGTGCCGATGGCATACGAGGTGTCTAGGCGCAAGGACATGGCGAGGCAACTCGGTCGCGACCACAGGTAATCGCGTTCAATCCCCGCCGCGGCCGGCTGGCCGTGCGATCGTTGGAAACCTGGCTTCAGGTTGGCGATCTGCACCTTGTTCAACTGCACTGTGTTGTTCAACTGCACTGTGTTCGCCTCCCTCTGCTCTCGCGCCGTCCTCATGTCTTTAACGGTAAACACGCCAACGATCCACCGCAACACATTTATTCCGCAGTTTCGCGCGGGTCTCCGCGGCTCGCGCGGAATCGCGGTCGCGCAGCGGCTACGTTGCGGCCTTGTTCCCCCGGGGCCGTTGCCGTTCTGGCCTTGTGTGCCCCGGGGCCATCACAGTTATGGCCTTGTGGCACTCAAGGCCAGTTGGATTCTGGTCCTGGGGGCCACAAGGACGCTTCTATTGGCCTTGTGGCGCACGCGGCCAAAACGTTCTGGTCCTGAGGCACACAAGGCCAGAACAAGCCGGGTGGCGGGTGGGACGCCAGTATGTTCTTGCGCTGGATGACCTGCTCCAGGGTGTTCCCGCGGTAGGTGCCGTAGCACGGCAGGGAGTCGGGGCCGTGGACGTTGGTGCCGGGGCCTGCCGCGGTGACGTGGTCGAGGTTGCCCGGGCCGCCGACCCGCCGAGTCGCCGCGCCACCCACCGCAGGGCCATGTGGCCGACGTGCCCCCACGCGCGGGCGGCCTGCCGGCCGTGGCCCGCCCGTCCTAGCGGGCGGGCCACGGCCGGGGTCTGTGGACCGTTAGGAGAACCCGGACCCCCTAACGGTCCATCATCTTGTACGGGCCACACGGCGATTGAGATTGCCGCACCCACCGGCACAAAAGGGCTAATAGTTAAGAAATCACTAATACATATGCCATGCCAGGACATGCGATAGTTGCGGACTGTAGAATGCTCAGAAGTTCTTAACTGCATACAGTATTCCCAATATGTCTGAGACTATTGACACAGCCTTCGCCTCCCGTACGATAATCGTATTCTGCCGACGGTATACAATCCGGCAACTCGGCTCGGGAGGAGGTCTGGACCTGCCTGGTGTCCCGGGTGCCTCAGGTTATGCCGCGGCCTACCTAGTGGAGGCGAAATGGCCGATGGACGAGGAAGTCCATCGTTCGAAACGGCGGCCAATGCCGCCGGCGGACCCGCATCCAGAACGAGGATGCGGCCTGCTCCTCGCGCAGCGGGCCGCGCACGCAGCCACGTGACCGTATCCGGGCGAGCGCCGTCCCGAGCGGGCGCTCCCCCGGTACCGCAAGGCATTACCGCGATCACCAGGAGGCTGTCATGGTAAGACAGGCCGCAGATCAACCCCCTGCCCGTAGGGGGATCCCGCTAAGGGGAAACGGGTACCGATGGTCCCAGGCTCTGCTCGCCTTGGTCATCATGTTGCTGATCAGCCCGTACGAGTACTGCTTCACGATCTTCGAGAAGCCCATCGCCGCCGCGCACAACTGGGACCTGCCGTCGGTGGCGACGACGTACACGATCTACATCATCGTCGCGTCGCTGACGATGATACCGAGCGGGCTCTGGTCGGACCGCTGGCAGCCCCGGTGGTTCACCACGGTCGCTGGCATCATCACCGGCCTTGGCTGGATCTTCGCGGCGTTCGCCAACACGCAGATCGAGCTCTACATCGCCTACGCTTTCGGCGCGCTCGGCCCGGGTTACATCTACTGCAACTGCGTGAACAACGCGCTGAAGTGGTTCCCGGAGTCACGCGGCCGCGGTACCGCGGTCGGCCTCATCGACATGGGCTTCGGCCTCGGCTCGGCGATCTTCATCCCGATCCTCACGCCGGTCCTGACCGGGAGCAAGGACGGCTACAAGTCGGCCTTCATCGGCATGGGCATCGCGATGCTCGTGGTCATCGTGGTGGCCGCCCAGTTCCTCAAGTTCCCTGAGAAGGACTGGCTGCCGCCGGGCTACGACCCAGCGGCGGACACGAGGAGGTCGGTCCACGGGCTCGGCAACGCCACCGTCGACTTCACCCCGCTGCAGATGGTCAAGACCTGGCAGTACTGGTGGTCCCTGGTGGGCCTGTGCTTCATCTCGGCGGCCGGCCTCATGATCACGGCGCACATCGCGGTGGTCGCCGGAGCGGAGGTCGCGATCGGCGGCGTCGGAGTTGGTACCGCGGCGGCTACCTTCTCCCGTATCCCCAACGGCGTCATGCGCTGGGTTTCCGGCACGATCTCGGACTACTTCGGCCGCGAGCGGCTGATGTTCATCTTCTTCGTCCTGATGGGGATCTTCACCTACCTGATGACGGTGACGCACGTCGGCTGGGCGTTCGTGCTGGTCGCCCTGCTCGCCATGGGCTGCTGGGGACCGCTGTTCACGCTTTACCCGGCGCTCGTCAGCGACTACTGGGGCAGGAAGAACTCCGGCATCAACTACGGCCTTATCTACGGTCCCGGCAAGGGGCTCGCGGGTGTCTTCGCCGGCACCATCGCGGCCTCGCTCCACGACTCGACTGGGAGCTGGACCGTTCCGTTCGAGGTCGCGGCGGCCCTGGCGATCGTGTCCGGCCTGATGGCCCTGGCCCTGCGCCGGCCGAAGGCGGTGTCCCCCGTCAGTTCCCCGGTCGTCACGGCCACAGCGCAGGCCGCGCCCTGACCTGGCCGGTCAGGCACACCGCGTAAACGCAGTGCCGCTTGTCCCGCCCGGTGGAAGCGGGCGGGACAAGCGGCACTGTCGATTTAACGCCTGAGGTCGGCCGCGCGATTCCGCCCAGGTCACAGGCTCGCTGGCGGGCGGCACAAAAGCACGCGCCCGTCGGCTGGCCCGGCGCCTCTTACCCGCAGGCCCGCCCGCCCATAGGATCGGCTGCGGAGGCGCTCATGAGGCTAGGCACGGTCAGCGTAGGCGGCAAGCAGCGCGTCGCAGTCGCGATCGACGCGGAGCACGCCGTCGTTCTGTATCCCGGTCTGACTATGGCGGAACTGATCGAGGACTGGGCGGGCGCCAAGGCGGCCGTCGAACGGGCGGTCACAGACGGTGCGGGCAAGGCCGTCGCGGTCAGCACCCTGACCTGGCTGCCCCCGGTCCCCCGCCCCGGCAAGATCATCTGCGTGGCGCTGAACAACAGCGCGAACGCCGACCGGATCATGAGCGGGCCGGACAAGCCGGCGACGTTCAACAAGCCCGCGACTTCCTTGCTGGGCCATAACCAGCCCATCCGCCTGAAGAAGGAATGGGGCCGCGTCCACCCCGAGCCCGAACTCGCCGTCGTCATCGGTGCGGGCGGCACGGACATCAGCCGCGATGACGCGATGAGCCACGTCTTCGGCTACACGATCATGAACGACCTCACGTCCCCCACCATGCGCGCGCAGGACACGTTCCACTACCGTGCCATCCATCCGAAGCAGGACGGCACCGAAGGCATCGAGTACGTCGACACCTGGGTCACCTATCCGGGCCGCTACAAGGGCACCGACGGCTTCGGCCCGATCGGCCCGTGGATCGCGACCGCCGACGAGATCCCCGACCCGCACGCCCTCACGGTCAGCTGCGTGCACGAGAGCCGCCTCATCACCGAGGATTCCACGCGGAACCTGACGCACAAGGTCGCCGACGTGATCTCCTATATGTCGGAGTACCAGACGCTCGAGCCCGGCGACATCATCGCCATGGGCACCGCGCTCAAGGCGTCCGCTTCCGGCGGCGGCGCCGTCCAGAACGTCAACCTGACCACGCTCGGCGGCCGGATCGAGGTCACGATCTCCGGCATCGGCACCCTCAGCAACCCAGTTGAGTTGCGGTGAGCCCAGCCCCGCAGTCAGGAGCCCCGTGGTCAGGAGTACTGCTGCGCGCGGAAATCGACGCCGTCTTCGCGGACTGGGCATGGCACCTCGACCACGGCGACTACGACGCCGTGGTCGAGCTCTTCACTGAAGACGCCCTGTTCATCACGGGTGCGGTGGAGCTGCGCGGCAGGACCGCGATCAAGAACCGTTATACGCAGCGACTTGTTGTGCGAAGTACCAGGCACACCTACAGCGGACTGCGGGTAAGCGCGGCTGGGGGCGCCGCCGCCGACGGCCGGCCGGCCCGCGTGCGCGCCTGCTCAACCTGGGTGAACTTCGCGGTCAACGCACCGGCACCGGTCGACGACGTGGGCGTCTACCTGGTGGCCGACTTCGACGATGTGCTGACCTGGTGCGCGGACGGCCGCTGGCGGATCAGCGAGCGCCGCATCACGGGAGTTTTCCGCGACCCCTCCCGCGCTCCGGCTTGAGGTGACCACGGGAACCAACAACCCGTTCTGAATGCCCTCCGGTACCATCGCCAGCGCCGCAGCCGTAGGACGACATACGCCGCAGATTGCCTCCACTGGTTTCTCTATGTATCTGGATGGTAACTACTAGTGGCGATCAACGGGGCGGCTGGGGAGGGCGCTGATCATGCCGGAGCCAGTGAGGGGCGACCAGAAGTACCTGCCTGGGCTCGACGGCCTAAGGGCAATCGCCGTGGCGGCCGTGATCGCCTATCACCTCGGTTACGGCTGGGCCCAGGGCGGGCTGCTGGGGGTCGGCGTCTTCTTCACGCTCAGCGGCTACCTCATCACCGACATCCTCGTCGGCCAGTGGGCCGCGCGCGGGCGGATCAAGCTCGGGGACTTCTGGCTGCGGCGGGCGCGGCGGCTGCTGCCGGCGCTGTTCGTGATGCTGGCGGTGGTCACGCTGTGGGTGAACCTGGGCGCGCGGTCGTTCCTCCCCGGGTTCCGCGGCAACGTCATCGCGTCGCTGGGCTACGTGAGCAACTGGTGGTATATCGACCAGCATGCTTCGTATTATGCGCGGTTCGCGCCGCCCGCGCCGCTCGACCACCTGTGGTCCCTCGCCGTGGAGGAACAGTTCTACCTCGTGTGGCCGTGGATTGTGCTGCTCCTCGTGTGGCTCGCGGGGCGGGCGCAACGGCGGCGGCGGAACCACCTAGAGGATGAGCTCGGCGGGCTGGCCGGCCCGGTGCAGGGCAGCGGTGCGCCGTACCTGACCGGGCGGTCCCGCGTAGTGCTCGCCGTGGTCACGCTCGCGCTCGCGGCCGGCTCCGCGGTGCTGATGACCAGGCTGTACCACCCCGGCTATGACCCGACCCGGCCATACGAGGGGACGGACACGCGTGCCTTCGGGTTGCTGATCGGTGCCGCGGTCGCGCTCGTCTGGCCCACCCGCAGGCCCGCTACTCCCGCGGCCTCCGGCGGGACGGGCACCGACCGGAGGGTGCCCGCTTTTGCCCGCCGGCTGCTCGATTTGGCGGGGCTCGCGGGGCTCGTCGCGATCGGCCTGCTGGTGTGGCGGACGAACCAGTACTCGGACTTCATGTTCCGCGGCGGGCTTGTGGTGCTGTCGGTGGCCACGGCGGCGACGGTCGCCGCGGTCGCGACACCCGGGTCGCTGCTCGGGCGGGCCCTCGGCTGGACGCCGCTGCGCTGGCTCGGCGTCCGGTCCTACGGCATCTACCTGTGGCATTACCCCATAATCGTGCTGACCGTCGCCGCGGGCGCGGCGGGCGGCCCGGTGAGCCCGGTGCGGGCGGTGGTCCTCGTCGCGGCTACCGTCGCGGCCGCGGCGGTGTCCTGGCGGTTCATCGAGTCGCCGATCCGGCGCGGCGCGCGGCTGCGCTGGGTGACGGTGGAGCGGGCACGGGAGGGAACGGACGGCGGCGCCCGCCGGCGGCACCCCGTGCCGCGCCGGTCGCCGCAAGCGATCGGCGGCCTCTGCGTCCTGGGCGTGGCCCTGATCGCCGCGGGCGTGACCGCGTCTATGCGGCTTACCTCGGCCACCGGACACCCAACGGCACCAGGGGCGGACTCGCAGGCGATGGCGAACGCCCAGCTCTCCAACACCGGGCCGACGCCGGAGGTCGCCCCGGGCGGCACGCCGACGAGTGCTGTCACGGCCACGCCAGGCGCCGCCGCGAGCGGCAATGCCGCCTCGGCCGGGCCGACTACGACAGCGGGCGGGCCAGGCGCGACGGCTGGCGGGCCGACCACGACGGCTGGCGGGTCAACTGCCACAGCGCCCGGACCGGCCGCGACGGCGGCGGGGCCGGCCGCGACGGTCCCGGCGCTGCCCACGCCGCCGCCGCGGACTTCCTGCACCTCCGTGGTGCATATCGGCGATTCCACGTCGGAGGGACTGGTCTCACCGAACTACGAGCCGAACCCGGCCAACCGGATCCCGGCCCGCTACGCCGACGTGGGCGTCAAGAAATCGATCATGAAGATCGTCGGCGCGACCTCGGTCGTCGAGTCGCTCCCGGGCACGCCGAACGCCTTCGACATGGCCAGCCAGGTCAAGCGGGGCGGCTTCGACGGCTGCTGGGTGCTCGCGCTCGGCACCAACGACACCGCCGACGTGTACGCGGGCTCGAACGTCAGCCGGGTGCAGCGGATCGAGAAGATGATGAGCCTCATCGGCAACCAGCCGGTCATGTGGGTCGAGGTGACGTCGCTGCTGTCGTCCGGCCCGTACGCCGAGCAGAACATGCAGTTGTGGAACCGGGCCCTGCAGCAGGTACAGGCGCACTACCCGAACATGAAGATCTACGACTGGCCCGCCGTCGCGCAGAAGTCCTGGTTCATCAGCGACGGCATCCACTACACCTCGATCGGCTACGCGCACCGCGCGGTGGCGATCGCCGACGCCCTGGCCGCGGCATTCCCGGCCTCCTAGCTGAGGTCGGTTTCCACGATCGTCGCTGGGCCTTTCCTGCGGAATCTGGGCTATCCGAGGAGCAGGGTGAAGTCCGCGAAGTCGAAGCCCGGGGCGACCACGCAGCTCACCAGCACCTCGGCCTCGCCCGCAGGGCGGGCGGACTGCCAGTGGCTCGCCGGGATGACGTGCTGAGGCAGCTCGCCTCGGGCCAGGTCAGCGCCCAGAGTGACGGTGCGCGGCTGCGGCGACGGCAGGTCGCCGTCGCCGCCGTCGAGCAGGAGCAGCGGGCCGCCGGAGTGCCACAGCCAGACCTCGTCGGACCTGACCCGGTGCCACGCCGATTCCTCGCCTGGGGGCAGCAGGAAGTAGATGCCGGTGGCCGCCGCTCGCGGCCCCGGATAGCCGTCCGGGTGCCAGGACGGCGCCGCACGCCACGTTTCCCGGTACCAGCCGCCTTCCGGATGCGGGGCGAGGTCAAGAAGCTCGGCCGTGCGCGGCCGCGGACGCTGATCCATAGCCCCACTATGCCAACCGGAACGCTTCGGCATGCTCGTCGCCTTCCTCGTTTTCGCTGCTAACGGAGGCCGAGAGGAGCGGACCGGCCGAAGATCGCGACCAGGAAGCAGAGGAGGGAGACCGCGACGATAGTGAGCGCGATGACGAACAGCCGGGTCGCGCCGACGGTGGGCAGGTCCGTGCGCGCGGCGCGGCTGCGCGAGACGCGGCCGAGCTGCCAGACGACCGGGGCGACGGCGAGGACCAGCAGGCCGCTGATCACGTTCGCCTTCAGCACCGCACCGCCGAGGGCGGCAAAGGAGATGGCGGTCCGCGTCCAGGCCAGCGACGTGCGCTCCCGCGCCAGGCCGGGGTCTTGCTCCTCCGGGTCGTCGGCCGGCCGGCCCCGCCCCTGCGGCGCGGTCATCGCAGGGCCGAGACGAGCAGGACGACGCCGGCGATGATGGCGATCCCGGTGATCGTGGCGGCCAGTATCCACGGCAGGACCGAGTGCGGCAGCGGGTCGCCCCGGCGCAGTGCGCGCTGGCTGCGCACCCATTCGACGTAGGCGGCCGCCGCGAGCACCGCGCCAAGCGCGATCAGGGGCAGGCCGAGCAGGTGACGACCGGCCGGCACGCGGGGGAACGGCGGGAGCAGCTGCACGATGCCGAGCCCGGCAATTACGAGGGCGAGCGCCGTCCGGCTCCAGGCGAGGAACGTGCGCTCGTTCGCGAACGTGAACCTCGGGTCGGGCTCGGTGCCGCTGTTATCCCGCTCGACTGCCCGGGGCAGGAGCGTGGTCAGCCGCCGCGACCATGACATGTGGACTATTGTGCCGGGGCGCCAGCGGCAGCGTCAGCCGGCCTCGTGGTCCGGGGGCGTGCCCGGGCTGTCGGCCAGTTGGTCGATCGCGCGGGCCAGTGCGTCGAGCGCCGGAACCGCGGCGGCCAGGGCGCGCCGCTGCTTAACTGGCAGCGTGGACAGCGCCAGGTGCAGCACGGCGGCGTTGGTGGCCTGCCAGGACAGCACCGCCTGCCGGCCGGCCTCCGACACGGTCAGCTTGACCGCGCGCCTGTCGTCGTCTGCGGCGGCCCGTTCGAGCATCCCGCGCGCGTTGAGCGCGTTCACGATCGTGGTGACCGTGTTGGCCCGCATGTTCAGTCGCCTGGCGAGCTGTCCGGGGCGCGCCCCGGGCTGCTCGGCGAGCGCGGTGAGCAGTTCAAGCTGGGCGACGGCGAGCGTGTTACCGGGATCCGCGACCCGGGCGCCCCGGCGCAGGGCGCGGCGCAGCCGGGCGATCCCCTCGGCCAGGCCTTCCGCCTGCGGTACGCCGCCGCCAGGGCCGCTGGTCACCGTGCCCCGCCAGCGCTTCCCCTGCCTGCCCGCGGGCCGGCCGCGGACAGGGCCACCGCGAGAAGCGCGACGGCGGCGATGGCAGCCATCGCCAGCGTGCGCCCGGAGCCCGCTGAGCGCAGCAGCCCGCCGGCGTGCAGTCCGAGCGCCACGACGGCCACGCCGAGCGCGGTGCCGATCCCTCGGGTCATGTTCACCATCCCGCCTGCCGTGGCCGCGTCCTTGGCGGGGACCGCGGCCATGATCTCGGCGTTGTTCGCCGGAGTGTAGATGCCAAGGCCGATGCCGAGCAGGCCAAGCAGCACCACTGATACCGCATCGGGCGCGGGTACCGCTAGCGCCGCCGCGCACCCGGCCGTGACCGCGCCGCCGAGGAGGCAGCGCCGCCTGTTCGGCCAGCCCGCCGGGAGCAGCCTGTCGGTGACGGCGGCAGCCAGCCCGAACCCGCAGGGCAGCGCGGTGAGGAGGAGCCCCGCGGACTCGGCGCTGCCGCCGCGCGCGGTGACGACCTGCGGGAACAGGACCAGCGGGCCGAACAGCACGAGATAGGCGCACAGCGCGCCGAGCAGCGCGGAACCGGTCCCTGAGGCGGCCATCGTGCGCAGGTCGAGCAGGGGCGCGGCGACCCGCCGTTCGTGCCTGAGCAGGGCGGCCCCGGTAAGCGCGGCCACAGCCGCACAGGCCGCTGCTGTCCAGGCGGGTGCGCCGAGCCCGGACAGGGCGGAGATCGCCAGCATCCCGGCCGTGGCCGTTGCCGCGAGCAGCACCGCACCGCCCGGGTCGGTGCCGGGCCGGCCGGCCGGGGAGCAGCCGGACAGAAGCTGACCGGCCGGCCCCCGCGTGCGCGGCAGCAGGCAGCTGCCTGCGACGACCGCGACAAGACCCACGGGGACGTTCAGGAAGAACACCCAGCGCCAGCCTGCCGCCGCTACGAGCAGCCCGCCGATCACCGGGCCGGCGGCCAGCCCGACCGCCTGCGCCGCCGCCTGCACGCCGAGCGCCGCCCTGCGGGTCTGGGCGGGCACGCTCGTGACGACGAGCGCCACGCTGTTCGCCTGCAGCAGCGCCGCGCCCGCCGCCTGGACCACGCGCAGCACAACCAGCGCGGCGAGCGAGGGCGCGAGCCCGCAGGCGGCCGAGGAAGCCGCGAAGATGACGAACCCGTACAGGTACATGAGCTTGCGGCCGATCCGGTCCGACCAGCGGCCGGCCGGGACGAGCAGCGCGGTCAGCACGAGCAGGTAGGCGAGCGACACCCACTGGACGGACGCGAGCCCGGCACCGAACTGCCGTTGCAGCGCGGGAAAGGCCACCGTGACGATGCTCGCGTCGAGCTGGCCCATGAACGCACCCAGGCACACCGCGCCCACCGCAAACCACGGCGCGAGCGGGTGGTCGCGGATCACCGCAGGCCGCGCGGGCTCGCGCAGGAGGGCTACCACTGCCCCCCCGATGAGGCATCGTCCCAGGTAGCCACGGCTACCGCTCCTTCTTAATAGATCTGCTACAGAACTATTATTAGTTCTAATGCAGAAGATTTACAGGAGTCAAGTCAAGGCGGCCGCAGAAGCCACAGCACGAGGCGGCCCGGTTGGCGGACCGCCCGCTGACGGCAACCGCAGATCTTTAACGCTCTTAAGCCCCCCGCAGCAGGCCGCGGCTCTTTACGCTTCTCTTATGGGAGCACGCGGCGGCAGCGAGCTTGACCGGGGCGAAATCGAGGTTGCGGGGGTCCGGCGGTCGTACTGGCTTGCCCGGGCGCCCCGCCAGGACGGCCAGCCGCCGCCCTTGCTGATCGCACTGCACGGGTCCGGCATGGACGGGCGGGGCATGGCCTGGTTCACAGGGCTCGCCAGGCGCGGGCCCGCGGCCGGGATCACCACTGTCTTCCCCGATGGCTGGAAGGGCGCCTGGCACCCGCTCCGGCCGCCGGACGGCGAGCTGGACCTAGACGACGCGCGGTTCCTCGCCGAGCTCGCGAACCATGTGGAGAGACTCGGGGCGGCCCGGTCCTGGCCGGTCTTCCTCACCGGGATCTCGCAGGGCGCACGGTACGCCGAGTACGTCGCACGGAACGGCCTGCTCCCGGTGACCGGCCTGTTCCTCGTCGCGGGCACGGCCCTCGAGGCGAGCCGCCGGGCGGTACCAGTCCCGCAGCTGCGCGCCAGCATGATCCTTGTCATGGGGACCAGCGACCCGACCTCGCCGTATGACGGCGGACGGCTCACCCGGCGCGGCCTCACCGGTCACGTACTCAAGCGGCGCGCCGTCAAGCACGGCGAGCAGCCCGGTGAAGACCTCGTCGCCGGCGCCGAGGAGCTCGTCGCGGACTGGGCGGCGGGCAACGGGATCTCGGTTGGCGGGATCACCGTCACCGGGAGCATCGCCAGGCCGGTGATCGAGGAGCTGCCCACGGCACCCGGTGACCTGCCCGTGACAAGGAAGACCTGGACGCGGCCGGGCTGTCACCCGGCCACGCTCTACCGGATCGACGGCGGCGGGCACGGCTGGCCGGGCGGCCCGCAGTTCATGCCGTCCCGCATGATCGGGCCCATCCCGAAGCACCTGGACGCCACCGGCCTGCTGCTCGACATGGCCGAGCGGGAAATGGCGCTCGTCCTCGGCTACCCGGCACTGGGGCGGGCCGAGCCGTCACCGCGGACGGACCCGGTCATCCCCGGGGCGAAACCGGTGGTCCCGCCGCAGGGAGGACCCCCGTGGCCTCCTGCCGAGAAACCCGACGCAGCCGGGCAAACCGCTGGATCGTGAGGGCACCAAGCCTTAATGAACGGCGGCGGCCGCCTTTTCGAGTTCCGGCAAGGAGACCCAGTCGTCGTGCTGCCAGACGATCTTGCCGGACGAGTTGACCAGGACGAGCCAGGGCTGGTCCTGCGCGCCGTAGCCGTCCGCCAGGCGGCCGGACTTGTCGAGGGCGACCGGGTAGTCAAGTGTGCCGACCTTGTGCAGGTAGCTGGTCACCGCCGCTGCCGACGGTTCCGTCACCGTCTCGTCGACGGCGGTGAGCTCTGGCAGGTGCTTGCTTGCGGCAGCCTTGGCATAAGCGTTGAGGTTCGTCAATTCGGAGTTCAGCGGAGAGGTCTCGCCGAGCCAGGTGGCGAAGAAGACCACGAGACGGGCCTTACCCGGGCCGAGCGCCACCGTGCCGTTCCCGTCGGCGGCGGGCAGCGAGACGGTATCTGTCGGAGTCTGCCCGGGGATGGCAGCCAGGGACTCAAGGCTCGCAAGCTTCGGGTGGCTTGGCAGCAGGCTAGACACCTCCTGCGCCAGGACCTGCGCGGCCTGGGTCACGCTCGAGTACGCCATCTGGGTCAGGTAGAGCTTCTGCAGCTTGCCCTGCTGGTCAATCACGTACAGGGCGGGCGTGTGGTCGATCTCACCGGATTCGATCTGGACCGCGATGTGGTACGAGTTCCATACCGACTTCAGCTGGGCGGCCGACCCGGTCAAGAAGTCCCACTGGTTGATCATCCCGTGCGCGCGTGAGTACGCCATCACGTTGGATATGCCGATCGCGTCCGGGTTGGCGTCCACGCCGAGCAACTGGACCGAATCGCCCGCCTTGCCGAGCAGTTCCTTCGCGAGCACCATGGACTGCGTGGTCAGCGGGCAGACCGTCGTGCACTCCGAGTCCTCGAAGCCCAGCAGGACAACCTTCCCGCGGAACTGGCTGAGCGACATCGGCTGGCCGAACTGGTTGACCAGCTTGAAATCGGGCGCTGGCTTGCCGCCGAGGGAGCTTCCCAGGTCGAGGTTGGGGTTCTCCATCGCGGCGTCGCCCGCCGCGTTCGTCGTCGACGAGCCCGTCGCCTGCGACGTTTGCGACTGTGTCCCCGACGACGAGCAGCCGGCCACAGCCAGGAGCGCCGTGATCGTCGCCCCTGCCAGCCAGGCACTCCGTCGCCTCACGTTGCTTCCTCCCGGCATGCCAGTTCACCTTTCGCAGCAACCACCTTAGCCGCCATTAGTGTCCAGGCTGACACTACTACAGGTTGTCGTAACAGTTCGGGCCGGCACCGCTTCATCTATAGAAGTTCTTAGTATTGTTGGTCATCGGTGAGGGCGCCATAAGGCAGCGGCTCGGTTGGCTCGTCGCCGACGATGACGCTGCCCCCGTGCCCCCAGGCGATGTACCGCCAGGACAAGTTGAGCAGCGTCTCGATCCGGTTCCTGTTGCCGAGCAGGTACACCAGGTGCAGGGCCAGCCAGGCGAGCCAGGCGAGCGTGCCGGTGATGCGCGCACCCCGGGCCAGCTGCACCACGGCGGAGCGGCGGCCGATCGTGGCCATGGTGCCCTTGTCCCGATAGCGGAACCGCTTGGCGCGCCGGCCACCGGTCCGGCGCACGATCGTCCGGGCGACGTGCCGTCCGGCCTGCATCGCCACCGGCGCGAGCTGCGGATACGGCGCGCCGTCGGGCGCGGACGCGGCCGCGAGGTCGCCGATCACGAAGATCTCGGGATGCGACGGGACCGAGAGATCGGGCCCCACCACGATGCCGCCGCGCGAGGATCGCTCGAGTCCCAGCTCGGACGCCAGCGGGTTCGGCCGCACGCCGGCCGCCCAGACGACGGTGCGCGTCGGGATCACCCGCCCGTCGGCCAGGTGCACCGACGCCGCGTCGACCGACGCGATCGCCGTGCCGAGGAGCACCTCCACTCCCCGTGCCGCAAGCTCGCGCTCGGCCTCGACCCGTGATCGCGATGAGAAGGCACCCAGCAGCGCGTCGCTCATCTCCACGAGCACCACCCGCCCGCGCGACACGTCGAGCTCCTTGAAGTCCTTCGCGAGCACGTTCGTGAACAGCTCGGCCAGCGCACCGCAGAGCTCGACGCCGGTCGGTCCGCCGCCGGCGACGACGACGGTCAGCGCGCCCCGCTCCACCTGCGCCGGGTCGACATCCGCCTCCTCGAACCGGCGCAGCACCGTGCTGCGCACCCGCGTCGCGTCCGCCAGCGTCTTGAGCGGGATCGCGTGGGCAGCGACGCCGGGCACGCCGAAGTCGCTGCTGACGGCCCC
>Ga0207678_10003473_pt1 | contig 14187 bp, 13 predicted proteins | sample KBSC63metaG_FD_184319 | JGI IMG/M metagenome (GOLD analysis project Ga0207678, IMG submission 184319) | Corn rhizosphere microbial communities from Kellogg Biological Station, Michigan, USA - KBS C6-3 metaG (SPAdes) (version 2) | ecosystem: Host-associated > Plants > Roots > Rhizosphere > Soil ... | reverse complement strand
CTGACCAGCGTCGTCAACGCCGCCGGGTCCCGCGGGACCCGGCGCCCTTTGCCGTGACTATCCTGATCACGCGATGAACCCAGAAAGCATCCCGGCCGACGGGCACCCGGCCCGGCTCGCGGTCGGTATCGTCGGCGCCGGCCGGGCGGGTACCGCGCTCGGCGTGGCCCTGGCCCGGGCCGGCCACCAGGTCGTGGCCGCGTCCGCGGTCTCCGACGCCTCGCTGCGCCGCGCCCGAACGAACTTCCCGGCCGCCGCGATCACCGATCCCAGCCAGGTCCTGCGTCGCGCCGACCTCGCCCTGCTGACCGTGCCCGACGACGCGCTGCCCGGCCTGGTCACCGGGCTCGCCGCGACCGGGGCGCCGCTGGAGGGCCGGATGCTGGCCCACGCCAGCGGGCGGTACGGCGTGTCCGTGCTCGAGCCCGCTGTGCGCCAGGGCGCGCTCCCGCTGGCCCTGCACCCGGTGATGACGTTCACCGGCCGGCCCGACGACGTCGACCGGCTAGCCGGCACCAGCTTCGGGGTGACCGCGCCCGAGGTGCTCAGGCCCGCGGCCGAGGCGCTGGTCATCGAGATGGGCGGCGAGCCCGTCTTCATCGCTGAGGAGCACAGGGACCTGTACCACGCGGCCATCGCGGGCGCCGCGAACCACCTGATCACGCTCGTCGCCCAGGCCATGGACCAGCTGCGGACGGCCGGGGTGGCCGAGCCCGCCCGGCTGCTCGCGCCGCTGCTCTCCGCCTCCCTCGACAACGCGCTGCGCTTCGGCGACGCGGGCCTGACCGGTCCGGTGGCCCGCGGGGACGCGGCCACGGTGGCCGCGCACGTGGCGGCCCTGGATGCGAGTACCCCGGCGCCGGCCGTGGCCGCCTACGTGGCCATGGCCCGGCTGACCGCGGACCGCGCGCTCGCGGCCGGGATCCTGCGGCCCGCCGACGCCGAACGCCTGCTCGACGTGCTCGGCGGTCGCCCGTGAGCGACGGGCCGCAGCTCGCCACCAGCCGGGCCGACCTGGCCGCCGCGCGTGCCCTCATGCCCGGGCCGGTCGTGCTGGCGCCGACCATGGGCGCCCTGCACGACGGCCACGCCAGGCTGCTGGGCGCGGCGCGTACGCTGGCCGGGCCGCGGGGCAGCGTGATCGTCTCGATCTTCGTCAACCCGCTCCAGTTCGGGCCGAACGAGGATCTCGACCGCTATCCCCGGACCCTGGATGCGGACCTGGCCATGTGCGCCCGCGAGGGGGCGGACCTCGTCTTCGCGCCCGCGGCCGCCGAGATCTACCCCGGCGGCCCGCCGGAGGTGTCGGTCGACCCGGGCCCGGCCGGGCAGCGGTTCGAGGGCGAGTTCCGCCCCGGGTTCTTCGGCGGCGTGCTGACCGTGGTGCTCAAGCTGCTGCACCTGACCCGGCCGGCCGTCGCGGTGTTCGGCCAGAAGGACGCGCAGCAGCTCACCCTGGTCCGCCGGATGGTCACCGACCTGAACCTGGACGTGGTGATCGAGCCGGTACCGACCGTGCGCGACGCCGACGGGCTGGCCACCTCGAGCCGGAACCGCTACCTGTCCGCGGCCGACCGGGCGGTGGCGCTCGCGCTGCCGCGGGCCCTGCTGGCCGGGCAGGCCGCGGCGGACGGGGGAGCGGACGCGGTGCTCGCCGCGGCCCGGGCCGTGCTGCGCGCCCAGCCCGCGCTGGCCGTGGACTACGTGGCGCTGGTCGACCCGGGCACGTTCGGGCCGGCCGGGACGGGATCCGCCCTCCTGGTGGCGGCGGCCCGGGCGGGCACCACCCGGCTGATCGACAACCTGGCTCTTGTGCTTCCGGCGGAAGGCGCTGGCGATGCTGCTCACCATTGATATCGGGAACACCAACACCGTGCTCGGCGTCTTCGACGGCGACCGGGTCGCCGAGCACTGGCGGATCGCCACGGTCCCGGACCGGACCGCGGACGAGCTCGCCGTGGTGCTGCACGGCCTGCTCGCGGGTAGCAGCGCGTTCACGGAAAGGGACATCAGCGCTATATCGCTGTGCTCGACCGTGCCGTCGGTGCTACGCGAGATGAGAGAGATGTGTGAGCGCTATTACGGTGACCGGGAAACGGTCATCGTGGAGCCCGGGGTAAAGACCGGGGTGCCGGTGCGGACCGACAACCCCAAGGAAGTGGGCAGCGACCGCATCATGAACTCGCTCGCCGCCGTGCACCTTTACGGCGGCCCGGCCATTGTCGTGGATTTCGGGACTTCGACGAACTTCGACGCGGTCAGCGCGCGCGGCGAGTTCGTCGGCGGCGCACTTGCGCCGGGCATCGAAATTTCCGTGGATGCGCTGTCCCGCCGGGCCGCGCAGTTGCTTAAGGTCGAGCTGACTAGGCCGCCCCGCGTCATCGGCAAGAATACGGTCGAGTCGCTGCAATCGGGCATCATCTACGGCTTCGCCGCACAGGTCGAGGGAATTGCACAGCGGATGGCACGGGAACTTTCACCGGATGATCCGGGGAAGGTCACCACTATCGCCACCGGCGGGCTGGCTCCGCTCGTTATCGACGAGGTAAGCGTCATTGACGCGTACGAGCCCTGGCTGACCCTGATCGGCCTGCGGCTGGTCTACGAGAAGAACGTGGGTGACGCCCAGTGAGCGCTCAGGCGGTCCTGCCTCACCCGATCCGGACCGCGCCGACGTAATCGCCGAAGAGCGGCTCGACCCGGACCACCGCGCCGGAATTGGGCGCGTCGAGCATCAGCCCATTGCCGACGTAGATCCCGACGTGGCTGATATCGGCACCGAAGAAGACCAGGTCGCCCGCCTCCAGGTCGCTGCGGGCTACGTGCACGCCCGAGTTCCACAGCCAGCCGGTGTAATGCGGCAGCGTGATGCCCTCTTGCGCGTACGCCCACACGACCAGGCCGGAGCAGTCGAACTGGCTGGGTCCGGCCGCGCCCCAGACGTAGGGGTCGCCTTCCCGGGTGAGCGCCGCCTGGAGGGCCTGGATGCTAACCGTGTGCTCGGTCGGGAGGCTGATCGGCGGGTAGTGCCCGGTCTGCTCGAACACCGCCATGGCCTGCTTCATAGCCGCGCTGTTGACCTTGTCGATCTTCGCGAGGATGAGCTTCTTCTTGGCGTCCATCTGCGTCTGGACCGCGTTCACCGCGGCGATCTGCTGCTCCGCGGTCTGCTTGTCGCGCAGCGCCTGCGTCACCTGGCGGCTCAGCGTGTTCACCATCACCCCGCTGGACTGGTCCATCTCGGCGATCGTGGACGCCTGGCTGAGGAACTGGGCCGAGTCGCCGGCGGTGAGAGCCTGGAACGTCGGGTCCAGCCCCGAGTTCATGTAATTGGCCGCGGCCAGCTGGGCTATCGCCTGCTGGCCGACCGCCAGCGCGGCCTGGCCGCGACTGGCCGCCTGCTGCGCGATCTTCGCGTTGGACTTGGCCCGGGTGAGCTGGATGCGCAGGCCGTCGTACTGCTCACTCAGCGAATTGATCTGGGACTCGAGCTGCTTAGCCTGCGCGACCAGGGTCTTCAGGTCCGGCTTAGGCGCGACGACCTGGGCGGCGCTGATGCCGCCGGGTACGGCGAGGGCAAGCGTGGCCGTAACGGCGGCCAGACCGGCAGCTCGGCTCAGTTTGCGCACAGCGATGCACGATATTGGAATCAAGGCTCGGTCGCCCACGACTCGGTGGAAGTTTTACCTTTCAAGACCCTTACGGATCGGCTTGGTCGCTCTACGTCAGCGGCTATCGTGGACGACGCCATGGCGTACACCATCAGGCCCGCGCGCACCGGGGACGTGCCCGTGATCAGGAAGCTGATCGATTCCAACGTGGAGTCCGGGCGCCTGCTGACCAAGGCCACCGTCACCCTGTACGAGGACGTCCAGGAGTTCTGCGTGGCCGAGCTGACCGCCGACGGGACGGTGGGCGGCTGCGGCGCGCTGCACGTGATGTGGGAGGACGTGGCCGAGATCAGGACGGTCGCGGTCCGGGAAGACTGCCAGGGCCTGGGAATCGGTCACGCGATCGTGGACACGCTGCTGCGCCGCGCCCGCGCCGTCGGCGTGAGCCGGGTGTTCTGCCTTACTTTCGCGGTGGAGTTCTTCGGGCGGCACGGATTCCGGCGGATCAGTGGTACTCCCGTGGCCGCAGAGGTGTACCGCGAGCTATTGCGCTCCTATGACGAGGGCGTGGCGGAGTTTCTCGACCTGGAACGGGTAAAGCCCAACACACTGGGCAACACCCGCATGCTGTTGCGACTGTTCCCGGGACGGGAAAAATGAGCATAGGTGTTGCGCCCGAGCCGACGCGGACCCGGCGGGTGCGCCGGGCCCGGCGGCGGGCGCGGCCGCGGACGTCGGGAGGACGCCGTGTGGTCTGATCTCGCCGCGCTGACTCCGCCGCTGGTCGTGTGCGTGGCCGTCCTCATCGGCGTGGCCATGCTGCTGCGCAGCCAGATGTCACCCAAGCGCCGCGCCGAGCGCGATGAGCGGCGCCGATCGCCCGATGAGCGGTCGTGAAATGTACGGAACGGCGGGTTTTATCTGCCGGCAGAAGTGCGCGAACTGGGCGAACAGGCGGGCGCGTGATCGATAGTCACGGTTTAGTTCATGATCTGTCGCGGGCCTCCGTGCTAACGGCTCTTCGATGTCCTCTGATTACTGTCAGTAACGGCGCCGGATGGCAGCCGACAAGTCAAAGAAACTGTCGGGCCTTTTGGAATTGTCAAAGCCAAGAGATTGGGTATACATTTAGCATCCGAAATACGTTGCTCCGTCAGAAGGGCTGTTTCATGGCACAGAAGGTGCAGGTGCTCCTCGTCGATGATCTCGACGGGAGCGAGGCCACCGAGACCGTAACGTTTGGGCTCGATGGTGCCTCGTATGAGATCGATCTGAGTTCCGGCAACGCGGGCAAGCTCCGTAAAGAGCTGGCGCACTATGTGGAGCACGCGCGCAAAGCGAGCTCTCAGGCCAGGCGCCGCCGGGCGCGTACTGGCCCGGGCCGCGAGCGCAGTGCCCAAATCAGGGCATGGGCCAAGCAGCGCGGTTACAAGGTCAATGAGCGCGGGCGTATTCCCGCCAACATCGTCGCGGAGTACGAGGCCGCGCACTAGTTACGCGCACGCCGGAGTTCGCGGGTTATGCGGACTCCATGAAGGAACGGTGTCCCAGCGGATCGGCCCCGGCATTTCTGCGACGGCGGCGGGGCCGGCCGGATCGCATCGTTGGTTCCCCGGGGGGCCGGGGGTCCTTCCCCCGGGAATCGGCACAGTCCCGCATGGGCGGCCTGACCGTCCGGGGGCCAACGGTGCGTTTTGCTTGTCGGGGACCTCGCGATCTCTCCGAGCCCGCCACCCTGCTCTCTGCCCAAGCCCTCCCTGGCTCTCTCCCCAGCCCTTGCTTCGCCCGCGCCCGACGCTGCTCTCTCCCTCAAGCGCTTCTCGCTCGCCGAGCCCACCTTGCTTCTGCCCGAGCCCGGCCTCTGAGCGGCTTCTGCCCGAGCCCGCCCTCTGTGCGCAGTCTCCTCCGCTTTCCTGGCTCTCATCCGCGCTCCGCGCGTGCGCCCTGGCCGGCCGAAAACTGGCGTTCGCTTGCGGCGTACCTGGCGCGTTACGGGGAACATGGGTCTCATCTACGAGGTTTGATGAGATGAACGACCCGTGTCCACGGAACGTCTTGATATGAGAGGCACGCATTCACATGAAGCGTCATCGTGGGCACGCGGCTACTATGCGGAGTAGGCAAGGTAGGGCCAGGAAGGTAGGTCCAGCCCCATCCAGCCCCCGTGCTGTGAGGAGAGCGACGACATGTTCGAGAGGTTTACCGACAGGGCGCGGCGGGTTGTTGTCCTGGCGCAAGAAGAAGCCAGGATGCTCAATCACAACTACATCGGCACCGAGCACATCCTGCTCGGCCTCATCCATGAGGGCGAAGGTGTAGCGGCCAAGGCGCTGGAGTCGCTAGGCATCAGCCTGGACGCGGTGCGGCAGCAGGTCGAGGAGATCATCGGCCAGGGCCAGCAGGCGCCGTCCGGGCATATCCCGTTCACGCCACGGGCCAAGAAGGTGCTTGAGCTATCGCTGCGCGAGGCGCTGCAACTCGGCCATAACTACATCGGCACCGAGCACATCCTGCTCGGCCTCATCCGCGAGGGTGACGGCGTGGCCGCGCAGGTGCTGGTGAAGCTGGGCGCTGACCTGAACCGGGTCCGCCAGCAGGTGATCCAGCTGCTGCACGGCTACCAGGGCAAGGAGCCCGCGTCGGCCGGCACCGCGGGAGCGGAATCGGCGCCGTCCACGTCGCTGGTCCTTGACCAGTTCGGCCGCAACCTGACCCAGGGCGCGCGCGAGGGCAAGCTCGACCCGGTGATCGGCCGGGAGAAGGAAATCGAGCGGGTCATGCAGGTTCTCTCCCGCCGCACCAAGAACAACCCGGTGCTGGTGGGCGCGCCCGGCGTCGGCAAGACCGCCGTGGTCGAGGGCCTGGCCCAGAAGATCGTCAAGGGCGAGGTGCCCGAGACCATCAAGGACAAGCAGCTGTACACGCTGGACCTCGGTGCCCTGGTGGCCGGCTCGCGCTACCGCGGCGACTTCGAGGAGCGGCTCAAGAAGGTGCTCAAGGAGATCCGCACCCGCGGCGACATCATCCTGTTCATCGACGAGATCCACACCCTCGTCGGGGCGGGCGCGGCCGAGGGCGCGATCGACGCGGCCTCGATCCTGAAGCCGATGCTGGCCCGCGGCGAGCTGCAGACCATCGGCGCCACCACGCTGGATGAGTACCGCAAGTACCTGGAGAAGGACGCCGCGCTCGAGCGCCGCTTCCAGCCGATCCAGGTGGCCGAGCCGACGATCTCGCACACCATCGAGATCCTCAAGGGCCTGCGCGACCGGTACGAGGCTCACCACCGCGTGTCCATCACGGACGGCGCGCTGGTCGCCTCGGCCCAGCTGGCCGACCGCTACATCAGCGACCGCTTCCTGCCGGACAAGGCCATCGACCTGATCGACGAGGCCGGCTCCCGGATGCGGATCCGCCGCATGACCGCGCCGCCGGACCTGCGCGAGTACGACGAGAAGATCGCTCAGGTGCGCCGCGAGAAGGAATCGGCCATCGACTCGCAGGACTTCGAGAAGGCCGCCGCGCTGCGCGACAACGAGAAGCAGCTGCTGGCCAAGAAGGCGTCCAGGGAGAAGGAGTGGAAGGCCGGCGACATGGACGTCGTGGCCGAGGTGAACGAGGAGCTCATCGCCGAGGTCCTGGCCACCGCCACCGGCATCCCGGTGTTCAAGCTCACCGAGGAGGAGTCGCAGCGGCTGCTCCGGATGGAGGACGAGCTGCACCGCCGGGTCATCGGCCAGAACGACGCGATCAAGGCGCTGTCCCAGGCCATCCGGCGCACCCGGGCCGGCCTGAAGGACCCCAAGCGCCCCGGCGGGTCGTTCATCTTCGCGGGCCCGTCCGGCGTCGGCAAGACCGAGCTGTCCAAGACGCTGGCCGAGTTCCTGTTCGGCGACGAGGACTCGCTGATCCAGCTCGACATGAGCGAGTACATGGAGAAGCACACGGTGTCCCGGCTGTTCGGCTCTCCGCCCGGCTACGTCGGGTACGAGGAGGGCGGCCAGCTCACCGAGAAGGTGCGCCGCAAGCCGTTCTCCGTGGTCCTGTTCGACGAGATCGAGAAGGCGCACCCGGACATCTTCAACTCGCTGCTGCAGATCCTGGAGGACGGTCGGCTGACCGACGCCCAGGGCCGGATGGTCGACTTCAAGAACACGGTCATCATCATGACGACCAACCTGGGCACCAAGGACATCTCCAAGGGCGTGTCCGTGGGCTTCGCCCGGTCGGGTGAGTCCCGCGGCTCCTACGACCGGATGAAGAACAAGGTGCAGGAGGAGCTGAAGTCGCACTTCCGGCCCGAGTTCCTGAACCGCGTGGACGACATCATCGTCTTCCACCAGCTGGAGCGGGAGGAGATCTTCAGCATCGTCGACCTGATGATCGCCAAGGTGGACGGGCGGCTGAAGGACCGCGACATGGCCATCGAGCTGCGCCCGGCGGCCAAGGACCTGCTGTCCCAGCGCGGTTACGACCCGGTGCTCGGCGCGCGGCCTCTGCGCCGCACGATCCAGCGGGAGATCGAGGACAGCCTGTCCGAGAAGATCCTGTTCGGCGAGCTGCGACCGGGCCAGATCGTCATCGTGGACACCGAGGGCAGCGGGGAGACGGCCAAGTTCACCTTCAGCGGCGTGGCCAAGCCGGACGTGGTGGACGACGTGCCCGCTCCGGAGCTGGCGAGCGAGCCGGTCGCCAGCAAGGGCAGCGCGGTGGGCAGCTCAACGAGCAGCCCAGGCCCCCAGGACGGCGGCGGCACCGCCTCCGCGGTGGGGTAGTAACCGCACAGCGCACCGGAACCCGGGTCCCCTGGCCTGCCCAGGCCAGGGGACCCGGGTTCCGTGCTGTCCGCGTCCGTGCTGTCCGCGTCCGTGCTGTCCGCGTCCGTGCTGTCCGCGTCCGTGCTGTCCGCGTCCGTGCTGTCCGCCGTCCATCAGCCTCCCGCCCGCGCCCGGACCCCGGCCGGACGCAGTGAAACCGGACATCCAGTGCGTTAGAACGCACTGGATCCGGGGTTTCATGGCGTTCCAATGGGCCCGCGCATACGAACCGTGATGCTGATGGTGTCGGCGTGTCCTGAGTCCGGTTTATTGGGATGTGCCGCGCGGCCGCGGCCCACTGGCTAAACGGCGTTGTACCGGAAGCAGCATGAACGCGGCAGCCATGCCGTATGACCTGGTACGGGCGGTGCCAGAGTGACGGAGCCAGCTCTCATGCCCCGCGGCACCCGGCCGTCCTCTGGTAGGAAAGCGTCTTTTGTCGCTGACCCAACGCCCGCGCCCTGGCCCCAGCCGCCCGTACCTCGCCCCCAGCCGGGTAGCCCGAGGTCAGCCTTGGGCTGTCCGCGCCCGCGCCCGCCCAGGCCGCCCGCGCTCAGCCTTGGCCGAGTCAGCCGCCCGGAGGCGTTCCCCAGCCTCATCGCGACAGTGGCGCGCTCCCGGGCAGCGCGAAGCGGCCATCCGGCAGCGGGTCGACCAGCCCGTCGGCCACCAGCCCGTCCAGCGCCCGCTCCAGCTGGGCCTGGCCGGCCCAGACCGCGTCGAAGTCGGCCCGGTGCACGGGATCACTAGCGCCGCGCAGAACTGCGAGCAGCCGCCCGCGGCACTGCCGGTCGGTGCCGTCGTACTTCTGCGTCCGCCGCCGACCCGCCCCGACCCCTCCCGCCGCCCTGGTCGCGCCGGCCAGCCCAGCCGTTCCGGCCGCTCCCGCCGCCCCGGTCGCGCCAGCCAGCCCAGCCGATCCGGCTGGCGGAGCCGGGCGCCCAGCGGCCAGCCAGGCGCACTCGCGCGCCACCGGGCAGTCGCCACAGCGTGGGCTGGCCGCCGTGCACACCAGCGCGCCCAGTTCCATTACAGCGACCGACCAGCGGGCCGCCACCGCGGGCTCGGCGGGAAGCAGTGATTCGGCGAGCCGCCGCTCCGCCACCGAAGCCGACGACGAGCCCCCGGCCCAGGGCTGCCCGGCGGCCAGTCGCGCCAGCACCCGCCGAACGTTCGTGTCCAGCACCGCGTGCCGCTGGCCGAAGGCGAAGCTGGCCACGGCCGCGGCGGTGTAGCTGCCGATCCCCGGCAGCGCGCGCAGCGCGTCCAGGTCGGCGGGCACACTCCCGCCGTACCGGGCGACGAGGATCGTCGCCGTCTCGTGCAACCGGAGCGCGCGCCGTGGGTAGCCGAGCCGGCCCCATTGCCTGATCGCCTCCCCGGCCGGTTCGGCCGCGAGCGCGGCCGGGGTGGGCCACCTGGTCATCCAGCCGAGGTATTCGGGCAGCACGCGGGCGACCGGCGTCTGCTGCAGCATGATCTCGCTGACCAGCACCGCCCAGGGGGTCGCGCCCGGCGCCCGCCAGGGAAGGTCCCGCGCATTCCGCGCATACCAGGCCAGCACCGGCTCGGCGAAGGACGTCGACATGATGCTGCCTATCGTGGCACGAGCCAGCCCGGCGCGACCGTCCGCGGGTAACCGCTAGGGCTCGGCGCCCAGGACGGCGGAGAGCGCCTGACGGATGTCCTCCACCTCCTGCACCTGCATCAGGTGGGAAAGGCCGTCGGCGCGCTCCAGGGGCGCTCCTGAGGCCGCCGGGACGATGACGCGACGAAAGCCCATCCGCTCGGCCTCGGCGATCCGGCGCGGCAGGCCCGCCACCCGCCGGACCTCGCCGGCCAGGCCGACCTCACCGATCGCCACCACGCCGTGCGGCACGCTCAGGTTCGCGGCCGAACTCGCCAGCGCGACCGCGACGGCCAGGTCCACCGACGGCTCGGTCAGCCGGACCCCGCCCACGGTGGCCGCGTACACGTCCGACTTGCCGAGCTTGATCCCGGCCCGGCGCTGCAGCACCGCGAGCACCATGCCCACCCGGGAGCCGTCAAGCCCGGACGTGGTGCGCCGCGGCATCTCCAGCACCGAAGGGCCGACCAGCGCCTGCACCTCGGCGGGCAGCGGCCTGCGGCCCTCGAGCGTGACGGTCACGCAGGTGCCGGGCACCGGCTCGCGGTGCTGGGACAGGAACAGGCCGCTCGGGTCGGCCAGCCCGATCAGCCCGTACTCGCCCAGGTCGAAGCAGCCCACCTCGTCGGTCGGCCCGTACCTGTTCTTCACCGCCCGCACCATCCGCAGCTGCGAATGCCGGTCCCCGTCGAAGTGCAGTACCACGTCGACGAGGTGCTCCAGCGTGCGCGGACCCGCCACCGAGCCGTCCTTGGTCACGTGCCCGACCAGGATGGTGGTCATCGACCGCTCCTTGGCCACCGCGGTGAGCGCCGCCGCTACCTCCCTGATCTGGGTCACCCCGCCCGGCACGCCCTCGACCCCGGCGGCCGCGATTGTCTGCACCGAATCGATGATCAGCAGCCGGGGCTGCACGTGGTCGATGTGCGCGAGGACCACGTCGAGATCGGTCTCCGCCGCCAGGAAGAGCTGGTCGCTGACCGCCCCGATGCGGTCCGCGCGCAGCCGCACCTGGGCGGCGGATTCCTCGCCGGTCACGTAGAGCACCGGCCCGGATTCCGCGACCAGCGCGCCGGCCTCGAGCAGCAGCGTCGACTTGCCCACCCCGGGCTCGCCGGCCAGCAGCAGGACCGCGCCGGGCACCAGCCCGCCGCCGAGCACCCGGTCCAGCTCGTCCATGCCGCTGGGCCGGGCGGTGGCGTCGGTCGCGTCCACCTGGCCGATGGGAAGCGGGGCAGTGCTGGCCGGTGCCAGGCTATGAACGGCCGAACGGACGCCGACAGACGCCCGCACCCGGGTCCCCCGCGCCTGCCGGGGCAGAACCGCCTCCAGGACCGTGCCCCAGGCCTGGCACTCGCCGCACCGGCCGGTCCACTTGGCGGACTGCCATCCGCACTCGGTGCAGCGGAAGCCAGACCCCGCCGGTGACTTAGCCATGGCCGCACCATAGCGGCCACCTCTGACAATCTCAGTAAGCTGGAACCGAACCAACGGAGGGAGTCAGCCAGTGAGCGGCGTGGCGAAGGTATCCGGGCCGCCCGTCGCCCTGTCCACCTCCTCGGTCTACCCGGAGCGCACCCCGGACGCCTTCGAGATGGCCGCCAGGCTCGGCTACGACGGGGTCGAGGTGATGGTCTACACCGACCCGGTGAGCCAGGCCGCCGAGGCGCTGCTCAGGCTCCAGGACTATCACCAGCTGCCGATCGTGTCCGTGCACGCGCCCAGCCTGCTGCTCACCCAGCGGGTGTGGGGGAGGGAGCCGTGGGAGAAGCTGCGCCGGGCCCAGGAACTGGCCGAGCGGGTCGGCGCCGGGGTGGTGGTCCTGCACCCGCCGTTCCGCTGGCAGCGCGAGTACGTCCGCGGCTTCGAGAGCGGGCTGGCCGCGATGGCGGAGGAAACCAGCGTGCTCTTCGCGGTGGAGAACATGTACCCGCTGCGGGCCGGCGGCAGCGAGGTGGTGCCGTACGCCCCGCACTGGGACCCGACCGCGCTCGACGTGCCGAGCATCACCCTGGACCTCTCCCACACCGCCGCCTCCGGCTCCGACGCCCTGATCATGGCGACCGAGCTCGGCAGCCGCCTGGCCCACGTGCACCTGGCCGACGGCACCGGCTCGCCGGCCGGCCCGGTGCCCGACGAGCACCTGGTGCCCGGGCGCGGCGGGCAGCCCTGCGGCGAACTGCTCAGCCTGCTCCCGCCCGCCGGGTACCCCGGTGCCGTGGTCGTCGAGGTGAAGACCAACCGCGCACCGACCAGGGAGGACCGGATGGCGGACCTCGCCGAGTCGCTGGCTTTCGCCCGGCAGCACCTAGCCGTCGCGGCCGGCAGCACCAGCTGAATGTAGGGTCCATAACCATGGCAGCGAGCAGCACCCTGATCACGGTCGCGCCCACCGGCGCCGAAGCCGACAAGGCCGCCGCGCCGGCCCTCCCGGTCACCCTGGCCGAGCTGATGGTCACGGCCAAGGAATGCGAGGCCGCCGGGGCGGCGGTCATCCACGTGCACATCAGGGACGACGCGGCCCAGCCCACGCTGGACGTGGGCCGCCTCACCGACACGGTGACGGCGCTGCGCGAGGGCACCGGCCTCATCGTCCAGCTGTCCACCGGCGGCGCGGTGACCGACAGCTTCGCCAGCCGGCTCGCGGTCCTGGACGCCGCGCCGGACGCCTGCTCGCTGACCTGCGGCACGGTCAACTTCGGCGACGACGTGTTCAGCAACCCGTGGCCGTTCATCAAGGACCTCTACCAGCTGACCAAGGAACGCCAGGTCGTCCCCGAGTTCGAGCTGTTCGACCTGGGTCACATCGCGACCCTGCACCGGCTGCTGGCCGAGTTCGGACCGCCGGCCGGCGGCCACGTGCACTGCGACCTGGTGATGGGCGTCCCCGGCGGCATGCCAGGCGACGTGGCCACGCTGGCCGCCGCGGTGGCGGCGCTGCCCGACGGCGCGAGCTGGTCCGCCACCGGCATCGGCCGGACCACGCTCCCGGTGATGCTCGGCGCCCTCGGCGCCGGCGGTCACCTGCGCGTCGGCATGGAGGACACGCTGACCTTCTCCCGCGGCCGCCCCGTCGCCCGCAACGCCGAACTGGTCGAGCGCGCCGCCGACCTGGCCCGCCTCGCTCAGCGCCCTCCCATGCCCCCCGCCGAAGCCCGCACCTTCCTCAATATCCCCACCCGCAACCCCTGACCCCCAAGCTGGCGGACCGCCTAAGGTCCCCTATGTAGTGAGAGTGGCAACGTGCACAAAAGAGTGTGCACAGAGCCACATTCTGCCGATACCTCAGCCGCCCGCAAGCACTCCGCCCCGCCCGCAAGCCCTCGCGCTGCCCCCAAGCTCACCCCACCCGCCACACCTGCACTACCAGCCCCCAAGCGCTTATCCCTGCCGGTCAATGAACGTGGCGTTCTACCGGATAGATGCGGTAGAACGCCACAACCATTGAATCCGCGGCAGGCCGCGCGCCGCCTCAAGCGGCGGCCAGGGTGCTTGCTGAGGCGTTTGCAGTTGCAAGCACCGGGGGTAGACTGAGCCTATGCGTAACGTGAATGTCAACTCGATCGGCGAATACATCCGGGAGCAGCGGGAGCAGGCGAAGATCTCAATGCGCCAGCTGGCCCAGTCGGCCGGGGTGTCCAACCCCTACCTGAGCCAGATCGAGCGCGGCCTGCGCAAGCCGAGCGCGGACATCCTGCAGCAGATCGCCAAGGGCCTCCGCATCTCCGCGGAAGCGCTCTACGTTCAGGCCGGGATCCTGGAAGACCGGCCGGCCGACTCGGGGGTGCGGTCCGCGCTGCTGGCGGACCCGCAGCTTTCCGAACGGCAGAAGCAGGTGCTGGTCGAGATCTACGAGTCGTTCCGGCGGGAGAACGCGGCGGACGCGAAGACCGGAGCCGATACCGAAGCGGACGATCCGGCCGAGCTAACCGTGGGCTCGCCCGGTGCGGAGGCGGAGGTGCTCGAAGCCGTCCTCGCCGCGGAAGCAGAGGCCGAGGCGGAAGCAAAGGCTGAGGCCGAGGCAAAAGCAGGAGCCAAAGCGGGAGCGCAACCGGCCGGCGACGCGCAGACTGTACCCAAGAACAGATCAGACAGTGCCTCCGATTAGGTAGCGTGATCCCGTGTTCGGTTC
>Ga0207678_10003472_pt1 | contig 14191 bp, 15 predicted proteins | sample KBSC63metaG_FD_184319 | JGI IMG/M metagenome (GOLD analysis project Ga0207678, IMG submission 184319) | Corn rhizosphere microbial communities from Kellogg Biological Station, Michigan, USA - KBS C6-3 metaG (SPAdes) (version 2) | ecosystem: Host-associated > Plants > Roots > Rhizosphere > Soil ... | reverse complement strand
AAATCGGATGGTCCTCGCCGACCGATTTGCAGTAGAGCTCGATCGCTTCCTTGGTCAGCGTGTACGGAATGGTCTTGCGCGGTTCGCCGGGAACAATATCGTCCCATGCTTTCCGCAAATTGGCGTCTTTCCAGAAATCGGTCTCAAAGGCCTCCGCCTCGGCCATGCCGTCCTCCCCTGCGTCCCGCTGTTTGTTTCTGCCGCCTTGCGGAATTTGTTATATAGTATAATCAATTTATCAGACCAGGAAATCAAGACCTGGAATCAAGCCGGGAAACCCGATGCCCAAGCTGAAGCTGCCCAACATCGAAGACGTCGTGGCAATCGACATCCACACCCATGCCGAAGAGCCCTGCGGCATGCATGGCGACGACGGCTATGATGATTTTCAGGCGCAGATGGCGGACTATTTCAAGTCGCCGCACAAGCATCCGCCGACCGTGCCGGAAACCGCGGCCTATTATCGTTCCAAGAAAATCGCTGCGGTGATCTTTCCGGTCGATGCCGAGCGCGAGACGGGTTTCCGCCGCTACAACAATTACGAGATGCTGGAAATCGCTTCCGAAAATCTCGACGTCCTGATCCCATTCGTCAGCATCGATCCGCACAAGGGCAAGCTCGGCGTGCGCGAGGCGCGCAAGCTGATCGAGGAATACGGCGTGCGCGGTTTCAAATTCCATCCGACCATGCAAGGCTTTTATCCGAACGACCGCATGGCCTATCCGCTCTACGAGGCGATCAACGAAGGCGGCGCGATCGCCCTGTTCCATACCGGACAAACGGGCGTCGGTTCCGGCATGCCCGGCGGCATGGGAATGCGGCTGAAATATTCCAACCCGATGTATATGGACGACGTCGCCGCGGATTTTCCGGATTTGAAAATCATCCTCGCGCATCCCTCCTTCCCCTGGCAGGAAGAGGCGCTGTCGGTCGCGACCCACAAGCCGAATGTCTATATCGACCTCTCCGGCTGGTCGCCGAAATACTTCCCGCCGATCCTGGTGCGCTACATCAACTCGATCCTGCAGGACAAGATGCTGTTCGGCTCGGACTGGCCGGTGATCACGCCGGATCGATGGCTGTCGGATTTTTCAAAACTCGACATCCGCGACGAGATCCGGCCGAAGGTATTGAAGGCCAACGCGCGGAAGATTTTGGGTATATAAAGTGCCGTCCAACGAGCGGCGCGAATGCCGTTTTCTTGAAACGGTGGTCCGTGACGAACGTCGCCAAAGCGGCTGCCTTTGCCACCGCTCTTCTGTCCGGAAGCGCGGCTGGATGCCTTGTCGCCCAGGCTCAGTCGTCCGCGACCGTCGTCGAATTCGAGAATCCGCTCGCGAGCACCCAGCCACTGCAGGGCTATCTGCGGCAACCCAGCGGCGCGGGTCCCTCGCCGGCCGTCGTGCTGCTGCATAGTTGTAATGGAAACTGGCAGCGGTTGGACGAACGTTGGGGCAAGCGGATCGCTACCTGGGGCTATGTGACGCTCACCGTGGACAGTTTTGGACCGCGCGGGCTGACGAACACCTGCAGCAGCGGCGCGCCGGTCGATCTTGCCCGCGACGCGTACCGCGCGCTGAATTTCCTGGCGCAGCAGCCCTTCGTCGATCCGTCGCGTGTCGCCGTGCTCGGATTTTCGCAGGGCGCCTGGCAGGCGCTCTCTTCCGTCGAGCGCGGCATCCTCGAGCAGACATCGCCCAATAAATTCCGTGCGGCCGTGGCGTTCTATCCCCACTGCCTCGGATTCAAGGGCAACATGACCGTGCCGACGCTGATCCTGATCGGCGAGCTGGACGATTGGACCTTGGCGAAAGAGTGCCGCAATATGGTGGACGGCCGGGACGACTGGGGAATATCGCGCAAGAGTAACCAGGGCGTCCCGATCAAGCTCGTCGTCTATCCCGGTGCCTACCACGGTTTCGACGCGTCCAACCTCAAGACACCGATTCAACTGCTCGGGCATCACCTCGAATTCAACCAATCGGCAACGGACCAATCGATCGGCGAGCTCCGGGGATTTCTCGGCGCAACGATCGGCAGCAGAGAGCAAGACAATTGAGTATCAAAGCTGTCGTGTTCGATGCCTATGGCACGCTCTACGACGTTCAGTCGGTAGCGTCCGTTACCGAGGAGACATTTCCCGGCTACGGCGAAATCATCACGCAAGTCTGGCGCATCAAGCAACTCGAATATACCTGGCTGCGCTCGCTGATGCGACGGTACGAGGATTTCTCGGTGGTGACACGGGAGTCGCTGGCCTACACGCTGCGGATCCTCGGCCTGCAATACGATGAGCAGACGTTCGCGCGCATCATGGACAAATATTTGCATCTCGATCTCTATCCGGATGCGCTTGCCGCATTGACTGACATGAAGGACCGGAAGCTCGCCATTCTGTCCAATGGCAGCCCCGACATGCTCAATGCGCTGGTCAGAAACAGCGGCCTCGACGGCGTGCTCGACGCCACCATCAGCATCGATGGCAAAAGGGTCTTCAAACCGAGCCCGGATGCCTACACCTTGATCGAGGAAAATCTCCATATACCGCCGCACGAAGTGCTGTTCATCTCCTCCAACCCCTGGGATGCCTGCGGCGCCAAGGCGTTCGGGCTCAACGTCGCCTGGATCGAGCGGGTGACGCCGGAAGCAATGGCGCTGGCCTGCGTCGAAAGCGATCTTGTCGCGCCCTTGACGATCTTCAAGGCGATCCGTACCCAAATGGACGAACTCGGGCTCGAGCCCGATCATCGCATTCACGCCCTCTCCGAATTGCCAAATCTGGTCGAATTGCCAAATCTGGTCGCCAGCCAAAAGTCCTGAAATATGAGCATTGAATCGGTACGCGCCTTCTTCGAGGAGAAGGCCCCTGACATCGCTGTGATCGAATCTTCGATGAGTTCAGCCACCGTCCCGCTTGCGGCCGAGGCCTATGGCGTCGAGCCGGCGCGGATCGCCAAGACATTGAGCCTGCGGATCGGCGAACGCGTGGTGCTGATCGTTGCCGCCGGCACGTCGCGGATGGATAACAAAAAGGTGAAGGCAGCATTCGGGGGCAAGCCGAAAATGCTCGGACTGGACGAAGTCGCCGAGATCACCGGCCACGAGGTCGGCGGCGTCTGTCCGTTCGGACTGAAAACGCCGCTACCGGTTTATTGCGACATATCATTGAAAGCCTTCGACATCGTGGTGCCGGCAGCCGGTTCGACCCACAGCGCGGTTCGCATCGCACCAACGCGCATGGCGGAGCTCACGGCAGCCGAATGGGTGGACGTCTGTCAGAGCCCGTCCTGACGACTTCACGCTTGCACACATTTGGAAAATGAAATCTTCTGCCGTAGCCGGGCAACAGCAAGATTGGATTTTTCGATGAGCGACAAAATTGCACGACGCGATTTTCTGGGCACCGTCGCGCTTGCGGGCGCAGCGGCAGCGGCCGGACAGAATTTTATCGCCACACCTGCGAAGGCGGCCGGCGAAAACCCCATCATTACATCGTCTGCGAGCGAACTTGCCGCCGCGATCCGGTCGAAGAAGCTCAGCTCCAAGGCCGTTGTCGAAGCCCACCTCGAGCAAATCGCCAAGGTCAATCCAAAACTCAACGCGATCGTTCAGCTCACTGCCGACACGGCGCGAAAAGAGGCGGACGAGGCCGATGCGGCGCTGGCGCGCGGCGATATCAAGGGTCCGCTGCATGGCGTGCCCATGACCATCAAGGATACGCTGGAGACGACCGGCGTGATCTGCACCGGCGGCACCAAGGGCCGTGCCAATTTCGTTCCCAAGGCAGATGCCACAGCGGTGGCCCGGTTGCGTGCCGCCGGCGCCATCTTCCTCGGCAAGACCAACGTGCCCGAACTGGCGGGCGCGCTTGAAAGCGACAATCTGGTCTATGGGCGCACCAACAATCCGTATGACCTGGCGCGGACGCCGGGCGGCAGCAGCGGCGGTGAGACCGCCATCATAGCGGCCTGCGGCTCGCCTCTGGGTCTCGGCACCGACGCCGGCGGCAGCATCCGCGTGCCCGCGCATTTCTGCGGTCTCGCGGCGATCAAGCCGACCTCTGGCCGGGTGCCGCGCACCGGACAATTCCCGCAGCCGATGGGTGCCCGCGCGCCGGTGTTTCATGTCAGCCTGGTTTCGCGGCGCGTCGAGGATCTGGCGCTCGCGCTACCGATCATCTCCGGGCCGGACTTTCGCGACAACTCCATCGTCGCCATGCCGCTGCTGGATCCGAAAGCCGTGACGCTGAGCGGATTGAAGCTGGCATTCTTCGACGATGACGGCGTGGCGACCCCGACCAAGGAAATCGTCGCCGCGGTGCGCGACTCCGCCAAGGCCTTCACGGACGCCGGCGTCAAAGTCGAGGAGAAACGAACGCCGGATGCGGAGAAGGCTGCCACCGTCTATCACGATATGAGCCGCGGCGACGGCGGCGCGGGTACGCGCGCCTTTCTCAAGAGCATCGGCAGCGATCCAATCTCGCCGCTGTTCGAAAAGGCGCTGACCTACTCCGTTGCGGCGATGGCCAACACCACCGACGCGCTGGCGGCCTTCGTGCGTTGGGACCTGTTCCGCAACTCGATGCTTCGCTTCATGGAGAACTACGACGCGGTGCTCTCGCCGGTGGCGCCATATCCGGCGCTCTTGCACGGCACCAGCTTCGACGAGGACAGCCGCAAGGGCTTCGGTTACGCACAGATGTATAATCTGACGGGTTGGCCGACGGCGACCGTGCGCGTCGGTACCTCCCCAGAAGGCCTGCCGCTCGGCGTTCAGGTCGCCGCGCGGCCGTGGCGCGAAGACGTTGCGCTGGCGCTGGTCGCACATCTGGAAAAGACTTTCGGCGGCTGGAAAATGCCGACGGCGGTCTGAGGAGAGCGACGCGCGGCCTCAATACCGCGCGTCACCACTTCCATTCGTCGTTGTAAGGCCTCGACTTCCATTCATCGTTGTAAGGTCTCGGCTGGGGCGCATTCGGTTGCACCGTGCGCTGCTGAGATCTTGGCGCAGATTGCTGCGGCGTGCTGGCGTTTGTTTCGAACACGGCGCGGCAGGAGCTGCGAAGCAAATCCGTATTCTGCCGCAAGCAAGCCACAATCCGGTTCACATCGGGTATCTGATCGCTACACAGCCGCATCACGTCGGGCGTACAAGCCATCTGCTGTTCCCAGGTTCCGCGATACTCCTCCGAGAAGGCAGTATTTTGGGCGGCAGTTGCGCCGCCGATCGCAATTGCAAGGCTCAGCACGAATCGCCGCATTGGCATGGCCGGGTCCTTTCTGTCGACGTGGTTGGTGCGCGGAAGTTCGCGCGACGATGCAGTCTCAACCTGAAGAGCGAATGCGGCCAAGCAACGTTCGTTCGGACAAAAAAATGTGAGGCTGGTTCCCGACCCGCCGCTTGAGTCGGAATTCGCTGGATGCGCGGCCACGCTCTTGTAGATAACGGCAAAAAGTGGGCACGCCGAATACAATGTCGCTTTGACATCATTCAACCCAGAGGCGAGTTTCCCCGCGTTGCTAGTTGGGGGATAATCATGTTTCGGTTCGTTGTAGTGGCCACTCTCAGAGTGGCGTTGTCCGGCTGCGCTCAATTGAAGGACCTTTCCTCGATCACCGGACTGACAAAAGCGTTTTCCACGCAAATCGAAGTTGCACCGGCTTACTTCGAGACGATCGCAACCGACTACAACACCACAAGCAACGAATACCAATTTCTGACCGGTCGCTCATGTGACACCCTGCGCACGCCGGGTATCCTGGACTTTCGCGCGATACCGCTTTCCCGAAAGGTGAAAGGCAAAATAATTACGCTGACCTATTCGGAATACGAACAGCAACGCTTCATCGTGAAAAGCCAGGCGCTTGATTTCCTCAACAAATACGCACAGCGAATGAAGGATCAGGCTCAGGCCGCCGAAAACATTACGACATTCGCCGGCTACGCCAATACGGGAGCAGACATAACCGACAGCATCCCCGTTTTCGGAGCGCAGGCCGCTCCCTATACCGCCGCCGCCCGCGGAATCGTGGCCGTCATCAATCGATACGCCAACGATTTTTCGGCAGCAGCGATGGTGAGTATCGCCAAAGAATCCGACGCGAAACTAAAAATCATGGTCGAGCAAATCAAAAAGGACTACGGCATCATAAATGTTGATGCCAAAATCTATCTGTCAGCCTGGAAAGAATGTCAGGTCGCAAAAATCAAAGCGATGCGTAGTCCGCTCGCAGGCCTTGGCCCAACAAGCGCCGCTGAACTCGACGCGGTGTATTCTGCGCATTTGAGGCAGCTTACCGAATATCAGAAGGCCATACCAACGGTAGACGATGAACTAAACGCCATCGTCACCGCAAACGGCAAAATCGCGACGGGTGATTTCAACACCGCCTTGAGTGCTGCCCAGGAGATGGTTGGCGCCGCGACCGCTGCCTATAAAGCCCTACAGACGGTCCAAAAGCTCTAGGGCATGCTCTGGAGCCGAAGGCCGCGTCAACGCACAGTGCACACCGGTATTTCTCGCGATAAAGTGCCAAGCGTTTGCGCGGCGATCACGCGCAAATGAGAAGATCGAGCGGGATGACCATTCGAAGAAAGTCATCGCGTTCTGGTTAGATCGATCCGGGTATGCTCTTGATGCCGAAGGGCGGTTGCACGAAGGGCTTGGCCTCACTCCACCTTACCGATCTTCTTCACGGCTGCGATCAGCCGCGCGCTGTCGTCGGCGAAAAACTTCGAGAATTCCGGCGCGTCCAGATAGGCGACCGGGCTGCCCGCGGTCTCGAAGGTCTTGATGACCTCGGGCGCCTTCACCGCCTGCGCCATCGCTTCGCGAAGCCGCGTCATGATCGGCGCGGGCAGTGCAGCCTGTGCGAACAACCCCGCCCAGATGTAGAACTCGACATCCTTGTAGCCGAGTTCCTTGAAGGTCGGCAGATCGGGGAAGCTCGGGATACGTTGGGCGCCCCAGTTCGCCAGCACACGCATCTTGCCGTCATCGACCTGCTGCTTCAGCGTCCCCGGCGCCGACGCCATCGCCTGCACCGTGCCACTGAGCAATGCAGTCAACGCCGGACCGGCGCCGCGGAACGGCACGTGCAGCAATTTGATCCCCGCGCTCGCCGCAAACATCTCCATCGCGACATGCAGCGTGCCATAGGGGCCGGATGAGCCGTACGGGATTTGACCGGGACGCTTCTTGGCGTCATCGACGAAATCCTGCAGCGTCTTCCATGGCGCCGAGGCCGGCACCGCCAGCAGCGTCGGATCGGCCAGCACGCGCGCGACCGGCGCGAATTGCGAGACTTCATACGCCACCGGACGATCGAACAGCCGGTCGGCCTCGGGCAGTACGGCCAGGGACGACAGCGTCATCAGCAACGTGTAGCCGTCGGGCTCTGCGCGCGCGGCCTGCGAATTGCCGATCGATCCGCCGGCGCCGCCTGCGCGGTTGTCGACAATGCAGGGCTTGCCGAGGATCCGCTCCAGCGCCAGCGCCACCGGACGCGCCGCGAGATCGGCCTGACCGCCGGCCGGGAACGGCACGATCATGGTGATGTTGCGCGAGGGATAGGGGCTTTGCGCGAAGGTTGCGTTCGAGAATGCGGTTTGCGCCAGCGGCAGCGTTGCGGCGGCCTTGAGCAGTTCACGGCGATTCATTGGTAGTTTTCTCCCGGATAATCTTTTTGGTTGGGTGTAGCCTTACCGAAACAAGCGGCATCGCGATAGCCGCGCTGCCTACACATTTTGCCTCACCCTCTTCTACGCACCCCGCTTTTTCCCCTTCGCAAAATGCTTGGCCAGAAATTCGGCCAGCACCTCGACACGCGCGGGGCGCGGTCCGCCGGGGGGTGTCACCAGATGCACGGCGCCTTCCGGCTGCTTCCAGCCTTTCAGGATCACTTCGACCTCGCCCGATGCGATGGCGTCGCCGACGATGAAGTCCGGCAGGTCGGCGATGCCGAGGCCCGCGATGACCGAGGGCATCAATGCCTCGCCGTTGTTGACCCGTAACTGCCCGGCCGGCCGTACGCTGGCCTGCTCACCGGCCGCGTTGGTGTAGTGCCAGATACCAGCCGTCGAGAGATAGGCGTAGCCGAAGCATTTGTGCTGGGCGAGATGCATCGGATGCGTCGGCCGGCCGTACTGCTTGAGATACGAGGGCGCCGCCACCGTGTAGCGCGGCATCGGGCAAAGCCGCCGTGCGATCAGCGACGAATCCGGCAGCCGCGCGATGCGCAGGCCCGCGTCAAAACCTTCGCCGATCAGATCCACCGTCGCATCGCTGAGATGCAGGTCGATCGAGACTTCCGGATACCGGCTTAGAAATTCGGGCAAGAGTGGCGCGATCGTCCTCACTCCGAACGTCATGGGGACCGCGAGCCGCACCAGTCCGCGCGGCGCGATCGATTGCGACAGGGCCTCGTTCTCGGCAGCCTCGCCGTCGGCCAACAGCCGCGCCGCGCGCTCGGACAGTTTTTGTCCGGCATCGGTCAATGCCAGCCGGCGCGACGTGCGGTTGAACAGCCGAGCGCCGAGCCGCTCTTCCAGCCGGCTGACCGCCTTCGACACCGTCGCCTTGGACAGCGCCAGCTCGGTTGCGGCTGCTGCAAACGACCGTAACTCCACGACTTTTGCGAAAATCGCCAGCGCCTCGAAATCCGGGAGTTTTGCCATGGGCCCCCTCTATGTGTCAAAATTGGAAACAATGAGTTTCAATAGTTTCTATTTCTATACCACGCCTCAAGGCATATCCAATGTTCATCGAAATTCAAGTAACGGAGAAATCCAATGACCAGGAAACTCTCAGGCAAGGTTGCCCTTATCACCGGCGGTTCGCGCGGAATTGGTGCTGCCAGCGCCCGGGCGCTCGCAGATGAAGGCGCCAATGTCGCCATCAGCTACGTAGCCTCCCCGGACAAGGCGGAAGCCGTCATCAAGGAATTGAAAGCCAGGGGAGTCGAGGCCCGCGCCTACAAGGCCGACCAGGCTTCATCGGAAGAGGTCGATCAACTGGTGAAGAACGTCGCGAGGGATTTTGGCCGGCTCGATATTCTCGTCAACAATGCCGCCGTTGCGGTCGGTGGGCCGGTCGATGACGTCAATACCGACACCGCGGCGCTTGCGCGTCAGGACGCGATCAATGTCCACGGTGTCATTACCGCCATCCGCACGGCGTCGAAACTGATGGGTGAAGGCGGACGCATCGTCACGATCGGCTCCGGTATCGCCACCCGCGCCTCGTTCCCCGGCCTTGCCGACTACGCCGCGACCAAGGCTGCGATCGTCGGCTACACCAAGGGCGCATCGCGCGACCTCGGACCGCGCGGCATCACCGTCAACGTACTGCAGCCCGGCTCGATCGACACCGACATGAACCCGAAGGACGGCGGCGATTTTGCCGAAGCGCAACGTTCGCAACACGCATTGCAGCGCTACGGCACAGCAGAAGAGATCGCAGCCGGCGTCGTGTTCCTCACCAGCCCGCAAGCCTCGTTCGTGACCGGCACGGTGCTCAACGTCGACGGCGGCTTCGGCGCGTAAATCAAACAACCCTACGAGGCCGGGCGTGTTGCGTCCGGCGCCTCGCAAACATTCAAACGAAGGAATATCCCATGATCGAACTCAGACCATTTGCAAAACTCGGCGGCGCCGACCACGGCTGGCTGAAGGCCAAGCACCACTTCTCGTTCGGCAGCCATTACGATCCCGACAATATGGGCCATGGCTCCTTGCGGGTGTGGAACGATGACGAGATAGCGCCGAACACCGGCTTTCCCGCTCATCCCCACGCCAACATGGAAATCATCACCTATGTCCGCGAAGGCGCGATCACGCACCAGGACAGCCTCGGCAACAAGGGCCGTACTGAAGCCGGCGACGTGCAGGTAATGAGCGCCGGAAGCGGCATCCGTCATGCCGAGTACAATCTGGAGCCGACCGACACGCGCATTTTCCAGATCTGGATCGAGCCGACCACAAAGGGCGGCGAACCGACCTGGGGCGCTAAACCGTTTCCGAAGTCGGATCGCTCCGGCAAGCTCGTCACCATCGCCAGCGGCTTTGCCGGCGACAAGGACGCACTGCCGATCCGCGCCGATGCGCGGGTGCTCGCCACCACGCTGAAGGCCGGCGAGAGTGCGGAATACGCGTCCGAGAAGACGCGCAACCTTTATCTGGTGCCGGCGGCGGGTAGCGTCGAAGTCAACGGCGTGCGCGTCAACGCCCGCGACGGCGCCGCGATCCGCGACGAAGCCAAGCTCACTATCACCGCGCTGGAAGATTCCGAACTGGTGCTGGTCGACGCGGCGTAAACGCAGCGCTCACTATTCGTCATGCCCGGGCTTGACCCGGGCATGACAGCTCAAAATCAACAAACCACCTGCAAACTCACAGGAGAGCCATCATGGCCAAAGTACTCGTGCTCTATTATTCCGCTTACGGTCACATCGAGACCATGGCGAACGCCGTCGCCGAGGGTGCGCGCGAAGCCGGCGCTACCGTCGATATCAAACGCGTGCCCGAACTGGTGCCCGCCGATGTCGCAAAAGCCTCGTATTACAAAGTCGATCAGGCGGCCCCGGTCGCAAAGATCGAGGACCTCGTCAATTACGACGCGATCATTGTCGGCACCGGCACCCGCTTCGGCCGGATGGCCTCGCAGATGGCGAATTTCCTCGACCAGGCCGGCGGCCTCTGGGCCAAGGGTGCCCTGCACGGCAAGGTCGGCGGCGCCTTCACCGCGTCCGCGACCCAGCATGGCGGCCAGGAGACCACGCTGTTCTCGATCATCACCAACCTTCTCCACTTTGGCATGACCGTCGTCGGCCTGAATTACGGTTTTGCCGGCCAGATGAAGCTCGATGAAATCACCGGCGGCGCACCTTATGGCGCCACCACGATCACCGGCGGCGACGGCAGCCGCCAGCCGAGCGAGAACGAGCTCGCCGGCGCGCGTTATCAAGGACGCGTGATCGCGGAGACCGCAAAAAAACTGCATGGCTGATGCGATCAGGGCGGCATTCTCTCACGCGAGTGCCGCCCTAAATACCCATCGGGGACGATGGATGTTGTATGGTCGAAATTCTCTTTATCGCTCAACTGGCACGGCGGCCGCTCCAGGCAATGGTACGGCGCTGGTGGTGCAGAAGCCTGTACCGCGCGACGCGAGGTCGGCGGCGCTGTCCGGAGTGCACCAAATCGTGAGCCTGCCCTGACGGATTCGTGATAATCCATTCGTCATCCGTATTCATCGATACGAGCGCAGCATGAGCAACGCCTCTCAAATCCCGTGGCCGGAATTACCGACCGCGGCGTGGCGCGACACCTATGCCACGCTGCATCTCTGGACCCAGATCGCCGGAAAAATCCGGCTGACGAAGGCGCCCTGGCTCAATCATTCCTGGCATGTAGCGCTCTACGTCACCGCCCGCGGACTGACGACGTCGCCGGTGCCCGACGGTACGCGAACGTTCCAGATCGACTTCGATTTTATCGATCACGTCTTGCGCATCTCGACCAGCGATGGTGCACAGCGGCAATTTGCGCTTGCCGGGCACTCCGTCTCCAGCTTCTACGCCACTACGATGGCGACGCTCGCCGAACTCGGCATTGCCGCTGCTATCGACGAGATGCCGAACGAATTGCCGGACCCGATCCGGTTTTCGCTGGACACCGCGCACGCGTCCTACGACGCGAACGCTGTAGGACGCTTCCTGCAGATCCTCGTGAACTGCGATCGCGTCTTCAAGCAATTCCGCACCGGCTTTCTCGGCAAGGCGAGCCCGGTGCATTTCTTCTGGGGCAGTTTCGATCTTGCGGTGACACGTTTCTCGGGACGCCGCGCGCCGCGTCATCCCGGCGGCGTTCCGCATTTGTCAGATGCGGTGGCGTGCGAAGCCTATTCGCATGAAGTGAGCAGCGCCGGCTTCTGGCCCGGCGGCGGCGTGATCGACTATCCCGCGTTCTATTCCTACGCCTATCCGGAGCCGCCGGGTTTTCGCACGGTAAAGGCGCGCCCCGACGCTGCGTTCTTCAGCGAAGCGCTCGGCGAATTCGTGCTGCCCTATGACGCCGTGCGCACGGCCCACAATCCCGACGCAGCGCTGCTCGAATTCCTGCAAAGCACCTATGAGGCCGCAGCTATTTCGGCGAAATGGGATCGCGACGCGCTGGAATGCGTGCCGGGCCAACCCGGCGTGGTGCGGGAGATCTAAAAACGCTAGTGCTGTAGTTGCGCCTTGACCACCGTCTGTCTGACCTCCGTACCGCAGTCGGAGCATTCATAGGTGAAGTCGATCTTCGCCATGCTCCAATGCGGTTCGACATCCCTCACATACATCGGAAGCCCGACGCAGCTTGGACAAATGATAAAGGCTGGCTCGATGTCGTCGTGATGGTGGATATAGGCTGGCATGTCGACACTCCCCACGAAAGCACCAGTAGTCCTGACCCGAACCGCAGCATACGCCGGGGCTGCAAATGCGATCATGAACTCTAGCGAACACAGGAAGAACAGCCGCACAATCCTGCTGTGTGTGACCGATTTGCACGACCGTGTCCTTCGCGCAACAGGCTTCAATTCTCCTCACGTGACAACGGCTTACCGAGTGCGCGCTTCAGGAACGCAGTGAGTTGCGGATAGCTGCGCAATTCGCGCGCAACGCGATCGCGCAGCGCATATGGCAGTCCGCGCCAACTCAACGCGGCGCTGATATCGACCAGCGGCAAACGGGCGACGCCAAAGCGGCGCTTATAGGCATAGTTGCCGACGCTGAAATCGAATTCCCGCACGCCGTCCTGGTGCAGCGCGGCCATGGTCCGCTCGATGATCAGCCGGCCGGGCGAACAATTCGACCATTTTTCCCCGGCATTGCTGATGCGGATCATCACATAGTGCGCACCAGCACGAATGCCGAGCAGTGTCGCCACGACTTCGTCGCCAACCGTGAGCGCCGACACCAGGGCATAACCGCTGCCGACGCCGTCGCGCACGAGATTGCGATAGAAGGCGGCGCAGGTTTCGTCATTGAGGACGAAGTTCAGCCCGAGGCTCTGCATCCGCGTGCCTTGCTGAACCTCCGTAGTCGACAAGATTTTCAGCGCTTCATGGTGGTCCGTGATGAGCTTGAACGCCGCCGCCGGATCGCGCGTGAACACCCGCCAACTCCGCTCCAACTCCTTGCGCACGGTCTTTTCGAGCGTGTAGCGCCAGGCGTCATAGGTCTCGTCTGTGGTGACGAGGTTGCCATTGAGCGAGCACGGCCCGGCGGCATCGAGCAGCGCCAGCGGATTGGCGCGGCCGTCGAGATCGACAGGTACCTTGCGCAGACGAATGAGATCGGCACCGCCTTGCATCCGGCGCAAGGCCTTCAGCAGATCGCGCCACAACACGCGCGCCGCCCTGGCGTCGCGCGGCGCAGCGTTACCCAGGATGGGCGCGTTGTAATCGGTGAGATCGAGATCGGCGAATTCGACGATCCGGATATTGCTTTGCCGACGGCGGATCAGCGGAAGCATAACCGCCAATTCACCGGTCGATGCATCGGTGACGACGGCAATCAGCGGCTCGACGCCATCGGCGCCGGCGAAGGCACCGTACCAGGCATCATACCATTGCCGATGCTGGAACGGTGTCGACGGGCTAACGTCCTGCCAGCGCGCGATGGCCGCTTGCCAATCACTCATCACTTCGACGCGGAATCCGGCCGCGCGGGTGTTGGCCCGCGCGCCCAGTTTTCCCATAGATGCCGTCAGCACCGTCATGACAGTTGCGTCTCGCTTACGCCGCCTTCGGCAGGTCGACGATCTTGCCGGGCTGAGCCCGGTCAAGGCGGAAATCGATCGGGCGGCGGATACTGCGCTCGCGCTTGATCCACCTGCCGTCGCGCAACAGTTTTTGCATCACCGCTTTGGCGAAGAAGGATGGGCCACGCAAGCTGCGGCTCTTCGGCGTGTAACCGAAACGATGCCGCAACATGCCGTTTGCAAGATTGAGAATCTCGGAACGTCGGATTTCGTCATTGGTGTAGGAGATCGTCATCGAGACACTGAAGGTGTCGAGGTTTTCGACCCGGTGCGGTGCGTTCATCGGCCAACCCAGCATCTGGCCGGGGCCGATGTCGAGCACCTTTGCATAGTCCTCGTACCATTCCTTGTAGGGCAGATCGACTTCGACATTGAACAGCGCGAT
>Ga0207678_10003469_pt1 | contig 14194 bp, 12 predicted proteins | sample KBSC63metaG_FD_184319 | JGI IMG/M metagenome (GOLD analysis project Ga0207678, IMG submission 184319) | Corn rhizosphere microbial communities from Kellogg Biological Station, Michigan, USA - KBS C6-3 metaG (SPAdes) (version 2) | ecosystem: Host-associated > Plants > Roots > Rhizosphere > Soil ... | reverse complement strand
AGCTGCAGCCAGCCCAGCCGTGTGGTGCCACGTCCGCCCCGGCGGTGGAGAGCTGAGGTGGCATTCCGGTCCTCCGACCCTCCTGCGTAGGGTGACCCGCTGTGAGCGGAACCCTCTCGCCCGCGACGGGACTTGATCGCGGACGGCGGCCTCGCCGGGTCACCGTGCTGCTGCCGGTGCTCGGGCTGATCGTGGTGGCCCTGTGCGGCCTGTTCCTGTTCGGGCTCGCCACCGCGCGGGTGGGCCCCCTCGCCGTCACCATCGGGGTCCTCGCCGCGCTCGTGCCCGTGGCCGGCGTTGTCGCCGGGTTCCTGTGGGTCGACCGGTGGGAGCCCGAGCCCGCCAAGTTCCTCCTGCTCGCCTTCGCCTGGGGCGCCTGCATCGCGACCATCACCGCGCTGCTCATCAACACCACCGCCGAGGCCGTCGGGGACGAGCTGCTCGGCCAGGGCAGCGGCAACACCGTCGCCGCGCTCGTCTCGGCTCCTGTTGTCGAGGAGGCCGCGAAGGCGCTCTTCGTCGTGCTCATCCTCTGGCGCCGCCGAAGCGAGTTCGACGGCGTCGTGGACGGGGTCGTCTACGCCGGGTTCAGCGCCGCCGGGTTCGCCTTCACCGAGAACATCTACTACTTCGGGCGGGCCTTCGCCGACTACGGCTTCGGTGACGGGCACAGCCAGGGCGTCATCACCGCCTTCTTCCTGCGTGGCGTGCTCGCTCCCTTCACGCACCCGCTGTTCGCCGTGCTCACCGGCATCGGGATCGGCATCGCCGCGCGGACGACCACCAAGGCGCTCAGGTTCGTCGCACCGGTCGCCGGGTACCTCGCCGCCGTCTGCCTGCACGCGCTCTGGAACAGCGCCGCGCTGCTCGGCGGGTCGAAGTTCCTCACCGTCTACTTCCTGATCATGCTTCCGCTGTTCCTCGGCGTGGTCTACCTGGTCGTCCTGCAGCGGAAACGGGAGCAGCGGATCATCGCCGCCGCGCTGCCGCACATGGCCGCCGCGCGCTGGATCGCGCCGTCGGAGGTCGACCTGCTGGCCAGCCTGCCCGGCCGGCGGGCCTGGCGCCGCCAGGCGAAACGCCAGTCCGGCAAGCAGGCCGCGAAGGCCGTCGCCGTCTACCAGGCCAGCGTGACGGAGCTCGCGTTCCTCGACCGGCACCCGCTCACCAGCGACACCGACCGGCAGCGCCAGCAGGAGCTGCTGCGCACCCTGAAGGCCGCCCGCGCGGAGGCGACGCGCCTCGCCGACGAGGCCGCCCGCGGGTGACCCGGTCCGGGTGAAGCTGGTCACCCGGGCTCAACGACGCCTGCCTGCCCGAGTTAGTCTCGCGCCGTCGTCCGGTACCCGGAAAGGGCCTGGAACGAGAGCAGAGGGAGTCTGCCAACCATGAGCGTCCACAGGCGCACGCCATGATGAGGCCCGCCCGCCTCGCGGTCGGCGTCGTTTCCGCCGGCCGGGTGGGCAGCGTGCTCGGCGCCGCGCTGGCCCGGGCGGGGCACACCGTGGTCGCCGCGTCCGGTCTGTCCGCTTCGTCGCTGGCCCGCGCCGAACGCCTCCTCCCGGACGTGCCCCTCCTGCCGCCCGACGAAACCGTCCGCCGGGCGGACCTCGTGCTGCTCGCCCTCCCCGACGACGCGCTGGAAGGGATGGTCCGCGGGCTCGTCGCCACCGGGTCGCTGCGGCCCGGCCAGATCGTCGTGCACACCTCCGGCGCGCACGGCATCGACGTCCTGGCCCCCGCGGCCGAGGCCGGTGCCCTGCCGCTCGCCCTGCACCCGGTGATGACGTTCACCGGCCGCGAGGAGGACCTCGAGCGGCTGGCGGCGTGCAGCATCGGGGTCACGGCGGCCGAGGACGACGAAGCGGCGTGGCACGTCGGCGAAGCGCTGACCGTCGAGATGGGTGCCGAGCCGGTGCGGATCCCCGACTCCGCGCGAGCGCTCTACCACGCTGCGTTGGCCCACGGCGCAAACCACCTGATGGCGCTGGTCGCCGACTGCGCGGACCTGTTGCGCCAGGCCGGAATCGGGCAATCCGAACGCCTGGTGGCGCCACTGCTGTCGGCGGCATTGGATAATGTGCTGCGACACGGCGACCGCGCCCTCACCGGCCCGGTCGCGCGTGGCGATCTCGGCACCGTCCGCAAGCACCTCGCGGTGCTCGCGGACCGGGCGCCGGACGTGGCGCCGGCCTACCGCGTGCTGGCCAAGCGCACGGTGGCGCGTTCGACGGCGGCCGGGCTGCTGGACACCGCCGCCGCCAAAGACCTCACCGAACTCCTCGACGATCCCGCCGAAGGGCACCAAGACCAGTGACCACACCGAAATTCAGCCGCGGCACCCTGAACACGTTCGCGTCGCCCGAGCACGCGAGCCAGGTCAGCCGGGCGCTGCACGGCGTCGGCCGCAAGCTGGCGCTCGTGCCGACCATGGGCGCGCTGCACGCCGGGCACCGCGAGCTGATCCGCCGCGCGAAGCGGCTGCCGAACAACGTCGTGGCCACCTCGATCTTCGTCAACCCGCTGCAGTTCGGCGCGGGCGAGGACTTCGAGGCCTACCCGCGGCCGCTGGAGAACGATCTCGCCGTGCTGAGCGAGGACGGCGTCGAAATCGCGTTCACGCCGAGTGCCGACGCGCTTTACGCCGACGGCGCCGCGGTGACCGTGCACCCCGGCCCGCTCGGCGCGGAACTGGAGGGCGCTGTCCGGCCCGGCCACTTCGCCGGCGTGCTCACCGTCGTGGCGAAGCTGTTCAACCTGCTCCGCCCGGACTACGCCCTGTTCGGCGAAAAGGACTACCAGCAACTGGTCCTGATCAAGCGGATGGTGCGGGACCTGAACATCGACACGCACGTCATCGGCGTGCCGACCGTGCGGGAGCGGGACGGGCTCGCGCTGTCGTCGCGCAACGTCTACCTGACGCCTGAACAGCGTGAAGACGCCATCGTCCTGTCGGCCGCCCTCACCGCGGGGGCGTTCGTCGGCCGGGACGGTGCGGAGGCGGTCCTCGAGACCGCGTGGAAGACCCTCGCCGCGCGGCCCGCGGTCGAGGTGGATTACCTGGAGTTGAGGGGAACCGACCTCGGGCCCGCGCCCGTCGACGGTGAGGCACGACTGTTGATCGCGGCCCGGGTGGGGAGTACCCGGCTGATCGACAACGTTCCGGTGCTGCTCGGCAAGGCCGTCGAGCACCCGGAGCGGCTGGACGCAGGGGAATAGGAGTCCGCGATGTACCGCACGATGCTCAAGTCGAAGATCCACCGGGTCACCGTGACCCAGGCCGACCTGCACTACGTCGGTTCGGTGACGGTCGACGAGGACCTGATGGAGGCCGCGGACCTGCTGCCGGGCGAACAGGTGTCCATTGTGGACGTCACCAACGGGGCGCGGCTGGAGACCTACGTCATCAAGGGGGAACGCGGCAGCGGGGTGCTCGGCATCAACGGCGCCGCGGCGCACCTGGTGCACCCGGGTGACCTGGTCATCCTCATCTCGTACGGCCAGATGGACGACGCCGAAGCGGCGACCTACCAGCCGCGCGTGGTGTTCGTCGACGCGGACAACCGGATCGTCCACCGGCACACCGACCCCGGCCACGCGCCGGAGGGGTCCGGGCTGCTGTCCGGCACGGTGACGCTGCCGCCGGACGAGGAGACGGCGATCTTCCCGGTCGCCGAGACGGCGGACGCCCGCCGCCTCGACGCGCTGCTGCACGCGGAAAGCTGACCCGCTTGCTGCTCACCGTCGACGTCGGCAACACGAACATCGTCCTGGGACTGTGGTCCGGCCAGGACCTCGTGGGCGACTGGCGCATGCGCACGGACGCGCGCATGACGGCCGACGAGCTGGCGTTGACGGTCCGCGGGCTGCTCGGCCCGCACGCGGACGCGGTGTCCGGGATCAGCGCGTTGTCGACGGTGCCGGCGGTGCTGCGCGAGCTGCGCGTGATGCTGAGCCGGTACTACGCCCGGGTGCCGAAGATCGTGGTCGAGCCGGGCGTGCGCACGGGCGTGGCGCTGCTGGTGGACAACCCGAAGGAGGTGGGCGCGGACCGGCTGGTGAACACGCTGGCCGCGCACCACCTCCACAGCACCGCGTGCGTCGTGGTCGACTTCGGCACGTCGACGAACGTGGACGCGATCTCCGCCCGCGGCGAGTTCCTGGGCGGCGCGTTCGCGCCGGGCATCGAGATTTCGGTGGACGCGCTGGCGCTGCGCGCGGCGGCGCTGCGGAAGGTCGAACTGGTGCCGCCGCGGTCGGTGATCGGCAAGAACACGGTGGAGTGCCTGCAGTCCGGGATCCTCTACGGCTTCGCGGGCCAGGTCGACGGTCTGGTGCGCCGGATCGTGCGCGAACTTTCGCCGGGCGGTACGGAGAAGGTGGCGGTGCTGGCGACGGGCGGCCTGGCCCCGCTGGTGCTGGACGAGTCGGAGACGATCACCGACCACGTCCCGGAGCTCACGCTGCTGGGCCTGCGGCTGGCCTACGAGCGCAACATCCGGCCCTGATTCACCGCGTCGGGCGGCGCCGCGCGCGCAACGCCGTGGTGACCAGCGGCAGGTCGAACTCGCCGTCCGCCGTGGCCGGGTTCTCCGCGAGGAACCGACGGAGCCTGCCCAGCAGGGCCGCCGACTCCTCCGGCGCCGAGACGATCACCTTCGAATACGTCGCGATCGTTTCCACCAGGCTCTCCGCGGTGCGCCGTTGCGTATGGTGAAACCGGTCGATTTCGAACGATTCGAACGCCGGGTGCGTCACCTCGCGCATATTGTCGATGCTCGTCGGGCGGCGGGCACCGTCGCGGCCGAGTCTGGTGAACTCGGCGACCCACGGCACCGATTCGTCTTCGTAGTTCCACATCGGCACGCACACACCGCCGGGGCGCAGCACGCGGGCGATCTCCGTCATCGCCGGCGGGACGTCGAACCAGTGGAACGCCTGGCCGACGAATACCGCGTCCACGGACTCGTCCGGCAGGGGGATCCCTTCCGCCTGTCCCGCGAGCGACTTCGCCGACGGCACGGCCCGCTCGAGTTCCGCGCGCATTTCCGGGTCGGGTTCGACCGCGGTGACGTCGAGTCCGAGCGCGGTGAGGCCCAGGGTGAGTTTGCCGGTTCCGGCACCGAGATCGAGCACCCGGCGCGGTGTTCTCCTCGCCCCGGAAAGCCCCCACTCGATCGCTTCCCGCGGGTAATCGGGCCGGTGCTGGGCGTACTCGGCGGCGCGGGCGCCGAACGAAGAAGCGCGCTGACCTCGTGTGGGATCACTCACCCGGTCCAGGCTAATCGAGAGAAAGGTAAAGGTAATCCGGTTGGCGTAGCGGACGGCGGGGTTCGTACCCTATGGGCCATGACCGAAAACCCCGCTTCCACCAGCGAGCCCGCCGAAGACGAACTGCCCGAGCAGATGCGGGTGCGCCGGGAGAAGCGCGACCGGATCCTTGCGGAGGGTATCGATCCTTACCCGGTCGAAGTACCGCGGACCCACTCGCTCGCCGAAGTGCGTGCCGCGCATTCCGGGCTGCCCGTCGACACCGCCACGGGCGAACAGGTCGGCATCACCGGCCGGGTGATGTTCCTGCGCAATACGGGCAAACTGTGCTTTGCCAGCCTCCGCGAAGGCGACACCGAACTGCAGGCGATGATCAGCCTGGCGAAGGTCGGCGAGGACGCGCTGGCGGCGTGGAAGTCCGACGTCGACCTCGGCGACCACGTGTTCGTGCAGGGTGAGGTCATCACGTCCAAGCGCGGCGAGCTTTCGGTGATGGCCGACGCCTGGCGCATCACGTCGAAGGCGCTGCGCCCGCTGCCGACCGCCCACAAGGAGCTGGCCGAGGAAACGCGGATCCGCCAGCGCTACGTCGACCTCATCATGCGCCCGCGCGCGCGGGACGTCGTGCGCACGCGCGCCGGCGTGGTCCGGTCGCTGCGGGAGTCGTTCCACCGCCGCGGGTACACCGAGGTCGAGACGCCGATGCTGCAGACGCTGCACGGCGGCGCCACGGCCCGCCCGTTCGTCACGCATTCCAACGCGTTCGACATGGAGCTGTTCCTGCGGATCGCGCCGGAGCTCTACCTCAAGCGCTGCGTCGTCGGCGGCATCGAGAAGGTCTTCGAGATCAACCGCAACTTCCGGAACGAGGGCAGCGACTCCTCGCACTCGCCGGAGTTCGCGATGCTCGAGTACTACGAGGCGTACGCCACATACGACACCAATGCGGTGATGACGCGCGAGCTGATCCAGGAGGCCGCGCAGGCGGTGCTGGACACGCAGGTCGTCACCCTGCCCGACGGTTCGGAGTACGACCTGTCCGGCGAATGGACCACACTCGGAATGTACGAGTCGTTGTCCGATTCCCTCGGCGAAGAGGTGACGCCGGAGACGCCGGCCGCCAAACTGCACGGATTCGCGCAGGCCAGGGGCCTGGAAGTGGATCCGAAGCTCGGACACGGCAAGCTCGTCGAGGAACTGTGGGAACACCTCGTCGGAGATCACCTGCACGCACCGACGTTTGTCCGTGATTTTCCGCTGGAGACGTCGCCATTGACGCGCCAGCACCGCTCCCGGCCCGGCGTGGCCGAGAAGTGGGACCTCTACGTGCGTGGATTCGAACTCGCCACCGGATACTCCGAGCTGGTCGATCCGGTCGTCGAACGGGAACGCCTCACCGAACAGTCGCTGCTGGCCGCGCGGGGCGATAGCGAAGCGATGCGGCTGGACGAGGATTTCCTCCGTGCCCTGGAGTACGGAATGCCGCCGAGCGGCGGCGTCGGAATGGGTATCGACCGGCTGCTCATGGCGCTGACCGGCCTCGGTATCCGGGAGACGATCCTCTTCCCGCTGGTGCGCCCCGAATAACCCGGCCGTGTGAGGATAGCGGCGGGTTATCGCAATGAGATTTGCGCTGGTGTGCAGAAGCGGGTACTAATGTTCTAGACAAAGTCTTCTGTCCCGGGGCTCGCCCCGTACCAGATCATTGAGTAAGCCCCGCAGGAGGAATCGGATGGCACAGAAGGTGCTCGTCTCGCTGGTCGACGACCTCGACGGCAGTGAGGCGGAAGAGACCGTCGAGTTCGGTTTGGACGGAGTCAGCTACCAGATCGATCTCTCCTCGGAAAACGCCGAGGAGCTGCGGGACGCGCTCGCCCAGTATGTCGAGCACGCGCGTCGTGCGGGTGGTCGCAAGCGTGCCTCGGTCCGTCCTGTCACGGGTAAGGGTTCGGCTCGTCCGGCCGCCGTCGACCGTGAGCAGAACCAGGCCATCCGGTCCTGGGCGCGCAAGAACGGTTACGCGGTTTCCGACCGCGGCCGCATCCCCTCCGAGGTCGTCGAGGCCTACCACAAGAAGAACTGAAGTTTGTTCACGCCGCCGTCGCGCGAGGTGGCTGCGGGTCCCTGACCAGCAGTTGTCCCCGGGTACCGGTGCGGCGTCGACGCGGGGTTTCCAGCGGTGGCCGCCGGGCGAATTTTCGCCCGGCGGCTTTCTTCATGTCCGATCGCTGTCCGGTTCCCGTTCGGGGGCGGCGCGGGCTGTTCGGGCGTACTCGGCCGGCGACTGGCCGGTCACCGTCCGGAAATCGCGGATGAAGTGCGACTGGTCGCTATAGCCCAGTCGAACCGCCAGACCGGCGTAATCGGGTTGTCCTTCCGTGACGAGCCGCTGCGCTGCGTCGTTGAGGCGGTATATCCGGATCGCCCACTTGGGCGGGACACCGACGTGTTCGGCGAACACCCGCTGGACAGACCGGGTGGTTAGTCCAGTATCCGCACACAGTTGCGCCACCCGGGTAATTCCCGGATCCCGTGCGATTGATTCCACCGTCTCCGCCGCCTCCCGCGCGCCCGGCGACAGCTTCACCGGATTTGCGATCAGCAAGTTGTCGATCGCACGGGTCATTTGCGCGTCGCCGTCGGCCGTGCGCACCGATTCGGCAGCTTCCGCGGCCGCCGGTCCGAAAACGTCGGTGAGTGGGACGGCCCGGTCCGCGATGTCACGCACGGGGCCGCGCAGGAACGCGCGGAAGGTGCCGGGCCGGAATCGCACGCCGACGCCTTGGACGTGACCGGTCAGGCGGTGCGAAAAGACGTCGTGGGCCGGGCCGTGCACGCCGGAGGCGCCGGGGAAGAACGTCACGTGGACCGAGAGGTTCGGCAGCACCCGCTGCTCGTACGGCGGTTTGCCGCGCCGGTCCCAGCGCAGGATCCAGTGGTATTCGACGAATTCGGCGAGTTCCGGCGCGGGCGCGTGCCGGGTCAGCGTGAACGTCGCGCGCGCGGCGGCCTCGCCGAGGATGCCGCGCGGGATCCGGTGCGTCACGGGTCCACGGTAGCTGTCGCGTTCGTTCAAGACGCCCGGTCGCGGGGCCGGTTGGATCACCGGCATGACTTCCTCGCTGGTGCGCCCCGCCGCGGCCGAATTCCTCCGGATCGCGGGCGCGGTTCCCGACTTGACCGCGCCGACGCCGTGCGCCGGGTACGACGTCCGCGGGCTGCTCAACCACCTGTTGTACTGGGGCCCGTGGCTGATCGCGGCCGGACGGCGCGAGGACCCGCCCGCGCCGGCCGCCGGCGAGGCGGAGGCGGCGCTGGTGACCGAGGACTGGCGCGCGGACCTGGAGAAACAGACGGAGACGCTGGTGGAGGTGTTCGGGACTCCGGCGGCGTGGACGGGGATGACCTCGCTGGGCTCGGCTCCGATGCCCTCGGCGGTGGTGGGCGCGATGGTCCTGGGCGAGTTCGTCCTGCACGGCTGGGACCTGGCCCGGGCGAGCGCCCAGTCGTGCGCGTACGCCCCTGAAGCGGCGACGGCGGTGTACGAATCGGCCGTCGCGATGGGCGACCAGGCGCGGTCGATGGGGGTTTACGGGCCGGTGGTGGCGGTGGCGGCGGATGCGTCACCGCTGGAGCGGGCGCTGGGCGCGGCCGGCCGGGATCCGGGCTGGACGGCCTGAACTACCGCGAGCAGGTGCGCGGGCAGCCGTCGCATTCGGCCGACGAGGGCAGCAGGTACGAAAAGCAGCAGCTCTCCCGCCGCCGCGTCCACTCCCGCAGGCCGTCCTGGCCCTCCGTCAGGCGCAACGTCGATGCCGACGTCAGCGGTGGGTACCGCTCGTCGAGCACCAGAGCCGCGTCCGCGACTCCCGCGCCCTCGGCCTCCGGGGTCCCGCCCTGGCGGCCCGCCCACCACAGCGAGTTCTCCAGCGCGTCCGTCGCCGCCGCCCACAGCGTCCGGCGGCCGAGCCTGCTGTCCGGTGCGTACGCCCGGACGAACCGGGCCGCGTGGGCCAGGTAACGCGCCCGCAGGACCGCCGCCAGTGCCCGCTCGTCGCGGACCACCGTCGCCTCCGGGCGGGCCGAGCCCGGGTCCGTCGGGAGGCAGTGGAACGCGTCACCCAGCACCGCCATGCCGTCCGGGTGGGGGCGCTCGTCGGCCAGGCGGAACGCCAGCTCCGCCGGCTTCAGGGACGGCACCCGGCGCTCGTGGTGCCACAGCAGCGCCCCGACGTACGCCGGGACCTGCAGGTACCACGTCATCACCCAGCTGGCCGTCGTGCGGGCCGGTGCCGCCGAGTGCTCGCGCAGCAGCCAGTCGCCCAGCAGGCCGCGCCACTCGCCGAAGTACCCGGGCGTCTCCAGCAGCTCCGAACAGCGGATCCAGCCCGCCGGGACGTCCCGGCGCAGCTCACTGCGCTGCTGGAGGCCGGAGATGCGCCGCAACGACGACGCGAGGCCGTCGCCGACCTCGCGTGCGTCACGGAAGGACCGCTGCTGGTTCAACCGCGGCCCTCCTCGAGCGCCGTAGTGGATTAGGCGTGCCTAACCTTACAGGCTGGCGATCACTGCGCCAATCGGGTGGGGCTCTCCCAGGGTGCGGACTGTTCGCGGTGAGCGGACACCGCGCGGATGGCGGAATCCTCGTGGCGGCCCGCACGTTGGGCTTGACGTAAAGGTGCAGGGCAACCTGATGATGGGAGCACCCGGGAGATGCCACGTCCGGGTGCGGAAAAGACCGCCGAGAGCCGTAGTGGTACGCCAGCGCGACGGCTTGGCTACTAGAGTGGTCTCACGGTGCTGAATCCATCGCGGGTGAAAGCACGCGATGGAAACGGGCCGCCGGCGCAGCAGTCGAGGGAGTGCACATGTTTGAGAGGTTCACCGACCGCGCGAGGCGGGTGGTCGTCCTGGCTCAAGAAGAGGCCAGGATGCTCAACCACAACTACATCGGCACCGAGCACATCCTCCTGGGTCTGATCCACGAGGGTGAGGGTGTCGCCGCCAAGGCGCTGGAGTCGCTGGGCATCGCCCTGGAGGGCGTGCGCCAGCAGGTCGAGGAGATCATCGGCCAGGGCCAGCAGGCGCCGAGCGGGCACATCCCGTTCACGCCGCGCGCCAAGAAGGTGCTGGAGCTGTCGCTGCGCGAAGCGCTGCAGCTCGGCCACAACTACATCGGCACCGAGCACATCCTGCTCGGCCTGATCCGCGAGGGCGAGGGCGTCGCCGCGCAGGTCCTGGTCAAGCTGGGTGCGGACCTCAACCGGGTCCGCCAGCAGGTGCTGCAGCTGCTCTCGGGCTACCAGGGCAAGGAATCCACCGAAACCGGTTCCGGCGGCCGTGGTGAGGGCACCCCGTCGTCGTCGCTGGTGCTCGACCAGTTCGGCCGCAACATGACCGTGCTCGCCCGCGAGGGCAAGCTCGACCCGGTCATCGGGCGCGGCAAGGAGATCGAGCGGGTCATGCAGGTGCTGTCCCGCCGGACCAAGAACAACCCGGTGCTCATCGGCGAGCCCGGCGTCGGCAAGACCGCCGTCGTCGAGGGCCTCGCGCAGAGCATCGTCAAGGGCGAGGTGCCCGAGACGCTCAAGGACAAGCAGCTCTACACGCTGGACCTGGGCTCCCTGGTCGCCGGCTCCCGCTACCGCGGTGACTTCGAAGAGCGCCTGAAGAAGGTGCTCAAGGAGATCAAGACCCGCGGCGACATCATCCTGTTCATCGACGAGCTGCACACGCTGGTCGGGGCGGGTGCCGCCGAGGGTGCGATCGACGCGGCTTCGATCCTGAAGCCGATGCTCGCCCGCGGTGAGCTGCAGACGATCGGCGCGACCACGCTCGAGGAGTACCGCAAGTACATCGAGAAGGACGCCGCCCTCGAGCGCCGGTTCCAGCCGATCCAGGTCGGCGAGCCGTCGCTGGAGCACACGATCGAGATCCTCAAGGGCCTGCGCGACCGGTACGAGGCGCACCACCGCGTCTCGATCACGGACTCGGCGCTGGTCGCCGCCGCGACCCTGGCGGACCGGTACATCAACGACCGGTTCCTCCCGGACAAGGCGATCGACCTGATCGACGAGGCCGGCGCCCGGATGCGCATCCGCCGGATGACCGCGCCGCCGGACCTGCGCGAGTTCGACGAGAAGATCGCGAACGTCCGCCGCGACAAGGAGTCCGCGATCGACGCGCAGGACTTCGAGCGGGCCGCCCGCCTGCGTGACGAGGAGAAGACCCTCCTCGGCCAGAAGGGCGAGCGGGAGAAGCAGTGGAAGGACGGCGACCTCGACGTCGTCGCGGAGGTCGACGACGAGCAGATCGCGGAGGTGCTGGCCAACTGGACCGGCATCCCGGTGTTCAAGCTGACCGAGGAGGAGACCACCCGGCTGCTGCGCATGGAGGACGAGCTCCACAAGCGCATCATCGGCCAGGAGGACGCGGTCAAGGCCGTCTCGCAGGCGATCCGCCGTACGCGTGCCGGTCTGAAGGACCCGAAGCGCCCGTCGGGCTCGTTCATCTTCGCCGGCCCGTCCGGTGTCGGTAAGACCGAGCTGTCCAAGGCGCTGGCGGCGTTCCTCTTCGGTGAGGACGACGCGCTCATCCAGATCGACATGGGTGAGTTCCACGACCGCTACACCGCTTCGCGGCTCTTCGGTGCCCCTCCGGGCTACGTGGGCTACGAAGAGGGCGGCCAGCTGACGGAGAAGGTGCGTCGCAAGCCGTTCTCGGTGGTCCTGTTCGACGAGATCGAGAAGGCGCACCAGGAGATCTACAACACGCTCCTGCAGGTGCTGGAAGACGGCCGCCTGACCGACGGTCAGGGTCGCACGGTCGACTTCAAGAACACGGTCCTCATCTTCACGTCCAACCTGGGCACGTCGGACATCTCGAAGTCCGTCTCGCTCGGGTTCGCCGGTGCCAACGACACCACGAACCGGTACGAGAAGATGAAGCAGAAGGTCAACGAGGAAATGAAGAAGCATTTCCGCCCGGAGTTCCTGAACCGGATCGATGACATCATCGTGTTCCACCAGCTGACGCAGGAACAGATCATCATGATGGTCGACCTGATGATCGGCCGCGTGGAGACCCAGCTGCGCGCGAAGGACATGGAGCTGGAGCTCACGGCCAAGGCGAAGTCGCTGCTGGCCAAGCGTGGGTTCGACCCCGTGCTGGGTGCGCGGCCGCTGCGCCGCACGATCCAGCGCGAGATCGAGGACCAGCTGTCGGAGAAGATCCTCTTCGGCGAGGTCGAGCCCGGCCAGATCATCCTGGTCGACGTCGAGGGCTGGAGCGGCAACCCCGAGGACAAGGACGACCAGGCCAAGTTCACCTTCCGCGGTGAGCGCAGGCCGTCGTCGATCCCGGACGCCCCGCCGGTCAGCATCGGCGCGGGCCACGAGGAGCAGGGCGGCGAAGCCGAAGGCGAGTGATCGGCTGAAGTAGTACGCCAGGAGGGCGGTTCCCCGGTCGGGGAGCCGCCCTTCCGGCTGTCCGGGCCCGTGAGACGATGCCCGCGGACCTTGGGAGGGGAATCCGCGTGGACGTGCTCTCGATCGACTTCGGGACTTCCAGCACGGTCGGCGTTCTCTCCGCGTTCGGGCGGGGACCGCGGGCCATCGAGGTCGACGGCTCGGTCACCACGTCCTCCGCCGTCTTCCGGAACGACGACGGCCTGCTCGTCGTCGGGCAGGACGCCGAACGGCGGGCGCGGCTCGATCCGAGCCGGTTCGAAGCGAACCCGAAGCGGCGCATCGACGAGGGCGTCATCCAGCTCGGGGACGCCGAGATCCCGGTCGTCGACGCCTTCGCCGCCATCCTGCGCCGGCTGGGCGAAGAGGCCGAACGGCAGCTCGGCCGCCCGCCCGCGCAGACCCGGATCTCGCACCCCGCCGGCTGGGGCGCCGACCGGCAGGAGGTTCTCCGGACGGCCGCCGTGAAGGCCGGGTTCGCCGACGTGCGGCTGGTGCCCGAGCCGGTGGCCGCCGCCGCGCACTACGCCAGTCTCGGGAGCCGGACCGGCGGGCCCATCGGGGTCTACGACCTCGGGGCCGGCACCTTCGACTGCGCCGTCGTCGGCGTGACCCGGCAGGGCTTCACCGTGCTCGCCGAGGACGGTCTGCCCGATCTCGGCAGCCTCGACATCGACCAGGCGCTGCTCGTCCACATCGGACGGTCGGTTTCGCACGCCGATCCGGCGCAGTGGCAACGGCTCCTGCGGCCGCAGACCACCGCCGACCGCCGCACGCGCCGGGCGTTGCTGCAGGACGTCCGCGACGCCAAGGAAAGCCTCTCGCGGCACGCGCAGACCCACGTGCCGATGCCCGAACCCTTCGGGGACGTCCTCGTCAGCCGGGACGAGCTCGAAGCGCTCGTGCGGCCCAGCCTGCTGCGCAGCGCCGAACTGCTCGCCGCCACGATCCGCCGCGCCGGGCTCAGCCCCGCGCAGCTCGCCGGTGTCTACCTCGTCGGCGGGCCGAGCCGGATGCCGCTGCTGGCCACGCTGCTCGGGCGCCAGCTCGGCGTCACGCCGACCACGCAGGACCAGCCCGAGACGGCTGTCGCGTTCGGACTCCACCACGTGCCGCTCGGCACCACCACCGACCTCACCGTGCCGGCGTTCGCGCCCGTCCGCCCGCCGGTGGCGCCGCCGCGGCCGCAGCCCTGGCAGCAGCAGGCCCAGCCGCCGCAGTACGCGCCGCCACCGCCGGAACCGCGCCGGAAACCCAAGCCCTGGTTGCTCGCGCTCGTCGTGCTTTTGGTTGCCGCGATCGTGGCCACCGTCATCGTGTTCGTCATCCGCGATCAGGCCGCGCGGGCCGCAGCGGACTGTACGCAGACGGCGCAGCGCGACCGGGCCGGGTTCACCCCGTGCCTGCGCTCACTGGCCGGGTCCGTCCCGGACCGGAGCACCACCTGCCGGCCCATC
>Ga0207678_10003468_pt1 | contig 14194 bp, 19 predicted proteins | sample KBSC63metaG_FD_184319 | JGI IMG/M metagenome (GOLD analysis project Ga0207678, IMG submission 184319) | Corn rhizosphere microbial communities from Kellogg Biological Station, Michigan, USA - KBS C6-3 metaG (SPAdes) (version 2) | ecosystem: Host-associated > Plants > Roots > Rhizosphere > Soil ... | reverse complement strand
GGGGAATTTCCTGGCAGATCACGCCGCGCATGCTGACCGACGCGCTTGGGGCTGGTGGCGATGAAGCAAAGCGCGCTTTCGATGCGATGATGGAAATGACGAAAATCGACGTCGCCGCTATCGAGGCGGCACGGCGCGGCTGAAGGTCTGGACGCTCGGTCAGACAGTCCGCTAGTTAGGTGGGCACGTCTCTCCTCCACGGCTTGGGCGTTCTCGATCAAATCGTTCTGTTGAATTCCCTCCCAATTACTGCAGTGACGCAGCGAAGCAAGCGCGCCTCGTTCAAGGTGCGCAAAGCCTTTGGATAAGCATCCTTCAGGGGAGTGAGCATCTTCACAAGTGATCCCTTGCAGGGAAGCCTCAAGGCTACCTAGATCAGCCTACAGGATCGCTATGTTGCCGGGAGGTTATCCCATGACCAATGACCCCAACAAATCGAGCAAACGAGACGTTGCACCGCGCTATTCAGACCCGTTCAGCGCCCTCAGAGCGGAGATGGATAGCTTATTCGATAGCTTTATTGGCGGCTTGCCAGCTTTCTCTGGAATGTTCGGTTCCAGTGGAGGTCGGGGATTTGCCCTCATCCCACATATGGACATCACGGAGACTGATAAGGAAATCGTGGTCGAAGCCGAGCTTCCGGGGCTCGACGAGAAGGACGTCTCACTTGCGCTTCAGGACGGTGTCCTGACGATCCGCGGTGAAAAGAAGCACGAACGCAATGAGGAAAAGGAGAACTATCGTATGATGGAGCGCCGCTACGGCAGCTTCCAGCGATCCGTGCAACTTCCCGACACCGTGGACGAGGACAAAGTTGAAGCGACCTTCAACAATGGTGTCTTGAAAGTGAGCCTTCCAAAGCGCCCTGAAGCGATTGGCAAACAGCGCACCATACCGATTAAAAAGGGCTAGGCCTGGAAACGGGCAGCACTTTCACGCTGAAAACAACTCACCGTCGCCGATTGATCATCAGTCTGGAAGATGCTCGGCGTCCTCGAAGATGCTCATTGCTTTTTTAGATGAGCATCTTCGATTGAGTTGAGCACCTTCGGATACGTCCGAAAAGCGCCCCAAAACGGACATTCAACCGCAACGCTTCGCAATGGCCGGATCGAAGAGCCTAGCCGCGTGCTGCCCCAGGGGCCATTGCTCAAAGGGCCGCGCAGGACCTAGGGCCTAGCCGACTGCACCATCATCATCTCGCCGAGATTCTCAAGCGTCAAAAGCCCGACGAGACGATTCTCGGCGTCAGTACGCCGATAACCGGGCGCTTCGCCATCAGCGAGCGAAGCGCGGTTTCGAGTTTCGAGCGCGCCGGCACAGTGGGGATGTCGGCCTGCATTACTTCAAGCACGGGCGTATCTGGCCCGCGCTCCTTCAGCGCCTTGATCATGGCGTCGCGCGTGAGCACACCGCGCAGGCGGCCGGCGCTGTCGACGATAGGAAACTCGGTCTGGGTGGTGCGGATCAGGGCATCGGCGGCATCGTTGACCGTGGCGGAAGTGCCAAGCGCCTGGAATTTGGTGATCAACGCGTCGGAAAACGAGCGTTGCCTTGCGTAGCTTGCTGAATGCGTCGGATGCGCGCACGTCCTATGCGCCTTGGAGGAGCGTGTTCCAATCTTGTGCCTTCGCCCACGACTCGAAGTCGTGAAAGGCGACGTCGGGGAACTCACGGCGGAGCGCTGCGCGATCGACCGTGAAGCCGACCCGGTCGAACCACTCGTACATCTTGACCCCGTCCTCACCCATGCGTTGGCGGATGACGTCCAGCGGGACCTGGAAATAGGTGAATGGGCGACCGATGACACGCGAGAGGATGGCGAGGACGTCGTTGCCCGTGAGCTCGTCGCTCCCGAGGTCGAAGCGCTTGCGTGTGAAGCGGCCTGGGTCCTCGAGGAGGCGAACGGCGACGGCCCCGATGTCCGCGACGGCGACTTGCGCAAGCTGTCTCGTCGGTGGGAGCGGCGTGGCGTAGATGCCCTTCGCGAGCTGCTCTTTGCCGAAATGGAGGTTCTCCATGAAATAGACGGGCGCCAGGACCGTGGCCCGTACGCCGATCTTGGCGATGTGCTCTTCGACCTCGTACTTGCTGTCGAAGTGAGGGATGCCCGTCTGTCGATTGGCGGAGCCGACCGAGGTGAAGACGAGATGTACGCCTGCGGCCTTGGCCGCGTCCGCTGCGGACATGCCTTGTCGCGTCTCGGCTTGGGTGCCTTCTTCGAATGGCGTCGTCATCGCGAAGAGGGAGGTCGCTCCTTCGAGCGCCTTCGTGAGCGCGGCCGTGTCTTCGAGTGACGCGCGGACGAGCGTGACGCCCGCGTTTGCGAGCTCCCTCGCCTTCGCGGAGTCGGTACTGCGCGTGACGGCCCGAACCTCGTGACCGCGCTCGAGCAGGCTCTTCACCACAGCGCCACCTTGTTTGCCCGTGCCCCCCGTGACGACGACGGCAAGCTTCTGACTCATGACCCACCTCCTTTCACTGAGGCTAAGGCTACTGCGCACCACGCCCGCAGTTCACTGCGGCATGGTCATCAGCTCGATGACATGGCCGTCGTGGTCCTTGTAATAGAAGCCGCGGCCGCCATTCCAATCGTTGAGCTTTCCGTCTTCAAGTCTCCGGGGCCCGCTTCCGAAGGCGAGCCCAGCGTCCTTGACCCGCTGCAGGATCGCGTCGAATTCGGCGTCGCTTACCTGAAACGCATAATGCTGGCCTGCGATCGTCCCCTTCGCATCAGCGAAGTCCAGCGTCAGTGTGTCGTTGACGCGCACCGGCGCAAAGTGACCGCTTAAACCCTCGAAGCGCAGCCCGAAGATCTCCGCGAAGAAGCGAGCGGCGCCCTCCTTGTCGCGGGCCCAAACGATGGTGTGGTTGAGTGTGATCGTCATGGACTTCCTCCTACTAGGCCGCCTGGCGCAAACTCTTCTCGCGCGCTGCTTTGAGGGCGGCGGTCCACCATGCCAGCTGCTCGAGCATCTGCTGGGCGGCCTGATTGAGATGCTCGAGTTCGCTCAGCGGCTTGCCGTCTTTGATCACGGCCAGGTAATCGGGAAACAGGATGTGAATGGCGCTGCGGATCGGCGCCATCTGCAACTCGATGGCGTGGAGCCGCAGTTGCTCTACCGCGCGAGCGCCGCCAACGCCGCCGTAGCCTACGAAAGCGACCGGCTTGTTGCCCCATTCAGCGTAGGCGTAGTCGAGCGCATTCTTCAAAACCGCGGTCGGTCCGCGATTGTATTCGGCAGCCGTGAAGATAAAGGCGTCGAATTCGCCGACTTTCTTCTGCCAGCGCCGGGCGACCTCATCGTTCGACGGAGCGTAGAGCGGCGAAGCTGCCTCCGCGAACAGCGGCATGGGGTAATCCTTCAAGTCGATCAATTCGACTTCGAAATCTCCGCGCCGCCGGGCGACCTCCTCGATCCATTGCGCGGCATGACCGCCGAAGCTATTGGGTCGGATGCTGCCGATCACGATGGCGAGCTTCAGTTTGCTCATAGCGGTTCTCCTTCACGACGAGCTCTGTTGCGCTTCCCCGTGAATATGGACGCGGGCAGGTATGATCGGTAAGCTGGAGTAGTCCTCATGGGCTATTCCGGTTTTCCGAATAATGAGGCTAATGCCGATGCACGGCCCGAGCCTTGCCGAAACCACCGCCTTCGTTGCGGTTGTTGAATTGAAAAGCTTCACCAAGGCGGCCAAGCAGCTGGAGCTATCGCCGCCGCGCGTGAGCGAAATGGTCCGCAACCTCGAGGAACGGCTTGGCGTGCGTCTCGTCGAGCGCACGACGCGCTCAGTTGCTCCGACTGCGGCCGGCGAACGGTTGCTCGCGCGACTGCGGCCGGCGCTCGACGAGTATCAGGCGGCGCTGGAATCGACCAATGAGTTCCGCGGCAAGCCGTCCGGTACACTGCGCCTCACTGCACCGCCGCCAGCGGCCGATTTTTTTCTGGCCTCGGCCATTCCGCGCTTTCTGGCGCAATATCCCGAGATTTCCCTCGATTTGTCCGTTAGCGACACTCTGACCGACATCGTGGCCGAGCGCTTCGATGCCGGCATTCGCCTCGGCGAGCGGATTGAACGCGACATGATTGCGGTGCGCGTCACCGACGAACTGCCGATCGTCGTCGCCGGTTCGCCGGCTTATTTCGCGCAACGCGGCAAGCCCAAATCGCCGCAGGACCTTATTGCGCACGATTGCATCCGTATCCGATTTTCGAGCGGCACCTACTTGCCGTGGCGTTTTCGGGTCAAACGCCGCGATTTGGAAGTTCACGTCAAGGGACGATTGGTAGTTAATTCAGTGACGGTCGCATGCCGTGCCGCTGTCGAAGGCCTTGGGCTCATACAAGGGCCGCCCATCTTCATCGCAACGGATCTTGCCGAAGGCAGACTTGTGACCGTTCTCGACCAATGGGCGCCAACTCCGGCGACAGGATTTTTTCTTTATTATCCGAGCCGCCGCCAGATGCGGCCAGCGCTCAAGGCCTTGGTAGATTTTCTGCGTGATGAGCGCCCTAGCTCATCCTAGGAAGCATGATGGCATCACCCTTCAAGACTTCGTTTGAGGGCTTGTCATCTTTAAGTACTCGAGGCTGAGCGACACCGCCGACCAGGGCCGCGCAACTACTCAGCATGGGCGGCCTGATCGGCAGTAACCAGCATTCGAAGCGGCTAAGCGCTGTCGTTCTTGAGGGGCATTTTGGGAGGCAATTTCAAAACAGGCGGCAACCCGCTGCGCTACAAAAAGTAGTGGCGGAGGAAGCAGTCATCAGCGAACTGGTCTCCGCCCGGTGGTTTCCCTGTTCCACGGGAAATTTCAGGGAAATTCGCCGATTTCGGGCTTGAGATAGCCAAGGCCGCCTCGGCTTTCGGACGAAAATTCAATCGCTTACTGATAGAATTCCCTAGTCGCCTAAACAGGGAAAGTCTGCGGGCGATCAGGGAACCCGGGGCGGGTAACAGCGAACCTTATCCCAATAACGGGGCTCGCTGTTTGGCGCCATACCACTTGCGCCCGCAGGTTCAAATCCTGGGCTAGATTTGTTCAAGAACGTACCAGGTGGGAACTGAGACGATCAGTCTGAAGAATGGTTGCGGGGGCTCGCAACCATCTTGATTTGCAGCTTCGGCTTTTGATGAGGGCTGCCTTACTCTCGGATTCCTAATCTGAGGGTCGCAGATTCAAATCCTGCCGGGGTCACCAATCCATTGAAGCACTTGAGGCCCGTGACGCTACCGGAACTAGGTGTCTAGTGCCACTCTAGTGCCACTTAGGAAGCAAATTCGGCATCTCGCGGGGGAGCGCTAAACGAATTAAGCTTTATCTGGCCCAGGCCTTAGAAGGCGTTTTCCTGTCTTCGCAAGTTTCTTGGAGGTCTCTACGCTGGCGACCTTTCTTGGGTTGCCCTCGAATGCGCCTTCGCAGTCATCACAGCCGAGCATCCCGCTGCTTGCATCGACGTAGTCGGCCTTATGAGCATTGATCTTGTCTTGCCATGACCCAGTTCTGCCATGAAAAATGCTCCGAGAAAGCGTTAGGGCCCTTTTAAAGCTCAACGGGATCTCTCCGCCCCATCCTCAAGCTCCGCCCGTCCAGGGAAAAGTGGTCAAAATTGCTCACATTAAAGAATTTATTATGGGCCCCTCACTTTTCGCCCTCCTACGCCTTGCTCGGCTCGCTTCTGGACGCGAGTAACTCAAAGGCGAGGTGATTAATGAAACTTCATCCGGTTCCTTTAGTTGAATGAGATCCCTTGAGTGAAGGAACATCGACATGGACAAGGATCGGATAAAGGGCTCAGCCCAGCAAACCAAAGGTAAAGTGAAAGAGGTTGCGGGCAAGCTGACGGGCGATGCCAAGCTAGAGAGCGAGGGCAAAGCGGATAAGGCAGCTGGCAAAGTTCGCAACGTTGTTGGTGGCATCAAGGATACGCTTCGCGGCAAGTAACTAGCGGGACAATTTGGGAGCCCTGCGGTCGTCCTGCAAATTCCAGCGGTCTGGCTCAGGTCGTCAAACTTTTTACCGCTGGAAAGCATGACACGAAGGAATGTTTCCTGTGACCGCGCCGAATGTTGATAGCGCCGAGGGTAACGATATCATCTACCCGTCCGCTATTCCTTTTGCCCTGATGCACCTCGCTTGCATCGGCGCAATTTGGACTGGGGTCACCTGGCAGGCTTTGGCGATTTGCCTTGGCCTCTATTGGCTCCGAATTTTCGCCATCGGAGCGGGTTATCACCGCTACTTCTCGCATCGGGCCTATTCCACTAGCAGAGTTCTACAATTCGTACTCGCCTTCGTGGCGCAGACGAGCGCACAAAAAAGCGTTCTCTGGTGGGCCGCGATGCACCGGCATCACCATCTGCATTCCGACACTGAGCACGACACGCATTCCCCACGGCACAAAGGCTTCCTTTACAGCCATATCGGATGGATCTTTGCCCGCAGAAACGATAGCGCTGATTTGGCGAAAGTGGCGGATCTCGTGCGCTATCCGGAATTGAGATTTCTACACAAGTTCGAACTGGGGCCAGCGTTGGCTCTGGCTGTCCTCTGTTTTATTGCTGCCGGATGGTCTGGTCTGGTGGTCGGCTTCTTCTGGAGTACCGTATTGGTTTATCACGCTACGTTCTGCATCAACTCGCTTGCGCATGTGAGTGGGAGCACGCGCTATGTCACCGGCGACGATTCTCGCAACAACTGGCTGCTCGCACTCTTCACCATGGGTGAAGGCTGGCACAACAATCACCATGCTTTTCAAAGTAGCGTCAGACAGGGGTTTCGTTGGTGGGAGATAGATACTACCTATTACATCTTGAGGGCGCTTTCCTGGCTTGGCCTCGTATGGAATCTCAAGACGCCGCCAGGGCACGTGCTTCGTAACGAGCATCGGCTTGGCGTGCGAATTATTCACCGCGCTGCCGAGCAGCTAGCGGCCCGTTTTAATCCTGAGCGTGTTGCCTTCAGCATCGCCTCCGCCTTGCAAGGCCCCGAATTGTCCTCCTTACAAGATGTGCTCAGGCGGGCGCATGATCGCGCTACCGAAGTGCTGGTCACGATGCATCTGCCGCACCTGCCGAGCCGCGACCAATTTTTGCGTGAAGCGCGGACCATGTTTTCGCGAACAGTGTCCCTCGAGGATATTGTGGACCGCGCCTACCAGCTTCTTCTCGTCTCGGTCAGCAGCCGCCTTGCCACGAGTAGCGAGGACGCAAGGTCTGTCGATGCGGCCAATTAGGCGGGAGTGCAATCGGGAAGCTCAACCTCCACGCCGCAGTAGGCGGCACACAGCACTCGGCAGCACTACCGGGTGGTGACCATCCCTGAGAGTTCAGCCCGCGCCCGGTGCGCCCTTGTGTCCACATTATCGAAGCAGCCGGGTCGCTTCGTGAAGCGTATGGGGCGGAAGTAGTACCGACCAATACACCCTCGACCAAATCCACAAACAAGTTCCCGGCGCGCCCCTAGTGCCAAAGCGGGTCAATCACGACGTCCCGCACATGCAGTGCGCCTGCTTAGGCAGCGTGACTCTTGAGCCCGCTCTGCTGCAACATAGGGCTATTCGGTAAGCCACGCCTCGTCAGGCCACCTCGGTCCCGCAATAGGGGCACCGGGAGTTCGCGGAGGCTGTGAGGGCAGTCTCGATCCCCCGTCCGGACTACCTGACCCGTTCGTGGGCATCGAATCATAAGCATGGACATTGACTCACTCTTTGCATGCAAAAGTTATCTTTGGGAGAAAGCGTAGGACTCCCACCAACTTCTGTTCAATCTTGCACAGTGCGAGGGGTTATCCGCCGTCGTCTGGGGTGCCCATTCTGATTGCCGGGTCATCGTGCAAAATTACATTCAAGAGCGAGTTATGGACCTGCAAGTCTCCGTTGTAATCGATGAAACCCAGCTTGCGGAATTTGTTCATGAAGAAGCTCACACGCGAGCGAGTGGTGCCGATCATCTCGGCAAAAGTGGTTTGGCTGATTTTTGCTAAAACCGGCTCTGGCCTTCCTTCTTTCCCGAAATTTGCCATTAACAGTAGCAGCCTCGCCAAGCGCTTCTCGCTGGAATTGAATAGCTGATCGACCAAATCCGCTTCAACCCGCACATTTCGAGCCACCAGATATGAAATGAACAGCTCGGAAAATTTCGGCTGATCATGGAGCACTTGCACCATAGTGGCTTTCTCTAGCCGCATGATTTCACTTGCGGTGATCGCCGTGACTGTTGCAAGGCGCCGCCTGTGGCCGTTCAGGCAGCCTTCGCCAAAAAAGTCCCTCTTCCCATGGATTGCGACCACGGCTTCCTTGCCCTGCTCAGAAACCACGGTGACCTTGCATTCACCCTTCCGGATGTAAAAAACCGCGTCCGCCGGATCACCCTGAGCGAACACGATTTCATCCTTGCGATATTTCGACATCGACCTTCCCCCATCCACGCTGGAGAGGAAGGTTTCAAGGTCGAAAGCTTTATCTTTTGAGGTCATGCCTAGTTCCACCTCATTGCCGATTATGTTCCGACATCGAAGGCGTGTCGGTAATGTAGATTACAGGCAGCGCCACTTTTTTTGGAGAGTTACTGGTAAGTTTTCGGGAGATGAAAGGCAATCCGCTTACGGACCAGCTGGTAGCATTCGCAGGACGCTTGCAGGAGACCCTTTTCGGTCAGCACCACGATCTGTCGTTGACCGGGGACAACCAGGCCCGGACTTTTCAAACCCTCGCAATGCGTTCCATGATTTTTGCCTCTAGCTCGTTTGCCGTAAGCGCCGAACGTATGGTTGTCTTTTTAAACCTTCGCGGCACGTCAAACCTCCCTTAAATGCTTCAACAGAAGCGGAAACGAGGACATTAGGGAAGTTTGCCGGTTTTAGCACTTGCGTGCTGTTCTCTTTTAACACGGACCCTCAGCGAATGGCGCCCAGCCGAACCCCCACGGTCGCAACTGAACGCAGGCTCAGAAGCTGACTTTTGGCGACCTATGAGGCTCACCGCTCGTGAACACCATCCAGGTATCGGGCATACTAGCATCGCAGAGCGTGTCGAAGTTGATTTTGTCCGAGCCTGCGCTGTCGAATACCAGCTTTCGCAGGGCGTTCTGCAGCTCGTCATCCTTTTGCCTGTCGCGGAACGGTTCACGGGCTTCGAGGTGCGCCCAAGCGGTCTCGTAGACGCGGTCCATGATTTCCAAATCCAGGGGATGAAATACACGAGGTCGTTTGAAAGAGCCCATGGGAACCTCCCTATTGCATACCAGCGGGCCCCCCTCTCCTTCAACGCCAGCGTGGATCGTGAAACCTAGCAAGCTCAGACCTTGGTGGCTGTGCAGTTTTATACAGGGATGCGAAAACTCCACGCTTAGAAGGTTTTCCTCGATTGAGACCCGGATTTTCGTCGCTTAATCGAACGACACACACGACGGTAGCGCCGTGCGACGGTCGCAGCGAACCGCCGAGAAGCCCGGTCTTGTGGGCAGGCTTGATTGGGCTTCTCTTTCGGAACAACTGATCGGCGCGGCATCAGTTGTGCTGCTGAGCGCAGGCGGATCGTCATCCGCACCATGCGGCGATAAAGCGAGATGGCGCAAGCCCAAACCCCCGGCCAGTGAATGGACCAATGTTCCCGCCGCTAAAGAGCCGGAATCTACGATTAGGGCACAGCTTCCGAAAACCAGGAATCAGAGACAGGCTGCCGGCCAGTGGGGCTGAATTTTAGTGCCGCCGCTCGACTAACGCCCTGATCGAAGCTTCGCTCTGGCCTCTTCGAGCAGCCGCTCGATTTCTGCGAGGTCCACCTTTGCCTCCTCAAGCGAATCAGCGGTTGTGGTGATCCATCTGGCCAGCTCTGAGTTTCCAGTATGGATTAGGCGGGCTTCCATCAGTTGAATCCTTTTGAGCAGGTTTGTTCTTCGACGCTCATAGTCATCGATAAACGCATCCCATAGAGACATGGCGATCTCCATTCAAAATCGAGCGACCAAAGCGAGAATTGTTGGACGACTCAACCACCAAGCCGCGCAAATGTGAGCGCCAACCGCGAGCTTCTCTTCCAGCTCAATATTCCAGCTTCACACTACGCAGTTGCGCAGACGCTCCTCACTGCGGATAGTTTACCAAAGGAGGTCCCTATCGACGTCCTCTCTATGTATCAGGCGTCTGTGCCTGCCGTTTCTCCAAATGTTGAAGAAACCTCTCGTGGCTGACGACTATGCTCACACCTACGCGCCCTTCATTCAGGCAGCGGTAAGGGAAGTCGGCCACAACTACCGCCAGGCCGCGAAGTGGCTCACACGGGAACGCAGCTACCGGCGTTTGACAGGCTACGGCCTTTCCGCCGTCTTGACTGCGTTCCCGTTCTGCTCTGTTATTCTGGGATGGCCGATGAGCTGCCCTCCCGACGTTCAGGGATGCCTATGCCTTGCGGCGCTGCATCGTCCCGGTCAATGGCTTTTTCGAGTGGCAAGCCATCAGAGGCGTCGGTCGAAAGCAACCTTATGCCGTCGCAATGAAGAACGGCTCACCCTTCGGCCTAGCAGGACTGTGAGAACTGGCGTGACCCGAACACAGGTGAGTGGGAGCGCACCTTTGCCGGGATCGCGGTGCCCTCGAACAAGCTGGTGGGTCAAATCCACGACCGGATGCCCGCTATCCTAGAGCCCGCGAGCTATGACCGCTGGCTTAACCTAGAACCCGATCCCCACAATCTGCTGATAAGCTATCCCTCTGAGGCCATGACACAATGTGGCCGATCTCCACGCGCGTGAACAGGCCAGAGAATGACGACCCGTCTATTTTGGATCGCGGCACGGAGCCTGTGGATTGGCAGGCTCCCCTGGAACAGGCAGACCTCTGAGGGGCCTCAGGAGGGTTTCGATTCCAGCGGAAAGGCTTCTAACGCCAGCCTCCGAAGCTCCTGCGGATCAGTTACGCCCTCGGAGGCGAGTTCGATGAGCTTCTGGCTGAGGGCCCTACTGAGTTCCGCCATCCGGGCTTTATTAGCGCCAGCTTCGTGAGCCCGTATCACGGGCCAGGTGGCATCGAATGCCCGCTCAATGGCAGCAAGCACGACTGGATCAGACCAGCTCGGTGGAGAGCCATCAGCCTGCTCGTCGCACTCTTAGGCATGTGAGCCTCCCCGCTTCACACATCCAACGCCTTACATCTTTTCCGTCGGTAAAAAGAGAGAGGTCCGCTTTGGACAAGCGTCCCGACTGCGGGTTTACAAAAAAGGGGGGTTGCCCCGCGACCGGAGTCGAAAAGCAAGTCGTGGGTTTTGCGTACCTGCGCCAGAGCGGAAACAAATTCCTTCATGCAGGTTTCCGAAACGCGTACCGGCAGTGGCCGCGCGAGCCAATTCGGTTCGCTGCCAAGGCTCCCTACATAGACAAACTCTACTCCCTTAATTTCTCGGCGAGCTTCACGGAGCTGGATCAGCTCCATGATTTTCGCCTCTAGCTCGCTTGCTGGGAGCGCCGACCTTGTGGATGTATTTTTACGTCTCCGCGGCAATGGTCAAATTCCTACTGTTCCGGTAGAGCAAAAAGGCTGCTGCGCGCCGCACCGAACTCAGTGCGCCAGATCGGGAGACCACGATAATTATGGTCCCACATTGCACGCCTGTCGGTAATGTAGATTACCGGTGGCGAAATTTCTGCCGGACCTTACCGGTATGTTTTTGGAAGGTGAAAAGCGATCCGCCTGCGGACCATCTGGTAACATTCGCAGGACACTTGCAGGAGACCTTGCCGGTCCAGGACCGCGATTTGCCGTTGACCGGGTGCAATCAGACCGGCTTTTTCGAACTCTCGCACGGCATTGGTAATCGTCGGGCGCTGCACTCCCAACATTTCGGCGAGCAGGGTCTGCGTGATCCGCAGAAGGTTGTCGTCGGTCCGGTCATCCATCATGAGCAGCCACCGCGCAAGGCGCTGTTTCACGCTATGAGCGCCGTTACATGCACCCGACACCAATATCTGCTTGCACGTATGCGTGCATCAGATTGCGGAAGGCCGGCATCGCTTTCATGGCTCGTAAGAACGCGCTGCGCGACATCCTCGCTGCACTTCCCGGAAGTTGCACGAGAAACCGGACCGAAGACTCTTTGTCGCCAAAGATGGCTTGAAACCCGGTGCAGCCCTCCCTGCCGATGGTCGCCATCTCGATAATGCTCCCGTCCTCGTAAAGCGCCACGACCGAGACGACACCACTGTCAGGGAAGAATACATCATCAAGTATGCTGTCCGCATCGAGGAGAATTCGTCCGCGCTCGCAAGGAACAAGCTCGAGCTGCGACATCAGCCGCTTGAGATTGCTAGCGGGAAGCGCGAGCAGCAGACGATTGCGGGGCCATTTTAGCTGGCTCATAAGCTTCAAATATCAACGCATTTTTCGGAGGCTTGCGCCGAACCGGTAAATCACTTCGATCGCTTTGATTTGTTGCTCTTGCCTGCTTTCTTCAAAGCGATAGCCACAGCCTGTTTCTGCGGCTTGCCCGCCTTCATTTCCGTCTTGATGTTTGAACTTATTGTCTTTCGTGAAGAGCCCTTCTTGAGAGGCATCGAAACGTTCTCCTGTTCAGCTAGAACCGAGAGAGAGCCCTCTGCGCTGGGCAGCGTCATGCTCAAACCCTCGGCCGCGTCTGTGGAAAGTTGGGCCTGGTCGATTGACAGACAGCAGTTGAGAGCGTGTCCTTGAGTGGAGCACAGAGGGAGGAACAGCATGGATAACACTACGCTCCTCATCATTGTTTTGCTCGTCTTAATTATTTTTGGCGGCGGCTACTACGGACGGGGTCGCTGGTGGTGAAGCAGGCCGCGCGGCTCCGTGCTAAAGAGAGCGGCGGAGAATTGCTCGCCAACTCAAGACAATTCTTTGCGTGCTCGCGGCATTCTTTGGGATCACCGGGCATGACTCCCGTCCTTCCTGTTTCCAGGCGGGAGTCTTAAAGCTCTCAGCCACCGGAACCTGTTATGGTTATGTGCCGGTGATAAGCGCAGATTGCGCCTGCTCAAATCCATAGCGAGTCATTTATTTGGTTTTTTCGTGGGAACTTTCACGCTCGCCCTATTCGGTCAATAGTCGGTCAATTTTCCTCTTGGCTCTTGTTAGAGCCTTGCCCCACGAGTCATGGCCGTCCTGCACAGGAGCAGCCAGTAGCGGCAGCTCGGGCCTAGTTGGCTCAGCACGAAATGACCAGGAGGTAGACTCGCCGAAGATGTGGACGGTGTATCCTCGGTAAAAGGTTCGGAAGTTGCCCATTGGGGCCTCCGCTGCTCAAGAGCGGGGCCTTTCCGGCTGATGGGCTTTGGGGATGAACTATCGTAGGCGCAACGTCGCAGGATAGCCTAGGTTCCTTGCATCGAAACGGCAGGCGAGGCTGTCTCGCCACAAGCCTCGACGTTCAGCCCTGTCGCAGTGCCGGGTTCCTCTGGATGCGCTCCTCGGCAGCCCAGCGATCAAGCTCTTTGGCTATGTCGAGGCCCAACAGAAGCGCTCCTGGATTAAAGATCACTCCCTGTCTGATGGTGAAGGGGCCACTCGGTCCATCGACCTTGATGGCCTTTTTGCAGCACCAGGCCCCATCCGGCTGACGCTGAAATCGATTGAGAAATTCTCCTTTGGTCATCATGGCTCTAGCTCCTTACTCACAGAGCCAACGACACGCGCATACTAGAGGGGCGGCTTATAAAGCCTTCCCGGTGATTAGGGCGTTGGTTGGGCAATGTCTGCGCTGAGGGCGCCATGAGCTATGACGCCGGCGCTAGGCAATGCCGCGGCTTGAATTAGAGCGTGTACTCATAAACCGAAAGCCAAATGCTGACTTGGATGTGCCGCCCCAACGTCCGTTATTGGGGGCCCGATGGTGCGAAACCAGGGTTTCGTGGCCTCAAAGTCACACGTTGGAAGATATCGCTTCGCCGCGTTGACAGCCATTTTGCGGAGTGAAAAACTGGTTGCTGCCTCGCTCCGGCGAGGCGCTGACCTTAAGAGTTTCCCCGAGGGGATTTCTTAAGTGTCAACGGGGGGCGACCTTCGGGCCGCCCCTACTGTTTATGGGGCGGCATCTTCGGCTATGGATCCCTTCCACGCCCTTTGGGCGATCGTGCCCCTGAGGGGCAGCTTGCGGGGAAGTGGGTAATCTCTGCTCTCATACAGCAAGCGAATTTGCTGGCCGTTGAACCTTTGTTCTTCGACCTCAAGATA
>Ga0207678_10003457_pt1 | contig 14238 bp, 12 predicted proteins | sample KBSC63metaG_FD_184319 | JGI IMG/M metagenome (GOLD analysis project Ga0207678, IMG submission 184319) | Corn rhizosphere microbial communities from Kellogg Biological Station, Michigan, USA - KBS C6-3 metaG (SPAdes) (version 2) | ecosystem: Host-associated > Plants > Roots > Rhizosphere > Soil ... | reverse complement strand
TGGGGCCAGGTGTTGATGACGCGATCGGTCGACACGCCGGCGAGCCGCGCGTGGGCCAGGGCGATCTCGGCGTAGCGCCACTGCGACACGGCGTGCGCGTCGGTGTCGAGGGCGAACAGGCAGCCGGCGGCCTCGGCGGCCTGCGCCAGGTCGTAGTCGAGATCCTGACGCGAAATACCGCAATACGCATTTGCTTCCTCGAAATCGTTTGCAGTCACGCGGCGAATTTTGGATGATCGCTGAACATGACGCAGCCAGCTCTCGATTTAGTCATCGCAGCGCTGGAAAGAATTCGAGAAAAAAATGATCGCGCACCACGCGCATCGAGAACTGCGCTCGCGCGATTAGAAGATGCTCCCGTAGTCGTTTCTCTGGGAGAAACGTCCACGTCGCCCCCACGCCTAGGATCACAACCATCAAACAGGGCGGAATTACTCGCCGCAGTTCGCGAACGCGTTTCCGCTTGCACCCAGTGTGCACATCTCGCTTGCTCGCGAACCCAAACAGTCTTTGGGGTTGGAAATCCGGACGCCGATTTAATGTTCATCGGCGAGGCGCCCGGTGCAGATGAGGATCAGCAAGGCGAACCTTTCGTCGGACGCGCGGGACAATTACTGACAAGAATTCTTAAGGCGATGAACTTCGCGCGTGACGACGTTTACATCGCAAATATCCTCAAATGCCGCCCGGACATGCCAACAGGCAGTTTTGGGAATCGCCCGCCCACGCCAGCTGAGATGCAAACATGTCGGCCTTATCTTGTAGAACAGATCGACATCATTCAGCCAAGTGTGTTGGTCGCGCTGGGCGCGGTCGCCGTGGAGGGATTACTCGGAACACGAAGCGCCATGCGCGAATTGCGTGGTCGCTGGCATACTTACAATGGCATTCCACTGATGATCACATATCACCCCGCGTACTTGCTCAGAAATCAGGCGCCTTCGGAAAAACGCAAAGTCTGGGAAGACATGCTTCAAGTCCTGGAGCGGCTTGAGCGACCCATCAGCGAACGCCAGCGCAATTATTTCTTGTAGGAGCACGCTCTGAGCCTCGAAGAAACCGGGATCGGCGTTGGCAGATCGTCGCTAAGATTTGGCACGATCAAAGATCGCGTCGATTCGTCTGCGTGATGCGAGCGTAAGACCTAACGACAAAATCATTGCGCGTACTTCTGCGCGAGGAACTTTCACCGTGCGCTGCACGGCATCGGCACCGGACGCCTTCAAAAGCGCAAGTGTGCGCGCACCAATTAGCGCTGGCAGCGCCGTCGCTGCGCGAACGCGACGATTCTGGATCGCCCGCGAATATTCCATTCCAGACATAAGACCTGCCTTTGCCTTTTCCAGCCAGATTCGATAGACTGGCAGGAACCGCTGCGGATCGGACAGGATTTGCGAGGGAAACACGTGCACGTCGCTTAATTCGTGTTCAGGAAAATAACATCTCCCCGCTCGAAGATCCGAGCCTGTGTCGCGCAACACATTAATCAATTGAAGCGCCATCCCGTAATGCTTTCCCAGCGCAAGCATCTCGTCTTCAGTCCGGCTCGAGAACTGGCGAACGTGGCGGAAACAGAGTCGCGTCCAAAATTCGCCGACACAACCGGCAACCAGATACGTGTATTCGTCAAGATCCGCAGCGGTGCTCAGCGCGCGGATCTCCTGCGGATCATCGAAACGTTGGAGGTCAAGCATCTGGCCCCGTGTAATCCTTTCCAAAACAACGCGAATGTCGTTTCGATCAGCATGCTCCGTTCCTTCGAGGCGAGTTAGGCAATCGGGTAACGATTCGAGGAGTTGTCGTTCGCTCGCATTCTCCTGAAGGGAAACAAACGATCCCACGAGCTCCGTAACAACATCACGGGAAGCTGTGCCTTGAATTCCATTGGAAAGCAGCTCCAATGTTTCGATTCGCATGCGCCCCGGGATTTGTGCGGTGTCGGCAACCGTGTCGGTTGTCCGCGCGAGCAGATAAGCAAGCGCGATCGGCTCGCGTAATTGCGTCGGCAAGAATCGGATCGACAGGTAAAACGAGCGCGAAACGGAGCGCAGAATTTCAGCGTCCAATGTTCCGTACCTCTATTTGATTGGTAGCCGAATTACCGAGCCCCAACTGGCTTGCGAGATCAATGTACGCTGCCACTGGACCAACAGGCCGGAGATTGTCGCGCTTGCGCCATTCTTCCAATCGTTTCAATGCGACGGCATCGAGAGCCACGGGGTCCCTGCTCGCATAAAGCGTCGCATGGTGCATTGCGTAATTGGGCTGCGGCTGCGGACCGCCGGCATATTGCGCGATGAGGCCATCCATCAAATTGAACACAACCTTTTTTGCAATGAGGGGGTTGGCATAAATTTCAGCGAGACTTCCCGCGCCGAACCTCGAGCCCTGCGCGAACCGGCGCCAGTTGTCGATGTTCGGGATGGTCATGTTGTAAATGCAACCCGCGATCCCATTCGTTTCACTGACGCTCATCACAGGGACGTTGATCACTTTGTCCACGTCGCTGGAAATGATTTTCGAAAAATGGCTTACGTTGCTCGTAGCGTCTGTATCTGCGAAAAGCGGCATCTTCCCTGTGTCGCCAACAAATTCAAAATCGCCCCATACCAGTTTCCCGACTAAAGGAGCAGATTGCGTTGCTTTGGCGTCATACCCATCATGCGGCGCGATTGCTTTTACCTTGTATCCATCAGCACCCGGCTGATACCCGGCTTCTTTAATTCCGCTTAGGGAGCGATCCCACACTACGATGTTACCGCGGGGATGACCTGCCGCCACCAAGCCATCCACGATTGCATTGACAATGTCGTGGTGCGTTGTGAACAGGTCACCACCCGCCGCCGAGATTTTGATACCGACGCGGTCACTCGGAGAGACCAGCGATCCCCACGCCTTGGCGATATCATGCTCTCCCGTCACAGCGAGCACGAGGCGGTTCACCATTTCGCGCACAACGCGCGAGTTGGTCTTGTACTGCCTAATTGAATCCCCATTGTGTACTGCGTAAACAATCGAAGGCGTCGGAGCAGGCTGCTGGCCTTGCGCCAATCTGCACGAGATGGCACAAAGCAAGAGGAAGGTTAGGTTACGAATCGGCATGACAGCTTCGACGGCAGACGGATTTTATGAGTAACCAGGCGAATCACAACCGTCCAAAAAAGGAGACGGATTCCCCGGGGCATTTGTGTCAAACGCCAGGATTGATTGACCAAGTTCGCCACATCTACGTTCACATCCCCTTTTGCGCCCGTATCTGTCCGTATTGCGCGTTTTACAAGGACTTGCTGGATCGCTCGCAAACGACGCGATTTTGTGAGGCCATCTTGCGGGAATTGGGAGAGCCCGGCCGCCAGGCGCTCCGCCTTCGTCCATCGACGATTTACTTCGGCGGCGGCACGCCGACGGCGCTTAACATCGCGCAACTGGAATTGTTGCTGCGCGGGTTCCATGAAAGACTCGACTTATCGCAATTGGTTGAATGGACGATTGAAGCAAATCCGGGAAGCGTCTCTGCCCGCAAGGCAGGCGTGCTGAAAAAATTCGGAATCAACAGGATCAGTCTCGGGGTGCAGTCATGGAACGACGAACTCTTGAAACTGCTCGGACGCGAACACAACGCGCAACAGGCAGAAGAATCTTTTCGGAATTTGCGCAATGCAGGTTTCACAAACATTAACGTCGATCTGATGTTTGGTTTGCCCGGTCAAACCGTTGATCAATGGCGCGCAACATTGGAGAAAACAATCGCACTAGGACCCGAGCACGTTTCGACATACTGCCTGACGTATGAGGAAGACACGGAATTTTTCCTTCGCCACGCGCGCGGCGAATTTCGGCAGGATACGGATGCAGACGCAGAATTCTTCGAAATGACAATGGCGATTCTGGAAGACGCCGGATACCAGCAGTACGAAATTTCCAATTACGCGCGTCCTGGCTTCGAATCAGTTCACAATCGCGCCTACTGGTTAGGCAACAATTACCTGGGAATCGGACCAAGCGCAGTGTCGACTATTGGTATGCAGCGCTGGCAAAATCTTTGCGATTATCGAGCCTACATCGAGCGGGTGCTTTGCGGAGAATCGGCACGCGGATCGAGCGAAATTTTGACCGACGAAATGAAGCGTACGGAGCGAATCGCATTGGGACTGAGAACGCGCGAGGGAATTTCCACTTCGGAGCTCAAAGATTTTGCGCAAAACATTGATCAGCTCATCACACTTAAATTGCTTAGGAAATCGAACGACAATTTCCTGCTGACTCGCAAGGGCAAGGTCCTGGCAGATTCCGTCGCGGAAACCTTTTTGTAACAGGCAAAGTTCTCGAAGCCCCCGGTCAACAGCCTCGCCAATTCGCGATAGAATCTCTCGCAGGCCTGTTACGTTTTCTCTTGCACAATCAATCGAATTTTTTGCAAACTCTATGCTCTGGCAGCAGCCGGATGCGATCTGAATGAGGCGCAGGACACTTGCCCCGTCAGTTCTTCGTCTCTTTCGGGTCTCAGTTTTCGAAAAAATAAATCTGACGGGAAAGGAAAGGAACCGATGAATCACCTGAGTCAATTCACAGTAACCGCTCGCTCGTTTCTCGTACTCCTTGCGCTTGGCTACTTTGCCGTTTGCGAGAGCGCTCGACCAGTTGTCCCGCCGCCAGATGGAGGCTATCCCAGTTTCAATACGGCAGAAGGACAGAACGCCTTGTTCAACCTTACCACCGGCTTAGGAAACACAGCAGTAGGCTGGTTTTCACTCTGGGGCGATACAGAAGGCAGTTACAACACCGCTTTAGGCGCGGGAACTCTCCTGTTTAACACTGGTGATCTGAGCACCGGCGAGGGAATGCAAAACACGGCAATTGGCACGGCAGCGCTCTTGAACAACACGACCGGCAGCTTTAATACGGCCACTGGAACGACCGCACTTATCAACAACACCGAAGGCGCGGGAAACACGGCGGTCGGTACTAGCGCACTCTTTAGCAATATCACCGGCGTCAGCAACACCGCTGTGGGACATCATGCTCTCTTCAGCAACAACGGGGACCCTTCCTTCGGGGACGGATCTTTCAACTGTGCGTTCGGAGCCTTTGCGCTCGCTGACAATTCCACCGGCCATTACAACAGCGTCCTCGGGACGTTTGCTCTTCAATCCAATACTACCGGCGAAGCCAATACGGCCATCGGTTATCGTGTGCTCCGAAGCAATACCACCGCCAGTTTCAACACTGCGACTGGTTTTCAGGCATTAATCAACAACACCACCGGTAGCCAAAACACCGCCACCGGCGCGTCCACCCTCTTGCACAACACTACCGGCAGCTTCAACACAGCAAACGGAATGTCTGCGCTTGGTGATAATACCACTGGAATCCGAAACACTGCCAATGGTGATCTTGCACTCGGTGACAATACGACCGGTAACGACAACACTGCGATCGGAGCCGAAGCGCTGTCTAGCAACACCACCGGTGACGACAACACAGCGACCGGCTCGTTCGCCTTGAACAGCAATACTACCGGATTCAGTAATACTGCCATCGGCGAACGGGCCCTCCTTAGTAACACCGTCGGTAATGTCAACACAGCAACTGGTCTTGATGCGCTCCTTCAAAATATCGACGGCGAGGACAACACGGCAGATGGTTACCGGGCGCTTCTTTCCAATACTAGTGGCGACAGCAACACCGCTTCCGGCGTCCTTGCACTCTCGTCTAATACCAGTGGAAGTTTCAACACAGCCATGGGCAGAGGAGCCGGTAGTAACGTGACGACAGCTAACAACGTGATTGCTATTGGCAGCAGTGCCGCGAACGTAAACAACAGCTGCTATATCGGTCAGATTTATACCAATGTTCAGCCGCAGGTCGGAACGGATCCAGATCTAGTTACCATAAACAGCGACGGCAGACTTGGTCGGGCAAATGTCTCGTCGCGGCGATACAAACACGACATTCGTTCGATGGACAACGCTAGCCAAACGATCTACGGGCTCAGGCCGGTGAGCTTCCGTTATCATAAACAGTATGATCCGACGCAGACAATAGCCTTTGGTCTCATCGCAGAGGAAGTAGCCGAAGTAAATCCCGATCTGGTGGGGCGCAACCCAGAAGGACATCCCGAATCCGTTCGCTACGAGCAGATCAACGCGATGTTGCTAAATGAATTCCTTAAAGCGCACAAGACAGTTGAAGAACAGCGGGCGACGATCGCTGAGTTAAAGAAAGAGATGCAAACGATGATGGCTCGTCTCAACGAGCATGATTCAAAAATCCAGAGCGTCACCGATCAGCTCCAAAGCAATACCAATGACGCATCGTTGGCCGATAGCAATCGTTAAACGCGAAGTCTAGTGGCTGACGTTATCGCCGGCATCATTGATGCCGGTCTTGCATACGAGTGCGTTTGCGCCGGTTTCATCAGTTTTTGCGTAGAGCGGGCACCGGGGACCTTTGCTCTCGACACTGCCGCAATGTTTCTCTAAAGCTCTGGCTATGAAAATGATAATGAAATCGATTTTATCACTCGCATTCCTCTGTCTGCTCGCTGTCGGCCCAAATACGCAAGCGGTAATCCCAGCGCCAGACGGGTGCTATCCGAACTACACGACAGCGGAAGGGTGCAATGCTCTTTCTCTGCTTACGACCGGCGCTGGGAACACAGGAGTTGGTTGGTATTCGCTCTTTTCAGCTGGTGTCGCCAACTACAACACTGGTGTTGGCGCTGGCGCGCTCGCCCTCAATACCGCGGATTCCAATACGGCAGTTGGCACTGTGGCGTTATTCCTCAACACCACTGGCGAACTCAACACTGCCGTTGGAACTGGCGCGCTCCTTAATAACGACAGTGGCAGCCAAAACACGGCCAATGGAGGATTCGCTCTCAATAGCAACACCACTGGCAGCTTCAATACTGCCATTGGTGCGGGAGCGCTCCTCAGCAACACGACCGGGTTGGGCAACACCGCTGTCGGCTTCTCAGCCCTTTCGGCAAATACGACTGCCGACCGCAATACCGCCACCGGTTGGGCTGCGCTCGAGAACAATACCACAGGCAACGAAAATACGGCCTTTGGTGACCATGCGCTTTTTGCCAATACCGGAGGTGTGGGAAATACCGCCACCGGGCGCTTTGCTCTCCATGACAATGACACAGGCAATAGCAACACGGCTAATGGGTCGCAGGCGCTTCAGTCCAATACTACCGGCAGCGGCAACACCGCCAACGGCGCTCTTGCCCTCCGTAACAATGACACAGCTAATAACAATACGGCTAATGGGGCGAACGCGCTTCAGTCCAACACTACCGGTGACGGCAACACGGCCAACGGCGCTGGCGCCCTTTTCAGCAACCTGACTGGCACTGCAAATACCGCTGTTGGCAGTGCTGCGCTCAATTCGAACGGTACCGGCGCCGGAAACACGGCCACCGGAAGTTTCGCACTCTTTGGGAACACCCTAGGCAACTTCAATACCGCTGTGGGCAATGCTGCTCTGAGTAGCAATACTACGGGCGTCAGTAATATCGCCTTGGGCATTAGCGCCGGCAGTGCCGTCATGAACGCCAACAACGTTATTGCCATTGGCAGCCCAGGCGCGAACCTGAGCAACAGCTGTTTCATCGGCCAGATCTATGCCAATGTTCAGCCGCAGGTCGGGATCGATCCAGATCTCGTTACGATAAACAGCAACGGCAGACTCGGCCGGGCGAATGTTTCCTCGCGTCGGTACAAACACGATATCCAGCCGATGCACGACGCCAGTGAAGCGATCTATGCGCTTAAGCCGGTCAGCTTCCGCTATCACAAGGAGTACGATCAAACGCAGACGATTGCCTTTGGTCTCATCGCGGAGGAAGTGGCCGAAGTGAATCCCGATCTGGTAGGCCGCAATCCAAAAGGCCAGCCCGAATCCGTCCGCTACGAGCAAATCAACGCAATGTTACTTAATGAATTTCTCAAGGAGCACCGCAGAGGCGAGCAGCAAGATTGCAAGATTCAGGAGCAGGAAACGACGATTGCAGAACTAAGGTCTGAAATTCGGAGTTTGGCCGCAATGGTAAACAAGCAAGCGTCGGAATTATGGAAGGTGAGCGCACAACTCCCGACCAGCAACGATTTGCAGGCGATCGCGAAGAATCCGTAAATTTGCGATGCGTTGTATCGGTGCTTGTGCTAAGCGCCGGTGAACTTTTGCCAGGCGTTCGCCAGAGCGAGCGTCTGTACAAGCTCGACTAATAAATGTCGTTATCCGAGGCGTAACCGGGATCGCCGCGAATCGAACGCAAACGGGCGCGGGTGCCCCATTCCGAGCGATTAATCTGGCCGACGGTCATTTTCACCAGCCACGGCGTCGCTGCTAACGCCCCGATCGCAACCAGCGTGATGGCTGCTGCTTGACGAATTGATGGTTTGATCTTGTCTGCCATCAAAAGTCCAAGACCAAGACCGATCGCGGTGCGCGTCACCGCAAGCAGTGGGTCAAGTCGAAGCTGTTCGCTCGTTTTTGAAATGGATATGGGGAAAGACATCGCCTACCATATACGTCGCGTTTCGGAAAAAGAAACGGCAATTTTCGCGACGCAATCCTCCTCGCAAACCACATGCCTGATTCGATGTACGCGCTCATCCTCGCCGGCGGCAGCGGCGAACGTTTTTGGCCGTTGAGCAGGCGCGCGCGCCCCAAACAACTGCTAAGTCTCGTCTCAAACAAAACCTTACTGCAGGAAACTCTGGCGCGGCTCGAGGGGCTCATTCCGTTCGAACGTATTTTGATCCTAACGAACGTGGAACAGGAAAACGCAATTCGCGAGCTCCTCGGCAAATTCCCGAAGGAGAACATCGTCGCCGAACCAGCCAAGCGCGACACGGCCGCGGCAATCGCGCTCGGAACGGGCTGGGTGGCAGTGCGCGATCATGCAGCCACCATGGTTGTTCTCCCGGCCGATCACGTCATCACAAATCATGCGGCCTTTCAGGAAACACTAAGCCTTGCTGCGGATGCAGCCGAGGAAACAAGCGAGCTTGTTACCATCGGCATCAAACCAACATGGGCGTGTCCTGGATTCGGGTACATCGAGCACGGCAAGCCGGTGCGTTTGCGCAAGCGCCCCGAGAATGAATCAATTCATCGCGTCGAGCGGTTTCGCGAAAAACCAAATCCCGACCTCGCGGAGTCTTTTTTGCGCAGGGGAAATTTTAGGTGGAACGCGGGGATGTTTGTCTGGTCCGTACCTACGGTGCTTCGCGAATTTAACCGTCACGCGCCTGGATTGGCCGATTTCATTGCGCAACTTCGCGCACCGGGCAATTTCGAAACAACGTTGCATGAGCGCTTCAACAAGCTGCCGCAGATCTCGTTCGATTACGCGATCATGGAAAAAGCCGACCGCGTTCTGGTAGTGGAGGCTGCCTTTGATTGGAACGACATCGGAAGCTGGCGAGCGCTCGCGAATTATTTTGAAAAGGACAAACGCGGGAACGCGGCTAACCGAACCATCACGGCAGTCGATTCCAGCAACAATATTGTCTTCGAGGAAAATGGAACAACGGTCGCATTGCTCGGCGTGCATGATCTGATTATCGTCCGTACGCGAGATGCCCTTTTGGTTTGTCACCGGCATGAAGCGGAACGAATCAAGGAATTGATCGGCAAACTTCCGCCGGAACTGCAATGACAGAAAGGTTCTCTCATCCTCACAGAAAGCGAAGGATTTCGCGGTTTAGTCGATGGGTTCCGGTCCGGGATGGAAAGCCTGACCTCGCGGAGTGCGTCCGCTGCGTTGCAGCCTCGACTTCGGTCGGAATGACAGGGAAATGAATCCTATTTTAGCTTTCGATTTTGGCCGGGCGCGGATCGGAGTTTCCATCTCTGATGAGCTACAGATGCTGGCACATCCGCTGGAGACTATTTCAGCGCGTCAACATCCGGCAGCGCGCATCGCGGAAATCGCCCGTGAAAGGAAAGTAGATCATGTCGTGGCCGGCGTCCCCCGTCAGATGGATGGGCAAATTGGTACTGCTGCGACCGAGGTTCTCGATTTTGTGGAAAAGCTACGTGCGATTCTCCCCTGCCCGATCGTAACCTGGGATGAGCGACTCACGACCGTCGCAGCCCATCGGGCGTTGCGTGACGCCGGTAAAAAGACGCGGCAAACCCGCGGTTACGTGGATCAAGTGGCGGCGCAAATGATTTTGCAAAGCTATCTGGATAGCCGGTCACTGAAATTTGCGGAACATACTTCTAATCAGTGACAGGTAATCAGCCCATGGGCAAAGTGGGCGCGCTGCGCAGACCGGACGCGGCAGCGCAGCGTCCCTACCAAGTGCGAAAATTAAAGCTGATCGTCGCTTACGACGGTGCACCGTTCGCTGGCTGGCAAAGCCAATCTCATCGCAAGACGGTGCAGGATCACCTCGAGCGGGCGTTTGAGCGCGTCACCGGTGGAGCTATGCGCGTTCACGGCGCGGGACGAACGGACGCAGGTGTTCATGCCCTCGCACAATGCGCTCACGTCGATGTCTCAAACAAATTCCTGTCAGCCGACCGGTGGATCAAAGCGCTCAATTCGTTCCTGCCGTCCGCCATTCGGGTGCTTCGTTGTCGATACGTGTCGAAAGAGTTTCACGCGCGCCTTTCGGCAAAAGGAAAAATTTATCGCTACAGAATCTGGAACGCACCCATCTTGCCTCCCTTCGAGTATGGCCGCGCCTGGCACATCGCGCAGCCACTCGATCTAAAAATTTTTAAATCAGCAGCAAAACATTTCGTCGGCACTCACGACTTCGCGGCTTTCGCCGCCAACCGCGGCAAACCCGAATCGAGCACGAAGCGCACAATCAATTCCGTGCGGGTCCGCCAGAAAGGTCCGTCCGTCACGATCGAGTTCGACGGCGACGGCTTCCTCTACAAGATGGTCCGGCTCATGGTAGGCGCACTGGTAAAATGTGCGCTCGGCAAAATGCGTGTTGAGGATATCACGGTGCAACTAAAGTCGAGCGAACCAAGCTCGGCACGTTTAACCGCGCCCGCCGAAGGATTATTTCTCGTCCGCGTGCGTTATTGACTCGTTTTGAGCCCTGAGAAGAGAAGTCGCAACTTGCTATGCCTCACACCGTGAGGAGAACCAGCCGGCTCCGGCTGGGAACTGCCAGTTTGCGAAAGACTGAGTGCAGGTGTTTTTTCACAGTCGGCAAGCTCAAGCAGGCGTTTGAAGCAATCTCTTTGTTGCTTCGCCCTTCACAGGCGAGTTGCGCAACTTCCCGTTCGCGCTGTGTAAGGCGCGCGATGCCTGGCAACCGGAAAAGCCTCAGTCGCCCGGAGTGTTCCCCGTTTCGGCAACGATTTTCGCAGGCGATGAGAAAATGCGGACCCGCCACGCCGACGGAATTGAGCTGCTTGAGTTGAATCGCCGCGCGCAAATGCGGGGATTGCGGGTGATGCACCTGTTCTTCTTTGAAATCCGTGCGTTGCTCCGAACGCATTCGACGTCGGGCATCCATCCATTCTCGCTTGAGAACACGGCATCGATCTAAAATCTCAACGGGAATCGGCGAACTCGCTTTTGTTCGTTTCGCCTCTTCGGGTCCTTTCTCCCATACTGCGCAGAACTCGCGCGCAGCTTTGTTTTGGTAAATCGGCCTCAGGTTCCAACGCAAGATCATCGTGGGGAGCGGCAAACCCTGGAGGAATTCTTCAAAATCCGCTCGCACGCAACGTTCGCGCTCGAGCGATTCGATCCCGCGAAGCGCGGCCAGGAATTGCGGATACAGTTGCCGGAGCAGTTTCGTCTCTCCTGGTGAAAAATCGCCCTGCTTCGCCGAGCGCAGAATTGCTATCGCACAAATCAGTCGCTGCCGTTTCCAAAAGAAGAATGTCATGCCGTGGGCGCATTTTTGCGGCGCCATGTAGCGGCGATAAAAGCTTGATCTCACGAAACTGCGACGACTGCCAAAAAGATCATTCAGACGCACGAGCCTCTTGCGTGGCCGTTGGACCCCGCATCTCTTGAGAGCCTTTGCCGCGAAGAAATCGTAGGGCATGAATCGCGTCCATTTTGCAACTACAGGCGCACTTGGGTTTTGCTGAAGCAGCAGACCGGCAGAGTGATACGCCATCGAAGCAGAGAGTAACCGGTGAACAGCCTTCCAGAACGACTTCACGTCCTTGGCGCGGTGCAGTTTGAGCAGAGGCTTTTCCAACGACGGACCGATCACCGGTTCACGTTTGTTGCCAAGCCAGATGCCTCCCCTCATGTGTGTCCCTCCTCGCGCGAAATAAGCGCGTAAATAAAGGACTACGCCTGTCACAGGAATGTTCAACGAACGCCGAATGAAAAAGGAAACTTAAGTTACCTGGCGATTACGAAGCGACGCACGAAACTCGGGGATTAAAACGAAGGGAAATCAAAAAAAAGGGAGGTATAGCAAATGAAACTAGAAATCAATGTGCCGGTAAGCGGGTTGGATCTCGCCAACCTGCTCGAAAGTGAACAAGGAGTGTTCCTCTGCCAAAACAGAGGGCAAAATTACATTACCGTCGCGAAGTCCGGTCATTCGATCGCCTTCGGGCCGACGCCCATCGGAAAGGCGATCCAGGAGCAGCCAATAACGACGCTTGCACCCGAGCCGTGGTTCGTGACGAAAATCAGCCACTCAACTGATCTCGCTGAATTTCGGGGAAGCTTTGGCAAAGAGAACCGCTGAAACTGTCTTCAGTAAGCTATGGCCGTAGCGGAACTTTCGGCCGCGCGGGCCTGACTAAATCTCTGGGGGGAAAGCCCCGAAAGGGTTCGGGGCTGCAAGAACAAGCCTCGGTGAGGAAACTCGCCGAGGCCTCTGTTTTGTTTTGATCATTTTTTCCAACCGTTACCGTTCCCATCCGACGCGAGCGCAGTCGCCATTTCCGGCGTGCGATCCTCTTCCTCGGGTGCCCCTTCCCAGCCTACGTCCATGAGAGATTTTTCGTGATGCTCCTTTGCGATGAGCATGTAAAGCGACGGCACAATGAACAAAGTGAAAATCGTTCCGATAGTCATTCCACCAACAAGCACAAGACCAATCGAATTTCGTGCCGCAGCGCCAGCTCCGGTTACAAGCGTGAGTGGAAAGTGACCAGCGACCGTTGCAACGCTCGTCATCATGATCGGACGCAAACGAATACGCGCAGCTTGCGCCACCGCCGCCAATTTTGGCAGACCCTGCCGTTGCAACTCGTTCGCGAACTGGACAATCAGGATTCCGTTCTTCGAAACGAGACCGACGAGCGTCACGAGACCGACCTGCGAGTAAATATTGAACGACGTAGTCCAACGGTCGGTGAAGAACTGCCCGAACGGCATTTTCAAGAACATGAATAGACCCGCGCCGAACATGGCGAGCGGAACCGATCCCAATAGAATAATGAATGGATCGCGGAAACTGTTGAACTGCGCCGCCAGAACGAGAAAGATCAGCACCAGCGAAAGTAAAAACACGCCCAGAAACTTGCTGCCTTCGGTCTGCAACTGGCGAGACTCACCCGTGTAATCGAGCACGTAACCTTTTGGCAGAACCTTGCTCGCCTCATCCTGTAGAAACTTCAGAGCAGCATCGAGCGAAACGGCCGGAACCCCGCTGATGGTGACCGCGTTTAGCTGTTGCATCCGATTGAGCGACCGCGCAACGGTCTTGTGGTTAATGGAAGCGACCGTGCTCAGCGGGATGAGTTGGTTGTTCGGTCCGCTGACGTAAATATTTTTTAACTGCTCCGGATTCAAACGATCGACGCGTTTGATTTGCGGAATCACTTTGTAACTACGCCCTTCGATGTTGAACCGGTTGACATAATTGCCGCCAATACTGGCCGAGATATCGGCACCCACTTGCTGCATGTCGAGACCGAGCGCTGAGACTTTATCGTGATCGAAATTTATCTGCGCCTGAGGCTGATCGATTTTCGTATCGATGTCGCCGAATTGAAAAATGTGCGCCTGCATCGCTTTCGCAAAAATCTGTTTTGCAAATTCAAGAATCCGTTCCTGGTCGGCAGTCGATGTGATAACGAAGCTGACTGGAAAATTGTCCGCGCCGGGAAGCGCCGAAGGCATAATCGGAAACATTTGGATGCCGGGAATCGCGCCGAGTTTCGCCTGGATTTGCGGCAGGTAGGCCTTGGTCGGCGTTTTGCGAACGCCCCACGGCTTCAAAACCATTCCGCCGAAGCCGTTGTCCGGGAACGTCAGTTGAAAGGTGAAGCGCGTAT
>Ga0207678_10003453_pt1 | contig 14241 bp, 15 predicted proteins | sample KBSC63metaG_FD_184319 | JGI IMG/M metagenome (GOLD analysis project Ga0207678, IMG submission 184319) | Corn rhizosphere microbial communities from Kellogg Biological Station, Michigan, USA - KBS C6-3 metaG (SPAdes) (version 2) | ecosystem: Host-associated > Plants > Roots > Rhizosphere > Soil ... | reverse complement strand
ATCAGCTCGATCAGCTCACGGGCCAGGGCCGTCCTGGTCGGCCCGCCCCGGCGCCACAGCCGGGCGGCCACCGGCAGCGCCACCGGCCGGCGCAGGAACGGCAGCTCCGCGATGACCGCCGCGATCACGAACGTGTTGCCGCGCGAGACCTTCTTCCCGCCCTTCGGCACCTTCAGCGACCCGTCATAGCCCCAGCACGCGGCGAAGACCTTGCGGCCGGCCCGGCGGAACATGGTGTCATCGACCGCGATCACGACCGGGGCGCCGGCCGGGACCAGCCAGCCGGCCGCCAGCCGCAGCACCGCCAGCCCGACCGCATCAGCGCTCCAGGCCGCAGCGGCGAAGAACCGGTGCGCCCGGCTGTGATGCCACACCCCGCCCAGCCCGGCCCCGGCCAGCATGCCGCACACGGTCCGGCCCGCCGGCCGGGTGATCAGCCCCGCAGCCAGCAGCGTGAACGTGACGAACGCCGGCGCGGTGAAGCACGGCCGGAACTCCTCCAGCAGCTCCATCAGCGACCCCGGCAGCCTGGTGACACGAAGCATCGGCGGCACTCCCTCGAGGAGTTCTAAAGGCACCGCCGATGCTTCCTCACATCCCCGCCGCGATCCACCCCCGGGCGCGCACCGAACACACGTTCCCCGAAAACGCGAAACTCAAGACAACATTTCCCGGGATAACCACGCCGCCCCCGCGAAAACGGTACGCATGATTGAAAGGAGGTTCGTGGTGTTTTGAGAAACCGATAGATGAACCTCTCTACAGGGAAGAGCGGTACTGCCCAAGTCCCACATCAATCCTGGTGCCTTGGCGTGCCGACTGAGGATCGAGGCGGCGTACTACTGTGATCCTCCGGCGCTTCCGCCTCTGGCGTCACGGGTCCGGCCCCGCGGGTCCGGCCAGGCGGCCGGCGGGAATGTTATGAGAGTGGCGCTGTGCACCAAAGAGTGTGTACAGCGCCACTCTCATACGTCAGGTACGGCGCCGGCCCGCTCGCGTTTAGTGGCCTGTGAGGCCTGGGTGACCAATGGTGCGCCAGTCGGCTTGGGCGAAGGTGCGCCGTGACCAGGATGTGATCACGGGAGCCGACGCTGGAGATATGCGCGCACCGGTACTTCGCGGGGTGGCCGCGGCGGCGGTCGTGGCCGGGCTGGTGTCCGGTTGCACCGGTTCGCCGTCCCCGCAGCCGACTCATCCGGCGCAGTCGGCGCAGACGGCGCAGAATCTCGCTGGGCTGCGGGATGTGCGGCCGTGCCCGGGGAACGCGGGGTTCAGCTGCGGGTCGCTGAGCGTGCGGCTGGATCCGTTCGGCTCGGTACCGGGGCGGCTGTCGCTGCGGGTCGCGGTGTCCGATGTCGCCTCGGCCCCGCGCGGCGTGCTTCTCTTCCTGACCGGCGGCCCCGGCGAGCCGGGAGTGCCGTTCGTCCCGAGGCTAGAAGACCGGCTCGGGCCGGCGCTGCGCGGCTACCGGCTCGTGATGTTCGACCAGCGCGGCACCGGGGCGGGGGCGCTGGACTGCCCGGCGCTGCAGCGGCAGATGGGCGCGTCGGACCTGACGGTGCCCGCACCCGTCGCGGTCCGCTCGTGCGCGGCGGCCATCGGGTCGGACCGGCGGTTCTACGCCACCGCGGATACGGTCGCCGACATCGAGGCGCTGCGGGCCGCGCTCGGCGTGGCCCGGCTCACCGTGGACGGGGTCTCGTACGGCTCCTACGTCGCGGAGCGGTTCGCGCTGGCGCATCCGGGCGAGGTAAGCCGGCTCGTGCTCGACTCGGTGGTGCCGAGCTGGAACGTGGACCCGCTGCAGCTGGTGAACATGCGGCAGAGCGCCGCCGTGCTGCGCGACGTGTGCGCGGCGCAGCGGTGCGGCTTCGATCCAGCCAGCGACCTGGCCACCGTGGTCCGCCGGTACCACGACGGGCCCGCGCTGCTCGACATGCTGGTGGCGCTGAGCGTCGGCGATCCGTCCTTCCCCGGTGTCCCCGCCGCGCTCCACGCGGCCGCGGCCGGCCACCCGGACGCGCTCACCACGCTGATGGCCCGGGTGCGCACGGCGGACGCCGCCACGGCCGGTGAGCTGAGTCAGGGGCTGCACGCCAGCGCGCTGTGCGCGGACATGCCGATGCCGTGGGGCGGGCCGGACACCCCGCTGGCCGACCGGCCCGCGGCGCTGGCCCGGGCGGTCGACCGGCTCACCCCGGCTCAGGTCTGGCCGTTCGACCGGGCCACCGCGGCGGGCAACGGCTTTATCCAGACCTGCCTGAACTGGCCGCCCTCCCCCGCCCCGTCCCCAGAAGCAGTGCGGGCCGAGCTGCCGCGGATTCCCGTCCTGCTACTGGCCGGCGGGCACGACCTCTCGACCCCGCTGGCCGGCGCGCGGGCCCAGGCCGCGCTGGCCCCGGACGGCCGCCTGTTCGTGGTCCCGGCGGCAGGGCACTCGGTGCAGAACCGGGCGGCCGGCGACCCGGCGCAGGCCGAACTCGCCCGGTTCCTCGGCTGAGCTCACGGGCCCGGGCTCAGCGGCCCGGGCCCGCGGGCTCAGATACGCTGCTCTGTCGCGGCGTCGGTCATCCCGCCGAAGTACCGGTCCAGGACCTGGCGGAACACCGGTTCGGCGGGAGCGGCGCGCAGGAACAGCGTCATGGACGAACACAGCTTCAGCGCGTCGATCTCACCGAAAACCTGCTCCGCGGTGCGGCCGCGCAGCCCGGCCAGGACGCCGGCGCATTCGGTCAGGCGCGCGCCCAGGACCGGGTGCGCCAGATATGCCCGCGCCTCGGCCAGCGAGGTGATCGCGTAGGTGCGTGCCATCGGGCTGTATCCCAGGCCCGCGATCTGCGGGAAGACGAACCACATCCAGTGGCTGGTCTTGCGCCCGGCCTTCAGCTCCGCCAGGGCCTGCTGGTAGGTGCCGCCGGTGTCCTGGGCCGCCACGAACCGCTGGAGGTCGTAGGGATCGTCCGTCGTCATAGCCGTCATTCTGCCTGGTGCCCGCGTTCGAGCGCCGTTTCAGCCCGGTTCCAGTCCTGGGTGCCAGCCTGAACTGACTATGGCCATCACGCCCTACACCTGCACACGTCCAGATGATCCCGGCCGGGAAGACCAGGGCTTGTTCGGCCCCGGGTCGGTGACCTGGCGGATCATGAACAGCCGGATCATGTGGGTGGCGGCCCTGCGCGCGCTGTACCTGCAGGCGCTGCACCCGCGGGTGATACGCGGCACGCTGCAGAACGCCCCCGGCATCACGCAGGCGGTCGAGGGCTGGGTCAGGCTGAAACGGACCAGGAAATACATCGAGACCCGCACGTTCGGCACCATGGCCGAGGCCGAACGGGCCGGACGCCGCGTCCGCGCCATCCACCAGGCGCTCACCGGAACCGACCCCGACGGCACGCGGTACCGGCTCGACGAACCCGACCTGCTGCTGTGGGTGCATTGCGGTGAGGTCGCCTCTTGCGCCGATATAGCCCGGCGCAGCCGGCTGCCGTTCTCCGCCGCTGACCTGGACGCGTTCGTAGCCGAGCAGCGCGTCAGCGCGAAGCTCATCGGCATCGACCGGGCCGCCGCGCCCGCTTCGATGGCCGAACTCGACGCCTACTACGAACAGATCAGGCCCCGGCTGTACGCGAGCGAGGAGGCGAAACACGCGCTCCGCGTGATCATGCTTCCGCCGGTGCCTGACGGCAATCGCATGCTGAAGCTGGGGATGCCACCGGTCAGCGCCCTCGCGTTCTCCACCCTGCCGCGGTGGGCGCGGCAGATGTACGGCAGGCCGAGCGGACCGCTGAGCGAGGCGGCGGCGAACGCCGGGCTCCTGGCCGCGCGGGTGATGTTCAGTCAGCAGCGGCTGTTCTCCGGCGCCATGCGGGCCGTACACCGCGCCGAATCGGCAGGTGACATATTGCGTTGAAGGTGCCAGCCGGGGCGAGCGATACTCGCGTGATGACGATGCCAGGCGGGCGGACGTCGTACGACGTGACCGGCGAACCGCTCAAGGTGCAACTGGAAACCTTCCTCGACGAGCACCGGGCCGCGCTGCGCCGGTGCCTGGACGGGATGACCGAGGAGGAGGCCCGGCGGCGCCTGGTCCCGTCGGAGACGACGCTGCTCGGCCTGGTCAAGCACGCGACCTACGCGGAGCGGGTGTGGTTCGGCGAGGCCGTCACCGGACGCCCGCGACAGGAGATGGGCCTGCCGCCGAACGCCGCCGACGCCTTCGCCCTGACCGGCGCGGACACCGTCGACTCGGTCCGCCGCGGGCACGAGGAAGCGTGCGAGGACTCTCGCCGGGCCGCCGCGAGCCTGGACCTGGACGACGTACTCCGCGGCCACTGGATGGGCCCGCTTCCGTTGCGCTGGGTCTACCTGCACGCCCTGCGCGAGTTCGCGCAGCACTGCGGCCACGCGGACATCCTGAGGGAGCAGATCCTCAGCGGCCGGTCCACTGCGGCGGACGGCCCGCGTTGAACGCCGCGTGGAACTCGGCGTAGTCCTCGCCCTTCATCAGCAGGGCCTGGGTCATCGCCTCGAGCTCGATCGCCGCCGAAAGGCTCATATCCTGCTCCCTGGTCAGCAGGGCCTTGGTCTGCGCGTAGGCCTGGACCGGGCCGGAGGCGAGGCGCCCGGCTAGCGCGCCGACCTCGTCGTCGAAGGTGTCCTTCCCGGCCAGGAGGGAGACCAGCCCGATCCGTTCGGCCTCCTCGGCGTTTACCGTGTCACCGAGCATCAGAAGCCGGGTGGCGTGCCCGAGCCCGACCAGCCGCGGCAGCAGGTAGGCGGCGCCCATGTCGCCGCCGGACAGGCCCACCTTGGTGAACAGGAAGGCGAACCTGGCCGCCGGGGTGCACACCCGGAAGTCGGCGGCGAGCGCGATCACCGCGCCGGCCCCGGCCGCCATGCCGTGCACCGCCGCGATGATGGGCACCGGGCAGTCGCGCATCTCCCTGATCACCTCGCCGCTCATCCGGGTGAAGGCGAGCAGCTCGTCCGGCGACATGGCCAGCGTCGCGCCGATGATCTCGTTGACGTCCCCGCCCGAGCAGAACGCCCGGCCGTTCCCCCGGATGACAAGCACCCGCGTGTCACCGCGGTGCGGCAGCTCCGCGAGCAGATCGCGCAGGTCGGCGTACGCTTCGAAGGTGAGCGCGTTGAGCTTGCCCGGCCGGTCCAGGGTCACCGTGCCGATGCCGTCGGACACCGAGAACCGGAAGTGCTCCCATGTGTCGGTCAGCGGCGCCGAGGCTCGGAACGGGCTCATCGCGGGCACTCCTATTGCGGACTCTTGACTGTCGTCACAGAAGTTGAATACTGGTGATCTACCCTACGGGAAAGAAGGAAGTGGGGCCAGATGCGGCTATCCCCTTCGGCGCACCTCGACACCTTCTGCCGTGACCGCCTCCCGCCGCAGGACCAGTGGCCGGAATTCCGCTTCGACCTGCCCGAACTGAACTACCCGGAGCGGCTCAACTGCGCCGCCGAACTCCTCGACGCGACCGCAGCCCGCGACGGCGCCGACCGGCCCTGCCTCCTGTCCGCCGCCGAGACCTGGACCTACGGCGAGACGGTCCGCCGGACCAACCAGCTGGCCCGGGTGCTGACCGAGGACTTCGGCCTGCGCCCGGGGAACAGGGTGATGCTCCGCGGCCCGAACACCCCGTGGCTCGCCGCCGCCTGGCTCGCCGTGATCAAGGCCGGCGGGGTCGCGGTCACCACCATGGCCCTGCTCCGCCCCCGGGAGATCGCCACGATCGTCGGGCTGACCGAGCCGAGCCTGGTCCTGTGCGACCACCGCTTCGCCGCCGACCTGGCGGCCGGGGCACCGGGGCTGACCGCGGTCACCTACGGCGGGGACGGCTCCGACGACCTCGGCGCCCGCTGCGCGGCTAAGGACGGCACATTCACCCCGGTCGATACCGCCGCCGACGACGTGGCCATGCTCGCGTCGACCTCGGGTACCACCGGGCAGCCGAAGGTGGCCATGCACTTCCACCGGGACGTGCTGGCCACCGCCGACACCTTCTCCAAGTACCTGATCAAGCCGCACCGCAGCGACGTGTTCACCGGCACTCCCCCGCTCGGCTTCACCTACGGGCTCGGCGGCCTGCTGCTGTTCCCGCTCCGCGCGGGCGCGTCGACGCTGCTCATCGAGCGCGCCACCCCGGCCGAACTGGCCGACGCGATCGCGGCCCACGGCGTGACCGTGCTGTCCACCGCGCCCACCGCCTACCGGGCCATGCTGGCCGCGGGCAAGGCCCCGGCACTCAAGAACCTGCGTCGCTGCGTCTCGGCCGGCGAGCACCTGCCGCAGTCGGTCTGGGAGGACTTCCGCCAGGCCACCGGCCTGGCCATCATCGACGGCATCGGCTCGACCGAGATGCTGCACATCTTCATCGCCGCCGCCGACGGTGACATCAGGCCCGGCTCGACCGGCACGGCCGTCCCCGGTTACCGCGCGACGATCCTGGACGAAAGCGGCGAGGAGGTGCCCGACGGCGTGCCCGGGCGGCTCGCGGTGCAGGGCCCGACCGGCTGCCGCTACCTGTCCGACGAGCGCCAGCGGTCCTACGTGCAGCACGGCTGGAACATCACCGGCGACACCTACATCCGCGACGCCGACGGATACTTCTGGTACCAGGCGCGCAGCGACGACATGATCATCTCGGCCGGTTACAACATCGCCGGGCCCGAGGTCGAGGAGGCGCTCCTCGGCCACCCCGATGTGCTCGAGGTAGCCGTCATCGGCGCGCCCGACCCGGGCCGCGGCATGGTCGTGCAGGCCTACGTGGTGCTGCGCGAGGGTGCCGCGGCGGACCCGGCGAAGGCGGCCGAACTGCAGGACTTCACCAAGGCCTCGATCGCGCCGTACAAGTACCCCCGGGTGATCGAGTTCGTCTCCGAGCTGCCCAAGACCATCAGCGGCAAGACCCAGCGATACCGGCTCCGGCAGATGGCAGGAGCGAAACTGCAGGCCCGTTCGGGGTAAATATCACGGGCCGAACGGACCGGCGACATCCGGTTACCCACAGGTGCGCAGCGCGGTCCTAAGGACCCCGGCGGACGCGTCTAAGGACCCTCGAGATGCGGATTTGAGGCGATTGCCCGACGCGAGGGAGCTGGCCTTACGGCGATCGTTGAGGTACGGGGATGAGGAGGATGCGATGCACCCGATGTTCGTGAAGTTGTACCTGGAGAACGACGCCGACGACGCGCTGGCCGAGGAGAACCGGCGCCGGGCCGCAAACCGGGCCCGGCGGGCCCGTTCGCGCCAGGCCACCAGGGTCGTCGCTCGCGACCGGGGCCGCCGGCCCGCCCGGTGAGGTTGCTACCGGCGCGGTTCAGGTCGCGGCTTGCCGGGCGGCGTCGAACGGGGTGCGGTCGAAGATGAATCGGCTGTAGGTGATCTTGCCGTCGGAGACGGTGAGGCACTCGGCGCCGGGCGCGCTCGTGACGGGCACGGTTTCGGTGTCGTACATGATCAGCGCGGTCGTGGCATCGCCGAACGCGGCGATCAGCGTCGACCCGGTTAGGATCCGCACGAATGGGCCCATGAAGCCCCGGTAGGCGGCGGCGCCCTCCAGCCGGCCTGCTGGTGCGTCGCAGACGATGTCGTCGGCGATATAACTCATGGCCGTGTCCAGGTCGTGGCTGGTCCAGGCGTGGTAGTAGGCGAGCGCGGTGCGCAGGGCGGGGCTGGCGGAGTTATTCGTCATGTTTATGCAGACACCGCGGCCGCGCCGAACGGAACGCAGCCGGGCCGGCGTGGCAAGCTGAAGTTGTGGAGCAGGCCACGTTGCAGCGTGCCCGGGCTGGCGATGAGCACGCGTTCGCTGAGCTCACCGACCCGTACCGGCGCGAGCTGCAGGTGCACTGCTACCGGTTGACGGGCTCGCTGACCGACGCCGAGGACATGCTGCAGGAGACGTTGCTGGCGGCCTGGCGCGGGCTGGCCGGATTCCAGGAGCGATCATCGCTGCGTTCCTGGCTGTACCGCATCGCGACCAACCAGTGCCTCAACGCGCTGCGCAGCGCCAGCCGCCGGATCCCGGCCGAGCCGATCCCGCCGTTCCGGCCGCCCGAGCCCAGTCGGCGCGGTGAGATCACGTGGCTGCAGCCCTATCCCGATACCCTGCTCGAAGGCATCGCCGACACCGCTCCTGGCCCCGATGCCCGCTACCAGGCCACCGAGTCGATCGAGCTGGCCTTCATCGCCGGCCTGCAGCGCATGCCGCCCCGCCAGGCCGCCACGCTCGTGCTGCGCGACGTGCTCGGCTTCTCCGCGAACGAGGTGGCCGACATGCTCGGCACCAGCCCGACCGCGGTCAAGGGCACGCTGCAACGTGCCCGCGCCGCGCTGGACGAGCACCGCGATCAAGCCGGGCGTGGCCGGGCACCGCGGCCGGGGTCGGACCGGGAGTGGGCCCTCGCCCGGCGTTTCGCCAATGCGTACACCGCGGCCGACATCGACGGCGTGGTGGCGCTGCTCACCGACGACGCCTGGCTGTCTATGCCCCCGGCGCCGCACCAGTACCACGGCATCACCGCGATCCGGTCCATGCTGCGCGCGAGCTTCGAATACCGCGGCGGCGACCGGATGTACCTCGTGCCCGCCCGGGCCAATACCCAGCCCGCCCTGGCGGGCTACGCGGGCGACCGGACCCGCGGTGCGGCTTTCCCGTCCGGGCTGTTCGTGCTCGCGGTGGCCGGCGCCAGGATCCACGCGATCACCCGGTTCCACATCGACGAGCTCTACCCGCGGTTCGGGCTGGCCGGATCCCTGCCCGAGGCGGACGGAAGGGCGGGATACCCGGCTCGTTAGGTGCTCGGCTTGGGGGCGCTGCAGGAGATCTGGGGGTTAAAGCCGAGGTAGTTGAGCGGGCCCGCGAGGATCGTGATAGCCATCGTCGCGCCCTGCGAGCAGTTGACGTTGTTGAGGCTGAAGTAACCGCGCTGCCCGGCCGCGACGGCTCCGATGATCAACCATATGAACAGGATCACCGTCCCTCTTTTTACGCTCACGTTTCCTCCGCCGACCGCAACCCTGGGCTAGGTGCGATAGTAGCGGCCGTATCCGGATATGGGAGTTAGCCGCGCCGGTTAGCCGCGATCCAGGAAGGCGCGGACGGCGGCCTTGTAGGGCTCGCGGTCGTAGCTGGCGACGTAGGGACCGGCCATCCGCACCGGATCGCCGAAGAAGTAGTACTCGTACAGCGCCTGCCGGCCAGCGAAGGCCGAGATGCAGGTGTCCCAGACCAGCCGGAACAGCCTGACCCGCTCGGCCCCGCCCAGCGTGGCGGACTGCAGGTAGGTCTCGATGTCGGCCGCGGCGGGACCGGTCACGTCGGCCTCGGTCGGCGTGGCCATCAGGCCGGACGCGCCGAGCTTGCGCAGGATCTCGGGGAACCGCTGGTAGAGCCGGGGGTAGAGGTTGCGGGCGGTGTTCAGCGGCGCCCAGGCCGGGGTGAGCACGCCGAACTCGTTCGGTGCCGCGTCGGCCTCGGCCGCGCGCAGCAGCGCGCGCAGCGTCTCCAGCGTGGTGATGACCTCGGCCACGTCGGCCTGGACGTGCGGGAACTGCTCGATGCCGATGGCCTGGGTCAGCAGCGAGAGCAGGCCGAGAATGTACTCGGTCTTGGCCGTGGTGCGGGTGACCACCTGATGCGTCATGTGCACCACGGCCGAGGTGCGGGTGTAGAAGCCGTTGCACAGTTCGGGGTCGCCGAGCACGAAGCAGCGCTCGTACGGCACGTGCACGTCGTCGAAGATCACCACCGCGTCGGATTCCTCGAACCGGGAGCCGAGCGGGTGGTCGTGCCGCGGCCGGCCGTAGTCGAGCGGCTCGCGGGCCAGGTAGCGCAGTCCGGTCGCGTCGTTCGGGATAGCGCAGGCGAAGGAGTACTGCTTGTCCTCCGGCGTGTTCCGAAGCACCGTGGACGGAAACACCAGCAGCTCGTCGGCGAACGGGCCGATGGTGGCGAGCATCCGGGCACCGCGGATGACGATGCCGTTGTCGTCCTCGCGGACGATGTGCGCCATCAGCGCGCCGCCGGCCTGCTGGCTGCCGGAGACCGCGCGGTTGGCCTGCGGCGGGATCAGCGTGTGCGTGCAGAGCAGGTCCTCCTCGCGGACCTTCTCGTAGTAGCGCCGGATGTTCTCGCCGTATGGCGCGCCCGCCTGGCCGAACCAGTCGTGCGCCGAGGCGAGCGCCATCAGCGCGCTGTTCAGGTAGTCGCCGGTGCGGCCCAGCATGCCGAACGAGCGGTCGGCCCAGAGCTTGAAGGCGTCCCTGCGCTTGGCGAGGTGCGCGGGTGTCGTGGGTGTGAGGAAGGCGGTCGCGACCGGCTCACCGGTGGCGGGCGAAGGATAGGTGAGGATGTCCCGGTACGCGGGGTCGTGCTGCATGTCGTAGAGCTCGGCGAAGCTGCGCACGACGTTGCGGAAGGCCGGGTGGGCGGCCACGCCGCCGGTCAGCGTCTCGCCCTGGATCTCCACGTGCACACGGGCGGCGGCCAGCCGCCCGAGGAACTCGCTGCCGTTACGCGCCGCCATACCGGGACGGTACCGTCAGGGCATGGCCGTCCGTCAAGGTATGCCTGGCTCGCTCGCCGCGCGGGTCACGTACCTGCTCGAGCCGAAGAACTGGCTGATCGTCACCGTCGTCGGCGTCGGCGCGCACGCCGACGGCCTGGCCGGAGCCGCCTGGGGGTTGCTGGCGGCGTTCTTCGCCGCGGTGCTGCCGACCGTGTTCATCTCCTACGGCATCCGGCGGGGCCGGTGGGAGGACAGGAACGTGGGGACGCGGCGGGCCCGGCTCGTCGTGCTCGGGTTCATCACGGCATCGGTCGCGACCGGGCTGATCCTGCTGGCCGTGCTGGGCGCCCCGGCCCTGCTGACCGGCTACCTCGCCTTCATGCTGGCCAGCGTCGCGGTGCTGGCCGCGATCACGCTGGTGTGGAAGATCTCCATCCACTGCGCGGTGGCAGCGGGCTCGGTGACCATCCTGGCGCTGGTCTACGGGCCGCTGGTGCTCGGCGGGTACCTGCTGGTCGGGCTGCTCGGCTGGGCTCGGGTGGCCGTCCGCGACCACACCGTGCCGCAGGTTGCCGGCGGGAGCGTCCTCGGCGCGATGGCGGCCTTTGCCGCCTATGCGGCTATTGTCGCTTTATCGTTTTAAAGCAGCGGGAGATGCGACCGCTAATTTTCATGATCGGGGTTGCCGGGGAGGCGCGACTCAGGGCTGGGCCAGGGCGGCGGCCAGGTCGCTGGTGCGGCCGAGCAGCCTGGCCAGGGCGATCGGGTTCATGTAGTCGTCGTAGTGGACGATCTCGCCGTCGCGCACCCGGATCACGCCCAGGGCCGTGTGCCGGTAGGGCGCCTCCGCCGCCTTGGACCAGCCGTGGTGGGTGATCTCGGTGACCACGACCTCGGGGTCGTCGGTCTCGCGGACCACGGCCTCGACGCCTTCCATGACCAGCAGGTCACGGCTTCGGCTCCGGTCCTTGAAGTAGGCCCGGATGGCCTCGCGGCCGTTCAGTTCGGCGGGCTGCCCGGGCAGGCCGAACGGATAGGTGAGCACGCCGTCCTCGGCGAACAGGTCGGCGAAGTCCACGCCTTCCCCGGCGACCATGCGGCGGACCTGCTCGGCGACCTCGCGCGGGCTACGGGACATGACAGCTGCCTCCTATAATCGGAACGGTGACCCCGCTTAGACTATACGGAACGATCGCCCCGGTTAGCAACCATGGCTGAGGGCGGAGGGCTGGTCCGGCTGCCGCCGGAGCGGACGACGGATGCGGCGGAGCATGCGGCGAAGCGGACAGCGGATGCGCCGGCCGCCCGGCCGCTGCGGGCCGACGCGGCGCGGAACCGGGAGAAGGTGCTGCAGGCCGCTCGTCAGGCGTTCGCCGAATCGGGCTACGGAGTGCCGCTGGACGAAATCGCGTCCCGGGCCGGGGTCGGACCCGGCACCGTCTACCGGCACTTCCCGTCCAAGGAGGCGCTGTTCGAGGCCGTGGTCACGGCGCGGATCACCGATCTGGTCAGCGACGCGCGGGCACGGGCCGATGCCGATGACCCCGGTGAGGCGTTCTTCGGCTTCCTCGCCAGGATCGCCGGGGAGGCCGCCGCCAAGCGCGACCTGCCCGATGCCATCTCGGTGACCGGCTCGCTGCGCGAGGACCTGTTCGCCGCGCTCGACCTGCTGCTGCGCCGGGCCCAGCAAGCTGGCGCGGTCCGGGCCGGGATCGTGACGTCCGATCTCATCGTGCTGCTGAAGGGCATGTTCGCCGGCCTGGCCGGGAGTACCGACCCGGCCGTGCACGAGCGGGTATTCGCCGTGCTGGCCGACGGGCTGCGCGCACCGGGCTGATCGCCGCTTGTGCGCTTGTGCGCCAGGCCGTTGAGTACGCTTGATGTGCGCATAGCGGGGTTAACGGCAGGGAGGGTCCGAGATGGGCAAGGCGTTCGCGGATCGCTGGGGGGTCCCCGTCCGGGCGGGCAACGCCGACGCGGTGGCCCTGCTCGACTCGGCCATCGAGGACCTGGCTGCGCTGGCCGGCGACCCGGTGGCGGACGCCGACGCCGCAGTCGCAGCCGACGACAGCCTGGTGCTCGGCCATATCTACCGCGCCTACCTGCAGCTGTACGGGACGACCCCGGAGGGGCGCGCCGCCGCGGGCGAGATCCTGAAGCGGCTGGACGAGCCGGTCATGGGCGAGCGGGAACTCCATCACCTGCGGGCCGCCCGGCACTGGGCCGAGGGCGACTGGGAAGCCGCCGCTCGCTCGCTGGAGCGGGCGCTGCTGTGCCACCCGCGCGACTTGCTCGCCCTCAAGGTGGCCCAGGACCTCTACTTCTTCCTCGGCAACCGGCTTGAACTCCGCGACACCGCCGCCCGGGTGCTGCCGGCCTGGACGCGCGACCGGCCCGGCTGGGGATACGTGCAGGGCATCTACGCGTTCGGGCTGGAGGAGAACGCGGACTACCGGCAGGCCGAGTCGCGCGCCCGGGCCGCCCTGGACCACAATCCGAGGGACGTCTGGTCGGTGCACGCGCTGGCGCACGTCTTCGAGATGGAGGGCAGCCAGCGGGACGGCGTCGACTTCCTCACCGCCTCGGCTCCCTGCTGGTCTGCGAGCTTCTTCGCCATCCACAACTGGTGGCACCGCGGCCTGTACCACCTGGAGCTGGGCGAGATCGGCGAGGCGCTCGCCCTGTACGACGACCCCATCCGGGCGGGCCGCTCCACCGAGTGGCTCGACGTCGTGGACGCGGCCGCGCTGCTGTGGCGGCTGTCGCTGTTCGGCGTGGACGTGACCGAGCGCGCCGAGCAGCTCGCGGCCGACATCGACGACCTGGTCAGCAGCCCCGTCTACATCTTCAACGACTGGCATGCGGTGATGGCGTTCGGCCTGGCCGGGAACACCGAGCGGACCGAGCGGGTGGTCGCGTCCAACCGGCGCCTGTCCGCGCCGACCAACGCGGCCGCCGCCGGGCGGGCCGGCCTGGCCCTGCTCGAGGCGTTCGCCGCGTTCGCGGCCGGCCACCCGGACCGGGCCATCGACCTGCTCATCGACATCAGGCCCCGGGCCAACGCGGTCGGCGGGAGCCACGCCCAGCGCGACGTCATCGACCTGACCCTCATCGCCGCGGCGGCCCGGGCCGGCGACGACAGCCTGGCCCGCGCCCTGGTCACCGAGCGGGTCGCGCGCAAGCCCACGGCCGAGGCCGCCGCCCGCCAGCTGGTCACGGAGAACGGCGGATCGCTGGACGCCCTGCTCTGGTAACGGGGCGCTGGTAACCGGCGGCATCGTCAGGCCCGGCGGGCCGGTTTCCATCCGGGGCGGGGCACGCTGGCGCGGAGCCGCTGTGTGTAGGAATGCTGCGGGTCATCGAGAATCTGGGCCGTTCGGCCGCGCTCGACGACCTCGCCGCGGTAGAGCACGATGGCCTCGTCGGTGAGCTGACGCACGACGGCTAGATCGTGACTGATCAAGATGTAGGAGACGGCGGTCTCGTCGCGGATGTCTGGGATCAGATGCCGGGAACGTAACCATTGGTCGAGAGCTATGTCAATAGCTGTGACAAAATCTTTGACATGGCAGTGACACCAGGCCCCCGGCGCAAGCGCGGCGGGCTGCGGCGGGGCACGCTGACGCCTGACCGGATCGTGACGGAGAGCCTGCGACTGCTGGACACCGGCGGGGTGGCCGGGTTCAGCATGCCGAAACTCGGCCGCGCGCTCGG
>Ga0207678_10003448_pt1 | contig 14245 bp, 9 predicted proteins | sample KBSC63metaG_FD_184319 | JGI IMG/M metagenome (GOLD analysis project Ga0207678, IMG submission 184319) | Corn rhizosphere microbial communities from Kellogg Biological Station, Michigan, USA - KBS C6-3 metaG (SPAdes) (version 2) | ecosystem: Host-associated > Plants > Roots > Rhizosphere > Soil ... | reverse complement strand
TCACGCTCATCGCGCCATGCCGCTTGCTCATCTTCTCGCCCTGCTCGTTCAGCACGGTCGGCAGGTGCGCATAGACGGGCGGCTCGCCGCCGAGCGCGCGCAGGATGTTGATCTGGCGCGGCGTGTTGTTCACGTGGTCGTCGCCACGGATCACGTGCGTGATGTTCATGTCCATGTCGTCCACGACCACGCAGAAGTTGTAGATCGGCGTGCCGTCCGGGCGCGCGATCACGAGGTCGTCGAGTTCCTCGTTAGAGATCTCGACACGGCCCTTCACCGCGTCGTCCCACACGACCGTGCCGGTCAGCGGGTTGCGGAAACGCAGCACCGGCTTCACGCCGGCCGGCGGCTCGGGCAGCACCTTGCCCGGCTCCGGACGCCACGTACCGTCGTAGCGCGGCTTCAGGCCTGCCTCGCGCTGGCGTTCGCGCAGCGCGTCGAGCTCCTCGGCCGACATGTAGCACGGGTAAGCGAGGCCCTGCTCGAGCATCTGCGCGAGCACCTCGCGATAGCGGTCCATCCGCTGCATCTGGTAGATCGGGCCTTCGTCGAAATCGAGGCCGAGCCACTGCATCCCTTCGAGGATCGCGTCGACGGCTTCCTGCGACGAACGCTCGACGTCGGTATCCTCGATACGCAGCACGAACGTGCCCTTCATCTTGCGGGCGAACGCCCACGGATAGAGCGCGGAGCGGATGTTGCCGAGGTGGATGAAGCCGGTGGGACTCGGCGCGAAGCGGGTACGGACAGGACGGGTCATAAACGGTAACTCGAACGCCTGGGGCGCATGAATGATTCGACGCGGGATCGACGGCGGCAGCCCGGACTGCGATGGGGCCGGCCGCGCCCGGAACGGGAAAGAAGCCGGAATTATACTCGCGCCGGTCTTCGCGCCAAGCGCGCCGCTTGCTTTATGATGTGCGCGCCGCGGCCGCCAGCCGGCGCCGCGCCGGCCGCCCGGATTCCGCCGCACGGCCGCTCGGAACCTATCGCCGCCGCGGGCCGCACGGCCCGCCGCCAAGCCGCCGGAGAATCAATCGATGTCGTCCCCTCGCCTGTCGCGCCGTCACTTCACGATCGCGTGCGCGTCCGCCAGCCTCGCCGCCTGTACGTCGTTCGGCGACAAATCCCGTCCCGCGCAGTCGCAGGAAAAACCCGTGAAGATCGGCATCGCGCTCGGCGGCGGCGCCGCCCGCGGCTTCTCGCACATCGGCGTGCTGAAGGCGCTCGAGGCACGCGGCATCCCGGTCGAGCTCGTCGCGGGCACGAGCGCGGGCTCGGTGGTCGGCGCGCTCTACGCGTCCGGGATGAGCGCGCTGCAGATCAACAAGATCGCGCTCGACATGGATCAGGCGGCGATCAGCGACTGGGCGCTGCCGTTCCGCTCGCGCGGATTGCTGCAGGGCGTCGCGCTGCAGAACTTCCTGAACAAGACGCTCAACAACCGGCCGATCGAGAAGATGGCGAAGCCGCTCGGCATCGTCGCGACGGATCTGCAGAGCGGCCAGCCGATCCTGTTCCAGCAGGGCAATACGGGGCTCGCGGTGCGCGCGTCGTGCAGCGTGCCGTCGGTGTTCGAACCAGTGAGGATCGGCAACCGCGAGTACGTCGACGGCGGCCTCGTGAGCCCGGTGCCCGCGTCGTTCGCGCGCAAGATGGGCGCGAGCTTCGTGATCGCGGTCGACATCTCGGCGCGGCCGGACGGCGCGGCGACCAACAACCCCATCGAGATGCTGCTACAGACCTTCACGATCATGGGCCAGACGATCAAGTCGTACGAGCTCGACAAGTACGCGGACGTCGTGATCCGCCCGAACCTCGCGGCGATGGGCGGCAGCGACTTCAACCAGCGCAACGCGGCCATCCTCGCGGGCGAGGAAGCGGTCGCGCGCATCATGCCGGAGCTGCAGCGCAAGCTCGCGGCGGCCCGCGGCGTCGCGGCGGCGTAATCGGACGCAGCGCGGCGCGCGCCGCCCACGGCGACACTCCCGGCCGCCGGTTCCGCGCGCCTCAAAACAAAAAACCCTGCCGCCTTTCGGTGACAGGGTTTTTTCGATTCGGCGGAGCGCCGGCGAGCGTCAGTTGCTGCCGTTCGCGTCGTCGCCGATCGTCGCGCGCACGCGCTGGCGCAGGTCGTCGGCCTTCATCGGAAACTCCGATTCGAGCCGGCGCGCGCCGGTGAACCGCTTTTCCCAGTAGCCGTTGTCGAGATCGTCGACGCGAATGGTGCTGCCGGTCGACGGCGAATGCACGAACTTGTTGTCACCGATATAGATGCCGACGTGCGAGAACGTACGGCGCATCGTGTTGAAGAACACGAGGTCGCCCGGCTTCAGGTTGCTCATGCTGACCTTCTCGCCCACGCGGCTCATTTCTTCCGCACGGCGCGGCAGCGACATGCCGAGCGTGTCCTGGAACACATAACGCACGAAGCCGCTGCAGTCGAGGCCCGAATCCGGCGAGTTGCCGCCCCAGCGATAGCGCACGCCGATCATGTTGAGCGCGCCGACGACCACGTCGCCTGCCTTGCCCGCCATGCCGGCGAGGAACGACTTCGCACCGCCGCTCGACGGCTGCGCGCTGGTCTGCTGGAGGGAGGAACCCGACCCGATCTGAGTCGAATTGCTGGCATTCTGGTTAAAACTACTGACTTCGTCGGCGAACGCGCCGGGAGCTGCTGCGAACAGGGCGCCGATGAAGAGCCCGGCGATGGTGCGCGCGCATGCCTGGGTCAAGGATCGATGCTGCATTGGGCGATGGAATTTGCTTAAAAATCAGCTGATTGGCGGAAAATTTCGGTCGATACTAGCCAGCGCGTAATCGTTTGTCAAAACAAATTAATAAATACAATCGAGATAGTCAGACCATTGGCGGCCTATCACGCTTTCCAGACCGCTTTCAACAGCTTTTGTGTGTAAGGATGTGACGGTCTGGCGAAGATCTCGGCGACCTCTCCCGACTCCACGACGACCCCCTCCTGCATCACCGCGACGCGGTGCGCCATCGCGCCGATCACCTCCAGGTCGTGGCTGATGAACACATAGCCCAGGTTGTATTTCTGTTGCAAATTCGCGAGCAGTTTCAGCACCTGCTGCTGGATCGATACGTCGAGCGCGGACGTCGGTTCGTCGAGGATCAGGATGCGCGGCTCCAGCACGAGCGCGCGCGCGATCGCGATCCGCTGGCGCTGGCCGCCCGAGAATTCATGCGGATAACGATGCAGCACCGTGCGGTCGAGCCCCACTTCGCGCAGCACGGCCAGCGACTTCGCGCGGCGCGCATCCGGCGTCAGTTCCGGACGATGCAGTTCGAGCCCCTCGCCGACGATCCGTTCGATCGTGTGACGCGGAGAAAGTGAACTGAAGGGATCCTGAAAGACGACCTGCATGTTCGAGCGCAGCGCGGTCTGCTCCCGGCCGCGATAGGTCGACAGCGCGCGTCCCTGGAATTCGATTTCGCCGTGCGTCGTCTTCTGCAGCCCGAGCAGCGCCATCGCGAGCGTCGACTTGCCGGACCCCGATTCGCCGACGATGCCGAGCGTCTCGCCCTGCCGCACCGACACTGATACATCCGCGACCGCCGTCACGGGCACCGTGCCGAACCAGCCCGCGAAGCCCGGCCGCTTGCGCGCGAACTGCACGCTGACGTGGCGCGCGTCGAGCACGACGGGCGCAATGGGCATCACCGGCACGACCGCGCGCTGCGGGCGGCTGTTCAGCAGCCGCTGCGTATACGGATGTTCCGGCTGCGCGAAGATCCGCTCGACCGGCCCGGTTTCGACCAGCTTGCCGCGCTCCATCACCGCGACCCGATCGGCGAAATGCCGCACGAGGTTCAGGTCGTGCGTGATCAGCAGGATCGCCATCCCGCGCTTTTCCGCCTCCTCCCGCTGCAGTTCGAGCAGCAGGTCGACGATCTGCGCGCGGATCGTCACGTCGAGCGCGGTGGTCGGCTCGTCCGCGAGCAGCAGGCGCGGCCGGCACGCGAGCGCCATCGCGATCATCGCGCGCTGCCGCTGGCCGCCCGACAACTGGTGCGGGTAGCTGTTGACGCGCTTCTCCGGCTCCGCGATGCCCGTGCGCGCGAGCAGCGCGATCGCGCGCTTGCGCGCCTCGGCCGCCGTCACGCCGTCGTGCAGCACGATCGTCTCGCCGATCTGCGCGCCGATCGTATACAGCGGGTTGAGCGCCGTCATCGGCTCCTGGAAGATCATCGCGATGTCCGAGCCGCGCAGCCCGCGCATCTCGCGCTCGCTCTTGCCGGCGAGGTCTTGTCCGGCCAGGCGGATCGTGCCGCTCACGTCGGCATCGCGCAGCAGCCGCAGGATCGCCAGCGCGGTCACGCTCTTGCCCGAGCCCGACTCGCCGACGAGCGCGACGCGCTCGCCGCGACCGATCGCGAGCGTCACGTCGTCGACGGCCACCGTGTCGCCGAAGCGCACATGCAGATGCTCGAGCGACAGCAGCGGTTCGCCCGATTTCGCTACGGCCGTGTCGCTCATCGCTGGCCTCCCGCCGCGCGCACCGAGTCGGCGATCCGCGTGTCGAGCGCGTTGCGCAGCGCGTCGCCCATGAAGGTCAGCAGCAGCAGCGTCGCGACCAGCACGCCGAACGTCGACAGCGAGATCCACCACGCGTCGAGGTTGCCCTTGCCCTGCGCGAGCAGTTCGCCGAGGCTTGGCGTCGGCGGCGGCACGCCGAGCCCGAGGAAGTCGAGGCTCGTGAGCGCGAGGATCGCGCCGCTCATCCGGAACGGCAGGAACGTGATCACGGGCGTCAGGCTGTTCGGCAGCACGTGGCGCCAGATGATCTGCCAGTTCGTGAGCCCCATCGCGCGGGCCGCGCGCACGTAGTCCTGCGTACGGTTGCGCAGGAATTCGGCGCGCACGTAGTCGGCCAGGCCGATCCAGCCGAACAGCGACAGCAGCACGATCAGCAGCAGGAAGCTCGGCTCGAAGATCGACGCGAAGATGATCAGCAGGTACAGCTCCGGCAGCGAACTCCAGATCTCGATCAGCCGCTGTCCGACGATGTCGATGCGCCCGCCGAAGAAACCCTGCACCGCGCCCGCGGCGATCCCGAGCAGCGTGCCGATCACGGTCAGGATCAGCCCGAACTCGACCGACACGCGGAACCCGTACACGAGCCGCGCGAGCAGGTCGCGCCCCTGCGCATCGGTGCCGAGCCAGTTCTCGCGCGACGGCGGCGCCGGATTCGGCACGCTCGAGAAGTAGTTCAGCGTGTCGTAGTAATAGCGGTTCGGCGGATAGACGACGAAGTTGCCCGGCGCCTCGAGCCGCTTGCGCACGTACGGATCGAGATAGTCGGCCTGCGCCGGGAAGTCGCCGCCGAAGGTCGTCTCCGGGTACGCATGGAACATCGGGAAATAGTAGTGATCGTCGTAGCGCACGACGAGCGGCTTGTCGTTCGACCACAGCGGCGCCGCGAGGCTCGCGGCGAACGCGACGAAGAAGATCACGAAGCTCCAGTAGCCGAGGCGCTGCTGGCGAAAGCGTTGCCAGACGCGGCGCGCGGGCGACGGCGACACGCGTGCACGCGCGGCGTCGACGCGGGACGACACGACGGCCCGGTTCATCGCGATCCTCGCCCGACCACGCCAGGCATGCGGATGGCTCGTTTCATGTCAGCGCTCCAGGTTGTCGAATTGAATGCGCGGGTCGACCCACACGTAGCAGAGGTCGGAGACCAGCTTGGTCGCGAGCCCGATCAGCGTGAACAGGTACAGCGTGCCGAGCACCACCGGGTAGTCGCGCCGCACGACCGACTCGTACGACAGCAGCCCGAGGCCGTCGAGCGAGAACAGCGTCTCGATCAGCAGGCTGCCCGTGAAGAACGCGCCGATGAACGCGGCCGGGAAACCGACGATCAGCGGCAGCATCGCGTTGCGGAACACGTGCTTCCACAGCACGGTGCGCTCGGCGAGGCCTTTCGCGCGCGCGGTCAGCACGTACTGCTTGCGGATCTCGTCGAGGAACGCGTTCTTCGTGAGCATCGTGATGACCGCGAAGCTGCCGACGACCGACGCCGTGATCGGCAGCGCGATGTGCCACAGATAGTCGAGCACCTTGCCGGCGAGCGACAGTTGCGCGAAGTTGTCCGACGTGAGCCCGCGCAGCGGGAACAGCTGCCAGAACGAGCCGCCGCCGAACAGCACGAGCAGCAGCACGCCGAGCACGAAGCCCGGGATCGCATAGCCGACCAGCACGACGAGGCTCGTCGCGACGTCGAACGGCGAGCCGTTGCGCACGGCCTTCGCGATGCCGAGCGGCACGGAGATCAGGTAGGTGACGAAGAACGTCCACAACCCGATGCTGATCGACACCGGCAGCTTCTGCACGATCAGCGACCACACGCTCTGATGACGGAAGTAGCTGTCGCCGAGATCGAAGCGCGCGAAGCGCTCGAGCATCAGCCAGTAGCGCTCGAGCGGCGGCTTGTCGAAGCCGTACAGCGCCTTGAGCTGCGCGAGCTGCTGCGCGTCGACGCCGGTATGCGCACGCATCCCGAACGGCGTCGCGCCCTGCTCCGTCGCGCCCTTGCGCAGTTCCTGCACGGCCTGTTCGACCGGGCCGCCCGGCACGAACTGGATCACGGCGAACGTGAGCGTGAGCACGCCGATGAGCGTCGGGATCATCAGCAGCAGGCGTTTGAGGATGTAGCTCCACATAGGGTGGCGACTCGCGATCGATAGGCTGGGTTGAACGAAGGGCGGCGTGCTTCAGTGGCCGGGCTTGGCCCACCAGGTCGACACGACCCAGCCCTCGGCCGAATAGTACAGCGGCAGCGTCTGCGGATAGCCGAGCGTGCGCTTGTACGCGATCCGGTGCGTCGTGCTGTACCACTGGGGAACCGCGTAATAGCCGTGCATCAGCACGCGGTCGAGCGCGTGGGTCGCGTCGAGCAGCTCGTCGCGCGTCTGCGCGGTGCCGAGTGCATGCAGCAGCGCGTCGACGGCCGGCGACTTCAGGCCGATGAGGTTGTCCGATCCCGGCTCGTCGGCGAACTTGCTGCCGTAACGCGAGAACTGCTCGGCACCCGGCACCTGCACGCCCGGCAGGCGGACCGTCGTCATGTCGTAGTCGAACGCGTCGAGCCGCTTTTGCAGCAGCGCGTAATCGGCCGTCCGAAAGCGCGCTTCGATGCCGAGCTTCGCGAGGTTGCGCCGAAAGGCCGTCACGATGCCTTCCATCGCCGCGCCCGAATCGTCGAGGATCTCGAACTCGAACGGCTCGCCCTGCGCGTTGCGCAGCGCGCCGTCGCGGTAGGTCCAGCCGGCCTGCGCGAGCAGCGCGCGCGCCTTCAGCAGGTTCGCGCGCAGCGAGCCCGGCGGGTTCGTGCTCGGTTGCGAGACCATCGGGCCGAACACCGCAGGATCGAGCTGCGCGCGCAGCGGCTCCAGCAGCTTCAACTCGCCCGGGCCCGGCGTGCCGGTCGCCTGCAGGTCGGTATCGGCGAAATAGCTGTCGAGGCGCGTGTACGCGCCATAGAACAACTGGCGGTTCAGCCATTCGAAGTCGAACGCGAGATCGAGCGCCTGGCGCACGCGCACGTCGCGAAACAGCGGCCGGCGCAGGTTCATGAAGAAACCCTGCATCCCCGCGCCGTTGTGCTGGCGGAATTCGCGCTTGACGAGCTCGCCGCTGTCGAAGCGCTTGCCGACGTCGCGCCGCGCCCAGTTGCGCGCGATGTATTCGACCAGCACGTCGTACTCGCCGGCCTTGAACGCCTCGAGCCGCGCGACGCCGTCGCCGTACAGCTTGTAGACGATCCGCTCGAAGTTGTGGGTGCCGACCCGCACCGGCAGGTCGGCGCCCCAGTACGCGGGATTGCGCCTATATGTAATGGTGCGGCCGTTGTCGTGGCGCTCGATCAGGTACGGGCCGCTGCCGATCGGCTGCTCGAACGCGAGCTGGTCGAACGGAATCCGCGAACCGTCCGCGCGCAGCCCCCACTTGCGCGAGAACACCGGCACGCCGCCGGCGATCAGCGGCAGCTCGCGGTTCGGGCTGCGGAATTCGAACCGCACGGTCGCGCGGTCGATCACGACGGCCTTCGCGATTTCGGCGAAATACGCGCCGAACTGAGGCGCGGCCTGCTTGCTCTTGAGCGTGTCGAACGAAAACCTGACGTCGTCGGCCGTGACCGGGTCGCCGTTCGAGAAGCGCGCGCGCGGGTTCAGATGGAACGTGACCGAGCGGCGGTCCGGCGCGATCTCGATGTCGTCGGCGAGCAGCCCGTAGGCGGACGCCGGTTCGTCCGAGCTGCCGGTCGTGAGGCTCTCGAACAGCATGTCGATGCCCGGCGCGGGGTTGCCGCGCATCGTGAACGGATTGAACTTGTCGAACGACGTCAGCCGGCTCGGATTCGCGAGCACGAGCGTGCCGCCCTTCGGCGCATCCGGGTTCACGTAGTCGAAATGCTTGAAGCCCGGCGGATATTTCGGCTCGCCGTACTGCGCGATCGCATATGCCGCATGCGCGGCCGTCGCGGCCAGTACCGCCTGTATTGTCCATACCGCCGCCGTGCGGCCGGCGGCGCGGACCGCCTGCGCGGCGCCGGAACGGATGCGCGCGGCGGCGGTCCGGGACGAACCCTTCGTCATAGAGGCCCTGTCGGTCGATTGAGGGGATGGAATGCAGTTCGATTCTACCCATTCAATTCGACTCCAAGCCAACTTGCTCGCGGTCGTGCGTGACGTTACCGCGCGGCGACCTCCGCGCGCGGCCGGCGCTGGCAAAAGAAAACCGCCACGCGGGCGGTTTTCTGTTGATGCGGCGCATGCGTCAGGCCTGCGCCATGTGCACTGTTTGTCGATCAGCGCCAGCCGTTGTGGCGGCCGTTGTCCCAGTGACCGTGACCGCGATCGCCCCAGCCGCGGCCGTGATGGCGATACCACTCGTCGCGCCCCCAGTAGCGGCGGCCGTCCCAGTAGCGGTCGCCGTGCCAGCCGATCACGATCGCCGGGGCCGGCGCATAGACGGGCGCCGGTGCATACACGGGCGCCGGCTGGTAGACGACCGGCGGAGGCGGCGGCGCATACACGGGCGCAGGTGCGACGTAGACCGGAGCCGGCACGCCGACGTTGATCCCGACATTGACTCCCGCCATTGCTGCGCCCGACACGAGCAAGGCCGTCATACCGGTCAAGAGCGAGGCAACACGCAAAGTCTTCATGGATTCCTCTTCGAGTTGTTTCATGTGTGATTCGACTATAGCGGCAAGCGCCGTGCCCGCATATTTCAAGTTTGTAAGAACTGATGCGCGGGATGGCAACCGGAAGCGCAGCTAACGTCTTGTAACAATTGGCGGCTCGCCGCCTTGCCCCGCCTGCCCGGCCCGCCTTGCCGCATCGGCCGGCCGCCCTCTTCATCCTTTCCGCCCGTTCCTAAAACATCTTTCATCCTGGCCCGCGCCCGGCGTTAACCGGCGCCACGCACACTGCGCGAGCCGATGCGGGCTCACGCCGCGCTTCGGCACCTCGCTGACAGGCCGGCGCCCCGCGCCGGCGGAGACCTCGCCGATGCTGAAACTCGTCCGACTTGCGCTCGCGCGCCCCTATACGTTCATCGTCCTTGCGCTGCTGATCCTGATCGCGGGACCGCTCGCGGCGCTGCGCACGCCGACCGACATTTTCCCCGACATCCGGATTCCGGTCATCAGCGTCGTGTGGAACTACGCAGGCCTGCAGCCGGCCGACATGGCCGGGCGCATCGTCACGTACTACGAACGCACGCTCGGCACGACGGTCAACGACGTCGCGCACATCGAGTCGCAGTCGTTCCGCAGCTACGGGATCGTCAAGATCTTCTTCCAGCCGAGCGTCGACATCCGCACCGCGACCGCGCAGGTCACGTCGATCTCGCAGACCGTGCTCAAGCAGATGCCGCCCGGCACCACGCCGCCGCAGATCCTCAACTACAACGCGTCGACCGTGCCGGTGCTGCAGCTGGCGCTGACGAGCGACACGCTCAACGAGCAGCAGCTCGGCGACTACGCGACCAACGTGATCCGGCCGCAGCTGCTGTCGGTCGCCGGCGTCGCGATTCCGTCGCCGTATGGCGGCAAGGTGCGCCAGGTGCAGATCGACCTCGATCCGCAAGCGCTGCAGGCGAAGGGGCTGTCCGCGCAGGACGTCGCGACCGCGCTCGCGCAGCAGAACCAGATCATCCCGGCCGGCACGCAGAAGATCGGCCGCTTCGAGTACAACATCCGCCTCAACGACAGCCCGCTCACCATCGACCAGCTCAACGCGCTGCCGATCCGGACCGTCAACGGCGCGGTGATCTTCATGCGCGACGTCGCGCACGTGCGCGACGGCTTTCCGCCGCAAGGCAACATCGTGCGCGTCGACGGCCGCCGCGCGGTGCTGATGAGCATATTGAAAAGCGGCTCGGCGTCGACGCTCGACATCATCGCCGGCGTGAAGGCGCAATTGCCGCGCATCGAGGCGACGCTGCCGCCGTCGCTCAGGCTCGTCGTGATGGGCGACCAGTCGGTGTTCGTCAAGGGCGCGGTGAGCGGCGTCGCGCGCGAAGGGCTGATCGCCGCCGCGCTCACGTCCGCGATGATCCTGTTGTTCCTCGGCAGCTGGCGTTCGACGCTGATCATCGCCGCATCCATTCCGCTCGCGGTGCTGGCGGCGATCGCCGCGCTCGCCGCCGCGGGCGAGACGCTCAACGTGATGACGCTCGGCGGGCTCGCGCTCGCGGTCGGCATTCTCGTCGACGATGCGACCGTCACGATCGAGAACGTGAACTGGCATCTCGAACAGGGCAAGGACGTGCGCAGCGCGATCCTCGACGGCGCGTCGCAGATCGTCGCGCCCGCGTTCGTGTCGCTGCTGTGCATCTGCATCGTGTTCGTGCCGATGCTGCTGCTCGACGGCGTCGCGCGCTTCCTGTTCGTGCCGATGGCCGAAGCCGTGATCTTCGCGATGATCGCGTCGTTCGTGCTGTCGCGCACGTTCGTGCCGATGATGGCGCGCTACCTGCTGCGCCCGCACGCCGCGCATCCGGCGGCCGTGCTCGCGCCGCACGGCGCGCCATTCCCGACACCGCGATCGCGCAATCCGCTCGTCGCGTTCCAGCAGGGCTTCGAGCGCCGCTTCGCGGCCTTGCGCACCGGCTACCGTGCGGTGCTCGGCCTCGCGCTCGCGCACCGCGCGCGCTTCGTCGTGCTGTTCCTCACGGCGGTCGCGCTGTCGTTCGTCCTGGTGCCGGGGCTCGGCCGCAACTTCTTCCCGTCGGTCGATGCGGGCGAAATCGCGCTGCACGTGCGCGCGCCGATCGGTACGCGCATCGAGGAGACGGCCGCGCTGTTCGATCGCGTCGAGCGCACGGTGCGCGGCGTCGTGCCGCCGCGCGCGCTCGCGAGCATCGTCGACAACATGGGGCTGCCGAACAGCGGGATCAACCTCACGTACAGCAACAGCGGCACGATCGGCCCGCAGGACGGCGACATCCTCGTGTCGCTCACCGGCGAGCACGCGCCGACCGCCGACTACGTGAAGCAGCTGCGCACCGTGCTGCCGCGCGCGTTTCAGGGCGTCACGTTCTCGTTCCTGCCTGCCGACATCGTCAGCCAGATCCTCAACTTCGGCGCGCCCGCGCCGATCGACGTACAGGTGACAGGCCCCAATCTGGCGGCGAACCGCGCGTATGCGACCGAGCTGCTGCGGCGCATCCGCACGGTGCCGGGCGTCGCCGACGCGCGCGTGCAGCAGGCGTCGACCTATCCGCAGTTCACGGTGTCGGTCGACCGCGCGCTCGCCGCCCAGCTCGGCATCACCGAGCAGGACGTCACCAATGCCGTCGTCGCGAGCCTGTCCGGCACGAGCCAGGTATCGCCGACCTACTGGCTCGATCCGCACAACGGCGTGTCCTACCCGATCGTCGCGCAGACACCCCAGTACCGGATGACGTCGCTGTCGGACCTGCGCGCGCTGCCCGTCACGGGCCGCTCGGGCGCGCCGCAATTGCTCGGCGGCCTCGCGACGATCGTACGCGGCCAGACCGACGCGGTCGTATCGCACTACGACATCGCGCCGCTGGACGACATCTTCGCGACGACCCAGGACCGCGATCTCGGCGCGGTCAGCGCCGACATCGAGCGCGTGCTCCACGCAAGCGCGGCCGACCTGCCGAAGGGGTCGCGCGTGACCGTGCGCGGCCAGGCGCAGACGATGAGCAGCGCGTTTGGCGGGCTGCTCGCGGGCCTTGCCGGCGCGGTGCTGTTGATCTATTTGCTGATCGTCGTGAACTTCCATTCGTGGCGCGACGCGTTCGTGATCGTGAGCGCGCTGCCCGCGGCGCTCGCCGGCATCGTGTGGATGCTGTTCGTCACCCGCACGCCGCTGTCGGTGCCGGCGCTGACGGGCGCGATCCTGTGCATGGGCGTCGCGACCGCGAACAGCATCCTGGTCGTCACGTTCGCGCGCGAGCGGCTCGCGCATACGGCCGACGCGACCGTCGCCGCGCTCGAGGCCGGCTTCACGCGCTTCAGGCCCGTGATGATGACCGCGCTCGCGATGATCATCGGCATGGCGCCGATGGCGCTCGGCCTCGGCGACGGCGGCGAACAGAACGCGCCGCTCGGCCGCGCGGTGATCGGCGGGCTGCTCTGCGCGACCGTCGCGACGCTCGTGTTCGTGCCCGTCGTGTTCAGCCTCGTCCATCGGGGCGATCGTGCGCCCCACTCCGAATCCCCGTCCCTCACTCCGGGAGAACAGCATGTCCACTGAATTCGACGTCCGTCCCCCCGCCACACCGCGTTACCTGAAACCGCTCGCGATCGCCGGCGTGATCGCGGCACTCGCCGCCGCCGCGACCGGCGTCGTCGAACGCGCGCACGATGCGCGTGAAGTCGCCGCGTGGACCGCCAGCCAGGCGATCCCGACCGTCGCGACGATCACGCCGCAGCCGGCCGCGGCCGATGCGCTGGTGCTGCCAGGCCGCCTCGACGCGTATGTCGACGCGCCGATCTACGCGCGCGTGCCCGGCTACCTGCACGCGTGGTACGTCGACATCGGCGCGCACGTGAAGGGCGGCCAGTTGCTCGCGTCGATCGACACGCCCGACCTCGACCAGCAGCTGCAGCAGGCGCGCGCCGACCTGCAAAGCGCGACCGCGAACGAACGGCTCGCGGCCGTCACCGCCGCGCGCTGGTCCGAGATGCTCGCGCAGGATTCGGTGTCGCGGCAGGAGGCCGACGAGAAGCGCAGCGATCTCGATGCGAAACGCGCGGCCGTGGCCGCCAGCACCGCGAACGTGCGGCGGCTCGAAGCGCTCGAATCGTTCAAGCGCCTCACCGCGCCGTTCGACGGCGTCGTGACCGCGCGCAAGACCGATGTCGGCGCGCTGATCGACGCGGGCAGCGGCAACGGCGCCGAGCTCTTCACCGTCTCGGATGCACGGCGGCTGCGGCTCTACGTCCATATTCCGCAGGACGACGCGGGCGCGATCCATGCGGGCATGCATGTCGCGCTGACCGTGCCCGAGCGTCCTGGCACGACGTTCGATGCGACGCTCGCCGATTCCGCGCAGGCGATCGACCCGGCTTCCGGCACGCTGCTCGCGCAGTTCTCGATCGCGAACCCGGCAGGCACGCTGTTCCCCGGCGAATACGCGCAGGTGCGGATCGCGGTGGCCAACGCCGCGCACGCGCTGACGATTCCGGCGAGCACGCTGATCTTCCGCCACGACGGGTTGCAGATCGCCGTGCTCGACGCGACCGGGCATGCGCGCTTGCGCCACGTGTCGATCGCGACCGATCTCGGCACGCGCGTCGAGATCGCGTCGGGCCTCGCGGCGAGCGACCGCGTGATCGACAACCCGCCCGATTCGCTCGCGGATGGGGACCCGGTCCGCATCGCCGGCACCGCGACGAAGGAGCCTGCGCATGGCTGACCGTACGCTCGCTGCATGGCTCGGCAGCGTCGCGCTGCTCGCCGGCTGTTCGTTCGCGCCGACATATCACGCGCCGGCCGTGCCGGTGCCGGCCGCGTTTCGCGAAACCGGCCCGTGGGTCGATGCCGCACCGGCCGATCGTCTGCCGCGCGACGGCTGGTGGCGTGTGTACGGCGACGCGACACTCGACCGGCTCGAGCCGCTCGTCGCACGCGCGAATCCGGACCTCGCCGCCGCCGTTGCACGGCACGACGAAGCGGCCGCCTTGTTCGACGAAGCGCACGCCGCGTTGCTGCCGACCCTCGGCATCGGCGCCGAGAC
>Ga0207678_10003447_pt1 | contig 14247 bp, 17 predicted proteins | sample KBSC63metaG_FD_184319 | JGI IMG/M metagenome (GOLD analysis project Ga0207678, IMG submission 184319) | Corn rhizosphere microbial communities from Kellogg Biological Station, Michigan, USA - KBS C6-3 metaG (SPAdes) (version 2) | ecosystem: Host-associated > Plants > Roots > Rhizosphere > Soil ... | reverse complement strand
TGTGCCCGTCGCCGACCGGCTTGATTGGTATTTCGCGTACAACCTGTTTCGCCTGACCGGCATCGTCCAGGGCATCAAGAAGCGGGTGATCGACGGCACCGCGAGCCATGCCAAGGCGGCGGAAATGGCCGAGCGCGTGCCGACGCTCGCCGCCGCGGCGTGGAGCTTCGCAGTGAACGCCGGGGCTTAAATCCGGCCGAGCAGCAGCAGGATCACGACGACGATGAGGACCAGGCCGAGGATTCCCGACGGCCCGTAGCCCCAATTCGCGCTGTGACCCCAGCGCGGCAGCGCGCCGATCAGCAGCAGGATGAGCAGGATGATGAGGATGGTGCCAAGCACACGCGCCTCCTGTTTTTGGTTGTTTGCACTTCGCAACGAACCAGCCGCGCGAAGGGTTGCAGCGGCTCAGAAGCCGTAGCCGAACAACTCCAGGTCGCGCGCGTAGACCCTGGCGACGCCGTCGATCAGGCTTTGATCGTAGTAATCTCGATAGTCCCCGCGGCGCGAGCTGTTGACCTGCTCCAGCGTCGCCGTCGGGATGCCGATCCGTTCGCAGGCCTCGTCATAGGATTGCTGCATCTGCTCGACGCGCCCCACATAGTCGGTGAGCAGATTGCCGTTCGCGTCGGCCATGAACTCATATTGCGGCCGGAACAGGATGTGACCCCACGGCGGATTTGCGAGGAAATCGCGCATCACCTTTTGCGGGTCGCGGTCGAAGTCGCCCTCCTCGCGGGTGATGAACGAGCAATAGGACACGAACCGGTCGAACGGATTGCGGACGAATCCGAACTTGAAGAAGACGTCGAAATCCGCCGGCTTCATGTACGGCCGCAGCTGCGCGAGGCTGATATGCCCGTGCCCGATCCGCGCGAGGTCGGGGACCGGGAAAGAGCGTTGGACGAACAGCCCGACCTGCTCGATGTCCTGCGGTCCCATGTGCGCCCGCAGCGCCCGCCGGACCGAATGCGTGCCGGTCTTTGGAATGGCGACGAAGATGAACTTGTGCGCGGCGGAAATGATCATCGGCCGGTGAACTTCGCCTCGCGCTTTTCGAGGAAGGCGGCGACCCCTTCGCGATAATCCTCGGTGAAGCCGAGCCGCCGCATCGCGCCGGCCTGACGGTCGAGCTCCTCGTCGAGACTGTACTGCCAGGACGAGCGGATCATGTCCTTGATCGCGGCGAGGCCGAGCGGCGGCAATGACGCGAGCTTGCCGGCCACGGCATCGACCTCGGCATCCAGTGTATCGTCATCGACCGCCTTCCAGATCATGCCCCATTGTTCCGCGCGTTCCGCGGGCAGCGGCTCGCCGGTCAGCGCGAGGCCGAGCGCGCGGGCCTGTCCGACGGCGCGGGGGAGCGCCCAGGTGCCGCCGCTGTCCGGGATAAGGCCGATGGCGGAAAAGCTCTGGATGAATTTTGCCGATTTCGCCGCGATGACGATGTCGCAGGCGAGCGCGATGTTCGCACCCGCGCCGGCCGCGACGCCGTTGATCCGACCGATCACCGGCTGCGGCAGCGAGGTCAGCGTGCGGATCAACGGGTTCCAGCACTGCTCGACCGTTTCGCCGAGGTCGACTGCCTGCCCCGGCGCCACCGCGCGGTCGTTGAGATCCTGCCCGGCGCAAAAGGCGCGGCCGGCTCCGGTCAGCACCAGCACCCGCGCGTCGCCAAGGCTGCTCAGGGCCTCGCGCAACTCCTCGTGCATCTGGACGGTGAAGCTGTTCAGCCGGTCAGGGCGGTTGAGCGTGATCCGCGCGACCGGGCCGGGCTCGAAGAGGATGGTTTCGTAGGTCATTGGGCTCCCGTCACCCCGGCCTTGAGCCGGGGGCTGCCTGTTCTTACTGCCGCAAAAGAAGAAGGCGGGTGCCGGGTCAAGCCCGGCATGACGATGGAGCGGCAATGGACGCAAACGAACTCGCGAGCCGGGTCGCGCACGCAATGCTTGCCGGCGAAGGCACCGGGCCCTCGTGGGGGATCCGCATCGAGGAAGCGCGCGAGGATTACGCCCGCATCTCGATGGTCGTCCGCGCCGACATGCTCAACAGCCACGGCATCGCGCACGGCGGAATGATCTTCGGGCTGGCGGACACGGCGTTCGCCTACGTCTGCAACGGCGCCAACCACGCGACCGTCGCAGCGCAGGCCTCGATCGTGTTCCTCGACAAGGTCCGCGAAGGCGAGACGCTGATTGCCGAGGCGACGGAGGTCGCGCGCGAGGGGCGAGCTGGTGTTACGCGTGTCGCGGTGCGCACCGATCACGGGCGCGCGATTGCGGAGTTCACTGGCTATTCGCGGACGCTGGGCGGGTCTGTGGTCGAGATTTGAACGTTTAAGCTGCACGGACTACATCGGACACCATGTACACGACCGAGCTTCAGAAGACGGCCAAGATCGAGAATCTCGAGGACCCGAAGCTCCTCGAAGCGTTCGAGGCGCGGGTCGCGGCCGACGAGTTCATCGAACCCAAGGACTGGATGCCCGAGGCCTATCGGCGCACGCTGACTCGGCAGATCAGCCAGCACGCGCATAGCGAGATCGTCGGCATGCTTCCGGAGGGCAATTGGATCACGCGCGCGCCGTCGCTTCGGCGCAAGGCGATCCTCCTCGCCAAGGTGCAGGACGAGGCGGGGCACGGGCTTTACCTTTATTGCGCGGCGGAGACGCTGGGCACGAGCCGCGAGCAGATGACCGAGGCGCTGCACTCGGGCAAAGCCAAATATTCGACGATCTTCAACTATCCGACGCTGACCTGGGCCGACATTGGAGCGATCGGCTGGCTGGTCGACGGCGCCGCGATCATGAACCAGGTCCCCCTGCAGCGGACCAGCTACGGGCCCTACGCCAGGGCGATGGTCCGCGTGTGCAAGGAAGAGAGCTTCCACCAACGCCAGGGCTACGAAATCATGATCGCGCTCGCCAATGGCACGGCCGACCAGAAGCGCATGGCGCAGGACGCGCTGAATCGCTGGTGGTGGCCGAGCCTGATGATGTTCGGCCCGCCGGACGAAGATTCGCCGAACACCGCCCAGTCGATGCGCTGGCGGATCAAACGCGAGACCAATGACGAGTTGCGGCAAAAGTTCGTCGACATCACCGTCCCGCAGGCGGATTTCCTCAGCCTCACCGTTCCCGATCCCGACCTCAACTGGAACGAGGAAAAGGGCGGCTACGATTTCGGCGAGATCGATTGGGAGGAATTCTACTCGGTCGTCCGCGGCGAAGGTCCGGTCGCGAAGGAACGGATGAAGGCGCGCCGCGAGGCTTGGGACAATGGCGCCTGGGTCCGCGAGGCTGCCGCCGCGCATGAGGCGAAGCGCCGCGCAAGGAAGGCCGCTTGACCTTTGTTCGTCATTCCCGCGAAAGCGGGAATCCCGCTGCCTTCGCAGCCGTGGAACGTTAAGCGGGACCCCCGCTTTGGCGGGGGTGACGAGATAGGAATCAAGGATGTCGGGTCATGACTGGCCGCTTTGGGAAGTCTTCGTCCGCTCGAAAGGCGGGCTTTCGCACCGCCACGTTGGCAGCGTTCACGCTCCTGACGCGGAGCTCGCGCTGCGCCACGCGCGCGACACATACACGCGGCGGATGGAAGGCGTGAGCCTGTGGGTCGTGCCCTCGGCGGAAATCGTCGCGAGCGACCCTGACGAGACGGGGGAGCTGTTCGAGCCGGCCGAGAGCAAGATCTACCGCCACCCGACCTTCTACGACATCCCCGACGAGGTGAAGCACATATGACGCCGCGTTCCCCGGCGAAGGCCGGGGCCCAGGAGCGCGCAAGCGCTGCTGCCGCAGCGCCCTGGACCCCGGCCTCCGCCGGTAAACAGCTCGACTTCGGCACGGAATATCTTCTCCGCCTCGGCGACGACGCGCTCGTGCTCGGCCAGCGGCTGAGCGAATGGTGCGGGCACGGGCCTGCGCTCGAGGTCGACATCAGCCTCGCCAACCTCGCGCTCGACCTCGTCGGCCAGGCGACGCTGTTGCTCAACGAAGCCGGCGACGGCGACCAGCTCGCTTTCCATCGCGACGTGCTCGACTTCAAAAATTGCCTGCTGGTCGAGCAGCCCAACGGCGACTTCGCCCAGACCATCGCCCGCCACCTGCTGTACACGACGTGGCAGCACATGCTGCTGCAGCGGCTGACGCAATTGGGCGACCAGTTCCTGCGCGAGTTCGCGACCAAGGCGGTGAAGGAAATCGCGTATCACCGCGAGCTCGCGTCCGAGTGGACCATCCGCCTCGGTGACGGCACCGAAGAAAGTACGCGGCGCATGGCCGAGGGGCTCGACTGGAACTGGCGCTTCGTGCCCGAGCTGTTCGAGGTGGACGACGGCCTCCAGGCGGCGATCGACGCCGGCATCGCCCCGGACCCCCGCGAGTTTGAGAACGACTATCGCACCGCCATCGCGGCGGTGCTGGCCGAGGCGCGGCTCGAGCCGCCAGCCGACCAGCGCCCGATCCTCGGCGGGCGGCGCGGGCACCACAGCGAGCATCTCGGCCACCTGCTCGCGGTGATGCAGTTCCTGCCGCGCACCTACCCCGACGCGACCTGGTAGATGAGCGTCCACTTCCATCGGCTGAAAGTGGCGGAGATCGTCCCAGAGACCGCCGACGCTTATTCGATCCGCTTTCACATCCCGCCCGAGGTGCGTGAGGCATTTGCGTTTAAGGCAGGTCAGCACCTGACGCTTCGGGCCACGATCAACGGCGAGGAAGTGCGGCGCAATTATTCGCTGTGCACTGCCCCGGCCGAATGCGACTGGATGGTGACGGTCAAGCGCATCGGCGGCGGGCTGTTCTCCAACTGGGTCGGGGACAGCCTCGAACCCGGCGACACGGTCGACGTCATGGTCCCGCACGGGAGCTTCACCACCGATTTCGACCCCGCAAGGTCGCGCCATCTCGTCGGGATCGCCGGCGGCTCGGGAATCACTCCGGTCATGTCGCTGATCAAGACCCTGCTGCGCGAAGAGCCGAAGAGCCGCTTCACTTTGCTTTATGGCAACCGCGACAGCAGCTCGGTGATCTTCCTCGAAACGCTCGCAGGCTTGAAGGACAAGCATCTCGGGCGTTTCGAAATCTACCATTTTCTCGACCAGGAAGAGCAGGACATCGAACTGTTCAACGGCATGCTCAACCGCGAGCGGCTGGACGAGGCGATCGGCGCGCTGGTGCCCGACCGGGCCGAGGTCGACGGCTGGTTCATCTGCGGCCCGGGCCCGATGATGGACGCCGCCGAAGGCGCCTTGCTCGACCGCAATATCGCCAAGGAGCGGATCCATATCGAGCGCTTCACCGCCGACCGTCCGGCCGGTGCAGTCGCGAAGGAGATTGCGCAGCTCCAGACCCAGGCCGCGGGCGTGACCGTCGCAGTCACCCTCGACGGCCGCACCCGGCGCGTGCCGTTCACCGCCGGCAACATCCTCGACAGCGCGCGTGCTTCGGGGCTTCCGGCGCCGTTCGCCTGCAAGGCCGGCGTGTGCGCGACCTGCCGGGCGAAGGTGACCAAGGGCAAGGTCGAGATGGCGGTCCATTACGGCCTCACCGACGAGGAGGTGGCCGAGGGCTACGTGCTCACTTGCCAGTCGGTCCCGGTGGGCGATGGTGTCGCAGTGGATTACGACGCTTGAAGTCGCTATCCGCGTCCTCATGCTGACCCGCACCGACGCGAAGGCGAGGGGCCTCGCCGATCTTCCACCGGTGGCGAGCGATTCGCTGCTCCAGCTGATCGCCCTGTGCGACGCAGACTCGCGGCCCGAGAAGATCGACGTCGGTGTTGGCGTGTTCCGCGACGGCGCCGGCAACACGCCGATTCTCAAGGTGATGAAGGAAGCCGAGCAGCGGCTAGTCGGTACGCAGGTCACAAAGGCCTATCTCGGCAGCGCGGGCGACAAGAAGTTCGCCGAGCTGCTGCGCCCGATCGTGCTCGGCGAGCATGCTTCGGACGACCGCATCGCCGGCCTGCAGACCCCCGGAGGATGCGGCGCGCTGCGGCTGGGCTTCGAGCTGATCGCCACGATCAACCCCGCGGCCCGGGTCCTGGTCGGGACCCCGACCTGGCCTAACCATCCGCCGATCATCAATTCGGTCCGGCTCGAGATCGTCGAATATCCCTATTACGAGCGCGGGCAGGCGGCGATCCGGTTCGAGGACATGCTCGAAGCCTTGTCGCGCGGCGCTCCCGGCGACGTCGCTTTGCTCCACGGCTGCTGCCACAATCCGACCGGCGCCGACCTCGACCCGGTCCAGTGGGCCGAAGTCGCCGACGTGTGCCGCGAGCGCGGCCTGCTGCCCCTGGTCGACATCGCTTACCAGGGGTTCGGTCGCGGCCTCGACGAGGACGCCGCCGGCCTGCGCGGCATCCTCTCGCAGTGCGAGGAAGTGATCGTCGCGCAGAGCTGCGACAAGAATTTCAGCTGCTACCGCGACCGCGTCGGCTGCCTGTTCGTCAAGACCGGTTCGGTCGAGGCGACCAGGACCGCGATGGGCCACGTGTTCCAGCGGGCACGCGAGATGTGGTCGATGCCGCCCGATCACGGCGCCGCGGCGGTGCACATCATCCTCGAGGACCCGGAACTCCGCGCCCGCTGGCTCGTCGAGCTTGCCGGAATGCGAGACCGGATCAATTCCGTCCGCCAGCGGATTGCCGCCGCGGACCCGCGGCTGGGATTCATCGGCCGGCAGTTCGGAATGTTCTCCATGCTCCCGCTGTCGAAGGAGCAGGTGCTGAAGCTGCGCGAGGACGATGCGATCTACATGGCGGATTCGGGCCGGTTCAACGTCGTCGGCATGAGCGACGCCCAGATCGACCGATTTATCGCCGCCGTCGTCGGCGCGCTGGACGCGTAACCGACGATGGCCGATCGCGACCCGGGCAAAGTGTCCGCCGACGTGGACTGGCGCGAGGTCGCGAGGCTGGTCCTGACCAGCCGCGAGATGGACCGCGTGGAAGAGCAGGAGCTCGTTCCCGCCAAGAAGGTCCTCTATCAATTCTCCGCGCGCGGCCATGACATGGCGCAGGTGCTGCTTGGCCTGCAGCTCAAGGACGGCGACGGCGTGTTCGGCTATTATCGTTCGCGGCCGCTGTTGCTGGCGCTTGGCGTGCCGCTCGCCGATGCGCTCGGCTCCGGAATGGGCCTCGCCGGCGGCTATTCCGACGGGCGCGATATCGGGGTCGTGTTCAACTACCCGAATCCGGGCGGCGCGCACGCTTTACCAATGTGCGGCGGGGTCGGGGCGCAGTACACGCCGGCGGCCGGCTGGGCGCAGGCGATCGCCTACAAGCGAGAAGTGCTGAACGAAGGACTGCCCGACGCGATCTCACTGGTCCTCGGCGGCGACGCGAGCTGCGCCACCGGCGGATTTTGGTCTGCTCTAACTATTGCAACAACGCAACAATTGCCGCTGTTGTTTTATGTCGAGGATAATGGCTACGGGATCTCGGTTCCCTCGGAATATCAGACGCCTGGCAAGGACATCGCGGCCAATCTCGCGAGCTTTAGTGGGTTGACGATCTTCAACGGCGACGGGACCGACCCGGTTGCCGCGGCGAAGCTCATCCAGGACGCGGTCGAGCGTGTGCGTACCCGCAAGGGACCGGCGCTGCTGCGGCTGACCGTTCCGCGCCTCGAAGGCCACAGCTTCCAGGATACGCAGACCTACAAGACGGAGGCCGAGGTCGCCTCGGAATGGGCGCGCGATCCGTTGCCCAGGCTCAAGGCGCACGCGGCCAAGCTCCAGGTCGGCGAGGAGGCCTGGGCCGAGCTCGAGCGCGAGACTTCGTGGCAGGTCCAGGCCGCGGTCGCGGAAGCCGAGGCGCGCGGAGTCAGCGCGCCTGAAAACGTCACCGCCCACGTCTTCTACGAAGGCGAGCTGCAGCAGGTCGGCGGGCTGTGGAACAGCGGTTATGAGCCGCCGGTTGCAATCGACGAAGCCCAGCCCGACGGCCAGCGCATCAACATGGTCACCGCAATCCGCCGCACGCTCGAGCAGGAACTCGAGACCAATCCGCGCGTGCTCGTCTTCGGCGAAGACGTCGGCCCGAAGGGAGGCGTCCACGCGGTGACGCTCGGTTTGCAGGAGAAGTTCGGCCGCGACCGCGTGTTCGACACCAGCCTCAACGAGGAAGGCATCGTCGGCCGCGCGGTCGGAATGGCACTCGCCGGCCTGATGCCGGTGCCGGAAATCCAGTTCCGCAAATATGCCGAGCCCGCGACCGAGCAGATCCACGATTGCGGTACGATGCGCTGGCGCACCCACAACCGCTTCGCAGCGCCGATGGTGCTGCGCGTGCCGGGCGGGTTCTTCAAGTGCGGCGACCCGTGGCATTCGATGACCAACGAGGTCGAGTTCGTGCACAATCCAGGGTGGAAGGTCGCGGTGCCATCCAATGCCGAGGACGCCGTCGGGCTGCTGCGCGGAGCGTTACGCGGCAACGACCCGGTGCTGTTTTTCGAGCATCGCGCGATGCTCGACGACAGCTGGGCGCGGCGGCCTTGGCCGGGCGACGATTACGTGCTGCCTTTCGGGCGGGCGACGAAAACGCGCGACGGCGACCAGATCACCATCGTCACCTGGGGCGCGATGGTCCCGCGCTGCGAGGCCGCCGCCGAAGGCTTGAGCGCCGACGTGATCGACCTGCGCACGCTCCAGCCGTGGGACAAGGACATGGTGCTCGACAGCGTGCGCCGCACGCGCCGCTGCCTGATCGTCCACGAGGATTTGCGCACCGGCGGCTTCGGCGCGGAGATTGCGGCGGTGGTCGCCGACGAGGCTTTCCTCGACCTCGACGCGCCGGTCGCCCGCGTCACCATGCCCGACATCCCCAGCCCGCATCACCCGAAGCTGATGGAATGGGCGCTGCCCTCGCCGGCCAGCATTCGCGCCGAGATCGAGCGGCTGGTGGGGTTCTGAGTTGATCGACGTCCGCGTTCCCGACGAGCAGGAAGGCACCAAGGCGGTGGTCCGCGCGTGGCTCAAGGCGGTCGGCGACGCGGTGTCGGAGAACGACCCGCTGGTCGAGCTCGAGACCGACAAGGTGACCCAGGAAGTGCCTGCGCCGGCCGCCGGCGTGCTGGCGGAGATCGTGCTCGACACCGACGCGGAAGCGATCCCCGGAGCGCTGTTGGCACGGATCAGCACCGGTACCCCGGCACAGGCCGGGGTCCAGGAGGCGAAGCCTGCTGCGGCTTTGGAACGTGAAGCGGCTGCCGCCGCTCCTGGACCCCGGCCTTCGCCGGGGAACAGGGAGGAGCGTCTCTCTCCCTCGGTCCGCCGCGCGTGCCAGCAGCACGGCATCGACCCGTCGCGCATCGAAGGCACCGGCCGCAACGGCCGAGTCACCCGAGAGGACGTCGACCGCGCAGTCGCACAGGCGATGACCGTCACCGTCGGCGAACCGGCAACCGCCCAGCCGCGCCGCTTCGCCGGTCACGACATTCCCCATAACCGCATGCGCCTGACCATCGCCGAGAATATGGCGCGTGCGGTCGCCGAGCAGCCGCACGTTACCGCTGTGTTCGAAGCGGACTTCTCCGCCGTCGCCGCCCACAAGGTGGCGCTCGCGCTTCGCGGCACCAAGCTCAGCTACACCGCCTACATCGTCAAAGCCGCCGCCGAAGCCATGGCCGTCGCGCCGGCGATCAACGGCCGCTGGGAATCGGATCGGATTGCGATCTCGCCGACCATCGACATCGGCGTCGGCACCGCGCTCGGCGAGAAGGGCCTCGTCGTTCCGGTCGTGAAGGACGCCGGCTCGCTCACCCTCGAGCAGATCGGCGCCAGGCTCGACGAGCTGACGCGCCGCGCGCGCGACGGGAAGCTCGACCGTTCCGACGTGTCGGGCGGCAGCTTCACCATCTCCAACCACGGCGTCTCCGGCTCGCTGCTTGCAGCGCCCATCATCCTCCACCAGGGGCAGGCCGCGATCCTCGGCGTAGGCAAGCTGGAGAAGCGGGTCATCGTCCGCGAAGTGAACGGACTGGATGCGATGCTCATCCGGCCGATGGCCTATGTGACCCTGACGATCGACCACCGCGTCGTCGACGGGCACCAGACCAACGCGTGGCTGTCGCGCTTCGTCGCCATCCTCGAAAGCTGGCCTCCAGCCTAGACTTCGATCACCGCGTATGGCTTGCCGGTCAGCGGCTTCAGCACGAACTGCGCGACATTGTAGACGGGCTTGCCGAGCGGGGTCTTGCCCTCGAAGGTGCCGTGGTGGGCGTGGCCGTGGACGACGGCCTTCACATGCTCGAACCGGTCAATCGGGTCGCACAGCCGCTGTGACCCGAGATATTGAAAAATCGCCTCCGGCTCGCCTTCGATCGTCTCGGTGATCGGCGAATAATGGAGCACAGCGACGCTGCGTTCGGTCCGGAGCGTCCGCAGCTGGTTCTCGAGCTTGCGCGCCTCGTCCAGCGCTTCCTGGACGAACGCCTTGGCGATCGGTTCGCCGAACGGGGCGAGCTCGCCGCGTCCGTAGCCGCCCATGAAGCCCTTCACGCCGGCGAAGCCGACACCTTCGATCTCGACCGCCTGCTCGTCGAGCACCTTCATTCCGACGCTTTGAAGGATCGCCGTGACATTCTCTGGCTGGCCGCATTCGTAATCGTGGTTGCCGAGCACGCCGATGACCGGGATCGCGCAGGCGCGGATGTCCTCGGCGAGGATCTCGGCCTCCTTCGTCTTGCCGAAATTGGTGAGGTCACCGCAAAGCACCAGCACATCGGCCTCGTTGGAGATTTCGGCGAACAGCTCGCGGTACGGAGCGATGCTGTCCTCCATCACGTGAAGGTCGCCGATCGCCGCGACGCGGAGCTTGCCGTCAGTGCCGGGCATATTGCTCCTCGAGATTGCCGACCGCTTCCGAAAAGCCCCATTTCTCGATGTCGATCGCATAGTCGCGCGGGCTGAAGATGCGGCCGCGGCAGACCTTCTTGCCGGGTCCCTTCATTTCGGCCTGGTCGCGCAGCCGCTCGAGCAGCTCCTCCATCAGCCAGCGCGGGACCATGTGGCGCTCGCTCGGATAGACGAAGCGGAAATTGAGCAGCGCCATCAGCAGCACCTCCCAATAGAGCTCCATATGCTTCAGCAACTGCTCCCAGTTGATCTGGTCGTGCTTCTTCAGGATCATGTGGGCGACGTCGGCACCGTCGAAGCGATGGTGGTCCTGGACGAAGATCTTCGACCAGATGAATTGCGTCGGCGGCACCAGTCTGACCTTCGCTCCGAACAGCTCCGAGATCGGCGCGCCCTCGAACCATTCGTCGGTCACGTGCGTGGTCACCGTCGGCATGTTGGTGATGATGTCGACGAACAGCTCGCCCCGGGTGATCCGCGACAGCCAGCGCTCGTCGACGATCTCGACGTCGAACCCATGCTCCTTGAAATAATGCAGCAGCTTCAGCGCGTCGCCGGCCTTGGCGAAGACGTCGACGTCCTTGGTCGGCCGGTCGATGCCGGTGTAGCTGGCGAGTGCGAACGTGCCCGAGACGAGGAATGGAATGCGCGATTCCGCCATCAGCTGCAGCACTTCCGAATAGAAGGCTTCGGCTTCGGGCGGCGGGCGAAGCAGCGGGCCGTTCGGCTTGCGGGCGTGGGTGGCCATGCCGCGGTTCAACGGGGTGCGCGACGCAGCGGTTCCCGACCGTAACGGCCTGCGCAGCGAGCCATTTGGCTAAGTTCCTGCAATGTCAGCATTTCACCTGAGCGGCTGGGCCGACCCGTGGTATTCATCCGATCGGGAAGAGGGGAGTTGCGACCATGGACAGCACGTTCGGGAACATGCGGAACACGATCATCGGGCTGGGCCTGACGGTGGCGGTGGTTGCCGGGGCACTGGCCGCCGCATTCTTGTAGGGTCGCGCCGCAACGGCAGGTGGCGCACCCGACAGGATTCGAACCTGTGGCCTCTGCCTTCGGAGGGCAGCGCTCTATCCAGCTGAGCTACGGGTGCGTGGGGCCGCCGCTTAGCCGGAGGCGGCCCTAGCGGCAAGCCGGATCGAGGAAGCGCGCGAGCGCTTCGTGCAGCTGCGCGCGCGCCGAGCCGACGATCATTCCGACGTGGCCCGTTTCGATAGCGATCCTGTCTCCCGACGGCGCAGTCGCGGCTGGGGCGATGCGGTCCCGCGCGGCGAGGATGTGCAGCGCCGGCACTGAAGGACGATCGTCGACGATCTGCCCGCCGACCTGCCAGGCGTTCGAGCCCGGCACGTCGCGGCCGAACAGATCCTCGATCAGCTCGCGCGCCGCCGGGTAGGGCAGGGGCTCGCCCTGGTTCGCCCAGTCCTCGAGTGCGCCGAACCGGCGCGCTTCGGGACTTGCGGGATCGAGCCGCCCGAACTCGGCGAACTTGCTCACCGTCCGCGCCGGGTCGAGCGACCAGAAAGCCGCCTGCAGCACTTCCATCGGCAGCGCACCGAGCGCCTGGGAGGCGCTTTGCGCATTGCTCCACATCCCGGTGAGCGCCGAACGCGACGCTTCCGGATAGAGCGCGAAGGTCCACGGCGCGGCGAGCGTGACCACCCGCTCGCACGGCGCGAGATTGGCGACCGCGATCGCCATCGTTCCGCCGAGGCAATAGCCGACCAGCGCCGGCGGCTCGCTCATGCCGCGCAGCAAAGGCTGCAGCAATTGCTCGACGTGACCGGCGACGTCGAGCTCCCGGCGCTGGTCCGCTTCGCCCCAGTCGAGCAGCAGGACGCGTCGTCCCATGCCCGCGATCGCGTCGGTCAGCGACACCTCCGGGTCGAGGTCGAGGATTCGCGGCGGGTTGATCAGCGATGGGATCAACACCGCTGCGGGGCCTTCCCCGCCATGATCGCGCAGGCAGGCGCCACGGACTCGCGCGACTTCCGGACGAAGCGCCGGCGCCGCGCCGCGCGGCATCTGCTCATATTGCTTGAGCCCGACCAGCGCCGCCCGGGCGAGCTCCGGATCGCGTTCCGACACCTCGCGCACCAGTTCCAAAAACAATGGCAACGGGCGCGGCGCTTTTTGCGCAGCGCGTTCATGTTGCGGTGCACTATGCTCCGGTAGTAGATCGGCCTTCGGGTCTCGGGAGCGGTTCATGGCCAAGTCTAGCGGAAAAGTGACGATCAAGAAGTACGCGAACCGGCGGCTCTACGATACCGAAAGCTCAGCCTACATCACCCTCGACCGCTTGGCGGAGATGGTGCGCGAAGGTCGCGAGTTCGAGGTGGTCGACGCGAAGAGCGGCGAGGACATTACCCGTCAGGTGCTGACGCAAATCATCGTCGACGAGGAATCGCGCGGCGGCACGACCATGCTGCCGCTCAATTTCCTCAAGCAATTGATCGGACTCTACGGCAATTCGATGCAGACGTTCGTGCCGCAATATCTCGAAGCCGCGATGGACTCGTTCCAGCGCAACCAGAGCGCCGTGCGCGACGCCTTCTCCGGCAACGTCTTCGCCGACATCGCCAAGCGCAACATGGCGATGTTCGGGGATGCCGCCCAAGCGTTCGCTCCCAAGACCAAGCCGGCGCCGCCCAAGTCCGGGAACAGCGAGGTCGATGCGCTGAAGGCAGAGCTCGACGCGCTCAAGGCCAAAGTCGACAAGCTGGGCAGTTGATCGTCGTGCGAGTATCGCTTGCTGCAGCGCTCGCGCTGGTCGCCCCAACCTTGCTCCAGGCGCGGTCCGCGATTGCCGATCTCGGCACTGCAAGGCCGATCGCGGGCAGCTGGGTTTACTCGACCAACGCGACTGGCAGCGAGGCCAGCTTTCTCAATCCATCTTCGCTTCCGCAGCTGACGCTGCGCTGCACCAAGTCGACTCGGCGCGTGATGATCGCCAAACCCGCAACCGCCGCCGCGGCAACGATGATCATTTGGACGAGCTCGGCGGTTCGCGCGGTCCCGGCGAGCTTTAATCCGCTCACCAACCGCATCAGCATCGACCTCGTGTCGAACGACCCGCTGCTGGACTCGCTCGCGTTCAGCCGCGGGCGCATCGGGGTGAGCGTCGCGAACATGCCCCCACTGGTCGTGCCAGCCTGGCCCGAAGTTGCGCGCGTTGTCGAGGATTGCCGCAGCTGAGATCGCCCGCCGCGGAAGGCAAAAGATAATGCCGAATCTTCACATCATTACAAGTCTTGCACTTGGCCCAACAAAGACTCATCTTCGCTCCCAGCTTCAACGCAGCGAAAGGAGGTGATCCGATGTCTCATGGTTCAGCAGGGAGGTCGGAGAGGGGTGTTCGTAACGCCTAGAGCTGAGCGAACGGCCGT
>Ga0207678_10003446_pt1 | contig 14247 bp, 10 predicted proteins | sample KBSC63metaG_FD_184319 | JGI IMG/M metagenome (GOLD analysis project Ga0207678, IMG submission 184319) | Corn rhizosphere microbial communities from Kellogg Biological Station, Michigan, USA - KBS C6-3 metaG (SPAdes) (version 2) | ecosystem: Host-associated > Plants > Roots > Rhizosphere > Soil ... | reverse complement strand
CATTTCTTCGCCTTCAGAATCGTCTGTGTCATTTCCAGCTTGTCCATGTCCGGCAGCGTGGGCGCGCGCGTGATTCGCGGAGGTTTCGGCCGGTGGGGTAGGGCGCGGCGGCTCGGGCGCGGATTGCGCGTGACGGAGCTGCCGACTCGGGCGAAGCTCGCCGGCGTTTGGACCCGCCCCACAGCGCCGAAGAGCTGCTCGAGCGAGCGCGCGCGTTCGCCGGGCTGACGCTGGGAGACGTCGCGCGAGGCGCCGGGGTGGAGGTGCCCGCCGACCTGCGCCGTGCCAAGGGCTGGGTGGGCGCGCTCTTCGAGCGCTGCCTGGGTGCGACGGCCAAATCGCGGGCCGTGCCCGATTTCGAGCACCTGGGCATCGAGCTCAAGACGCTGCCGGTGCGGCTCGATGGGCAGCCACTGGAGACGACCTTCGTGTGCACCATCCCGCTCCTCGACATGGCGCGTCTCGAATGGGAACAGTCCGGTGTCTTTCAGAAGCTGCGCACGGTGCTCTGGATGCCGGTCGAGGGGACGCGCAGCACACCGGTGGCCCAGCGGCGCGTCGGCACGCCGTTGCTCTGGAGCCCGAGCGCCGAGGAAGAGGCGGATCTCCGCTTCGACTGGGAGGAGCTGGGCGGCATGATCGGTCGCGGTCGCGTCGAAGATTTGACGGGCCACCTCGGACGGTACTTGCAGGTGCGCCCGAAGGCCCGGGACTCGCACGCGCGGCGCCGCGCCCTCGGGTCGGACGGGGCCGCGATCACGGCGAACCCGCGCGGATTCTATCTACGAACGACCTTTACGGCGCGCATCCTGAAGCGCTTCTTCGCGCTGCCTCCGAAGGCTCCGCTGGCCTGATTCCAGCACTCAGGCTGGCCGGGGGACCCGGTCAGAGGGAATGAACCGCTGTCGCGCGTGGTTCAGAACTGGGAAGAGCGGACATGAGTAGAGCGTGGTAAGGGCTTGCCCCGTGGCGGTTTCTGCCCTGATCGAAATGCGCGATGTCGAGCGCAATTATTCGATGGGCGGTGAGGTCATCGCCGCCCTGGCGGGGGTGAGCTTCGAGATTCAGGCGGGGGAGTTCGTGGCCATCATCGGCTCGTCAGGCTCGGGCAAGAGCACTCTGATGAATATTCTGGGTTGTCTCGATACGCCGTCGCGCGGCAGCTATCAGCTGCGCGGGCACGACGTGCGCGCGCTCGGCGATGACGAGCTGTCTGATCTGCGCAACCGCGAGATCGGCTTCATTTTTCAGAATTTTCAGCTCCTGCCGCGCGCCAGCGCGCTCGACAACGTGGCCCTGCCGCTGGTGTATCGCGGTGTGCGCCCGCGTGAGCGGCGCACGCTCGCTCAGCGTGCGCTGGAGCGCGTGGGGCTGGCGCATCGCGCCGGGCACAAGCCGAACGAGCTGTCCGGCGGCCAGCGGCAGCGCGTGTCGATCGCTCGCGCACTGGTGGCGGAGCCTTCGCTGCTGCTCGCGGATGAGCCCACCGGCAACCTCGACAGCGCGACCGGGCGGGACATCTTGGCGCTGTTCGACGAGCTGCACGGCGCCGGTAACACGATCGTGATCGTGACACATGAGCCGGAGATTGCCTCACGCTGCCCGCGTTCGATCCGTCTCGCCGACGGGCGCATCGTCGATGATCGCCGGAGCGAGGCGGCACAATGATCTTTGGCGCGAGGCGCGCAGTGACTCTTCGCGCGCTGCGTTTTGCAGCGTTCCTGCTGCTGGCGGCTTGCCTGCGCCCCGACGCGGCGGATCCGCGCGACGAGGCGCTGCCGGTAGCGTCGCCGCGCGTGACGCGCGGCGAGCTGTCGCAGACGCTGCTGCTCACCGGGGAGTTGGATACGGAGGCCGCCGAGAGCCTCGTCGTGCCGCGCGTGCCGCAGTGGAACATCGCGCTGCGCTGGCTCGCCAGCGACGGCACCATGGTCAAGGCGGGCGATCCCGTCGCCGAGCTCGACAACACGAACTTCGCGACGGATCTGGCCGACAAGAAGCTGGCCACGGCGCGCTCCGCCGCCGAGCTCGCGCACCAGGTCTCGCAGGACGCGATCCTCAGCGCGGAGAAGGCGTTTGCGCTCGACAGCGCCAAGACCGCCCTGGACAAGGCGCGGCTCTCCGCGGCGGTGGACAAGGACGCGCTGCCGCTGCGCGACTATCAGGAGCGCCAGGTGGAGCTGGAGCGCACCCGCACCGCCTTCGAGCGGGCGCAGGACGAGCTCGGTGCGCAGCAGAAGAGCGCCGCGTTGGAGGCGCAGATCCGGCGCATCGCGGTGGAAAAAAGTCAGCGCGAGATCGACGCCGCCGAGCAGGCGATCCGCCAGCTGGTGCTGCGCGCGCCGCGCGATGGTCTGGTGGTCGTCGGCAACCATCCCTGGTTCGGGCGCAAGATCGAGAGCGGCGATAACGTCTGGATCGGGGTGCCCCTGGTGCGCTTGCCCGTGCTCTCGACCATGCGCGTGAACGCGCGTTTGAGCGACGTGGACGACGGCCGCGTCGTCGCGGGCACGCGCGCCGTCGCGTTTCTCGACGCGTATCCAGAGTTGCCCTTCCCGGGCACCATCACCGAGATCAGTCCGGTCGCGCGCGAGCCGTCTCGCGACTCCTGGCGCCGCTCGTTTCAGGTCACGATGGAGCTCGACCACGTCGATGTGGAGCGCATGCGGCCCGGGATGTCGGTGCGCGTCGAGGTCACGAATCAGCGCGCCCAAGCCAGCCTGATCGCTCCGCGCACCAGCTTCGATCGCGACAGTCTCGATCGCAGCCATGTCCCCGCGCGCTTGCAGCTGGAGCAGGGCAGCGTGGAGGTCGATCTGCTGGAGTGCGGGCTGCAAAATTGCGCGTTCCAGCCGCGGCCGGGCAGTGCTCGGGTGGAGGAAGGCGCGCTGTTACGTGCCGCCGGTGCGGGGAGGGGCACGTGAGACGTGTCCGGCGGGCTCTCGCTGGCGTCTTGCTGGCGCTCGCGTGCTCCGGGCAGCTTGCTTGCTCCGGACAGGAGGCGCCCGCCGACTGGGTCCCGATTCAGCGCGGCGAGCTGGCGCTCGGGGTCGAGGTCACGGGCGAGCTCGAGGCCGTCAACTCCGACTCGCTCGGGCCGCCGCTGGTCTCCGGCATCGGCGAGTTCAAGGTCGCGCGCATGGCGCCGGAAGGGCTGACCATCGAGAAGGGGCAGCCGGCGCTCGGCTTCGACACCTCGGAGCTGACGCGCAAGCTGGAGGAGAAGCAGAACGAGCGAGCGGCCGTCGCCGCCGAGATCGGCAAGAAGCTCGCGGACGCGGCGCTGGCGCGCAAGGACGAGGAGCTGAGCATCGCCGAGACCGCCGGCAAGCTGCGCAAGGCGGAGCTGAAGGCCGAGCGCTCGGAGGACCTCACCGGTTCCCTGGAGCTGCAGCTGGCCAAGCTCGATTTCGAACTGGCCAAGAAAGAGCTCGTGTATCAGCAGGCCCGGGCCAAGGCCCAGCAGCAGCAGGACCGCGACGACCTCGCGGCGCTGCACTTCCGCGAGCAAGAGGCGGAGCGGCGAGTCTCGGAGATCCAGAGCGCGCTGCCGCAGCTGAGCGTGGCAGCGCCGCGCACGGGCACGGTGATCTACGTCACCAACTGGAACAACCAGAAGAAGAAGGTGGGCGACTCGACCTGGCGCGGGGAGAAGATCCTGAAGACGGCCGCGCTGGACCGCATGCGCGGGCGTGGACAGATCGACGAGGCCGACGTGAGCAAGCTCGCGCTCGAGCAGCACGTCACGCTGCGGCTCGAGGCGTACCCCGACGTGGAGTACACGGGGACGATCCGCGACATCGGCCGCCTCGTGGAGCGCCAGGCCCCGGACAATCCACGCCGCATCGTGCGCACGCTGGTGGAGGTCGATCAGTCGGAGCCGGCGCGCATGCGTCCGGGCATGCGCTTCCGCGGCACGGCCGAGATCGAGCACATCAAAAATGCGCTGCTGATCCCGGTGAGCGCGATCTTCCTGACCGAGCAGGGGCCGGTCGCCTATCGCCGCAGCCGCCTCGGGGCCGAGCCGGTGCGGCTCACGCTGGGCAAGAGCAACGCCCAGTACGCTGAGGTCGTGGCTGGCCTGAACGAGGGCGATGAAGTGACGCGTGCCCGTCCCGAAGCGCAAGAGGCAGCGGGGACATGAGCGGCCGCGGCGCGTTGCTGCTCGGAGTGTTGGTGGCGGGCGGCGCCCTGGCGCTGCGCCTGCGCGCGCCGGCCGCGGCCGAGCACGCTGGGCTGCCGACGCTGGTGCTGCACGCGCAGAGCTTCGTGCAGGAGGTCGGCGCCGACGGGCACTTGCGCGCCGTGAAGGCGTCGCCGCTCACGGTGCCGGTGGCCACGGGCGGCCCGCTGAAGATCGCCTGGACCGAGCCGGACGGGGCGCGCGTCGAGAAGGGGCAGGTCGTCGTCCGCTTCGAGCCCACCGACTTCGAGAAGAAATTGAAGGACGGGCAGGCCGATCGGGCCACCGCCGACGCCAAGCTCGAGAAAGAGCAGACGCTGGTCGCCTCGGCGCTGCGCGGGCGCGCGCGCACCGAGCAGCTGTCGCGGGTGGAGCTGCAGAAGGCGCGCGAATTCCAGAACAAGGATGCCGAGATCTTCTCGCGCAATCAGATCATCGAGTCCGAGATCGACGAGCAACTCTCCACGGCGCGCAGCCAGCACGCGGGGGCCGCGCGCGGCATCGAGAGCTCGCTCTCCAAGAACAAGCTCGAGATGATCAACGTGGAGCGCAAGAAGGCCGACCTGGTGGTGGACCAGGCCCAAAGGGGCCTCGCGAGCCTGGAGCTGCGCGCGCCGCACGACGGCATCCTGGTGTTCGAGCCCAACTGGCAAGGGATCTTGCCCTCGGTGGGGGACTCCTGCTGGCCCGGTCAGAAGCTGGCGAGCCTGCCGCTGCTGGACGAGATGGAGGCGGAGGTGTTTGTGCTCGAGGCCGACGCGGGGGGACTCAAGGTGGGCAAGACCGCGCGCGTGTTCCTCGAGTCGCACCCGGAGACGCTGTATACGGGTACGATCAAGAACGTGGATACGCTCGCCAAGCGGCCGGTGCGCGACGTGCCTGTGCAGTACTTCGGGGTCACGTTGCAGCTCGAGCGCACCGATCGCGCCGCCATGAAGCCGGGCTCGCGCGTGCACGCCACGCTGCAGCTGGAGAGCCGCGAGGCGCTGGTGCTGCCCCGGCAGGCGGTGATGGAGGACCACGGGCAGCCCACGGTGTATCGCTGGCATGCAGGGTCCACGCTGCCGCACGCGGCAGGGCAGTTCGAGCCGGTGCGGGTCAAGCTCGGACCTGCCAGCCTGGGTCGGGTGGTGATCGAAGAAGGTCTGAGCGACGGCGATGAAGTCGCGCTGGTCGATCCCACGCGCCCGGCGGAGAAGCCTGCTTCCAAGGAAGCAAAGCCCTGATCGGCGCGGCAACAATGGCGGAAGACGCGAAATCGAGCGGAAAGCGGCCTGGGCCGAGGATGCGCGCGAGCGAGGCGTTTCGCTCGGCGATCGACAACCTGTCCGCTCACAAGCTGCGCTCCAGCCTGACCATGCTCGGCATGATGTTCGGGGTCGGCGCGGTGATCTCGATGCTCTCGATCGGCGCCGGCGCGGAGCGGCGTGCGCTGTCGATCATCGACAAGCTCGGCTTGCGCAACGTCGTGGTGCGGGCCAAGGACTTCAAGGAGGAGGAGCAGCGCGAGATCCGCAAGAAGTCGGTCGGGGTCTCGCCGCGCGACGTGGAGGCGATCCGCGAGGCCGTGCCCGGCACGCTTCTGGTGCTGCCGCGGCTCGAGATCGAGCCGTACAAGATCCTCTCCGGTCAGGGCAAGACCAGCGCCAAGGTGTACGGCGTCTCCTACCAGCAGACGCAGCTGATCCATCTCAGCTTCACGGAAGGGCGCTTCCTCGACGGCATGGACGAGGCCTCGCACGCGCAGGTGTGCGTGCTCGGCGCCGGGGTGCGGCGGGATCTGTTCGGCGTGGCGCCGGCGCTGGGCCAGCGCGTGAAGATCAACGACGTCTGGTGTGAGGTGATCGGCGTGCTGGCCGCGGACTCGGTGGGTGCCTCCTCGATCCAGGGCGTCTCGGTGGGCAGCACCGCGAATGAAATTTACCTGCCGGTGACGACGGCGCTGCGCAAATTCGAGCAAGATCCGCTGCGCTCGCCGCTGCAGGAGATCCTGGTGCAGCTCGCACCCAACGCCTCGGCGCGCGACACGGCGGGATCGATCAGCGCGCTGCTCGATCGTCTGCACGGCGGAGCCTCCGACTATGAGCTGGTGGTGCCCGAGGCCCTGCTCGAGCAGAGCCGTGAGACGCAGCGCCTGTTCAACATCGTGATGGGCTGCATCGCGGGCATTTCGCTGCTGGTGGGCGGTATCGGCATCATGAACATCATGCTGGCCTCGGTGCTGGAGCTGACGCGCGAGATCGGTGTGCGCCGTGCGGTGGGCGCGCGCCGGAAGGACATTCGCTTTCAGTTTCTGGTCACGTCCTTTTCGCTCTCATTGCTCGGCGGGCTGGCTGGCGTCGTGATCGGGGTCGCGATCGCTCAGCTGGTGGCGGTGTTTGCCAAGTGGCCCACGGTGGTCACGCTGGCGTCGATCCTGCTCGCCACCGGCGTATCCATGGCCGTCGGCCTGGTCTCGGGCCTGGTCCCCGCCATCCGCGCCTCCAACCTCGACCCCATCGAAGCCCTGCGATACGAGTGATGATGCTGGCGCATGCAGGCCGTTTTCAGGGCGTTCTCCGCGGCTTCCTCGCGGGACTGTGGCTGATGGCCGTCGGCGCGCCCGCCGGGGCTGCCGAGCCAGCCACCCCCGGCGCCCCCGGCGCGGACGAACCCTACGAGGAGCCCGAGTTCATCCGCGAGCCACCGCGCTTGCCGGAGGGCGTCGACCCGGGCGGCGCGCGGCGACTGTCGCTCGCCGACGCGATCGCGCTCGCGGTGAAGGCCAACCTGGGCATCGTGCTCGTGAAGCAGCAGGTGCAGATCGCCCAGCTGGGCATCGCGCAGAGCCTGGGCGCCTTCGAGCCGACCGTGAACGCCTCGTTCTCTCACCAGAGCGAGGACTTTCCGCCTGGCGGGCTGCAGAACAGCACAGCGCTGGGCTCGCTGACGGAGTCCACGAGTGATCGCTGGGTCGCCGGCTACGGCCAGCGTCTGCGGCTGGGCACGCAGATCGGCCTGCAGTGGACCAACGACCGCACCAAGAGCCGCTTCGACAGCGGGCTGTTCCCGCCGCTGTATCGCTCGGAGCTGAGCTTACAGCTCACCCAGCCGTTGCTGCGGGGCTTCGCCTTCCGCTGGGAGGTGCCGAACGCCGATGTGCTGCGCGCCGAGGTGGCCACCGATCGCTCCAGGCAAGACTACAAGGCCAGCCTGATCGCCACCGTGCGCGACACGGAGAATGCCTACTGGGATCTGGTGCAGGCGCTCGAGGGCTATCAGGTGCAGCAGGGCTCGCTGCTGCTCGCGCAGGAGCAGCTCGGGCTCACGGGGCGGCAGATCGAGGCGGGCGTGCTGCCGCCGTCCGACCTGATCAACGCCGAGGGCACCTTGGCGCAGCGCCAGCTGGGCCTGGTCCAGGCGGAGAGCTCCGTGGCGCAGTCGGCGGATCAGCTGCGGCATCTGCTCAACCTGCCGCGCGAAGCCTGGGCGGTGCCGCTCTTGCCTCTCGACCCCCCGGAGTTCGATCGGCTGCAGGTCAGCTACGAGTCGGCGCTCGACCAGGCGCTGCAGAACCGACCGGAGCTGGCGCGGCTACGTCTGGACCTGAAGCGCGCCGCGCTGGATTTGCGCGTGGCTTCGAGCGACAAGCTGCCGCAGCTGGACGCGAGCGTCAGCTACGGCCTCGTGGGCCAGCGTCAGGCCTACTCCGACACCGTGGGCCAGCTCTTCTCCGCCGATGCGCGCGCCTGGAGCGCGATCCTGAACTTCAGCTGGACGCCCTTCAATCAGGCCGCGCGCGCCAGGGCCGAGTCGCTGCGGCTGAGCGAGCAGTCGCTGCATACGCTGCAGGATCAGGCTTTGCTCGACTTGCGACTGGAGCTGCGCACGGCGATCCGCGCCCTGGAGACGGCCGATCGCTCCGTGCGCGCGGCGGCGAAGTTTCGCGCCCTGGCCGAGCGCAGCCTGGACGCGGAGCAGCGCAAATTCCTGAACGGAACCTCCAACAACTTCTTCGTCGCGCAGCGTCAAGACGACCTGTCGCGGGCGCGGCTCGCCGAGCTCTCCGCGCTGATCCAGCACCGCAAGGCGGCGACCGCGTTGCGCGCTGCGATGGGAGTGCTGCTCGAGCACCGGCACGTCCAGCTCGAGGTGAGCTCGCGGTGAGACATGTCGGCGGCACGCGGACAGCCGACGCCGCGGTGCGCCGCCGATCCGGCGCTCACTGGATTCCAGAAAACATCCGACCTTTAGCGCATGGTCCGCGCTCGTCTCTCAGCGAATACTGAGGGGTGCTTCCCCGAGCGTCCTCCGCTCCCGTGGCTGTGCTCTTGCTCAGTGCCGGTGGCGCGTTGCTCGGATGTCCTTTGCTGCTCGAGGATCGTTTCTCGAACGAGCCGGGCTTGCCGGGAACCAGCCTGGACTCGGGCGGCTCGCGGCACGACGAGCCGGATGCGAGCGTCGAGCTCGCGGGCAGCGGGGGAGCTCCAGCGTCGGGTGGCGCAGCGAACAGCGCGGGCGCCGGGAATGGCGGCACGCGCGGCTCAGGCGCGAGCGCCGGCGCGTCGAGCGGGGGAACGGCAGGTGAGCCCGGCGTCCAGCCTGACTCGGGCGTGCCGTTTCAACCGGTGACCGAGCTGGGGTCGCTGCTCGCGCATCGCTATCGTTTCGACAGCTCGGGCAATGCGATCGCCGATGGGCTGGGCACGGCGAATGGTACGTCGGTCGGCGCGATCGTCAGCGCCGGCAGCGGGAAGATCAGCTTGTCGGGCGTCGACCAGTACGTCGACCTACCCAACGGGCTCGTCTCCAGTCTGCAGAGTGCCACGTTTGAGATCTGGGTCAACTGGCGAGGGAACTCCGCGAGCTCGAGCGCCGAATGGCAAGGCCTTTTCGACTTCGGCTCGTCCGGCGCCGAGGGCACGCAGAGCAATGCGGCTCATAGCCGCATCTACGTGACGGCCAAGAGCAGCTTGAGCGGGCGTCTGCGCGCCGGTTACACGCTGACGGATTACAACCACGAGATCGCCATCGACGCCACGCGCGTGTTGCCCGCCTCGGCCGATCCCGCCAAAGGCACGCAGGTGGTGCTGGTCGTGAACGGCGAGACGCACAGCCTGGCCATCTACATCGATGGGACGCCGGAGGGCACGGTCAGCTCATCGACGGTCAGCCTGGATGCGATCACGGACATCAACAACTGGCTGGGGCGCTCGCAGTACGCTGAAGATCCGGAATTCGAGGGCGATATCCTCGACTTCCGTCTCTACGCGGCCGCCCTGAGCGACCAGCAGGTGGCGCTCAGCTTCAGCCTCGGCGCTGACGCTAGCCTCTGAGGCGGACCCCTCGCGAGCCGAGGGGTCCGTTGTCGGTCGCTAGCCTCTCAGAGACACAGGCCCGTGCCGTCGCACGTGCCGCCGTGCGCGCACGGCGTGCCCGCGCTCGCGTTGGAGTGCGAGCAGGCAGACGCGGAGCAGGCATCGTTGGTGCACTCGAGCCCGTCGTCACAATCCGCGGGCGTCGAGCAGGGGGGCTGGCACAAGCCCGTGCCATCGCAGAAGCCGCCGTGAGCGCAGGACACGCCTGACGGAACCGAGCCGTGGGCGCAGTCATTGTTGATGCACAGATCGGTGGTGCACTCGAGGCCGTCGCTGCAGTCCTCGCCGGAGACGCACGGCAGGCACAGCCCGGTGCCGTCGCACACGCCGCCGTGCGCGCAGCCGGTATGGGGCGCCAGGGGCGTATGACTGCAGAGGCCATTGCTGCCGCACACGTCGCTCGTGCACTCCAGCCCGTCATCGCAGTCCGTGGCGGACGCACACCTGGGCTGGCACAGTCCGGTGCCATCGCAGACCCCGCCATGCGCACAGCCAGTGCCCGCCGCCACGTTGCCGTGTGAGCACTGCGTGTTGGAGCAGACGTCCGTGGTGCACTCGAGCCCATCGCTGCACTCCTGCGCGGAGGCACACTTCACGCAGGCGCCGGCGCCATCACAGACATTGCCGCCGGAGCAGGTCGTGTGAGCCGCGACCGGCGTGTGGCTGCACACACCCTTCGTACAGATGTCGTTGGTGCACTCGAGGCTGTCGTTGCAGCCCGCGTTGCTGGTGCATTTCTTCGGCGGGGGCGGAGGAGGCGCACAGAGCGGCGTGCTCTTGGTCGCCAGCGCGCGCCTTCCGGAGAGCCACCACGCCAGGCGGTCCCAGCCATCCTTGGTCGAGAAGTTCACCTTGAACACGTCGGGATGGTTGCCCGCCGCGAAGTCGATCGGTTGGCCCTGATTGGCGGGCAACGGGACGAAGAAGTTCAGCGTGCCGATCGGCACTCGCACGCTCCTGGAGCTGTCGTTCTTGTAGCCGAAGTGCGCGCGAAAGTTGTTGTGTCCGAGGTCTTCCATGCACGTGAGCAGGGGCGTCAGCGGACTCGAGACGAGGTCGTCGGAGCTGGTCTCGAGGTTCGCCTCGTTCAGATCATCGAGGCCGGTGGCTTCACCGCCACAGCCTCCCACCAGCAACCCTCCCAGCGAGAGGGCGCCGGCGAGCAGACACGAAACGCGTACATACTGGTTCGTCGAGGTCATCCCATGTTCCCTTCTTGGTGGTCCCCGCGCGAGGCGCGGCGGATTTCGGCTGTGCCGAAATCCCCCACAGTAGACGAGGTGTAGGGCGTCTTCCCAGGGCGCAGTGCGTGCGACGCGCACGAGCCCGACCCACGACGAAACGACCGCCGCCCCGAAAAGAAAATGGAGCGCCCGGCTGTGCGCCGGTTCGGAGCAGAGCGACGGCCAGCCGCCTTTTCGGGGGAAAGTGCCGTGCAGGCAGCCTTTGGAGTGAAAGTGCCGTCGTGCCGTCACGTTTTCCCTGTCGAGCGTGACTGGGAGGAAGACGATGAGGACTGCACCGTGATCGACGCGGGAGGGGCTTCTGCACCGGCCTCCGAACGCCTGGCAGCAGAGCAGGCGCCGGTGGAGGACGACCAGGACATCGTGCTGGCCTTTCAGCGCGGAGAGGCGCGGCGCGCCGTGTCGCTGTGCGTGCAGCGACACGGCGCGAGCATCGGCCGGCTGTGCATGGCGATGCTCGGTTCGCAGGTCGACGCCGACGATGTCACGCAGGAGACGCTGCTCACGGCACACCAGTCGTTCGCCGAGTTTCGCCAGCAGGGCACGCTGCGCGCCTGGCTGCTGGGCATCGCGCGCAACAAGTGCCTGCAGTTCCTGGAGCGGTACCGGCGCCGCGGCGCGCGGCTGAGGCTGGTGCGCGCCGCCGAAGTGGACGGTGCCGCTGTGCAACCCGATGAGCTGACCCTGGAGCGTGCCCAGCAGGCGCGCGCGCTCTTGGAGCGGGTACGGCCCAGCGATCGTGATGCCTTGCTCTTGCGTTACTGCGGTGAGCTCAGCTTCCGCGAGGTAGCCGCCGCCTGCGGCATTGAAGAAGCGGCCGCGCGCAAGCGCGTTTCGCGCGCGCTGCTGGCGCTGCGCAGCACGCTCGAGAAAGAGAAAGACGATGACTGAAACAGAGCTGTGCACGCAGGTCGATGAGCACATGAGCGAGGTGCTGGAGGGCGTCGCATCCGACGCGCTGTACGAGCACATCGCCGGCTGTGAACGTTGCCGGGACGCGCGCCACGACGCGGGGCAGATCGCCGCTCGAGTGCCGGATGCGGCGCTCGATTACCGCTTGCCCGAGGGGCTCGAGGCGCGCGTGCTAGCGAGCTTGCCGGAAGAGGCGACGGCCGCGGCGCCTGCGGTCGAGCCTGCGCTCGCGCCGCAGCGCGAGCGCAACGCATGGCGCGCGGAGCCTCTGAAAATCGCCGAGGTGCCGCTGGTCCAGCGCTCGCCGCACGCTCGCCGCCTGGGCTGGCGCTGGCTGGCCGCGGCCGCTGCCCTGGCGGGGGTCGCCTGGTTCTCGCTGCGATCGAAGGCGCCGCTCGCGCCGGGCGAGGGCGAAGCCTGGCACGGTCAAGTGGCCTCTCTGCAGCGCGCCTTCGGCAGCCCCAGCGGTCTCTCGTCCTGCGACCGGAGCGGAGCCTGCGTGCCTCTGGCGGAGGGGCAGCCCGTTCCGGCAGGGGCGCGCCTGGAGACGGATGGCTCGACGCGCGCGCTGTTGAAGCTCAGCGACGGCAGCACGTTCGCCCTGGATCGAGCCACCCGGCTCGAGCTGGACGCGAGCGCTGCGCACCGCGGGCGCCTCGTGCTGGGCCGCCTTGTGGCGGAGCTCCCCGCCGCGACGAGCGACGACGAGCCGTCCGAGCTCGCGCCCGCTGCCGTGCTGGATACGCCCGCCGGGCGCGCCGAGCTGCGCGCCGGCAAGTTCTCGCTCCTGGTCGAGCCCGAGCAGACGCGCGCGGAAGTGAGCCGCGGCGTGGTGAAGCTGGTCGACGCTCGCGATCGCGGCATCACGCTGCGTGCCGGTGAGGCAGGGCAGATCACGCGCCAGGGCGAGCCGCGCCTGGAGCACGCGCTCGATCTCGCGCGCTCGCTGGCCTGGTCCAGCGAGTCCTTCGAGCCCGCCACGCCCGAACAGGCGCAGGGCTCCCTCGGCTCGCTCGCCGCCAAGCGCCCGCGCGACCAGGACGAGCTGAGCGGCGCCGTGCAGCTCACCGAACACGACGTGAAGGTACAGATCGTGGGCAGCCTCGCCCGCACCGAGGTGGAAGAGGTCTTCACCAACCAGACCGACGACGTGCTGGAGGGCATCTATCGCTTCCCGTTGCCGCCGGGCGCCCAGATCGAGCGGCTGGCGCTCGACGTCGACGGCAAGCTGGTGGACGGCGCCTACGTCGAGCGCGAGCGCGCCGCCGCGATCTGGCGCGGCGCCATCGTGAACGCCGGCGCGCAGAAGCCACAGGAGGAGATCATCTGGGTGCCGGGCCCCTGGCGCGATCCGGCGCTGCTCGAGTGGCAGCGGGGCAACCGCTTCGAGCTGCGCATCTATCCGATCCCGAAGCACGGCTCGCGCCGCGTGGTGATCGCCTACACCGAGCGGATCGAGCCGACGGAAGGCCGGCGCCAGTACGTGTATCGTTTGCCCCGTGACCCCGGAGGCTCGACACGCATCGAGCGCTTCAACGTGGACGTGCAGGTGCGCGGCCACGACCCGGCGCAGGGGGTTCGCGCGCAGGGCTACGCGCTGAAGACGCTGAGCGCCGCTACTGGCGTGGCGCGCCTCGCCTACGCCGCCGAGAGCTTTGCGCCTGCCGGAGATCTGGTGCTCGACTATCAGCTGGCGGACGCAACAGCGCCGCTGCGCGCCTGGGCCTATCAACCGCAGGGCGACCGGTCCTATGTCGCGCTGCTGCTGCGCCCCGAGCTGCCGCGGCGCGCGGAGTACCAGCCGCGCGACTACGCGCTCGTGGTCGACAGCAGCCGCTCGATGATCGGCGAGAACTACCGGCGCGCGCTGGCGGTGGTGGAGCGCATGATCCGCGAGCTGGACCGCCATGACCGCGTCAGCGTGCTCGCCTGCGACAGCGAGTGCCAGAGCTGGCCTGGTGGCTACCAGACGCCGGGCGACGCGGCCGCGGACGCCGCAGGCCGCTTCTTGCGCAGCATCGAGCCCGAGGGCGCCTCCGACCTGGCGCTCGCTGTCGAGCGCGCCGTCGCGCTGGGCCAGCACAGCCCGAGCCGCGCGCTGCGCCTGGTGTACGTCGGCGACGGCACACCGACGGTGGGTCCAATCCATCCGGCGCTGTTGCGGCGCGCCGTGTCCGAGGCGCTGCCGCGCGGCGCGAGCCTGAGCGCCGTCGCGATCGGCAGCGACGCGGATCGCGATAGCCTGCAGGCGCTGACCGAGGCCGCCGGCGGCGTGACAGTGGCGTTCTCGCCCGGGCAGAGCGCGACCGACGTGGCATTTGCCGTGCTCGGCGCCAGCTACGGCTACGCGCTGAAGAACGCGCGGCTGACCCTGCCCGATGGCATGAGCGCGGTCGCGCCGGAGCGCATCGGCAGCATCGCCGCGGGCGCCGAGGAGCTGGTCGTGGCGCGGCTCGATCAGCCGGAGATCGACGGCTACGCGGTGCTGAGCGGTGAGCTCGCGGGCGAGCCCTTCGAGCAGAGCTACCCGCTGCACGTCGTGCCGGTCAGC
>Ga0207678_10003445_pt1 | contig 14248 bp, 10 predicted proteins | sample KBSC63metaG_FD_184319 | JGI IMG/M metagenome (GOLD analysis project Ga0207678, IMG submission 184319) | Corn rhizosphere microbial communities from Kellogg Biological Station, Michigan, USA - KBS C6-3 metaG (SPAdes) (version 2) | ecosystem: Host-associated > Plants > Roots > Rhizosphere > Soil ... | reverse complement strand
TGGAAGAATCATGGCAAGCGCTTCGAGTGCCAGATGGAAAGAGCAACGCACCACTGCACGCAGCGCCGAAGAGCGGCACCAAGCCGATCTTCGGCTAACTCTGCGCAAGACCAAGAGGCTGAGAGTATTTCGTTCATGCCCGCTCATCACGCCAAAAGGGCCTGCTCGTCGTTGCAAATGCTCGCCATAGCCAAGCTGTGGCTGCGCTTTGCGCCTAGGTCTGGCGACTTTTGACGTGCTGCTCGGGCACGCTCGAAAAGCTCTCAGCCTCTGACTGGAGCCATCTCGACTTGCAAGCGCAGACGCTACGAATTCATTGATCCCCGTTCTCGTCGCAGTGACGAATATCGGCGACTCGCGCGCTCGACGAGCTTGTTGAGTAGAGTGCGGCGGCCGTCGACAACAGAGGTGTGCTTCATGCAAGATCTCGACTATCGCCCCGCATCGTTCGACACAGCCCTCGCGCAACTCCCAGCGACACCGGCAAACGATTCCAGCGCTTACGAGCCGTTTTGGACCGCCGTGTCCGGCCTCTACGCAAGGTCTCAGGCACTGGCCAATCTCGAGAATGGCTACTGGGGCGTGATGGCCGATCCTGTGAAGGACGTCTATCGCTACTGGACTGATCGCGTGAATTTTGAAAACACGCTCCTGATTCGCGAGCGCTGGCCACAAGCGCTGGAGAGCATCACGAGCACAGTGGCGTCAGCGCTCGGTTGCGAGCCCGAAGAGATCGTGCTGACTCGCGGTGCGACCGAAGCGATGCTCGCGCTGATCGGTGGCTACGCCCGGCTGAAGCCGGGCGACACGGTGCTCTATGGCGATCTTGACTACCCCGCCATGTGCCATGCGATGGAGTGGTTGCGCGAGCGTCGCGGTGTCATTCCCGTGCGCCTCGCGATTCCAGAGCCGGCCACGCGTGAGAACCTGCTCGAGGCCTATGCGCACGCACTGCGGCAGCATCCGAACACGCGCCTCGTGTTATTGACGCACCTGAGCCACTGCACCGGCCTGGTGATGCCGGTGTGCGAGCTTGCATCGATGGCGCGCGCGGCCGGTGCCGAGGCCATTGTCGACGCAGCGCATTCTTGGGGGCAGATGGACTTTGATGTCGCGAGCCTCGGCGTTCCTTTCGCAGCCTTCAATCTGCACAAGTGGATCGGTGCGCCGCTGGGTTGCGGCTGCTTGTACATCCGCCGGGACAGCCTCGCTGCGATCGACACCTATTTCGGAAATCAAGAATTTCCGCATGCCGACATTCGCTCGCGCATCCACACCGGGTCGCCCAACTTCGCCGCCTGGTTAACGATCCCGGCCGCGCTTCAACTCCACGAGCGCATTGGCGCAAGCGCCAAGGCCGCCAGGCTGCGCAGCCTGCGCGATCAGTGGGTGCAGCAGATGCGCGACGAGCGGCGTGGAGTTGAAATTCTTACCCCCGACGACGTCGGCATGGTGGTCGGCATGACTGCGTTCCGGCTCGCGGGCCGCACGAGCACGTCAGACAACGACGCCATCGTCGCCGCATTGCGCGTCTCGCACGGGGTTCTCACTGTGCGGCGCAGCGGGCCGTATCGCGGCGATGTCGTGCGGGTGACGCCGGCCATCTATACGAGCCGGGCCGAGATCGACCGGCTCGTCGCCGGCCTGCGCGCGCTGCTCTAAGCCTGAGACCTTTCAAGGTCTTCTCTCCCTCTCCCTCTCCCTCTCCCTCTCCCTCTCCCTCTCCCTCTCCCTCTCCCTCCGTGAGAGGGCTGGGGTGAGGGCCTTGGGCGGTGAATACTAAACGTACCACAAGTAATGCCTCCGGCAGGCATTGCTCCCTCTCCCTCTGGGAGAGGGTTGGGGTGAGGGCTCGGCCATTGCTATCCAAGACCTTGCTTTCTCGACCGCCGTCCGCCCTCACCCCAACCCTCTCCCGGAGGGAGAGGGAGTTATGTGAAAAGCGGTCTAGCGGAATCCCATCAAACAAATTTCGGAGGCTTTACTTGAGACGGTCTTAGTAAAGCCACGGGTTGCCATCACCGCAGCCTCTCACCCAACCTCTCCCCAGGAGCCAATACAAGACCTTGAAAGGGGTCAGACCCGAATGGGGTGAAAGGCGCTACATCCCTTTTGCGAGCGCTCACCTGTCATACCTTACAGATGGTCAGGCGTGTCGTCTCTGGGCAGAATCCGCCGCCGGGGGAGTCTTGCAACAAAAAGGATCAAAAAGAAGAATGAGTGCGAGCGCTCAGGTATTTCAACAGGCCAATCCGCATGCCCTGGCCAGCATCATCGACGCCAGCGCCACACGAAGCATCGTGGCTTCACAGGACATCTACGACGACCGCGGCAACAAACTGTGGGCCCGCGATCAGTCCGTGTCGAATTCTCTGCAGCAACGCCTGCTCGAGCGCAGGCTCAAGCGCCCGCTTGAGTCGTGCCTGAGGGTCGAAGATGGGATCACGACCAGTCAGCTTCACGCGGCGTTGACCTCGTTTTTCGAACGCGGTCACGCCTTGGCGCGAGCCATTCAGCCTTGGGCGCAGATCCTTTGCGAAGAGGTCACGCGCTTGGCGTTGCCTGCGTCAGTCCAGTTGCTGCTGACGACTTTGCAGGCCACGAGGCCGAGCGCCTTCGACCATGCGGTGCGCGGCATGGCCCTGGCAGGCGCCCTCCAGGCCAGCGTGAGACCTGAACGCTATGACTTGCGCCTTGCCATGCTCGGCGGCCTGCTGCACGACCTCGGCGAGATGTACGTCAATCCGGTCCACCTTTGCGGCAGCCAGAGGCTTGACATGGCCGGGTATCGGCACGTGGTGACGCATCCGCGCATCGGAGAATTGCTGCTCGCGATCATGACGGACTACCCGCCGGCACTGGTGCGTGCCATCGGCGAGCACCATGAACGTTTCGATGGCACGGGCTACCCTATGCGCCGCTCGGGCAACTCCATTTCGCCGCTGGGTCGCCTGCTCGCGGTGATGGAGACCGCGCTTGCAACCTCCGAAGCGCCGACCGCGCCACTGACCCGCACCAGCTTCGCCCTTCGGATGGTCACCGGCGAGTACGACGTGCAGTGGCTCAGTCTGGTGTCGAGCGCTGCGTGGCGTGAGCAGGAGGACGCCGAGGCCGTGGTCTGCGACAAGACCGGCGAGCTGATCGTCCATCTGGCCCTGATCGACACCGAGCTTGCGATGGCTCGCGACCAGGCCTTGGCATTGGTGGAAAAGGCGGGCGTGTCGGCCCTGGTCAGGGACGTCGCCGCCAAGGTCGCATCGGCCATGCATCGGCTGCGTGTCGGGTGGAACTCCACCGGCTCGTGGGGCGTCTTGCAACCTGACGGTTCGCCGCAGAGCAGGGTCGAGCTGACGATAGCAAGGGACGAGATGCGCTTTCGCATGAGGTGCATCGAGCGCGATTGCCTGTGGCCGCACGCGGAATTGAGCGCCGAGGATGCCGCGCACTTGTCCGTGCTGTGGGATGACCGGTCGAGCGGGGAGCTACTTTCGCCTGTCGAGTGCCTGGTCGCATGAGGAACCTTCGATCAGCGGCAACAGGCTGGGCGCCAGAGTTTTGAGCAACTGCGCGGGCAGGGCGCTGGTGAACTTGTAGTTGGCAGCGTACGGCTCGTGGACGTAGGCCATGATGGTTCCGAAGTAGCGGTCGCCGATGAGAAACACCAGGGTGGCCGAGCGGTCGATGACACGCGACGAGATCAACTGGCCGCCACGTCCAAACACATCAAATCGGTGGTCGCCGGTGCCAGTCTTGCCACCGATGGGCATGACGGTGCCGTCGCGAAGGACGAGGGCGCCTTTCAGTCGCTTGGCGGTGCCTTCTTCGACCACGCCGATCAGTGCGCGCCGCGCGACATCGGCTATCTCTGGGCTCAGCACTTGCTCACCGTGGGCCGGTTGGCTTTCGAGTCGCGTCTCATAGGGCGTTCCCCTGGCGAACTGAAGGGCGTCAATGCGGGTCGCCGGCAGTCGCTTGCCGCGGTTGACGATGATGCCCATCAGTTCCGCTAACGCTGCGGGGCGGTCGCCGGACGCACCGAGGGCCGTCGCATATGACGGCGTCAGCGATTCGAACGGATAGCCCAAACGTTTCCAGGCGCGATGAATCTCAAGGAACGCCTCGACTTCGAGCAAGCCGCGAATGCGCCCGTCTTGCGCACCTTTGTGTCGTGTCTTGAACAACCACCCATAGACCTCCTGCCGTTCGGCACGGCTTGCGGCCAGTGTCTGGCCGAGCGTGGCGGTGGGATGTTGGCGCAGGTAGCTCACGACCCACAGCTCCAGCGGGTGGACGCTCGCCAGGTAGCCGCGGTCGGACAGTGACCAGCGGTCTGCACGGTATTTCTCGTGTAGCACCTGTGCCGACTGTTCGGAACCGGGCAGACGCTGAGCGAGAAACCGAGTCAGCCCTTCTTCGCCGGCCTGGGGTTCGAGTCCGTAGAAGATGCTCGCCAGCCGCGATGGCGTGGGCCGGATGCTTTGCAGCAAAAGGTCCTCCGCTTCCTGACGGGGCTTGGAAGCGTACTTGCGGTAAAAGCGCGCAACGAAAGCGCTTCCTTCCTTGTCGGCGAAGCGCGACAGGTATTCCTGACGTTTCGGGTGGCTGGAGTCTTCGAGAATTTCGGCACTCGCTTCGGCGCTGCCGGCCATCACGTGGTACACCACATCGCGCATGAGGCGGATGAAGACCAGATTTACCGAATGCGCGAGGGCGTCATTCAGGTTCATGGTGCGGTGGTTGTCCTGCGGATCGAAGTTTTCGAAGTGATGCAGCCCGCCGCCGGTGAAGAAGCCTTCGCTGGGGTTGGCCGAGTAGGTGCGCTGCATGGCCGCTGAGAGCATCGCTTCGAGTCCGCGGTCGTCGGCCTTCGCGAGGTAGTCCCGCGCCCAGCGGGCGATGGGGTCGCGGGTGCTGATGTTCAGTGCGGCGAGTTGCTTTGCGTCCAGTCCGCTCCAGCTGCCGTGCAGTTGCGCGACCTGCTCCAGGTAGGTGATCAGCGTTCGCAGTTTGGAAGTGGAACCGAGATCGAGGCGTGCACCTTCATTGAGATCGAAGGGCTGGTCGAGGTTGTCTGTCTGCACGCGCAGCAGGTTGGCCCCTTCCGAGCGTTCGAAAAGCGTGAAGCTGACGACGATATTGCTCGTGTCGTCTCCTTCGTTGAGCAGGTGAAAGCCATACAGGCCAGCGGCCTTGGCGCCCTCGGTGGTATTCAGGCTGCGCAGCAAGTCCGTGGCCTTTTGCTGAACCTCGCCCGCGAGGCTGCTTTCTACCGCGAGGTCGAGGCGGTCGAGGTCGTAGGCACGTGGCATTCCGAGCAGGCTCTGGAGTTTGCCGCGCAGAGCCGTCGAGGCCTTGCGCCCAACGAAAGACACTTGCGGTTCGGACGGGGCTTTCATTTGCAGCTTGAGCGAAAGCGGCAGGGCTGCATCGCGCAGCGCGGGCGTGATGACGCCTGCATCGGCCATCACGCGCAGGTAGCGGTCGGTCACCTCGCGCAGCACCGGCGCCGCTTCTTCGGTGAGGTAATACGAAGGCCGCCGCTGGGCCACCATCAGGGACAAGGCCTGCTTGTATGCCAGGGCTTGCCTGGGCAACAAGGCCTCATTGAATGCGAGCGTCGCGTATCGCCGCCCGCGGCCCGCTTCGGCGACAGGAGCCAATAGCAGTGCGTTCACGTCCGCGAACTCGCGGCCGTACCAGACCCACATCCCATCGCCCACGCCATTCACCTCGCCAAAGCCGGCATGGGCGGACAGCGGCACGGTGTTGAGGTAGTCAAGAAGGATCTGGCGGCGTCGTGCGGTGGTGTCCTCGCCGTCGATGTAGCCGCGCAGCGAAGCCGAAGCCATCTGGCGCAGCTTGTCTTTGGCTGTCTCGGTGCGCCCTTCGGGCGAGTGGCGGTATTTCTCGATCTGCGTGGCCAGCGTGCTTCCGCCGCCGGCGGAGCGCGTCTCGTCGACGACCCTGCGCAGCGCCTGGTCGAACAGCGCCTTGCCCAGACGGTCCCATTCGATGGCCGGATTGCGTGAAGGGTGCGGATCCAACAGTTCGCGGTTCTCGATGAACAGCAGGGAGTCGACGAGAAGTTTTGGCACTGCGTCGAAACGCTCGTACACCCGCTCGGGGTAGCGCGCCGCGAACAGCGGTTCGCCGCGGCAGTCGCGCAGCTCCAGTCCTGCCTGCGTCTTCTCGTGGTAAGTCGCGAACATGCCCTTGTCGCTCAACTCCAGCAGCTTGGCGGACATGCGCGCCTGCGCCGTGACCGGATAGCCTTGGCCGTTCAGGCGTGTGATCATTTCCGGCAGCGCGTGGTAGCCCAGCCGTTGGTCGGAGGGGCCGTTGCCGGGGAATCGGATGGCCGTACTGGGCCCGGGTTGCACCTGAAACGTCAGGCTCCTCGTCATTTCGCTGAGCCAAGCGGCCTGCCGGCGAGACGTTCGAACCTCGTCACGTGCAACATAGACGAAAGCAAGGGCGGCAAGGATCAGCAGGGCCAACATGGCCCACCTGCCGAACTTCCTCCAAAAGACGACGATTTGCGCGATCGACATGGGCTGCCCTCAAACGAACCCAATAGTCATGACCATACGCGATGTCGGCCGCGCGACCAAGCGGTTCATCAAAAGAACCCAAACTCTGCCATGCCCGCCAGCAAGGCTGTGCATGCTTCGTGTGGGGTCAAACTGGCCGAATCGATGCGAAGGTCGGGGAATGAAGGTGACTCATAGCGGGAGCCGATGCCTGTGAAACCCTTGAGCTCACCGCGTCGCGCGCGCTTGTAAAGCCCTTTTGGATCACGTTCCTCGCAGACCACAAGCGGCGCATCGACAAACACTTCCATGAACTCGCTGGCCGCGAAGCATGCCCGCGCTGCCTGGCGGTCTGCTGCGAAGGGCGAGATCAGGGCCGTGATGACGATGAGGCCGGCGTCGACCATCAAGCGTGCGACTTCGACAACCCGGCGCACATTCTCGACGCGGTCCGCGTCAGAGAAGCCGAGGTCTCGCGTCAGGCCCTGTCGTAATTCGTCGCCGTCGAGCACATAGGTGCGCATGCCCTGCGCGTAAAGATGCTGTTCGAGCATGGCGGCGAGCGTCGACTTGCCGGCACCAGAGAGTCCGGTCATGTAAACAACGCCGCTGCGATGCCTGTTCAGGCACTCGCGCTGATGCCGCGTGACGCGGGCGGGGTATGTGACTTCAAGTGGCTCGCACATCATTTTTTTGTTGCTCCTCGACCTGCGTGAGGATGCGGCCTACCAATCCGCTAAGCTCCTCGAAGGTGTTCTCTTTCTCCAGCAGGCTTCGCACGCCCGCCTTGCGCGCCTCGTTGCGCAGTTCCTCGGTGATGTAGCCCGAGCTGATGACCACCGGTATTCCAGGACGAATGCGCGCCATCTCATTGGCGACATCGAGGCCGGAAATATCCGGCATGTTGAAGTCGGTCACGACGAAATCAAAGGCGTCGGGGTGCTCGCGAACGGCTTGCACGGCCTCGTGCGCATCGTGGTAGCCGCTGACCCTGTAGCCCGAGCGCTCGAGGATGCGCTCGACCATGACGACCATGGTCTCATCGTCATCGACATACAGCACGTGTTCGCCGTGACCATGAATCGGCGAGCACGGCGCGGGCTTCGCCGACATTGCGGCCGCATTGGCCTGGACGATGGGAAAGTAGAGGTGAAACGTCGAGCCTTGTCCGGGCTCGCTGTCGACCGCGATGGCGCCATGGTGCGCCGTCAGGATGCCGTGGACCACCGACAGGCCCAGGCCCGTGCCCTGGCCCACCGGCTTGGTCGTGAAGAACGGCTCGAAAATGCGTGCGCGGGTCGCGGCATCCATACCGATTCCGGTGTCGCTGACCCACAGATGCGCGTAAGGCCCGGGCTCGATGCTCCCCAGCCGCTGTGTATCTTCGAAGTCCAGCGTCACGGCGTCCAGGCCGATGCCGATGCGTCCAGTGCCGTCCTTCAAGGCGTGCCAGGCGTTGGTGCAAAGATTCATCAGCACCTGCTGCACCTGGGTCGCATCAGCCAGCGCATACAGCGGCTCGGCGGTGAACATGACGTCCAATTCGACGCGCGTGGGCAGCGTGGCGCGCAGCAGCTTCTGTGTCTCTTCCACGACGGGCCGAAGTGGCTGAGTCACGAGTTCCTGCGGCTTCCTTCGACTGAACGTAAGGATCTGCTGGACCAGATTGCGTGCTCGCAGGCTGGCCCTGTGGATCTCCTCCAGGTTGATGAGCACTGGGTGATCGGGGGCGACCTCCGCGCGCGCGAGCGCCACGTTGCCGAGGATGGCGCCGAGAATGTTGTTGAAGTCGTGCGCGATGCCGCCGGCCAAGGTCCCGAGGGACTCCATTTTCTGAACGTCGCGCAGCTGCGCCTCGAACCGGCGCAGATCGGCTTCCGCCGCCTTGCGGTCGGTGATGTCGCTCATGGCGACGCGCACCATCGACGAGGATTCATCGGCTCCGACGCGCATGCAGTCGAGCTGAACGTGCAGGCTTGTGCCCTTGTCCGTCTGCAAAGCCAGTTCAAGCCGCTGTCTGTTGCCGTGATGCAAGGTGTCGAGAAAGTGCTCGTACCAGCGCTCGGCGTCCGCCGGCAGCACGTACTGAGCAAAGCGCTTGTGCAGCAACATATCGCGCGCCTCGCCCAGCATGTCTGCGCCCGTCAGGTTGAGCTGTTCGATGAGGCCTTCGGCAGACAGCGTGAGATAGCCCACCGGAGCAAACTCGAAGAGATTCACGTACCGGTCTCGAGAGGCCTCCAGTTCGATCTGACCCTTGCGGTGCTCCGCGCGTATGAGAGCCTGCCCCAACTCACGTTCCAGCACAGGGGCTAGCCGCGCCATGTTCTGCTTCATCACATAGTCGCTTGCGCCCGCCTTCATGGCCGCGACTGCGGTCTCTTCGCCGATGGTGCCTGAGAAGAAGATGAACGGAATGTCGAGGCCGCTCGCCCGAAAGACATCGAGCGCTTCGACGCCGTTGAACCGCGGCAACCGGAAGTCCGACAGCACCGCGTCCCAGTGTTCGTTCGCGAGCGCGCTGCGCATTGATTCGACTTCCTGCACTCGCCGATAGGTCGGCTCGAAGCCGCCGCGCCTGAGCATGCGCATCGCGAGCATGGCATCGTCCTCGGAGTCTTCGACCAACAGAATCTTGATCGCACGGGTCACAGCATCTTCCTCTCCGGTGGCGACTCATTCATCATCAGCCAGTAGATTCCGAGCACCTTGACCGCTTCGAGGAACTCGGTGAAATCCACCGGCTTTCGAACGTAGCTGTTGGCCCCGAGCGAGTAGCCGGAGATCAAGTCCTGCTCTTCCTTGGAGGAGGTCAGAATCACCACCGGCTGGAGCCGCGTTCGCTCATCGGCGCGGATGGCCCTCAATACACCCAGGCCGTCGAGCTTGGGGAGCTTCAGGTCGAGAATGACGACGGTGGGCAGGGGTTCTTTCGCGCGCGAGGCGTAGGCGCCGCGCGAGAACAGGAAGTCCAGTGCCTCGATGCCATCGCGAGCTACGGCGATGGTGTTCATGACATGGCTGCGCTTGAAGGCGCGCAGTGTCAGCGTCACATCGTCGGGGTTGTCTTCTACCAGCAGGATGACCTTGTTGCTTTCATTCATCGATTTGGCTCCTTCAGGCTAAAGAAGAATGTCGCGCCGAGGCCGGGTTTTGCCTGGGCGCGGATCGTCCCTTCGTGGCGACGGAAGATGCGCTGCACGATCGCGAGTCCGATCCCGGTCCCGGAAAACTCGCTCTCGTGGTGAAGCCGCTGGAAAGCGCCGAAGAGGCGATCCGCGTAGGCCATGTCAAAGCCCACGCCGTTGTCGGCAACAAAACATTCCTTCTTGCCATCCGCCTGGAGCGAACCGATGTGAACCCTCGGCTGCTCGGTTTTGCCGGTGAACTTCCAGGCGTTCTCCATCAGGTTTTGCATCGCGATTTGCATCAGTGCCCTGTCCGCGTGCACGGTGATGCCTTCTTCGATGTCCCACTTCACGGCGCGCAGGGGCTTTTGCTGGTCGAGCGAGTCGGCGATCTCGCGGGCGATCTGGCTGAGATTGACCGCCTTGAGGTTCAGCTCGACGCGCGTGACCCGCGACAAGCCGAGCAGCTCGTCGATGAGCCGGCCCATTCGCTGGCTGGCGGCACGAATGCGCTGCAGCGAATCCTTGGCTTCATCGTCGAGTTTTTCGCCGTAGTCTTCCAGCAGGGCGAGCGAGAAGCCGTCCATGCTGCGCAGCGGCCCGCGCAGGTCGTGCGAGACGGAATAGCTGAAGGCTTCGATTTCCTGGTTGAGCGCGGCCAGTTCGTGATTGCTGCGCTCGATCTGCGCAAAGGACATTCGCAGCGAGTGGGTCATCGAATCGAAATTTCGGGACAGGTCTCCGATCTCATCCTGGCTGCCGACGTCGACCTTGTAGTGCCAGTTGCCCGCGGCGACTTCGCGGGTTGCTTGTTCGAGCCGGCGGATCGGCGCGAGCACGTTTCGGTTGATGAGCCACGCCCCGCCAGCGGTTGTCAGCGCGATCAGGCCCAGCCCGAAGAGGATGACCGTCTCCACACGCTGCTGTGCGGCATTGATGCGCTCGGTGGAAAGGTCGGTGAGGCGAAACGCATCCGTCACGCTCTCTTGCTGAAGCATGAGAATCTGGCTCGACAACTGGGCCTCGAATCGCCGGATCGTTTCCTTGCCCTCGTCCGATCTGCTCTCGGGGTTTACCACGAGCTCCTCGACGAGACGATGCGTCGTCGCGCTGCGTTCGCGCAGATCTTCGAGGATTTCGCGATGTGCCGGCTCGACGAGGGTGTCATCTGAGATGAGACGCTGAAGGCGACTCGAGACTTCCCGCTCCTGCTGCCGCGCACGTTCGTGACGGTGAAGGATGTATTCGAAAGTCACCAGCCTGAGCTCGGTCAGCCCGCGTGTGAGCTGAGTGGTCTGACGGCGCTTGTTGTTGGCGTCCTCGACTTCCTTGTTCGCCCACAAGATCATTGCCGCGATCAATGCGATCGTCACGAGTGCCGTCGTCGTGGCGAGTCGTCCTTTGGTGCTGATCTTCATCGTCAGTGCACCACTGTCACGCGCTCGGCCTGAACACCGAGCAGCGCGTCCAGGTACAGGTGCGGCAAGAAGTTCGGAACCGGCTGCTTGTCGGCGTAACCGCGCGCCATGGCCCAGCGCGCTTGGTCTTCGAGGGTAATGAGTTGCGATTGGCGCAGATTGACTTTGAATTCGATGTCGTCCCAACCGGATTGCACTGTTTTCACATCGAGCTTGAATTGATCCGCGACCAGTGCCATGGCTTGTCGCGGCTCCTTGCTGGCAAATGCCTCCGCCTGGATCAAAGCCCGCACGAGCTTGCCGATAGCGCTCGAACGGGACTTCAAGAAATCGCTGCGTCCGACCACCACGTGAGTCACTACATAAGCGTCTGTCGACGTGAGGGGCAGGGCGTTGTCCGCCAAAGCAGCACGTGCGTCGGACTTGATCGGCTCCCAGGTTGATGCCGCATCGATGGAGCCATTGGACAGCGCCTGGACGAGCTTGTCCGGCGGCGTGTCAACCATCGTGATCGAGCTGGGGGCGATCTTGTTGCGGATGAGGAAGGCCCACAGGAAGTATTCGCCACTCGTGCCGGGGGTCGCACCGATCCGCTTGCCTGCCAGGTCGCTCGGGCGTGCAATGGCCCGGTCTCGACGGGCGATGATCGTCATGTCGCTGGACACGCTGACGATGGTGGCTGCAACTCCGATCGGCTCGCCCTTCATGACGGCGATGACGAACGGCACTTCGGCCGTCGAGGCCAGATCGGCTCCTCCCTGGATCATCAGGTCGAGGGCGGCCCTGCCGTGGCTCACGGGCTTGACGGTGACGTCGAGCCCTTGTTCGGCAAAGTACCCCTTTGCGGCGGCGATGCACAGCAATGCGGCGTGCGGCGTTGTGGGCAGCGCGATGCTCAACTTTTCCGCGGGCGCTGATGCGGCGGGAAGCCGCCAGTTCCCAGCGTAGCCAAGCGCAAGCGCGGTGATGATCGCCAAGGCAATCGTCACCGCAACAAGGGCCCGGACTCTATGGCCGTTCGTGTCGCTAGCCAATGTGCTACTCCCTGGCAATGGCGCATTCACTGCCTTTGCGGAATTCATGCCGCTGCAAAAGAGGGTACGGGCGGTGAGTGGAGCGTGCAAGCTGTAAGTTGTGACAGCCTCCCCGCGGTCGTCATTTTCTCCGCATCCCATGTAAAGCTTTACAGCTATCTCGACACCAGGGTCGCTGTTAGCCTTTTTTCATGGGTGGATCACAGTGGTTGAGTTGTCTTCAGGGATCTGAAGTCAATACGAGATTGGTCCGGTCTGCCGCAAGCAAACCTCGGGCACCGTACTTCATCATGGCCCACCATCGGTCGGGCTCCAACTTTCTGAATGACCTTCTGCAGGCCCATCCCTGCATTGAGTGCATCAACGAGCCGCTCTCAATGCACACGGGCTACTTCCGCGAATGTGACCTGTCGCTCTGGTCCGCCGAAGACTTTGATCCCCAGATGCTGCATGTGTCGCTTGCGCCGCACCGGGCTTTGCGCTCGTTCCTGGTCGAATGGAGGGAATACCTGCTGCAGTCGAATAGCACGCGGGTCATCGGTTTCAAGGAAACGGTGCTTTTCGGCAAGCTCGACTGGTTGAAGGTCTTTATCCCGTCCTTGAAGATTCTCTTTTTGCAGCGCGATCCGCGGGCGATCGTATCTTCGGTTTTGCGCAGCAACCTTCTATCGTTCTGGAACTACATCCACCTCATTCCGCCGCTCTTCAAGGCGATGCGTCCGGAATACGTGAGCCGAAGCCGATCAGTCGACGAGGCGACGAGAGCAGCGGAAATTACAGCGATGAGCGTGGTCGTTCGTTACGAACTGGTCCGCGGCGCGATTCAAAAATTCGACCACATGGAAATTCATCTTGAAGCACTCATGCAAAGACCGCGCGAACAACTCGACCAAATCATTGAGTTTCTAGGCGTCGAGAGTGACGACGGCCCTTTGTCCTTCCTCAGGAAGAGGCAGCTCGCGAGCCGCGGAGGGCCCTATTCCTCATTCCGCTCGCCGGAAGACGTCGAGCACGCATGGAAGCGCCATCTCACCACGGATCAGATCCGTGCAATCGCGGATGTCTTGCAATGTTGACTTGCGGACTGATCTCGGAAGTCGAGCGCTATCTGGACGACGCGGTCCGCTTCTCTTCGAGGCACGGGCGGTCCATCCGTGTAGCTGACACGCTGGTGACCTGCAGCACCGCCGCCGCGGTGTTGAATGAACTGGGTGTACCTGCGGAAGTGGAGGCAGCGTATAGGTACGTCAACGTCTTCAACCCGGCTTGCCCGCTCACTTTCGACAAATTGCAGCAACGGTGGACGTGCGAGCCAGCCCTCGCGCAGCACCCGGTGTGGGGCATCAACTGGGCAGGGGCCGTTCTGATCTGCCAACACATGGGCGGCCGCGTTCCATCCGAGAGCGAGTGGGAATGCTTCGCCTCGAATGACCATCCGTCGCGAATCTACCCATGGGGCGACGCTCCCCCCACGCCCGTGCTGGCTAATTTCGGGGAGTATTTCGGCGGGACGAGCAGGGTGTGCAGCTTTCCGCCTTCGGACCTCGGCCTGTACGACTTGGCAGGCAACCTCTGCGAGTGGTGCAACGACTTGTACCGGCCGGCGGGCGGTCAACGCAGCAGTTATGAGCGCGTGGTGAAGGGCGGTGCCTGGAGCAAGGATGAGTGCCATCTCAGGGTCGCGGCCAGCCGCGGCAAGTGGGAGCGGCTGGGTACCACGACCATTGGATTCAGGCCGGTCTGGGACGATTGAACATGCGACTCGTGATCTTCGATCTTGACGACACGCTGATCGACTTTGCGTCGACGAGAGAGCTTGCATACGCATGCCTTGCGAATCACCTGGATACCGAGGGCATCGACTCGGCTGCGTTCCTACAACAATGCCGCAAGCTCGATCGTTCCTTGTTTGCTCTCTTCGAGCAGGGAACAATCACCCGCGGGGACTATCGCTTGCGGCGTTTTCGCGAGCCACTCGAAGCGATCGGCGTGGTCGGGAACAATGATCTCGTCGTGCATCTCAACAAGCTCTTCATGGACTGCGTGAACGACACGCCTTTGTTGTTCGACGATGTCCTGCCCGTGCTCACGCGACTGCGAAGTCTGGATATCGTCACGCCTTTGTTGTTCGACGATGT
>Ga0207678_10003443_pt1 | contig 14255 bp, 13 predicted proteins | sample KBSC63metaG_FD_184319 | JGI IMG/M metagenome (GOLD analysis project Ga0207678, IMG submission 184319) | Corn rhizosphere microbial communities from Kellogg Biological Station, Michigan, USA - KBS C6-3 metaG (SPAdes) (version 2) | ecosystem: Host-associated > Plants > Roots > Rhizosphere > Soil ... | reverse complement strand
GTCCGCCTCAACGGCGGCGACCGAGTCAAGGCGGAGGACGTCGTGCAGGAAACCATGCTCCGCGCCTGGCGTAACCGCGCCGTACTGGAACCGGCCGGCGGCTCTCAGCGCGGCTGGTTGTTTGCCGTGGCCCGGCACATCGTCATCGACGAATCGCGCTCGAGACGCAGGCACTCGGAACTGGTTACCGACCAGGTTTCCGAGCAGCCGGTCGAGGACGCCGCAGAACAAATCGTCGACCGCCAGCTCGTATTGGCCGCCGTCCGTACGCTGTCGACCGAGCACCAGGAGGTACTACTCGAGTGCTACTTCCGCGGCGCCTCCATAGCGCAGGCCGCCCAGACTCTCGGCGTGCCTCCCGGCACGATCAAATCCCGCACCCACTACGCGCTGCATGCGCTGCGACGAGCACTCGACGAGGTTGGCGGCCTCGCGGCGTGACAACCCGGCCGTTCGACCACGACCACACCGCCTGCGAGATTCCTGCGACATTGCGACTTGGGGCTAGGAGCCGGCCCCCCCCCTACCGCCCACGCTCTCGCCACCAACCTGATCGAACCGTCTTGCTCGATCGGCAGCATCGAACGGATCCGCTCGCGCAGTATGGCCCGGCGTCCCTCGTCCAGCGACATGGCGTAGCCCGGAGCCGGAGCTTGCCCGCCCAGGAACGGACTCCAGAAGTCGTCAAAGTCTCGAAAGATCGTGGGTACATCGATCGCCCGTGACGAGATCTCGGTCATACCGGCCTCGCGCCACAACGCTTCCAGGCGTTCCGGCCGACAGATCGGAAACCGCACCCCTTCGTCGAGCTCGGCCGCTGCTGGGTCCAGCGCCACGGCGGCGTCCCAGAAGTACCGCATTAACTCCATTCGGTCGGCGTAGTCCCATACATATGCGCCGACGACGCCTGATGCGGCCGCCTCGCACATTGCCGTGACCGCGGCCGCCGGGTCTGGGACGAAGTTCAGGACCAGCCCAGACACCACGGCGTCGAACGGACCGTCGGGCAGGTGGGTCGCGTCTGCGACCTCGAATCGGGCCCGCGGGTCGTTGACGTGCGCCGTTGCCCACGCGACGTGTCCCTCTGACGGATCGATACCTACGACCTCGGCCGGCTCGCAGTCCATGAGAATCGCGCCACTCAGCGCGCCGGTGCCGCATCCGATGTCGAGCCACCGCCTACCCGGCCGTACGCCGAGCCCAGCGAGGAACTTGGCGGCAACGGCCCGACTCCATCGGCCGACGTACGGCTCATACGCATCGCCGCTGGCCCACACCGCGCGCATTCTTCCTACCTTGCCAGTTGATTGGATGCCGGTACGTAACGCGCGGTCACTCGGCGAGGTCCAATGACACAGCGCCGCTCATGGTGCACTCGTGGCTCGTGCCGGGCTCAGGCTCGAGGCCGCTCAACACGTGGGCAGTCCTCATCGACCTGATCGACCCGATTGACCGCCGGCTCGAAGTCGGCGTGCTGTATCCGCTGCGGCCCCGCTAAACGCAAGAGCCCACCCAGCCCGCTGAAGCGGTCCTCCACCACCACGACTTTTCCGCCGCAGCCAGTGCAGGGTTGCGAGCGAACCCGCCAGCTGGAGATCCCCGCCATGCGGCCCAAGGTACGCGTATCAAAGTGTGGTGTGCCGATCAGTCAGATTACGCGTGGCCGGATATTCGGCAGCCGATCACCGATGAGCGCATGCGCCGTCGCGCGCGGTGAGGGACTCGTCACCCGTAGGCTGAGGCGATGTCCGACCGGTTGATCTTCCAGCTTGGCACCAACAACTGGCAGCGTGATGGCGAGTTCGCTCCCGGCTCGGGCATCCTGCACGAGGCTCATCACCATGCGTACAACGCGTTGCCGGGCGTTCGGTGCTATTCCATGTATCCGTCCCGGCGGCAGCGTTACCGGGATGAGGACGTTCGGGTCTTCCCGCTCGAGCACGACATCCCGATATGCGAGTCGGTGTCGCCCGTCAGCAGCTACCGCTGGCACGCGATGAGCGAGGCCGAGGTGGCGGCCTACCGCGAGCGGCTGACCACCGCGGTCGCCGACTGGATCGACGAGATCGAGGCGCGCACCGGCGACGAATTCACATTGGCGATCGCGCACCACGCGTTCATGAACACCGTAGTGCTGCGCGACGTAATTCGACGCCGGGTGGCCGCAGGGCGAGTCCGGATGCCGCTGCTGTGCTTCGCGCACGGCACCGAACTGAAGATGTTCAACAACGAACGGCGGGGCGATCAGCCGGAGGAGTTTCCGCTCCGGTTCTTACCGTTCATGCAGCGGGAGAAGATTTTCGACTACGCCGACCCGGAGCACGGCGTCGACGTCGCCGCGGCTATTTCCATCGAGCAGGTGACCGCGTTGCTCGACGTGTTCCCTGAATTTCCTCGCGAACGGGTGGTGCTGTCACCCAACGGCTACAACCAGGATGTGTTCGGTCCGCTACCGGACGGCACCAACCGCGCGGCTGTGTTAGCCGGATTCTCGACGCAACCGCTCGACGGCAGCGACCAAGCGCCCGAACCAGTCGCACCGGCTGGGGGCTTCGACGCCGTTGTCGCGTTCTGCGGCAAGTTCGCCGACTGGAAGCGGCTGGACGCGCTGCTGCGAGCGGCGGTGATCTATGAGCACAACGAGACGCGCATCCTCACCCTTGTTATTGGCTCTGGTCCACCGGAGGCGCAGCGGGCGATGCACGAACTGTCCACGGAACTCGGGTTGCGCCGAACCTACTTCCTCGGCCCGCGGCCACAGGACGAGCTCGCCCTACTCTTCGGGTGCGCCGATGTCGGCTGCTTCCCGTCCTATCGCGAACCGTTCGGCTTGGTCTTTATCGAATGCATGGCCTGCGGCACGCCAGTGATCGGCGCCGACTCGGGCGGTCCACGTGACTTCGTCACCTCCGACGTCGGCACGTTGGTCCCGGAGACCGACGACCGGGCAGCGCTCGCAACGTCTCTGGCCGAGGCGGTCGATCAAGCCATACGTGCGGACTGGAAGCGCACGCGGGGCCCCGTTGCCGCGCAATACGCCCGGAACCGCTTCAGCGTGACCGGTCAGGTCTCACATCTGCTGGCCGAGGTAGACCGACTGACCAGCTAGGCGACCCGGCCGTTAGTCGTGTCGCTGTTGAGCAACCTGCTGGCGCACCACGGGAGCGATCTCATTCGCGAAGCGTTGTGATTGCGGCACCGGATCGGCGGAGGGACCGAACACAAAGGTATCCATCCCGCGGTAGACGGCGAGCTCAGTTAGCTCATCCACCCATTGCCCGGCTGACCCATTGAGGAATCCACCGGGCCCGTCGATCAATCCCCACACGTTGTAGACGCGACGAATCTGCGCGGGGTCCCGTCCCGCTGTGACTGCGGCCTCGTCAATCCGGGCATGCATGTCGGCGAGCTTGTCCGGCGTCGCCCACCCACTCGACGGCACCCATCCGTCGGCCGCTCGGCCGACGAGGCCGAGGGTGCGTTTGCGGCCGACGCCGAGCCAGATCCCCATGTCGTGGACCGGGCGCGGACCTGGCTTCACACCGGCCAAGCGGTAATGCTGACCGTCGAACCGGACCGACCGCTCGTCCGACCACATCAACCGGATGACCTCGATCGCCTCCGCCAAGGCATCCACCGCGTCGCCCGGCGTGCGTGTGGGCCCACCCATCGCCGCGATTGCCGTCCAGAAGCCACCAGCGCCGAGCCCGAGCTCAAACCGTCCTCCAGACAGCACATCAAGGCTCGCCGCCGCCTTCGCCATCACCGCGGGTGGGCGCAACGGCAGGTTCGCGACGTCCGGGAACACGCGAACCCGTTGCGTCTTGGCAAGCACGGTGGCCATGAGCATCCACGTGTCGAGAAACCGCCGCTGGTACGGATGATCCTGGATGCCGATGAGCTCGAGGCCGGCGTCGTCAGCCACGCGGGCAAGGCTGAGGATCTCCTCCAGTGCCTCGGCTTCAGGGGTTGGAAAGAGACCGAATTGCACAGGACGCCCATAGTCCGGCACGGCTCCCACGATGACACCTCCTCCGTCCTAGGGAACTTGCGGCCTCAGCTGATCAACGCCTCGATGACAGCCTCGGCCACGAGGCTGGGCGCCTCTGGATGCTCGCGCAGCCGGTGTGATTGTTCGATCTGAAGTCCCCCGTATTGGCTCAGGCGGTTGACGGCATTCTTTGGCGAGAGTCCGGCATGGGGGTCGCCGCACTCGGTCGCGACGAAGACCTCGAAGGGGGGGTCGAGCGGCAACTTACGCCTGATCAGTTCCGCCACGTCGTACCGTCGGCCGAGGTCGAGCTGCCCACCGACGATCACGTCCAAGGCTCTGTCGTTTCTAGGTGACGTGGCTGCGTCAAAGCCGTGGAAGGACACCGCGAGCCGATGCGGCCGATCCAGGAGTGCGCGAAATCCAGGAAACGACTGCTCGCTGAGGTCATCGCTGGTGATGTGAAGACGACGGAACTGCTGCGCGCCCTTACCTCGGCAGATCCAGGTGTCGACCTGGAGGCGGGTGTCGCCGGCGAGAATCTCGACCTGAGAGTCGGTCTGGCGCTCTATGCCGCCGCCGTGCGGCGCGATCACCGCAACGCTTCCTGACTGCGCCGTTTTCTCTTCCAGGTGGCCCCCTGCGAAGATATTCGTGGTTGCCTGAACCGGGAACGGAACAGACGTACCAGACCGAAGACGGTCTGGATTGGCCAGGGCGATGGACGCTGCACCGCCCGAGAGAACGGCCGCGATGGTCACCAGGGCAAAGGAGTTATCGGCGCTGAGCAGAAGCTGGACGCCGGCTCCGGGCCGACCGAAGTCGTCGGGAACGGCCAGGCCGAGCGCCGCAAAGCCGGCCTCGGTCAGCGATGCCTATTCCGCCGAGAGCCCGCCGCCACCAGACATTGCCACGAAGAGCAGCTGCGCTTCTCCCATCGCGTCACCTCCTTGCGCCGATTCGTAGGCATTTCCCCTTGCGTGGACGACGGAAGCTTCCCATCAACGGCTCGACGTGGGCCGCTCGATGAACCACTCGACGAAGTCCACGCAGCGCCCGTCGTCGTCGAAGCGGATCACGAAACAGTTATCGAACGTCCGCGTGATCGGGCCGCCGGGTTCCTCGCGGTAACGGGTGCTGCCGGTCGCGACCGCCACGGCAGCATCGACGGCGACCGCGCGATAGCTCGCATTGTAGGTACCTGGCTGGTCACGGCCGGACGCGTCGGGCGAGCCACCGTCGCCCAGCCAGCTTGCCACCACCGCGTCGCGACCCTCAATCGGATCGTCGTACGGGTGGTATCGGTAGGTGACGTTCGCCGCGAAGAGTGCCTCGATCTCGCCGGGGTCATAGCTCTTCCAGGCCGAGACGTACGCCTCCAGCCACCCGTCGACTGCCTCCTTTTGCATTCGGTCACTCCTTCCGATCCATTCGTATGCATTTTCCGTCGTCAGGACCACGGATGCTGCATACCATCGGGCTGGCGACCGAGGGGGTTCGACATGCAGGTAGGCGACACAGCGCGCCGGACTCGGAAGATAACGACCCGCGACATTGAGCTGTTCACCGAGCTCACCGGCGACCGCAACCCGTTGCACTACGACTCGCTGCTGGCCGGCCGGTCTCGCTTCGGGGGCATCGTTGTGCAGGGCGGGGTTACCAGCGGCCTGCTCAACGCGGTGGTAGCCGAGGACCTGCCCGGGCCCGGCAGTGTGTTCCTTCACGTCGACTGGAGCTTCCGGGCGCCGGTCCGGCCGGGTGACGAGATCACAGCCGAGGTAGAGGTCACTGCGGTACGAGATGACAAGCCGGTCACCAATCTCTCGACGGTGATCACCAATCAGGACGGCGTCGTGGTCCTCGAGGGCACAGCCGTCGTTTGGCGCGACCCGTCGGTCGCGGACGGTTGAGATTCGCTCCTTGCTCAGCGTCGGCATCGCCAGCTGGGCGACCGGGGCGGACCTGCTGGCTTCCGGCTACCCGGAACGGTGCATATCACCCATGACGGGGACGTCGCAGATTCGACGCCCAGGAGCGGGCCGAGTATGGGTCTATATTCTGCGCACGGCGAGCCCCGCAGCAGGCTCCTCGGAGAGTGACATGCCTGTTGCAGAGACGGAGATCTATGACCTTCGGTAGCCAAGAGCAGAATGTGTTGGAGGCCGCCGCGTCGGTAGCGTCTCCGCCCGATATCACGCTGCGGGCTGTCCGCAAGACGTTCGGTTCAGTCGTCGCCGTGGACAACCTCGATCTCGACATTGCGCGGGGCGAGTTCTTCGCACTCCTGGGCCCGTCGGGCTCCGGCAAGACGACCGTGCTGCGGCTCATCGCCGGCTTCGAGGCGCCGACGGCCGGCACGATCGAGCTCGCAGGAGTGGACACGACGAAGGTGCCGCCATTCCGTCGAAATGTGAACACAGTGTTCCAGGACTACGCCCTGTTCCCGCATATGACGGTGGCGGAGAACGTGAGCTACCCCTTGCGGGTCAGGCGAATCCCTCGGGGCGAGCGAACCCGACGGGTTGGCGCCGCACTGGACATGGTGCGCCTCGCGGGCTACGAGACACGAAAGCCGTCGGAACTATCCGGCGGCCAGCGGCAGCGCGTCGCCTTGGCCCGGGCGCTCGTGAATCGTCCGCGCGTGTTGCTACTGGACGAACCGCTCGGTGCTCTCGACCTCAAGCTGCGCGAACAGATGCAGCTGGAACTCAAGGCGATTCAGCGTGATGTCGGCATAACGTTTGTCTTCGTCACGCACGACCAGGACGAGGCGCTGACGCTATGCGATCGACTTGCCGTGTTCAACGCGGGACGGGTCGAGCAGGTAGGGCCGGCCGTCGAGGTTTACGACTCCCCGGCGACGGCGTTTGTCGCCGGCTTCGTGGGTACCTCGAACATAGCGAGCGGTGCTGCTGCGGAAGCGATCTACCACGAGTCCGGTGCATTCGTCATTCGTCCGGAGAAGGTTCGGGTGCACCCGCACACCGATGCGCTGAGTGAACCCGGCAATGTCACAGTTGCCGGACGAATACGAGAAATCGTCTATGCGGGCGCGCAAACCCGCATTGTGGTCGATACCGACATCGGCCCGTCCATGACCGCGGTGCAGCTGAACAGCGCACAGATCAATTCGGGATGGCAGCGCGGCGACAGAGTGGTACTTGCCTGGGATCGAGCCGCTGCCCGGGCGATTAACGCATGAGTACTAAACCTCCCCGCCCTGCATACACCGGGCATCAACCCCCAAGGAGCAGACAGATGAGAGTCACGCTTGGCCGCGTCGGAACAGCGCTCGCCGCCACCGCAGTGGCGGCCGTCGTGGTTGCCTGTAGCAGTTCGAGTAAAAGCAGCAGCCCTGCGCAAGGAGCATCGGGGCAGAAGCCCCCCTCCGTTCCCATGGCCTCATCAGTCGGCGCCGGCGAGGGGGCGCTGAACATCATCGCCTGGGCCGGATATGCGGAGAGCGGGCAGAACGACCCGAAGGTCGACTGGGTTCATCCCTTCGAGCAGCAAACCGGGTGCAAGGTCAACGTCAAGATCGGCAACACGTCCGACGAGATGGTTCAGCTCATGCGCACCGGCCAGTACGACGGTGTCTCTGCATCGGGCGACGCCACCTTGCGGCTGATATACGCGGGCGACGTCGCGCCGGTGAACACCGACTTGGTGCCCAACTACAAGACGATCTCCGCGTTCCTCAAGAACGGCAAGTGGAACTCCGTCGACGGACAGATGTACGGGATTCCGCACGGCTGGGGCGCCAACCTGCTGATGTGGAATCCGAGCTCAGTGACTGGCACCCAGGACTCCTGGGCCGCGGTGTTCGACAAGAGCGACCAGTACAAGGGGAAGGTCACGGCGTATGACTCCCCGATCTATATCGCGGATGCCGCGCTCTACCTCATGGCTACGCAGCCGAATCTTGGCATCAAGGATCCTTATTCCCTGACCTCGGCGCAGCTGGACGCAGCGGTTGCCCTGCTGGAAAAGCAGAAGGCGAACATCAGTGAGTACTGGGCGGATTACACCAAGGAGGTACAAGCCTTCGAGTCCGGGACGTCGGTGATCGGGACGACCTGGCAAGTGATCGCCAACACGATCAACGGCGGCGCCAAGACCAAGGTGAAGACGGTGCTTCCCAAGGAGGGCTCAACCGGGTGGTCGGACACCTGGATGATCTCGTCCAAGGCCAAGCACCCGAACTGCATGTACAAGTGGATGGACTACATCGTGTCGCCGTCCGTAAACGCACAAGTCGCCGAGTACTTCGGCGAGGCGCCAGCCCAGACGCTCGCCTGCCAGCACACCTCCGACAAGACGTTCTGCCAGACCTACCACGCTCTGGACCAGTCGTACTCGAATCAGCTCCACTACTGGACGACACCGCAGAAGCAATGTGTTAACGGCGGCGGCAGCGACTGCACGGACTACGCCCAGTGGGTTACCAAGTGGCAGCAGATCAAGGGGTAGCCCTCGAAGCGCCGGTCGGACGTGGAGCGTCCGACCGGCGCGGCAAGATCTCGGCCTTCCTGGCGCCGAAGCGCAAGACTCGGCTGGCTCTTCTGTTGGGTGCGCCGATGCTCTGGCTGGTGGTCGCCTACCTCGGTTCACTCGGCGTGCTCTTCGCGTCCGCCTTTTGGACGACGGATTCCTTCACCGGCGCCGTCGTGCACAGCTACTCACTCGACAACCTGCGCGAGGTCTACACGCAGCCGCTCTACCGGACTGTGGCCGTGCGGACGATCTCGGTTGCACTGCTGGTGACGGTGCTGGACGCGCTGATCGCATTCCCGATGGCGTTCTACATGAGCAAAGTGGCCCGCCCGGGCATCCGGCAGCTCCTGGTCGTCGCCGTGCTTACCCCCTTATGGGCAAGCTATCTCGTGAAGGCATACGCATGGCGCAGCCTGCTGGCACCCCACGGCCCGCTGAGCTGGGTGGCCGGCGGCTACACGCCGGGCTATGGACTCGCCGCGACAGTCATCACGCTGACTTACCTTTGGCTGCCGTACATGGTGATTCCCATCTATGCCGGATTTGAGCGAGTGCCCAGGTCGCTGTTGGAGGCCAGCTCCGACCTCGGCGCTTCCCCCTACCGGACCATCCGGTCCGTCATCCTGCCGATGGTGTTTCCCGCGATCGCGGCCGGGTCGATCTTCACTTTCTCGTTGACGCTCGGTGACTACATCGCCGTAGGTATCGTTGGCGGCAAGACCCAGATGCTTGCCAATGTGATCTACGGGCAACTGGTCACGGCCAACAATCAGCCGCTGGCGGCGGCGCTGGCGACGATACCGCTCATCGCGATCGTCCTTTATTTGTTACTGATGCGACGTACCGGTGCGCTGGAGAACGTCTAGTGGAACTCCCCTCACGGCTGCGATGGACACTCCGGCTCCTGGCCTGGATCGGCCTGGCCTTTCTCTACGTGCCGCTGCTGCTCGTGCTGCTCAACGCCTTCAACAAGTCGCGCACATTCGGGTTCCCCCCGACCGGTCTGACGCTGGAGTGGTGGCGGGCCGCGTGGCGTAGCGAGGGTGCGCGCAGCGCGCTGGGCACGTCGGTTCGGGCTGCTATCGGGGCAACGGCAATCGCTCTGGTCCTTGGCACAATGGCGGCCTTCGCGGTCCAGCGATATCACTTCTTCGGTCGATCGAGCATCAGCTTGCTGGTGATCCTGCCGATCGCGTTGCCGGGAATCGTCACCGGAATCGCGCTCAACGCCGCGTTTCGCACTGTGCTCGATCCGCTCGGCATCGGTTTCGGGCTCACCACGGTGATCATCGGGCATGCCACCTTCTGCATCGTGCTCGTCTTCAACAACGTGCAGGCGCGGCTCCGACGCATGAGTGGCTCACTCGAGGAGGCATCCGCCGACCTCGGTGCCACCGGCTGGCAAACGTTCCGGATGGTGACCCTGCCGAACCTACGCAGCGCATTGTTCGCCGGCGCCCTCCTGGCCTTCGGGTTGAGCTTCGACGAGATAGTCGTCACGACGTTCACGTCTAGTCCTGATGTGCAAACGCTTCCGATCTGGATCTTCGGGAATCTTTTCCGGCCCAATCAGGCCCCGGTTGTGAACGTCGTCGCAGCCGTGCTGATCATCGCCGCCGTGCTCCCGGTCTGGCTCGCGCTGCGTCTCGCCGGCGAAGACGCGGCGTCCAGCCGCATCTAATTCCGTAGACCTCTGCCTGTGATGCCCCTCACGTAGTACCCGTGGGCGTATCTAGCGTGCCATCGGCTGGCTCCCTTCTGCCGTGTCCGCCTGAGGCGGCGGCGTCGAGCGCGAAGGGAACGCAAGGGAAATGCGAAAACACACTGGCTTGCTAGGGGTGGCAGTCGTCGCGGCGGCATCTGCAGCAATCGTTGGGATCTCCGCTGATGCGGCCAACGCTGCGCCGCAACCCGGGTCGACTGGCGCGTTGTCAGCGAAGACCGATCCCGCGGTGGTCCTGGTCGGGACCGACCTCACGGCAACAATTCAGGTGCCACAGCCGCAGCTTTCTCAGTCCGCCATTCAGGAACTTACGGGCATTGCGGTCCGGGAGGCGGCCACCGGGCAGATCGGAACGGATACGACAAGTATCACCTCCGAGCTGCTCAGGCTGATCGAGAAGAACCCAGACCGGTACCTGTCGGCCGGCGCAGTGGATCAGTTCACGTCCAAGCTGTCCTCATATGGCACTGGGTTCATCGTGACGCCGGATGGTTACGTCGTGACGGCGGCTCACGTGACGTCTCCGGATCCGGCCGAGGTTCGGGAGCAGTTCGCCGAGTTCGGGCTGCAGCAAGAGGCGCGCAAGGTGGCCGCATCCAACCGTGCACTATTCGATCAGCTGACCAGTGATCAGGCGAAGGAATTCACCGAAGCGATCCTGGGCTGGCAGGCCAAGCGCATGTCACTAACGGACCAGCAGGTCACCCGATTTGCTCAGCTCGGTGTGGCCGTGGCCGGCTTCGACAAGACGGCCAAGGGTGTTCCGGTCACCGTGATCGGTCAGGGCGCCGCCTACCCGGGTCGGGACGTCGCGATCGTGAAACTGGGTGGCAACACCACCAACTACCCGACAGTTCCGATTGGCACAGACGCCGACATTCACCAGGGCGACACCATTTACGTCGACGGTTACCCGGCCGCGTCGACGTTCTTCGCGGCAACGTCGCAGGACTCGCAGCTGCAGCCGACAACCACGTCGGGGCAGGTCACTGCGATCAAGACAACGGACCAGGGCACGGCCATTCTTCAGTCGCAAGCTCCGATCACTCCGGGCAATTCCGGCGGGCCGGCGCTGAGCTCCGATGGCGTAGTCGTCGGGCTCGTGTCCGCGGCCGCCGTCGACGCCAACAGTGGCGCCCAAGCTCAAGGTCAGAACTTCTTCATCGCCGCAAGCGTCATCCAAAGCATCCTCAACGAGCACAACGTCAAGCCGGCGATGAGTCTGACCAGCCAGCGCTACAACGCTGCCGTTGACGACTTCGATCGCCAGCACTACAAGGCCGCATTGACGGGATTCCAGCAGGCGCAGAATCTCTACCCAGGCCACCCATACGCGGGTCATTTCATCAGCGACAGTCAGGCCGCCATCAGCGCAGGACGAGACCGGACGCCGGATGGTTTCCCGACGGCGTATCTGATCGTTGGCGTAGCCGGCGCACTCGTCATCGTGGCCGCAGCCGCGACTCTGATCATGATCCGGCGACGTCGCTCCCGGGTCCGTGACCAGGCCGCAACACCCACGGATATGCCATCCAACGACCTCGTCTCACAGGGCGTGGGTTGGTCGCCAATGCCATCCCAGCCGGTCGGGTTTGCCGGTCAGACGGCCTTCCCACAGCAGCAGCCCTTCGCCGCCCCCGCCCCACAGCCCGCCGGCTACTGGGCGCCACCGAGCCAGTTCGATGCGACGGATGGAGCGGGCCACTAGCAGCTCCATCGCACATCACGGATCTCGACCGCTCGGTGAAACCCGAGCGGTCGAGGTCTTTTCGCCTCAGTCGTGCCCGATGGGTGGATCGACGTCGTCATAAACGCGGGCCGCAGCCAGCAGTCCGTCCGGGCCTCGCTCGTAGATGGCGATCCCGGCCTGAGGTGGCAAGTCGTGACTGCCCCATCGGAGGCAGTTGTATTCCACCGCGCAATGCATACTGTCGTCCGTCACGGCGCAGTTCTCCAGGACGATGCCGCCGCCGGCGCTGAAGCAGAGGCGGAAGAACGAACGGAGCTCAGCCCGGCCGCGGTGGGTGTGGTCCGGGCCCATCGGCTCGCGGTAGTACCCATCCGGCGCAAAGGTGCGTTGCAGCGCCTCGGCGTCCCCCGCCGCCAGCGCGGCCTCGTACCGGCCGATGACATCACCGGGGTGCCCGGCACCACGCTCGAGGATGGGGGACCGGACGTGGCGCTGTCCGTCCATCGACCGCCGGCTGAAGTAAGAGCGGAACACGATCGACCGATCGTCGGAGGACTCGGCCACGACCGCCACCGGCCAGGCAATCTGCTGCCCGGCGTCATCGGCCAGGTGCGCCAGCAATTCGACGACGGCCCGGTCCCCGACAACCCAGGAGGCCATCGTCTCGACCCGTGCGTGGCGCTCGGCCAGGGCGGCCTGACTCCGCCGAACGAACTGCTGCAGCTGCCGGTGGCCTCGAACCTCGCCGGCGTGCGGGTCGTAGACCACCACGTGGCCCGGCCACACGTCTTCCAGAGCGCCGGAATCGCCTCGGTTCAGCGCGGTGAGGTACTGCCGGACCGGATCGGTCCGACCTTCGATCCGAGTCTGGCGGCGCACCATCTCCGCAGCACTGGCGAACTCTGGAAACCACGGCATCACGACCCCCTACACAACTGAGGATTCTTCCGGTTGGGCCACGGAGAGGCTCAGGTGAGCCGCTGACCGCCGTCAACGTCGTACGTCGCGCCGGTTACGGCGGTGTTCGTCATGAGGTGGACGGCCAGCGCGGCGACATCCTCCGGTCCGACGACGCGCCTGATCGGGAGCGTCGCGCGCAGCTCGTGGCGGCGCTGGTCGAGGTCGTCGCCGAGGAGCCGGGCGGACAAGGAGGTGTCGACGAATCCGGCGGCGATGAGGTTGACCCGGACCGGTGCGAGTTCGAGCGCGAGGTTGGCGATGAGCACGGGCAGTGCTGCGCTGATGGCGCCCGGAAGCACCGAGCCGACGCCGGGACGCTGGTCGGAGGCACCCATGAAGAGCAGGGTTCCCGTCGGTTCGACCTTGCCGACCGAGGCTCGGGCGACGCGCAGCGGTAGCAAGAGATGATCTTCGATCAGACCACGTGCTCGCGTGAAGTCCAGGTCGGCCAGTCGCGCGTAGTAATTGGTACCGGCCGTGACCAGCACATGGTGGACCGGCTCCGGCAGCTCAGTGAAGAACGAGTCGAGGCGGGCCGAATCGGTAGCGTCGAAGGCGGCGGTGCTACCTGCGTCAACGTCCGCGGCGGCACGTTCGAGACGGTCAGGATCGCGCCCGACCAGGACGAGGTTGGCGCCCTCGCTGCGGGCGCGTCGAGCGGTTTCGAGACCGATGCCGGCACTCCCGCCGATCAGCAGAACAGTCTGGCCGAGCAACTGCGATTCGCGGAGGGTTGACCGGGCGCTTGGGGGGGTCATGACTGCCTCCTGTGCGGGTTCCGTCCGCTGATCGAGACGGCTGCGGGGGCTGGCACCGGCAGGGAGCAGTCCCGGCCACGATCCTGGGTCACGCAGTTCCTCGGCGCGAGCCTCGGTAATCAGCGATATAACAACGTAGCGGTCAGAACCAGCGATCGTGAACCGAGAGCCGTCGAGCGGAGGAGTCGGCCATGACCGATACGTACCGCACGCTGCGCGTGGCCCGGACCGACGAGGGCGTTATTACTGTCGTGATCGACGCGCCACCGATGAACCTCATCGGACCGGAGCTGGTACGGGACTTCGTGGCCCTGCTGAGCGAACTGGCTGCCGGTGAGGGCGTTCGGGTCATGGTGCTGGAGAGCGCTGACCCGGAGTATTTCGTGCCGCATGTCGATCTGACCAAGGTCGCGGAGTACACCGCCGAAGCGGCTAGGGCCGGCGGGCCGGACGACGCGTCACTGGGCATGCTTTGGCATAAGCTCAGCGAGCTGCCGGTTGTAACGATCGCGAAGATCCGCGGCCGGGCCCGCGGTGCGGGCAGCGAACTGGCGCTGGCCTGCGATATGCGCTTCGCCGCGCGGGAGAACGCCGTAATAGGTCAGCCGGAAATCGGGTTCGGTGCGTCCCCGGGAGCCG
>Ga0207678_10003440_pt1 | contig 14260 bp, 15 predicted proteins | sample KBSC63metaG_FD_184319 | JGI IMG/M metagenome (GOLD analysis project Ga0207678, IMG submission 184319) | Corn rhizosphere microbial communities from Kellogg Biological Station, Michigan, USA - KBS C6-3 metaG (SPAdes) (version 2) | ecosystem: Host-associated > Plants > Roots > Rhizosphere > Soil ... | reverse complement strand
GTTGATCACGCGGTCCAAAAGCTTCGCTGCGCCGGTGCCCGACAGCGATGCGTTCGCCGCCGCCGGACAGGCGCTCTTGGCCGCGCTTTACCCCTTATCGAAAGGCATAAGGCTGATGGGGCTGGGGCTCCACAACTTAACCGAAGTTAACAGCATGGTTCCGGCTCAGCTCGGACTCGCAATCTGAGGTAAGTTGTGATATAAAATCGTCACATGGGGCCGCCGCGGTTCAGCAGCGGCCTTAAATTCAAGGGAAGCCTCGTAATAGGCAGCAGAGCCACGACCGCGGGGTCGTTTTGGGGGACGATGCGGAACGCACCGGCTCTCCCTGCCGCATTTGGAAAGGTGAGCAATGGCTACAAAGGCGCTTAGCTTCGACGTTGGTGATTATGTCGTGTACCCCAAGCATGGCGTTGGCCGTGTCGTCGAGCTGCAAAGCACCGAAATCGCCGGAACCCGTCTCGACCTCTACGTGCTCCGGTTCGAGAAAGAGAAGATGACGCTTCGCGTTCCCGTCAACAAGGCGGACTCGGTCGGCATGCGCAAGCTGTCGAGCGACAAGACCATGAAGGACGCGCTTGAGACCCTGAAGGGCAAGCCCAAGGTCAAGCGCACCATGTGGTCGCGCCGCGCCCAGGAATATGAAGCGAAGATCAATTCCGGCGACCTGACCTCGATCGCGGAAGTGACCCGCGACCTGTTCCGTCCGGACGATGCGCCGGAGCAGAGCTATTCCGAGCGGCAGATCTTCGAAGCCGCTTCGTCGCGCCTCGCGCGCGAGCTTGGCGCAATGGAGCAGACCGACGAGAAGGCGGCGCTCGCCAAGATCCTCGACATCCTCAACAAGGCCTGGCCGATCCACAACAAGGCCAGGGAAGAGGCGTAAGCCCGTCATTCCCGCGCAAGCCGGAATCCGGTTGTTCTGAAGTGTTCGCGGGGCTGATGTCTGAATAGAAAGGGCGTCTTCGGGCGCCCTTTTTTTGCGCTTGCGAGCAGCATCGCGCGAGTGTATTGTGCAACTAACACACAAGTTGGAGAACTCCATGCGCCACTCCCTCGCCGCCCTCGTCGCGGTTTCCGCCGCTCTCGCCGGCTGCCAGGCCCGTGGCGAGGAAGGGCCCGGCGCGACGGTCTCGCGCAATTACCAGATCGGCAATTTCCACGAGATCGAGGTTGCCGGCCCGTATGACGTCGACGTGCGCACCGGCACCAATGCCAGCGTCGCCGCGCGCGGCTCGGAAAAGCTCCTTGAGCACACCGTCGTCGAAGTGAAAGGCGACAAGCTCGTCATCCGCCCCGAACGGCAGCACAGCTGGCTTGGAACTCCCTGGCACAACAACGGCAAGGCGAGCTTCACGGTAACGGTGCCGCAGCTGAGCGGCGCGACCATCGCCGGCTCGGGCGACATCCGCATCGACAAGGTCTCGGGACCCGAGTTCGAAGGCACCGTCGCCGGCTCGGGTGGTCTCAATGTAGGCGCGCTCGACGTGCAGCAACTGAAGCTGGCGATCGCCGGCTCGGGCGGCGCCAAGGCGGCGGCCGGCCAAGCCCGATCGGCCAAGTACGAGATCGCGGGCTCGGGCGGAGTCGATGCGGCGAAGGTCGCGACGCAGGCGGTCGACATCTCGATCGCTGGCTCCGGCAACGTGCGCGCCCATGCGAGCGGCACGGCCAAGGTCAGCATCATGGGCTCGGGCAACGTCGTCGTCGCTGGCGGGGCCAAGTGCGAGGTGAGCAAGGTCGGTTCCGGCAACGTGCGCTGCTCTTAGAGACCCGTTAACCATGAGCGTGGAAGGTGAGCGCATGCGCACCTTCCTTCTCGCCGTCTCCGCCACGCTCGTTCTCGCCGCTCCGGCGGGTGCCGCGACCCGCAATTTCGGGATCACCGGCTACACCAAGATCCGCGTCGATGGGCCGTTCAAGGTCAAGGTCGCGACCGGCGTCGCGCCATTCGCTCGCGCGAGCGGCTCTCCGCAGGCGCTCGATCGCGTCGCCGTCGAAGTGCGCGGCGACACGCTCGTGATTCAGTCGAGCGCCTCCTCGTGGGGCGGCTATCCTGGCAAGGACGCGGGCCCGGTCGAGATCAGCGTCGGCTCTCACGAGCTGAGCAATGCGTGGCTCAACGGCGCCGGCAGCCTCGCCATCGACCGGGTGAACGGGCTCGCATTCTCGCTCGCCGTCCAGGGTTCGGGCGCGGCCGAGATCGCCGATGTCGCGGCCGACCGGATGAACGTCAGCCTGATCGGCACCGCCAGCGCCAAGCTCGCGGGCAAGACGGCCAAGCTGACCGCGCTGCTCCGCGGCATCTCGACGCTCGACGCCGCATCGCTCGACAGCCGCGACGCGACGATCGGCGCCGAAGGTTCGGCGACCGTCGACGCGACAGTCAGCAACACCGCGTCTGTCGACGCGGCGGGCGCGGCGACGATCCGCCTTGCCGGCCGGCCCTCGTGCACATTGAGCGTCAAGGGCTCGACCAGCGTCAGCGGCTGCCGCTAGTTCACGCTCGCGCGGGCTTCCACACCCGACAGGAAGTTCCACAGCGCCCCGGCGAGCTCTTCGCCCGCCGCGACGGCTTCCTCCTTCTGCGCGTCGGGCAAGCGGTCGAGCAGCGCGCGGCACACTGAGCTATGCTCGACGTCCGCGTCCTCGTGGACCCGGAAGAAGCGCAGCGTCGGTTCGTCGGCGATGCCGTAGCGATCGACCAGCCCCTCGATCTTCGCGCGCGCGACCTCCGGGAACTGGCTTTCATAGGCGTAGAGCGCTCCCAGGCCAGCGGCATAGGACTGGCGTGACAGGCGCCGGAAGGTGTCGATCAGCGCCTGCGTCTCCGCGTTGACCGGCTGCCCGCGAACGGCGCCCTCGCTTTCGCCGAGCCCGGCGGCAAACATCAGCCACAGGCCCGCGTGGTCCTGCTTGCCCGCGCCGATGCCTTCCTCCTCGGCCAGATTCTCGGCCAGCATGCGGCGCCCGTCGCGATCGGGACACGCGCTGTGCACCGCGCTGACCGCGCGCGGGAACGCCTCCACATGGTGGAAATATTGCCGCGCGTACGCGCGCAGCGTGTCGATCGGCAGGCTGCCGTCGGTCCACGCCTGATAGAAGGGGTGCTTGAGCATCGCGCGTTCGGCGACCTTCGCATCGATTCGCGCGGACGTGGAATGAAACATTGGTGAGCCTCCCTGTTGGTTCCACGGGAAGCGATAGCGTCGGCTACCCGACTATAGAAGAGCCAGTGCGGCGAGGCGCCCATAGAGCTGCGGCGGGAGTGCGCCGAGGCCGCTGCCGTCATCATCGCCGCTCGGCGCGTCGGCATCTTCGAGATAGCGCCAGCCTTGGTGCGCGCGGCGCGGCATCGGCGAGACGGTGATTAGCTCGGCCGAACAGACGATGTCGATCCGGCCATCGTCGCGATCCTCGAGCCGGAGGATTTGGAGGCCGGCGACGAGGCGATGCTTGACGATCCAGTAGAGATTGCCGCCGATCAGCTCCGCCGCGCGCTTCGGGCGCATGCGCGTTGCGACCCGGACCTCGCCTCCGACCGCGCGCGAAGCGATCCGCCGCTGCAGCGCCTCGAGGTCCCGGCACGCGAACGCGACCTTGGTGAGATGGAGTCTCGGCACAAGGTCGAATTAATGCGAGGTCGTTCGGTTTCAATGAGTTCCACCATCCCTTCCCTGCAAGGGAGGGGAGAGATCGACTTAGCTCCCCAATCCAACCAGCGCGGCGAGGCCCAGGAAGCTGAAGAAGCCGGTGACGTCGGTGATCGTCGTGACGAACACCGCCGATGAAACCGCGGGGTCGACCCCGACGCGGTCTAGCGTCACCGGCACGAGGATACCGCCGAGGCCCGCGGCGAGATTATTGATCACCATCGCCGCGCCCATCACCGCGCCGAGCAGCGGATTGCCGAAGATCAACGACACTCCGGTTCCGATCAGCAGGCCGAGCGAAACCCCGTTCGCGAGCGCGATGGTCAACTCGCGGCCGAAGGCGCGAAGGGTGTTCGATTCGGTCAGCTGGTTGGTCGCGAGCGCGCGGACCGCGACGGCGAGCGTCTGCGTCCCGGCGTTGCCGCCCATCCCGGCGACGATCGGCATCAGCACCGCGAGCACCGCATATTTGCCGATCTCGCTCTGAAACAGGCTGACCACGCTCGCCGCGATCATCGCGGTCCCGAGGTTGATCACCAGCCAGAACAGCCGCCGGCGGACGGTCATCCGGATCGGCTCGTTGATGTCGCCTTCGCCCGCGCCGGACAGCAGCAGGACGTCCTCGCCCGCTTCTTCCTGGATGATGTGGACGACGTCGTCGACGGTGATCATGCCGACCAGCCGGCCGGAATCGTCGACCACGGCCGCGGAGACGAGCGCATATTTCTGGAAGCGGAGCGCGACGTCCTCCTGGTCCATGTCGACCGGGATCAATGTCTGTTCGCGAGCCATGACGTCGGCGATCGGAGTGGTGCGCGGGGTCCTGAGGATGGTCGACAACTTGCAGGTGCCGACCGGATGGTGGTCGGGGCTGACGACGAACACTTCCCAGAAGTCGGTCGGCAGGTCCGGGGTCGAGCGCAAATAGTCGATCACCTGGCCGACTTTCCAATGGTCCGGCACCGCGCACAGGTCGCGCTGCATCAGGCGGCCGGCGGACTCCTCGGGGTAGCTCAGCGCCTCCTCGACCGCGGCGCGGTCGTCCGGTTCCATCCGCTGCAGCACCGCCTGCTGGTCGTCGCGGTCGAGGTCCTCGATCAGCGCGACCGCGTCGTCGGTGTCGAGCTGGCCGGCGATGTCCGCGACCTGCTGCGGCTCCATCTCGTCGAGCAGGCTCTCGCGGACATGCTCGTTCATTTCCGCAAGCACATCGGGGCTGATGATGCCCGCGAGCGCCTTCACCAGCCCCTCGCGCTCGTCGGACCGCGCGAGCTCGATCAGGTCGGCGATATCGGCCGGATGGAGGGGCTCGACGAGGCGCCGCGCGGTCTCGTCGTCGCCCGCTTCGACGGCGTCGAGGACCTTGGCGACGAATTCCGGACGGAGCCGGTCCTCCTCGTCGATCGCATGGCTGTGGCCCGGGTTGGACTCAGCAACGAGGGGCGGGGCGATGGGCTCGCTCTCCGACATGATGCTCCCCTCGATTGAACCCGGTGCGGCCCTCCTATGGTCGCGGTCGCTCTGGCGCAACCACCGCGGGGCACCTAAATCCGCCTGTTCAACAAGCTTTCACGTGGAGTTCACATCATGGCCGACGCCGACCGCCTGACCCTATCCCTTTCCACCGGCGGCGACGTCGTCATCAAGCTGAGGCCGGACCTCGCGCCGGGCCATGTCGAGCGGATTACCGAACTCGCAAACAAAGGTTTCTACGACGGCGTCGTGTTCCACCGCGTGATCCCCGGCTTCATGGCCCAGGGTGGCGATCCGACCGGCACCGGCTATCACGGCAGCGACCTGCCCAATCTCAAGGCGGAATTCTCGGGCGAATCGCACCGTCGGGGCGTCGCCTCGATGGCACGCGCGCAGAACCCCGACAGCGCCAACAGCCAGTTCTTCATCGTGACGCAGGATTCGCCCTTCCTCGACCGCCAGTACACCGTGTGGGGCGAAGTCGAGAGCGGCATGGACTATGTCGACGCGCTGCCCGTCGGCGAGCCGCCGCGCGAGCCGGGCAAGATCGTCAAGGCGACGGTGGGTTGATGTCCTTCGAGACGGGCCTTCGACGCGCTTCGCGCGCTCAGCCCCTCCTCAGGATGAGCGGACTTGGGAACAACATTCCCGCCCATTCTGAGGAGCCGCTGAGTAGCTCCGCAAGGAGCGTATCGAAGCGGCGTCTCGAAGGATGCTCCCCCGCGTGAAAAGAGTCGCCCTGATCACCGGCGCGTCCGCGGGGCTCGGAATCGAGTTCGCGCGGCAGCTGGCGAAGCGCGGCCATAGGCTCGTCCTCGCTGCGCGACGCAAGGAACGCCTCGACGAGCTCGCCGGTGAACTCGGCAATGCGCGCGCGATTGCGATTGACCTGTCGCAGCCGGATTCCGCCGCGAAGCTGATGGCCGACCTTGAGGCGCACGGCGAAACGGTCGACCTTTTGGTCAACAACGCCGGCTTCGGGCTGATCGGGCGCTTCGCCAAGGCTGACGCCGCTCGGCTACGGCAGATGATCGACCTCAATGTCGGAACGCTGACCGACCTCTGCCGCGCCGTTGCGCCAGCCATGATCGAACGCAAGTCCGGCGCGATCCTCAATGTCGCATCGACCGCGGCCTTCCAGCCGGGGCCCAAGATGGCGGTCTATTTCGCCACCAAGGCGTTCGTCCTCTCGCTCAGCGAAGCGCTGCACGAGGAGCTGAAGCCGCATGGCGTCAAGGTAACTTGCCTGTGCCCGGGTCCGACCCGGACCGAGTTCGGCGACGTCGCCGGCTTCGGCGGCAACGGCATGTTCGACAAGGTCGCGATGAACGCGCCCGAGGTGGCCGAGGCCGGGCTCAAGGCGCTCGACAGGAACAAAGCCGTCGTGATCCCTGGCCTGATCAACAAGGTCGGCGCGGCGAGCACCCGTTTCGCGCCGCGTTCGACCGTTCGCAAAATTGCCGGCGCGATCAAATATTGAACCGGCCCATGAAACCCGCGCCACTGTGCCGCCGTTGCGTTTGCGCTATGAGGGCGCGGGCCAGGAGACAAAATGCCTGAAGCAGACACAATCGATCGCGTGAAGTCGCGCCGAGTCCAGGTCGCCAGCCTGCCGCCCGCCGACAGCGGCCGCGGCTTCGCTCGCCTGCCCGACAAGCTGATGGACGAGCTGGGCCTTAGCGAAGGCGACGTAATCGAGATCGTCGGCAAACGGTCGACCGCCGCGCGCGCGATCCGCCCCTATGGCGAGGACGAGGGCATCGACATCATCCGCCTCGATGGCCTGCAACGCGCCAATGCCGGAGTCGGGTCGGGCGATTTCGTCGAGGTGCGCAAGGCCGAATCGAAGCCGGCGACCAAGGTCGTGTTCGCGCCGGCCCAGCCCAACGTCCGCCTCCAGGGCTCGGCCGAAGCCTTGAAGCGCACCTTCGCCGGCCGGCCGCTGGTCGAAGGCGACACCGTCGCCACCGCCGGGCACCAGCGCATCAACGCCGACATGCCCGAGCACATCCGCCAGCTGCTCAACGCCCCGGCCTTCGCGCTGCAGGAACTGCGGCTGGTGGTCGTAACCGCGCTCCCCCCGGGCATCGTCCATATCGACAGCAAGACGATCGTCGAGCTGCTGCCGGAATATAAGGCCGCCGCCGACGGGCAGCGCCGCGCCGACGTCACCTACGACGACCTCGGCGGCATGCGCGACACGATCGACGCGCTGCGCGAGATGGTCGAGCTTCCGCTGCGGCATCCGGAATTGTTCCGGCGCCTTGGCGTCGATCCGCCCAAGGGCGTGCTGCTCCACGGCCCCCCAGGCACCGGCAAGACGCTGCTCGCGCGCGCGGTCGCCAACGAGAGCGCGGCCAAGTTCTTCCACATCGCCGGCCCCGAGATCATGGGATCGGCCTATGGCGAGAGCGAACGGCGGCTGCGCGAGATCTTCGACGAAGCCGCCCAGAACGCTCCGTCGATCATCTTCATCGACGAGATCGACTCGATCGCGCCCAAGCGCAGCCAGGTCACCGGCGAAGCCGAGAAACGGCTCGTCGCGCAGCTGCTGACCCTGCTCGACGGGATCGAGCCCAGGCAGAACACGGTGGTAATCGCCGCGACCAACCGGCCCGAAGCGATCGACGAGGCGCTTCGCCGGCCCGGCCGCCTCGACCGCGAGATCGTGGTCGGCGTGCCCGACGAGCCTGGCCGCCGCGAGATCCTCGGCATCCACACCCGCGGCATGCCGCTCGCGCTCGATGTCAGCCTCGATGACCTCGCCCGACGCACCTACGGCTTTGTCGGCGCCGACCTTGCCGCCTTGTGCCGCGAAGCCGCGCTCGAGGCGGTGCGCCGGATCATGCCGCGCCTCAACCTGGTCGAAGACGTGATCCCGACCGAGGTCCTCGATTCGCTGACCGTCGAGAACCGCGATTTCGAAAATGCGCTGAAGCGCGTGCAGCCCTCGGCGATGCGCGAGGTGATGGTCGAAGCGCCGCAGATCCGCTGGGACGATATCGGCGGCCTCGATGCCGCGCGCGATCGCTTGCGCGAGGGCGTCGAGCTTCCGCTCAAGCACCCCGAAGCATTCCGCCGCCTCGGCATCCGGCCGGCCAAGGGCTTCCTTCTTTACGGGCCGCCGGGCACCGGCAAGACGCTGCTGGCCAAGGCCGCGGCGCGCGAGTCCGAAGCCAATTTCATCGCCACCAAATCGTCCGACCTTCTGAGCAAATGGTACGGCGAGAGCGAGCAGCAGATCGCCCGCCTGTTCAACCGCGCCCGCCAGGTCGCGCCGACGATCATCTTCATTGACGAGCTCGACAGCCTGGTGCCGGCGCGCGGCGGCGGCCTCGGCGAACCGCAGGTCACCGAAAGGGTGGTCAACACCATCCTCGCCGAGATGGACGGCCTCGAGGAGCTCCAGAACGTCGTCGTGATCGGCGCCACCAACCGGCCGAACCTGATCGACCCGGCGCTGCTTCGGCCCGGCCGTTTCGACGAGCTGATCTATGTCGGCGTGCCCGACACCGCCGGACGGCGGCGCATCCTCGCCATCCACACCGAGGGCATGCCGCTCGCCGACGATGTCGATCTCGAGAAGATCGCCCAGCGGACCGACCGCTTCACCGGCGCCGACCTCGAGGATCTGGTGCGCCGTGCCGGGCTGACGGCGCTCCGTCGTGGGCTCGACACGGGCAAGGTGACGATGGCCGACTTCGAGACCGCGCTGAGCGAGACGCGCGCCTCGGTCACCCCCGAGATGCTCGAGGAATATGATCGCATCCAGGACACGCTGAAGAGCGAGGCGACGCGGCCGCTGGCCGGGATCGGCTTCGTCCTCCCGGGCATGCTGCGGCCGAAGGCGGGCGGCAAGCCCTAGACGGCAAGTCGCCGCCGGCCGGCGATCGCCAGCCCGACCAGCAGCACGGCGAAGGCGGCGAACGGCGAATCGTGGTTCCAGCCATAAAGACCGATGCCGACGCCCGGCGCGAGCACGTAGCTGATTCCGTTGGCCGAGGTGATCACGCCCGCGACCGCGCCCTGCTCGGCCAGCGGAACCGCGAGGGAAGCCCCGGCGGTGAAGCCCGGCCGCGTGAATCCGAAGCCGAGCGACGCGACCGCGAAACTCATCGTGATCTCGTAAAGGTCGCTGGACAGCATCGTACCGATGAGGCCGACGGCGGCAATTAGCGCACCCCACAGGATCAGCGCGCGCGGGCCGAGGCCAAGCCGCGGGATCAGGCCCCACTGCGCGCCGAGCGTCGCGACCGCCCCGGCCATCATCACGATCGCGATCGGCCCTTCCGACCCCGACGCCGGCAGGTGCAGCCGGTCGATGACGAAGAAGCCGATGCAGGTGAGAGTCGCGGCCTGGGCGTGGCCCGCGACGACGCCGGCGACAATCCACGAGCGGATTCGGGGATCGCGCCAGCTGAGCCGCTTCTGTCGACGCGGCGCCGTTGCCGCGCGCACGCTGGCGCCGGTCGGCGGGCTGGCGAGCGAGGGATAGCTCATCGCGGCACCGTGCCCGCTGCGGCGGCCGCCGCGGTCATTCGGCAGCCACAAGAGGATCGAGACGAACACGCCCGTGGCAATGATCGCGAAAGCAAACAGCGGCCCGGCGAGCCCGATAAATGGCAGGACGAAGAGCGGCGCGACCGCTGGGCCGATGATAGTCCCGAGCCCGAAGGACGAGGATAGCGCCGACAGCGCCGCGACGCGCCCGCTGCGCCGGGTCTTGGACGCGAGATAGGCCTGGGTTGCCGACGGAGTCGCGCAGCCGAGACCGCCATAAATAGCTCGGAACACGGCGAAGAGGCCGAACGTCAGGGCTCCGCCGATCCAGCGGTTGAGCCCGGCGTAAAGCGCGATCCCGCAGAGCGTCATCGACAGGACGAAGCCGCTGACGCCCATCATCGTCAGCGTCTTGCGCCCGTGGTGATCGCTTTTCTCGGCCCAGTAGGGCGCGAGCAAAACCCACAGCACCGCCGACCAGGTGTAGGCGATCGCGACATAGAAATCGTCGATTCCGATCTCGCGGCCGATCGCCGGCATCACCGATTGCAGCGCGGTGTTGCCCGACGAAGCGACCAGCATCGCCGCGTAAAGCAGCAGGAAATGCGTGTTGGTCAGCGCCGCCGTGCCGACGCCGCGATTGCGCGCAATGGAAGCCACGGCGCCGGCATAGGCATCAGGCTGGGGGAGCGGAACCTCTTCGTCGCAAGAATGGCGCGGTTCGCGGAAGCCCCGGGAGACGGATTTGCGGTTGTAACGTTCGGAATCTTGCCAAGCGGCGGCGCATTTGCCAACGCACCGCCTTTCCCTTTGCCCGTTTCGGAGCATCCATGTCGACTTTACCCGCGCGAACGCTGAAAGCTCCTCGCCGACTCCAGCGCCACCGCGACCGACGCTCCCACAGCCCGAAGTGGCAGTTCTTGCGCGGCTTCCTCAAGAATCCGGTGATGGTCGGCTCGATCATTCCCTCGAGCCGCGTGCTGATCGACAAGATGCTCGAGCCGGTCGACTGGGCGAACACCAGGCTGTTCGTCGAATACGGCCCCGGCGTCGGCACCTTCACCCGGCCGCTGCTCGACAAGCTCGCGCCCGACGCGACGCTGGTGACGATCGACACCAATCCCGACTTCACCCATTATCTGAAGGAGTCGATCGACGATCCGCGCCTGGTCGCGATCACCGGCTCGGCCGCCGACGTTGAGAAGGTCCTCGCCGACCGCAATCTCGGCTCGGCCGATTACGTGCTTTCCGGCCTCCCCTTCTCGACGCTGCCGCCCGGCGTGGGCGACGCCATCGCCGAGGCGACCGCGAAGGTGATCCGACCCGGCGGCGCGTTCCTGGTCTATCAGTTCAGCCCCAAGGTGCTCGATTTCATCAAGCCGCACTTCGATTCCATCCGCCGCGGCTTCGAATGGATCAACGTCCCCCCCGCGACCCTGTTCTGGGCGTACAAGGCGGCCTAATTCCTCCTGGCGGGAGGAATCAGCGCGGCATGAAGTTGAGCCGCCGCGTCACGCTATAGTCCATGATGTTCACGAGATAGTGCGACAGCGCCCATTTGAGGCGGCGCCACGGGTTCGCGCGCTGCTTGTGGATCTCCGGCGTGATCCATTTGCACTGGGCGAGCTCGCGCTCGAAATAGCCGCGCATCGCCTGCGCGAAGCCCGCGTCCTTGATGCGCAGCATCACCTCGAGATTGATGTAGAAGCTTCGATAGTCGAAGTTCGACGAGCCGATGTGGACGATGTCGTCGACGATCGCGAGCTTGGTGTGGAGCTTGGCCGGCTGATATTCATAGAGTTCGACGTGGCGGCGGATCAGCCGGCTGTAGCTGTGCCGCGCGGCGGCGATCGTCACATTATTGTCCGACTTGGCGGCGTTGACGACCCGCGCGCGGCCGCGCCGGCCGACCCGTCCGATGCGCCGGATCATCGCGCCCGGCGGCGCGAAATAAGCGAAGATCATGTCGAGCCGGCGCGCGCGCTTCATGTCGCGGCCGATGCTCCGCCACCAGCTGTTGCGCAGGCTCAACGGACCGCTGAACTTCCACTGCAGCGGGCCGCGCCACTCGTTATATTCGGCGACCATGCGCTTCAGCGACCGCAGCTTCGAGCCCGGCCGCTTCGACCAGCGGAACAGGCTGTCGAAATAGCGCGCGGGCAGCTCGGCTTCGGAACCGTCGAGCCGTAGCCACAGGTCGCGCCAGTGGCTCGAACCGCGGTCGTCGAGATAGCTGGCGTCGATATTGGCACCGCCGATCAGCACCGTCGCCTCGTCGATCACGATCAGCTTCTGGTGATTGCGCAGCAGATAGCGCCGGCCCCAGCTCGGGTTGAACACGCAATGCTCGCCGCCGGCCTCGCCGAGATCGCTGAAGAATTGCGCGGTCGCCGCCGACCCGAAGCCGTCGATCAGCAGCTTGACGTCCACGCCGCGTCTCGCGGCATCGGTCAGCGCATCGCGCACCGCGTCCCCATCGCGGTCCGGGTTGAACATATACATCAGCATCTTGATCGAGTGGCGCGCGCCGCCGATCAGCTCGAGCAGAAGCCGCAGCCGCTCTTCGCCGCTTTCGATGAGCTCGAGCCTGTTGCCGGCGATTTCGGCATGGATCGGCGCACTCGCGCGCGACGGGGCGGCTTGGTCGGCCATCCCCCGACCTTTGTTGACTTTTGAAGCGGCCGCAAGCTATTGGCGCCGCTTTCCTGACATCCCATATTCCTGGCGCATATCGGCTTGGGAATAGCTTTGCGGAGCGACGAATGGCGCGCGTTACGGTTGAAGATTGTGTCGACAAGATCCCGAACAGGTTCGATCTCGTCCTGCTCGCGGCTCAGCGCGCGCGCCAGATTTCGGGCGGCGCGGACCTGACCATCGATCGCGACCGCGACAAGAACCCGGTCGTCGCGCTGCGCGAGATCGCCGAGGTGACGGTCAAGCCCAAGGACCTCCAGGAAGCCATCGTCACCAACCTGCAGAAGGTCCGGATCGACGAAGAGGACGAGACCGAGGAGCTGGCGTCGCTGAGCGAGGCCGCCGAGGCGCTGCGCCTCACCGCCGCAGCCCCGCCGCGTCCGACCCCCTCGGGCGGCGATTACGAATAGAGCTCGTCACCCTGAACTCGTTTCAGGGTCCATCGCGGAGAAGTGCCCCGGACTTTATCGGAATGGATGCTGAACCAAGTTCAGCATGACGAAGTGTCTTGCGTCGCCGCTGCGCTGCTCGCATTGACCTGAGCATGGTTCCCTTTTCGTTCGCCGGCGAAACGTTCGAGGCGACGGCGTCCGGCGCGCTCTACTGGCGCGCGCGGGAGGCCTTGCTCGTCGCCGACCTGCATCTCGAAAAAGCGAGCTGGTTCGCGGCCGGCGGGCAATTCCTGCCGCCCTACGATTCGCAGGCGACCCTCACCGCTTTGGCCGAGGAAGTCGATCGCACGGCCGCCTCGCGGCTCTTCTGCCTCGGCGACAGCTTCCACGACCGCTTCGGCTGCGAGCGACTGCCGGCCAGCGCCCGCGACCTGCTGACCTCGCTCACCGCGAGGCTCGACTGGACCTGGATCATCGGCAACCACGATCCGGGCTTTTCCGACCATTGCGGCGGCACCATCGCGGACGAGGTGGAGGTCGCCGGGATCGTGCTACGCCACGAGGCGGTGCGCGGCGACCCGCGCCCGGAGATCTCGGGCCATTATCACCCCAAGCTTCGGCTTCACTTGAAAGGGCGCCAGGTCTCGCGCCGCTGCTTCGTCACCTCGCCAACCAAGATCATCATGCCGGCCTTCGGCGCGCTCACCGGCGGGCTCGACGCGCATCATCCCGAGATCCTCGGTTCGGTCGGCGCTAATGCCGCGGCGCTGGTCCCCGTCTCCGACCGCCTGCTGCGCTTCCCACTCGCAGCCTAGGCCGGCCGCACCTCGATCGCCATCGCGCCGGTCGGCGATAGCACCAGCCGCGCGGTCGAGCGGTGGCGCTTGCCAAAGGTCGCCGCCTGTAATTCGTTGCGCGCCGCGTGGCGATCGAACCTGAAGCCCTGCGCCTCCGCCGCGTCCTTCAGCCGGTCGAGGTGCACGTCGAGATTGGCGATCCCGTCCTCGGGGTCGAACTGCATCGTCTCTTCGAGATCGCTCATCGCCGCCATTCATCGCCGCCACGGCAGTAAAGGACAAGTCCCGTGCTTTCCGGTCCGCATTGCATGGCCCGGCACCTGTTCCTAAACCTTCGCCCATGACCGCCAAAGCCGCGCTTCTGCTCGCCGCCGCCATGATCCTCGCCGCACCCGCCGCGGCGCAGGGCATCGATCCCAAGGTCCAGGCGCGGATCGACCGCATCCTCAAGGCGACGCCGCTGATCGACGGCCACAACGACATCGCCGAGCAGCTGCGCGAGAATTATCACCTCAAGGTCGAGGGGCTCGCCAGCGGCACCGACAGATGGACACCGCAGCCGCTAATGACCGACATGGCGCGGCTGCACGAAGGCCGCCTCGGCGCGCAATTCTGGTCGGTCTATATCCCCTCCGAAATCACCGGCGACGCCGCGATCCGCGAAACGATCGAGCAGATCGACCTCGTCAAAAGGATGGTCGAGGCCTATCCCAACGATCTCGCTTTGGCGCTCACCGCCGACGACATCGTC
>Ga0207678_10003439_pt1 | contig 14263 bp, 13 predicted proteins | sample KBSC63metaG_FD_184319 | JGI IMG/M metagenome (GOLD analysis project Ga0207678, IMG submission 184319) | Corn rhizosphere microbial communities from Kellogg Biological Station, Michigan, USA - KBS C6-3 metaG (SPAdes) (version 2) | ecosystem: Host-associated > Plants > Roots > Rhizosphere > Soil ... | reverse complement strand
CCTGACCCGCGCCCCGGAGAGAACCACGGCAATGTCACATCGTCGTGCTCCTGACCACGGCAATGTCACATCGCCGTGGTTCGGCCGCCCGGCCGTCCGGTGCCCCTGTGACGAGAGCGCTAGCTGCGGCTGAACGGACGTCGCCCCGGGAATGCGTGGCCCCGGTCCCCGCCCCGGTTGACGTGAGGGGCCCCACGCCCCCATCTTTTGGGGGTGGTGGCCCCCTCACCCAATGGCGGGCCATCGTCTGACCAGCTCAGCATTTGTTGCACTCTCGTGCTGTATCCGGTGTATCTGGAACCGGGATCCTTGCTCTGTAGATCAGGACGGCGCCAAGTACCCGGTGGGGGGATCCGTGAGCCGCTTTTGCTTCCGCCGCAGCGGCCTGAGGCTTCACCACCGGCCTGACCGGGAAATCGCCGTCTCGGCGTGGCGCGCCAAGTGGCGTCCGGCGTCAGAGAAAACTGAGATACTTCCGCGCAATATTGAACCCGCTGGGCCTCTAGCTGCGTAGGACCCCACATGAAACGTAACACCCCGCTCATAACGCTGCTGGTCGGTGCAGCGCTTGGCGTCGTCCTGCTGGTCGCCAGCATGCTGACGACCCCCTCCAGCGCGCTGCCGAACTACTCGGCGGCGGCCGCATCCTCGGCCGCGCCCGCATCCTCGGCCGCCCCCGCATCCTCGGCCGCCCCCGCCGAATCGTCCGAGGCACCCGAGCCCGCGGAGTCCTCGGCTGCGGCGTCGGCGCCCGCTGCGGCTCCCTCGCCCGCGCCCACGAGGACGACGCCGACGGCCGACTTCACGGGCCGGGTCGGCGGCGGCGGCGGGTCGGTCGCGGTGGCGGTCCATGGCGACAAGGCGATCGCGTACGTCTGCAACGGCTCGACCGTCGAGGGGTGGATGAGGGGCAAGGTGGAGGGCGACAAGCTGGTTCTCACCGGCAAGAACCAGACCCACCTCACCGCGTCCTACCACGCCGGCAAGGTGACCGGGGACGTCGAGGCCCACGGCACCGACTACAGCTTCTCGGTGCCCACGGTGAGCAAGTCATCAAGCAAGTCTTCGGGGCTGTACCAGGCCACCGCGGTCGTGCAGGGCAAGACGATCAAGGCCGGCTGGATCGTGCTGGGCGACGGCACGCAGGTCGGCTCCGTGGAAATAGGCGAATCGGGCGAGAAAGCCGTGACGGCGCCGAAGCTCGACGTGGCGACGATGACCGCGCGGATCGGTAACGTCGTCCTGCACGCCGTTCCGGTCAGCGGCGTCACCGGCAGCGGATTCTGACCAGCCCATACTTTCGGAGCCCACGGAGACGATCATGACCGCACCACCAACCCAGCCCATCCCACTGCCCCGGAAACCCGCGGCCTCGACCGCGTCGCTGCTGATAGTGCCCAGCCTGATCGGCGCGCTGGTCGCGCTGGCCCTCGGCATCTACGGACGGGTGCACAGCCCGACCGGGATCGCCATCAACATCGCGGGCTTCTCCAGCCCGGGCACGGTGAAGTCGTGGCTCGCGACCGGCGCGACGGTCTTCGCGATCGTCCAGGTGGGCTCGGCCCTGGTCATGTACGGCAAGGTCCCGCGGGTTACCGCGCCCGAATGGATCGGCGGGCTGCACAAGTGGTCCGGCCGGATCGCGTTCCTGCTGGCCGTGCCGGTCGCGATCCACTGCCTGTACGCGCTGGGCTTCCAGCAGTACAGCACCCGCGTCCTGATCCACTCGGTGTTCGGATGCCTGTTCTTCGGCGCGTTCACGGTTAAGATGCTGATCTTGCCCAAGCGCGGGCTGCCCGGCTGGGTGCTGCCGGTCGTGGGTGCGGTCGTATTCACGCTGCTGGTCGTCATCTGGCTCACGTCCGCCTACTGGTTCTTTTCCACCTTCGGCATCAAGCGCTGAGGAGTCCTGACTATGGCCGAGCCCAGCGAGTCCGGCGTCGCGGTGTCCAGCCGGCGTACCGTGCTGGCCTGCGCCGGCGCCGCGTGCGCCGCTGTGCTGGCCGGATGCAGCACGTACAACTCCAACAACGGCGGGATAGCGGGTAGCCAGCCCGCGCAGCCCGCCTCCTCGCCAGCCGCGCCGGCCGGCTCTGGTTCCGGCGGGGCGGCCGCGCCCGCCGCGCTGGCCAGCACCTCCGACGTCCCGGTCGGCGGCGGGAAGATCCTGACCGACAAGAAAATCGTGCTCACCCAGCCGAAATCCGGCGAGTTCCACGGGTTCAGCGCGGTGTGCACGCACGCCGGGTGCACCGTCGGCAGCGTGTCGGATGGCACGATCAACTGCCCGTGCCACGGCAGCAGGTTCAGCGTCACCAACGGCGCGGTCGTCAACGGCCCGGCCACATCCCCGCTGCCACCGGTCAACGTCAAGGTGCAAGGGACCTCGATCGTCCAGGCTTAATAAGCCAAATATGCCGAACGGGCGGCGTTCCCGTTCCCGGCCCGGCTAGGGGCCACCGGGTAGCCTGGCTACGTGAAGGCGGGAGGATCCCTCGTCCTGACCGCGGACGCCGATGCGGCGGCGCGCCAGGCCGTGGCCGATGCCCGGGCTTCGCTCGGGGCGGAGCCGCCCTCGTTCGCCGTGCTGTTCGCCTCGGCGGATTTCGCCTCCTCGGCCCCGGCCCTGGTGGCGGCGGTGGCCGAGGAAACCGGCGGCGTGCCGCTGATCGGATGCGTGGCGCAGGCGGTGGCCGGCGGCGCCCGCGCGGTCGAGTCTGGGCCCGCGGTATCCCTCTGGCTCGCCTCGGACCTCGGCCCGGTCGAGACGTTCGCCATGGAGTTCGTGCAGACCGCGAGCGGCGGCGCCTTCGGTGGTTACCGGTTCACCCCGGGGGTTCACCTGATGGTGTGCGACCCGTTCACGTTCCCGGCCGGTGACCTGCTGGCCCACCTGAACCAGCACGTGCCGGGTGCCGTGGTGATGGGCGGCATGGCGAGCGTCGCGCTGCGGTCCGGGCAGAGCCTGCTGTTCCTGGACGACCGGGTGGTCACGCACGGCGCCGTCGGCGCCCACCTGCCGCGGGCCGGGATCCATCCGCTGGTGGCGCAGGGATGCCGCCCGGTCGGGGACCCGTACATCGTCACCCAGGCCGACGGCAACCTGATCGTCGAGCTCGCCGGGCGGCCGCCGCTGGCGCGGCTGCAGGACCTGGCCGCGGCGCTGCCGGTCCAGGAGCAGGAACTGCTCGCCAGCGGCGTGCACCTGGGCATCGTCATCGACGAGTACCAGACCGAACCCGGCCAGGGAGACTTCCTGGTCCGCGGCATCGCCGGCGCCGATCCCGAGTCGGGAACCATCGTGGTGGGCGGCGAGCTCGAGGTGGGGCAGACCGTGCAGTTCCACGTCAGGGACGCCCGTTCGGCCGATGAGGACCTGCGGCGCGCCCTGGAGCGGGAAGCCGCCGCCCTGGGCGGCCGGCCCGCGGCCGGGGCGCTGCTGTTCACCTGCACCGGCCGCGGCACGCACATGTTCGCCGAACCCGACCACGACACCGGGCTGCTGGCGCGGACGCTGGGCCAGATACCGGTGGCCGGGTTCTTCTGCGGCGGGGAGCTCGGACCGGTGGGCGGGCAGAACTTCCTGCACACCTTCACCGCGTCGATCGCCCTGTTCCCGGAGACCGGCGTATCTCAGTGAGGTCGGGCAGCGGACCGGTTTCGCTGGTGATCTCCTGCAGGATGGACCAGAGCGTGTCGAAGCGCTCCGGCCCGAGCCGGTCACGCCAGGATTCCAGCACCTCGGCGATCGCCAGGTGAACGTCCTGTTCCAGGGCGTGTCCGGACGGGGTGAGCCGGACCAGCCTGGCGCGGCTGTCGCCGGGGTCGGGCTCGCGGGTCAGGTAGCCGTTCCGCTCCAGGTGGGTAACGAGCTCGTGCATCGATTGCTTGGTCATCCCGGCGTGGACCGCCAGCTCGGCCGCCGTGGCGCCCTCGATGCCGTCGAACCGGAAGATCTGCAGGTGGGCCGGCCGTAGTGCGGGGTGAGCCGGGCCGACCCGGGCCAGCACGGCGGCCAGGGCCTGGTCGAGCGCCACCCGCAGGAGGCCCAGCCGCCGGCCGGCCTGCGGCTCGCTCCGGTCGGGGTGCAGCTCCGTTGACATGATGGTCAGGCTACCTTACCCTGATGGTCAGGTAACCTGACTTAGGAGGGGAAGTGGCGATCACAGCTGCGCCAGCCACCGCGGACGCCCGGGCCGATCTGATGCGACTGCTCGCCGCCAAGTGGGTGCCGCCGGTCATCGGCGTCCTGGCCGACCTGGGAATCGCGGACCACCTGACCGCGGGTCCGCTGCCTGCCGGGACGCTGGCCAGCCGCGTCGGCGCTCATCCCGGGGCGCTGTACCGGCTGCTGCGTGCCGCGGTCAGCGTGGGCGTGTTCACAGCGGACGACCAGGGCCGGTTCGGGCTGAATCCGGTCGGCGAGTGCCTGCGATCCGACGCGCCCGGCAGCCTGCGGCCCGCCGCGATGATGTTCGGCCTCGAACCGTTCTGGGTGCCCTACGCGCGGATCAGGCACAGCGTGATGACCGGCGAGCCCGCCTTCGACCAGGTGTACGGCACCAGCGTGTACCAGTACCTGTCAGGGCATCCCGACCAGGCCAGCCTGTTCGGCGCGGCGGCGGCCGGCTTCCACGCGCAGGCCATCGCCCAGATCGCCGACGCGCACGACTTTTCCTGTTACGGCACGGTGGTCGATGTCGGCGGCGGCACGGGCACCCTGCTGGCCGCCATCCTGCGACGGCATCCCGCGGTGCACGGGGTGCTGTTCGACCGGCCCGGCGTGATCGGCACGGCGCGCGGCACCTTCGCGTCCGGCCTGGCCGACCGGGTGGACCTGGTCGCCGGGGACTTCTTCGAGTCGGTGCCGTCCGGTGACGCGCTGGTCGTCAAGAGCTGCCTGCACAATTTCGCCGACGACCAGGCCACGGCGATGCTGCGGGTGATCAGGCGCGCCATGCCGGACCGAGCCACCCTGCTCGTCGCCGAGACGATGATCCCGGCCGGAAACGGGCCGCACTACGCCAAGCTGGACGACGTGGAGATGCTCGTGATCGCCGGCGGCGCCGACCGCGACGAGCAGCAGTACGCCCGGTTGCTGGCCGCCGGCGGATTCACCGTCCAGCATGTAATCCCGTGCGGCGACCGGTTCTCCCTGATCCAGGCCCGGCCCGCGTAGCCCGCCCGGGTAGCTGGCCTGCGTCAGCGCGGGGCCATCCTGATCGCGCCGTCCAGCCGGATCGTCTCCCCGTTGAGCATCGGGTTCTCCACGATGTGCGCGGCCAGCGCGGCGTACTCGGCGGGCTGGCCCAGCCGCGCCGGATGCGGCACCTGCGCTCCTATCGACGCGATCTGCTCCTCGGACAGGCCGCCGAGCAGCGGCGTCTGGAACAGGCCCGGCGCGATCGTCATCACCCGGATCTTCAGCCGGGCCAGGTCCCTGGCGATCGGCAGGGTCATGCCGACGATGCCGCCCTTGGACGCGGAGTAGGCGGCCTGGCCGATCTGGCCGTCGAACGCCGCGACCGACGCGGTATTCACGATGACGCCCCGCTCGCCGTCTTCCTCGGGGGCCTGGCTCATCCGGAACGCGGTCAGCCGGATCGCGTTGAACGTCCCGATGAGGTTGACCTGGATGACCCGGGTGAAGGCGTCCAGCGGGAACGGGCCGTCCTTGCCCGCGGTCCGCGCGGCGTTGCCGATGCCCGCGCAGTTGACCAGGATGCGGGGCGGCCCGTCGGCGAGGGCCTGCGCCGCGTCGAGCGCCGCCGTCACGTCATCCGGGCTGGTCACGTCGCCAGCCGCGAACGCGGCCCGGGCACCGAGTTCCTTCGCCACCGTCGTGCCGTTCGAGCTGGGCAGGTCGAGGATGACCACCGACGCGCCGGCGTCGTGCAGCCGCCTGACGGTGGCCAGTCCGAGCCCGGACGCGCCGCCGGTAACCAGGGCGACGCTTCCTGCGATTTTCATCGAGCCTCCTGTCGTAGCTGCCCTGCGAGATCTTCAGGGCCGGACGGTCACGAGAACAGGTCGACGACCGAACGGCTCTGCAGGTCTTCGCGCAGCAGTCGCTGCCCGGCCGCTTCCATGTGCGCGCGCCAGTGCCGTTCGGCGCCTGGCGCGTCCCGCTTGTCGACCAGCTCGACCAGCTTCTCGTAGCTGCGCACGTTACGGCGGAAGTTGGCGAGCTCATCGTCTCCCGCGCGATCGCGGGAGAGCGCCATGGCGAGGTGGGTGGCCACGATGTCCTGCAGCACGCCGCCCTGCACGGCCAGCGTCTTGCTGCCGGACCGCTGCATGATCAGCTCGTGGAACCGGGCGGCCCGGCTGGACCACAGAGCGGGCTCGGGCGCCAGTTCCTCGATGCACGACGTCAGGTCGGCCAGGTCCTGCTTGGTCCGGCGCCTGGCCAGCAGCCGGGCGCAGGCCGGCTCGAGCACCATCCGCGCCTCGTAGACGTCGGCGATCGTGGTGCCCTGCACCTGCAGCAGCAGGCCCACGTACCGGGCGGCCACGGACAGGCTGGGCTGGGTCACCCGGGCGCCGCCGCGGGAGCCGCGCTTGACGCTGATCAGGTCCTCCGCCTCCAGGATGCGGAACGCCTCGCGCAGCGTCGGCCTGGACACCCCGAACTGCCCCATCAGCTGCTGCTCCGACGGCAGCGTGTCGCCCGGACGCAGCTCGCCGCGCACGATCTGACGCCGGTACAAGGTCGCGATGAGCTCGGCGGTCTTGGGCGCCCGGACAACCTGGCCAACGTACGCCTGAGCACCCAGGCCCGCGTCCCGGCCGGCGAGACTGGACACGGTTCCTCCTGGCGGCGGATGTTTCAAATAGTGTACTGGGTTAGATGACAAAGCAGCGGTCACGTAGCGCGGAGGTATGACGATGGCGGCGCCGCAACCAACCCGCCGCGGGCCGCTGGCCGGCCTGCGGGTGCTCGAGCTGGCGGGCATCGGGCCCGGGCCGTTCTGCGCCATGCTGCTCGCCGACCAGGGCGCCACCGTACTCCGTATTGACCGGCCCGGGGCTGCTTCCGCCCACCCCGAGCGCGAGTTCCTGAACCGCGGCCGCCGGTCCGCCGTGCTCGACCTGAAGCACCCGGGCGCGGTGGACGCGCTGCTCCGGCTGGCCGACACCGCGGACGTGCTGCTCGAAGGCCTGCGCCCGGGGGTGACCGAGCGCCTCGGCGTGGGACCCGAGGTCTGCCTGCGCCGCAACCCGCGGCTGGTCTACGCGCGGATGACCGGCTGGGGCCAGGACGGCCCGATGGCCTCGACCGTCGGGCACGATATCGGCTACATCGCCCGCGCCGGCGCCCTGCACGCGCTGGGCCGGGCCGGCGGCCCGCCGCAGTTCCCGGCGAACCTGCTCGGCGACTTCGGCGGCGGCGGGATGCTGATGGCCTACGGGATCTGCGCAGCCCTGGTCGAACGGGCCACCTCCGGGCAGGGCCAGGTGGTGGACGCGGCCATCGTGGACGGGGTCGCCTCGCTGCTGGCCATGCCGCTGATGTTCATGGCCCAGGGGGTATGGCGGGACGAGCGGGGGGTGAACCTGCTGGACGGGGGAGTGCCCTGGTACGACGTGTACGAGACGGCGGACGGACAGTGGATGGCGGTGGGCGCGCTGGAGCCGCGGTTCTACGCCGCGCTGCTGGCCGGGCTCGGCCTGACCGAGGTGCCCGACCGCGGCGACCCGGGCAACTGGCCACGGCTGCGCGAGCTGTTCGCGGCCCGGTTCGCCGAGAAGACCAGGGACCAGTGGGCGGCGGCCTTCGCCGGCAGCGAGGCCTGCGTCGAGCCGGTCCTGTCGATGCGCGAAGCCGCCTCCGACGAGCACCTGGCCGCACGGCAGACCTACGTGATCCAGGACGGCGTCGTCCAGCCCGCCCCCGCGCCGCGCTTCTCCCGGACGCCGGGCGAGCTGTCCGGCCCGGCCTCCGTGCCAGGCCAGCACACCACCGAGGCGCTCACCGACTGGGGCCTGCCCGACGCGGCCGAACTCATCGCCTCCGGCGCCGCCGTCCAGGCCTGAGCCTGAGCCGCCTCTGCCCCACCCCCGCCCGGCTACCTGTACGTGATCAGGGCGCGGTCGGTTTCCAGGTGGGCGTGATCGTTGAACGTCACCATGTTCGTGCCGGTGTGCCCGGTGATGATCTTGGTGATGCTGGCGTTCACGATCAGCCGGGCCAGCCCGGGCCACCGCTCGACCGGCAGCCCGAGCGCCAGGGCGCAGTAGGCGGCGATCACCCCGCCCGAGGTCACCGCGATCGTCGCGCCCGGCGTAGCGGCCAGTTCCGTGATCGAGTCCATGACCCGGCCGATGAACGCCTCGTGGGTCTCCCCGTCTCCGCTATCCCCGGCGATCCAGCGCCCGATCGCCTCCTCCAGCGTGGACTGCAGCGCTCGCCCCCGCTCGCCGTCCGCCGTGGCCGTCTCGAACGTCACCTCGCTGGTGTACAGGGCCATGACCCCGACGTGGTCGTACTCGTCGAGCCGCTCGTCGATCTGCAGCCGGGACGCGGGCCAGCCGAGCGCGGCCAGCACCGGCTCGGCGGTGTCGCGCTGCCGCGTCAGGGCCCCGGACACCACGCGGTCGACCGCCAGGTCCGTTCGGGCCAGCCGAGCCCCCGTGACCTGTGCCTGCCGTCGGCCGACGTCCGAGAGCCGGTCATAATCCGCCGTCCCGAGCGACGCCTGACCGTGCCGCACCAGCAAGAGCACACCCATACGCCTCAACCTAGCGCCCACCCCGCGCCGCCAGCAGGGCGGCGACGGCGGTCTCGGCTTCTCCGGTGGCGGGCAGGGCGACCGGTGCCCGGGGAACGGCGGGCAGGTGGCCGTCGGATTCGTAGCGGGCGATCAGGCGCGGGTCGATGTAGGAGCCGCGGGCCACGGCCGGGGTGTCGCCGAGCCAGGTCGCCACCTCGCGGACGCTGGCGGCTACGGTGCGTTTGCGGACGGGAAGCGTTGGTGAGGGTCCCGCGTTCGCCAGGGCCAGCGCCATCAGCACGGTGGCGTTCCACGTGCGGAATTCCTTGGCGGTGAAGTGGCCGCCGGCCCGCGCGGCGATGTAGTTGCCGACGTCGCGTGAGTGCAGGATGTGCCAGCGGCCGTCCTGCTCGTAGCACCACAAGGGGTCCAGGTCGTTGTCGACGCGGGCCAGCGCCCGGACGGTGGGCTGGACGAGGCTGTCCCTGATGACGATCGTCCGCTGCTTGCCCCACTTGGCGGTGTAGTCGAACAAGATGCCGTCACGGGTGACACGCACGTGCTGCTTCTGCAGCGTGGTGGCGCCGTAATGGTGGTCCAGTTCGGCGTACCTTTCGCCGCCGATGCGGAACATGCCGAGGTCGATCAGCCGGACCACGCTGGCCACGACCCGGTCGCGGGTCAGGCCGCGGTGCCTCAGGTCGGCTGTCGTGGCCGTCCGCAGCCTGGGCAGCGCGTCGGCGAACCGGAGCATGTGCCCGAACTTCTGGGCGTCGCGCTGCTCCCGCCAGAGCTGGTGGTAGAGATACTGCAATCGGCCCTTGCTGTCGATGCCCGTGGCCTGGATATGGCCGACCGGGTCCGGCGAGATCCAGACCTCCGCCCATGCGGGCGGGATGCGCAGCGCCCGGATCCGGCCCAGCGTGGCGGCGTCGGTGATCTCCGCGCCGGCCGGGTCCAGGTAGCGGACGCCATCGGTGTCCCGGACCCGGGTGATGCCGGGACCGTGCGGGTCGATGCGCACCAGGCCCGGGACGGCGGCGGCCGGCGGCGATGCTTCCAGGCTCATGAGAACCCAGGGTAGGCCCTCGTCAGTTACTGACCTCGGTGAATTCCGCGTCGCCGAAGGCGGGCGCGGCGACCTCGACATGCGATACCCCTGGCTGCAGATCCATGGTCGAGGACAGGGGCTTCATGCGCTGGCCCAGGGCGGTGACCAAGGTCTCGCGGGGGACCTCGGTATTGCTCCCGGGCGAGCCTGGGAACACGCCCTTCTTGGTGGACATCAGCGCGACCATCGCCCGGTCCCGGGTGGCTGCCTCGTTCCACAGGTTGAACAGCGTCCGCGGTGTGGCGTTGCGGGATCCGTGGTGTCCCACCTTGTAGAGGTCGACCCCGCGGAGCAGCTCGAGGACGGCCTGGCGGTCGGGGGCGAAGCTCAGGGCGTACTCCCAGTTCTCGACCTGCGCGTCGCCGCAGAACAGAAGCCTGCGGTCGCCCGCCTGGATCAGCAAGATCACGCTGGTGTTGTTCATCGCGTGGTCCAGTGCGGTGACGATGCGCAGCAGCGAGCGTAGTTGCGGGGTCTGCAGCCGCTCGACCAGCCACCGTGCCGGACCGACGAGCCGCTCGTCGGTCGCGGTCGGCGCTCCGGCGGCGGCCGGATCGAAGGCGCCGGTAGCCGCGAGACCCTGGTAGAGCTGCCAGTACTCGCGGTTCGTGGCGCGCTCCTTGGCCACCGCCTTGTGCTGGGCGACGGTGGGCGGCCCGATGACACGCACCTGCACGCCCGGGACCACAGCGTCTAGGGCGAGCGGCTGCCCGTAGCTCACGTAGACCCCCTGGCCCGTCCGGGACCAGGCGTCGAGCCGGTCGATCGCGGCCTGGTTGGCCAGCTGGGCCAGGGCGAGCTCGCGGACGTCGGCGCGCAGGCCGCGCGCGGAGGTGGCGATCGCCTGGGACAGCGCGTTCGCGAACGCGCGGCCCTGGTCGAGACCCGCGCGCAGGCCGGTCCCTCCGGGGCCGGCCGGACCGGTCGCGTCGGCGGGCGCCGCGGGGTCCTCGGTCCAGGACCTTACTACGAGGCGCGGCTTCCACCGGCCCACGACGGCGTCGGTGCCGCTGCCGCCGAACCCGGACATGTGATCCTGGTGGCGGTGGGAGAGCACCACGACGTCGGGTCCGCCGCCGGTGCGGGCGTCGATCTCGCCGGCGACATCGGCCAGGTTGAGACCGGCGGCGAGCTGGCGGGTGCCGAAGTCGATCAGGATGTGGCGAGCCGGCTCGGCCTGGCCGGCGTACTCGAAGCTCAGCAGGAAGCAATCCCCGAAACCGACCTGGTACATCCGCACCCGCACGGTGGCCAGCACGGGCGGCTGGGTGGCGGGCCCGCTCATGTCACCACGTCTCCTTACGGTTGGCGTCGGGCTGGTGCAGTATGGCGAAACGCTGCCCGGCCGGCATGCCGTCGGAGACGCCCAGGGCCTTGTCATCGAACAAGCCGTTGCCGACGAGGTAGCTCAGCCGCCGATGCTGGCGCCCGGTATCGCGGATGTCCTTGCGGTGGTGGTACTTGGCCCGGCCGAACTCATCGAACACGATCGTGCCGCCGCCGAGCACCCGCACCCGCGTGCCCGGTTGCACGGCGCCGGGGACCCGCAGGCCTATCGCCCGCGACAGCGCACCGGGCGTGCCCTCCAGGAACTGGATGTACTCCGCTACCGTCTCCGCGACCACGATGCCGTCCGGGCCGACCCGGACGGACGGGCGGACGTGCTCGACGTGGATGTAGAAGCGCGGGTCGATCTGGAGGAGTTCGAGGTTTTCCCAGATGAACCGGAAGACCTCGTCGGTGTCGCTGCGCAGCGCCGTGTAGCTGAGGTTGCGGTAGACGGCGGTGAGGCCGGAGCGCGACAGGTCGGCGATGTGGTCGTCCGCGTCCGCGATGCCCCACCGGGCGAACGCGTCGCGGACGGCGACACGGTAGCCGTGCTTGTCGTCCGGGACGATCTCGGCGTCGGAGACCAGCAGGGCCGCCAGGAAGTCCGGGAACTCGAACTCGACCGGCGGGAGGTAATCGATCGCCCGCACGCACATGCCGAGCAGGTGCTGGGCCGCCGTCGCTCCTTCCTCGGCCGCCCGGGCCAGGCTCACCGAGCCGGCGAAGCTGATGTCCTCCAGGCGTTTGCGCCAGATCCCGGCCAGGGTCTCCAGGATGATCCACACCAGGATCTCGCCGCGGAAGTGGGGCTCGTTGTAGCGGGGATTGCTGGCCCACCTGGTCGACGGCCGCAGCGTAATGGAGTCGCGCAGGGCGCTGCCCCGCTCGTCCTTCAGCGCCGATCCGACCTGCTCCGCCAGGGTGAACAGCGCGTTCTTCTTCAGGTCCTGGTCGGAGACCGACCGATCGGCGATCCTGCCCGCCAGGTCGGCATGGCCGAGCAGGCTCCGCACCACCTCGGGCATGGAGAACACCGACAGCAGCGCCACGATGTCCGCCAGGCCCTCGTGGAACGCGGGCTGGTCCGGCAGGCCGGGCATGAGGAACCGGGGCCGCAGCCCGTCGAGCACCGCGTGCGTGGTCTCGTGCGCGATCACGTCGTGCGAGAGGCAGGTGTAGATGGCGTCCGGATCCAAGTGTCCCGACCGGGCGATGCGAAGGCCAGGGCCGTTCCGCGTGGCCCGCCGCACCCTGGCCGGCATGTAACCGAACAGCACGGCGCGCACGTCGTCGGCGTAGTACGCGTTGGCCTCGGCCATGGCGTGCGGGACCAGGTACAGCTCGTGACCGGGGAACCCCCAGTTCAGGCGGCGGCCGATGGCAGACTCGAATACAGCGAGGGTCCGGGCGGCGATCGCGTACGTGTTCTGCGCGTGGAACGCGGGATCGCTGAGCAGCGCGGTGTCGGAGCGTTCCCAGAACGGGTCGTGCTCCGCACCCCCGCTGCCCGGAGACTGCCAGGTGCCCGGCGCCAGGGTCGCGGGCGGGAGCAGCACCCTGGCCGTCGCGTCGTAGTCGATGACCTGGAACCGGTGACTGCGCGGGCCGGGCTCCAATCGGTCGGCCGGCACCGGGACGCTGGCCCGCAGCATCCCCCGCTCGCCGCCGACCGACGGGTCCTGGGCCACGATCGTCATCAGGTGGGTCCGGGACGGGCTAACCGATGAGCTCACGGAACTCCTCCTCGGTCGGAAGCGGAGGCAGCGGGTAGCCGGGCAGGAGCACGTGCAGGTTGCAGGCGGCCAGGACGTAGGCGTGCCACAGCAGCCGGGCGGTGGCGTCCGGCCCCAGCTTGCGCAGCACGGTCGGCAGCGTACGGCTTTCCTCGGCCACCGCGGCCCACGCCGCCCGGTTGGCGTCGCTGCCGCCGAGCCAGGTGATGGCCTCGCGCGCCCGCGCCGCCCGGTCCGGCAACCTGTTGTCCTGGACGAACGCGTCGGGCACCTCGAACGGGGACTGGGCGATGTGCACCAGCGCCCCGGTGACGCCGTGACCGGCCTGCGCGGCGGTCTCCCAGGCGTTCACCAGGTCGTGGCGGCGGGTGCTCGTCGACACGGCGTACTGGACGTCCTTGACCCGTCCCAGTGTGCTCAGCTCGTTGCGGATCGGCAGCCAGCTCGCCTTCACCGTGGTCCACGGCGGGCCGGCCGAGGCGTTCGCCACGACGAGCTCGTCCAGGCCCGTGGTCCTGATGTCGAGCGCGGCGTTGTCCCGGACGCGCCCCGCCAGCCCGGCCGCCCACTGGTCGGCCATGTTGTCGTAGACGCCGCCGTCGGTAAGCAGCATCTGGCCCGGGACCGCGGGCGGCTCGGTAACCTCGGCGCTGCGCCGGAACCGGTGCGGGGCGGTGTCGAGGCGCCGGGCCGCGAACGCGCCCGGCAGGCAAGCCGACGCCTGGACGGCGGTCGACAGGGCCAGGCCGCCCGGCTCCCCGCCGCCGAACCGGTAGGAGTACAGGAACCTGGGGGAGAGGTAGAAATGCTCGCCCGCCTGCAGCTCGGTCGCGCAGAACACGTGGTCGAGCGAGCGGGCCACGCTGGCCAGCCCGGTCGGGCGGCCCTGCCGGGTGAAGTGCGTACGGGCCAGCGCGCGGTCGACGACGATGCTGCGCCGCGCGAAGATCACGACGCCGGCCGCGAGCACGACGAGCGACGCGACCAGGACGATACCCGCCGCGATGCCAATGCCGGTGATGAACGCCATGACCAGGCCGGCCAGGATCCCGAGCAGCCCGAGCCCGAGGACGCCCAGGACCGTGATGACGTACAGGTTCGTGCTCGGACCCCAGAAGAACAGGCCGGTATAGGCGATGTGGTGCAGCAGCGGGCCGAGCCCGTCCCGGACCTCGTCCGCGCGGGCCTGCCGGTAGTCCATCTGCTGCGCCACCACGCCGTTGGTGATCGAACCGCCCGACACCGACGCGATGACGCCGATATCGCCGTTACGGCCCGCATCGGCCAGGTACAACAGCAGGCCGGCCGCCCACACCGACGCGCGATGCCCGCCACCGGACAAGGCAACGCCGACTCGGGTCACGGTTCCCCCCTCC
>Ga0207678_10003437_pt1 | contig 14272 bp, 19 predicted proteins | sample KBSC63metaG_FD_184319 | JGI IMG/M metagenome (GOLD analysis project Ga0207678, IMG submission 184319) | Corn rhizosphere microbial communities from Kellogg Biological Station, Michigan, USA - KBS C6-3 metaG (SPAdes) (version 2) | ecosystem: Host-associated > Plants > Roots > Rhizosphere > Soil ... | reverse complement strand
TACCGCGAATAGATCACTGCTCGATATTGCAAAGCTGCTCAAGGGCATCTCATCATGATAGACATAGCCTCGCCAAAAATCGCTCAGCTCGTTATTGACGCTAGAGCTGAGCTAAAGCGTCTCGGAATCGATACCGAAGGCAAGCGCTCTGACGAGCTCTTGAATATGGTACGTGAGCAGAGAAACAATCCCTCGCGACTCCAATTGCAGGCTCGAGGCGACCGCAACGCCGGACTACACCTAGCCTCGGCTGCAACACACGAGAAAGCTTCACAATGAGACAATTGCACGGGCATAACTTCATTATCGGGAACGTGGTGAGGCTCGGCAAGCGCTTTCCGGCGCGGAAGGCTGCCTCTGGTTCATACAAAGTCGTTGCTCAACTTCCCGAGCGCGATGGGCAGTTCCAATACCGCATAAAAAGCGGCAGCGAGCCCTTCTACCGCACCGTCGCAGAATGCGAGCTGGAGTTTGATGAAGAAGCAACGGTCACCAGCGCTTCAAGCAACGAGCTTGAGGATCGACGGACTCCGATGCGGGAAGGGTCAACATGAAATGCCTAGTGTGTGCAAGCGAAGCCAGGGACCGCACCCCGCGGAACTTTGATGGTTACGTCATCGATTGCCCGAGTTGTGGCAACTATGAAGTCGCTGGCGGCGCATGGGAGAGGTTCCAGAACGCCTCCAAGCAGGAGTGGGCGGCAGCACTGGCAAAAGCTGCCTCGCTCAAAGGCGTCGCTAGATGGCCAACGATCAAAAACATATGCTTCTGATCGCGAGAGGCGCTCCGTCTGGCTTCCGTTTTAATGCCGAATTGCATCGCCCTCTTCGCGGAGCTGTAACATCAGTGCGGATGCTACCACGTCAAGCCACGTCCCGCGCTCAAATGCGCTGACGCGGTAGCGATTGCCCCCGAACTCACTGTCGAGAAATTCCGCATCGAACAGAAGATGATCGTGCCTCCAGATCCGTATTCTGTTGATGTCGATGACGTCGTCGGGGCGCGCGTGCTCGCTAGACCACAGCAGTGTAAAATTCGAGGACCCCTCTGCTTCTTGGCAATCTACACTCAAGGTTGCCCCGAGACTGCCCTCTTCGGTTGGCTTGCCGCGCATCATCAGATAGCTCAACACGAAGTCCGTTATCTGCTCCGGCGACATTTTAGCCCCACGGGTGAAGGCGGTCAGAACGCGTTACCCGATTGCGGGGCAAATACGGCTGGGGCAAGGCAGACGGGCGACCGCCTCGCCGAGAAACATACTCATCCGAGCCATAAGCCTAGCCAGGGCGTGCCGACATTAAGCGCATTCCTGTTTCCGACAAGCATACCTGCTTGCTGCTTGTCGACTGCGATGTCCGCTTAATCCCACCGGCACCGACGAATGTCCGCTATCGGGGGTAAAGCGGACATGGCGCGGGCTTGTCACTTTGTCCGCTAATGACCCAAAGCGGACATCAGCGGCAGCCGCATACAGATTGCCTCGAAGTAGTGTTGATTGTGACGGCAGTTGCCCGTAATGGCTGCAATACGGAAAGTCCGAAAGCGTCGTGCCCGAACGAAGGAGGACACCATGAACCTCAAGCAGCTGTTCGTTGCCGTTCCCGCAGCGCTATTTATTATTGGCAATGGCGTGGCAATTGCCGGTCAGACCGTGGACGTAGCTGGTACCATCGCCTGCGTGACGGACAAGCGGGACGAGAAGGAGCCTGACAAAGGACACAAGCTCGTCGACGCTGCGATGCGATGCGTCGTCATCCCCGACGATGCCGCCTTTCCGAAGTTCGTTCAAGACTGCGTAGGCAAGTACGAGTACATGCCCGACAAGAGCTGGAAGAGCGCCGGGACCTGCACTGGCGACCTTAAAGGGGGGGACAAGATATACGACACCTGGGAGGAAGGTTCGCACCTCAAAGAATACACGTACAAATATACCGGTGGCACCGGAACGTTCGAAGGGGCTAGTGGCGGGGGCACGTACATGTACGAGAGTTTGACCGACACCCTCACAGGCGGCACATACAAGGGCCAATTGGTACTGCCCTAATCGCGCTGACACTGTTGCCAACAACCATTGACGTAACACCGTGCGCGACGCTCGTCCCTAGCTGGGCAGTGCTCTCGGTAATATCGCAGCAGCGAATGTCCGTTGATGGCACTTAGCGGACATCGCGCCATGTCTGCTTTTGAGCGCAAAGCAGACACAAAACGGCACGGTGACGAGAGTCCGCTAATGACCCAAAGCGGACATCGCTCTGGATTCATTTGAACAGCTTAACGTCCCGTAAAGCCCGAGAGTCTGTAGAAGCGAAGCGTCCTCCCCTGGGATTTACCCCCAGGAATCCTCTCCGAGGCAAGGAAGGTTACCGACCTAAACTGGTCGAGCGCCGCGCGCGACTGCGGGCGGAGCGATACGAACAAAACGGGCTCGGGCGCGCCGGCGCGATAGGGCCTTGTCATCTCGAAAGTATTGGCAGGCTCATCGCGGCTGGCGATGGCGAACAAAGGCACTTTGCTGTCGCGGAGATAATACAGAAGCTCGGCGACAAGCTCGCGGCTGTCGGCCGCCAGCGCATCGTAATTATTCGTAGCGAGTTGCAGGCGTACCGCGGCGGCGATGTCATCCCAGCCCCTCATTCGCACGAAGGGATCTGAACTGGTGGGAAACACGCTAGGAGGAAGCGTTGGCCCAACCAGCATGGCTGCCGTGGCGAGGGCATTGATCGCCACCGTTGTCCCAAACAAGACTTTGCGCTGGCGCTCGAGGAACCAGGCCGTGACCAGGATCGAGGCTGCAGGTGCAGCAGACGCCGTCCAGCTCGCATGCGTACGCGAAATGAATGACTGCAAGATAATTAGAACGATGACGGGGAAAGAGAACGAGAGAAGCATCACCACGCGGCGGTCGATGCGGCCGCGGATTGCCACAGCGGCAATCCAAAGCAGCATAAAAAACAGCACCGGTCCGTACACCAGGAACTGGGAAAGCAGAAACCTCAGAAAAGTCGCTGGATGTGCGAAATGGTGAGCCCAGCCGGCACTCGTCGCCGTTTGGCGAAAAGTGACGAAGCCGTGCGTGTAGTTCCAATAGAGGTTTGGCGCAATCAGAACGAGCGCAACGAGCAGAATGACTAGCCCCCGCTTTTCGCGCACAGCCTCCCGCGCTTCGGCCGAGAAGATCGCCTGGATAGCCATGCAAAGCGGGAAGTAGATCATCGCGTATTTGGCAAGCAGGCCGACCCCGATGGTGAGGCCGAGAGGTATGGCCCAAACCATGCGCTTGCGCTCAATCAGCATGGTCCAGAGGTAGAGCGCGATACACCAAAAAAGCAGGAGCGGCACATCGGTGGTGATGACCGTGGCGAGGAAAGCAGTTAGGGGCAGTGTGGCGAAAATAATTGCCGACCAGAAACCGGTCTGCCTCCCATATAGCGCTCGGCCGGTCAGGAATACGAACCAGGTCGCAAGGGTGAAGAGCACCGGCGGAAAACTGCGGAGGCAGGCCTCGCCCTGTCCGCAAAGTTCGCTCGTGGTGCGGATCAGCCAGGCGAGTAGCGGGGGTTTCGAGAAATAGCCGAGCTCGAGCTCGCGCGACCACGACCAATATTGCGCCTCGTTGAAGACAAGATCAGTAACGGCAAAGGCGTTGGCTATTAGCCGCAGCGCGAGCAGCATTGCCAGAAAGGCAATGAGCCAAAGCTCATAAGGCTTTGTGGGCAGCGCAGCTTGGAGCGAGACGGTTGTCACCTCTGAACTCTATCCTCCGAACGCCTCGTCCTGCTAACAGTATGTCGCGATCATTGAGCAAGCGAAGCCGGATCGTCTTATGACTTCAGCTTTGCTTTGAGTTGGGGTAAGTAGGCTGTCTAAATCAACCAGCGCCAAGTCACCGTCCGGTACGCATCTTCCTGATCCGGCAATGACGGGCCCATATCAACCCTTCACGACCGATCCGGACTGGGACGACGCGTGGTGGTGGCTGGCCACTCCGGTGCTTTTCGCCGTGTGGCTCATCGTGATGTGGCGTGTTGCTCCGGACTGGTACTCGAAGTGGATCATTCCCGAAGGCTACGGCATACTCGAATTTTCCCAGTTCATCATCTTGCTGGTCGCGCTAGCCTTAGCCGTGCGGCTTTTGTTCAAGCCCTTCGTGCAGAAGCGACCATTTGTTTTCGCCGTTACCATCGTCGCGTTACTGGGCTGCATCTATACCGCCGGGGAAGAGATGAGTTGGGGTCAGCACTTCTTCCATTGGAAGACACCAGAATATTGGGCAATGGTGAACCGCCAGCAAGAGACCAATCTGCACAACATTTATCCCGCTTTCGAGCAGTGGCCGCGGACGATTGTCGCGCTTGGCGTGGTGATCGGCGGTATCCTGGTACCGCTTGCTGCAGCCTTCTTCCCGCGCGTGCGTAGCAATCGCTTATCGTTGTTTTTACCCGCATCGGCACTGTTGCCAACCGCTGTCATCGCAATGGTCTTCAAGCTTGCCGGCATTGTTCACAGACCAAGCGAGGCGGTGGAACTCTACCTGTACTTTTTCATTCTCGGGTATCTGATTATTTTCACGCTGCGCATTAGAGAACTCAAAATCCAAGAAGACGCGCACTAAGCTAGGGTCAGAACCCCACATCCAGCTTGAACCGCGATTGCTTTAGCGGGCACCATGAGCGGAGTTCGAGCAGCGCCGCCACAATGGCGCGGCCGCCTTTAAGCGCTTGGCGCGCCTCGCGCGATACCGCCGCATGGCAACCGATGCAGAGCACGACGTAAATCATCGCCTGCTTGGCGAGCAAGCCAAGACCGACCGCGACGCCGAGCAGGATGGCAAAACCCATGCTTTGCCGCTTGACCAGCATGATCCAGGCGTAAAGCGCGATGGTCCAGAACAGGATCAGCGGGACGTCGGTGGTGATCAGGAGCGAGGAATACGAGACGCCCGGGACTGTCGCGAAGACGGTGGCCGACCAGAAACCCACGCGCGTATCGAACAGTGCGCGGCCCGACAAGTAGATCATCAACGAGGCGAGCGTGTAGAGTACGGGCGAAGATGCCCTGATGCAGACCTCGCCGTCGCCGCAGACCGCGCTGGCCGCCCGGATCACCCAGGCGATCATCGGCGGCTTCGAGAAATAGCCGAAGGACAGCTCGCGCGACCAGGTCAGTATTGTGCCTCGTCGAGAACGAGGTCGATCTTGGCGGCATAGATCGCCGCGATCCGCAAAGCGAGCAGGGCTGCCAGGCAAATCAGGAGGCGGAGGAAATAGCCGTTCTCGGAGATGGACGCGCGCTGTTCTTGACGCACCATGACAGCCGTGAGAGAGGAGAATGGACCACGCTGAACAATGTTGCGCATTGTGGCGAAAGCTGGTGACCGGTATCGCTGTCAGCGCCCATCTGAAGCGCCTAAAATCGAAGGTAGCCATTCACGGCTGGTGAACAGCCATCTGGCTGACACCGGGCGTGGCCGAGCGTGTTCGCCGGATGCTAGTGAAGGTGTGACCCAATGCGACTCGGGCGGCGCATAGAAGCTCAGGGGCAGTTTCTGTTCCGCTGGCGCAGTATCCTGCCTCTGTTCCTTTTGCCTTTGCTGGTAGCAGCATTGTCAGAAAGCCTCCTCGGAGATCGGTCGACTTCGGAACGGCATGTGTGGCTCGGTTTTTGCATGGCCGTCAGTTTCTTCGGACTCGCAATACGCTGCGCAACGGTCGGCTTCACACCTGCCGGAACCTCGGGTCGCAATACGCAAAAGCAGAAAGCTCGCGCTCTCAACACCTCCGGTCTCTACTCGCTGGTACGCAATCCACTTTACCTTGGCAATTTCGTCATAATTTTTGGCATTGCCATGTCGCCTATGGTGTTGTGGCTATTAGTAGTCGTGGTTCTGACTTATTGGCTCTATATCGAGCGCATCATTGCTGCCGAAGAAGCCTTTCTGGCGGAGAAGTTCGGCGACGAGTATGATCGATGGGCAGAGCGCACGCCGGGGTTTTTGCCGCGGTTCGACAACTGGCGGCCGCCGGAACTGCCGTTCTCTCCGCGCAAAGTGCTACGGCGGGAGCACAACGGTTTCTTCGCAATCGTGGTGGCCTATTTCGTCATCGAGCTTGCGAGCGACCTCATTTTTCAAGGCGATTCACTTGCCAAGTGGCCGAAAGAGAATGTGGCGTGGCTCATCTTTCTTCTGTTAGGCGGAGCAGTTTTCCTTGGTCTGCGTGGGCTAAAAAAGCGCACGAGACTGCTACATGAAGAAGGTCCTTAGCCGGGATGAGGGCGACCAGTCATGCCGAGTGCGGTCATCGAGAAGGTTCGTAAGGAGCGCCCGCGAGACTATCTGAAAGTTGCCGTAGCTGGTGTCGGGAGTATGTCCAGCACTATCTCGGACGGACGACATAACTTCACGCCAAGAGGCGTCACGACTATCGGACGATTGATGAGTATGGGATTAGCCAACATGGCGTCAATGAGTTGATCGTCCGTCAACTTTGGATCGTCGAGCCCAAGTTCATCATAGGGCGAGCCTTTACGCTGGAGTAGCTCGCGAACTCGAATGCCCATGCGCTCGATGAGCCCGAGCAGGGTCTGCCGGTCTGGTGATGCTTTCAGATATTCGATGACGGTCGGTTCGATACCAGCGTTGCGAATGAGGCCAAGAACATTGCGCGACGTGCCGCAGTTCTTGTGGTAGAGGGTAACTTCGCTCACGACGCTTTCTCCGCTGCCAGGCCGCCGCTGACTATGTCCGCTTTCAGGGGTAAAGCAAACGGCACGGTGACGAGAGTCCGCTCATGACCCATTTCGGACATACGGTAACAGTCCGGTCGAGCGGTTCGCGTGCGGCTCGCCCCTCGCGCGTATCGCCGACATCCAGGACCGGCGCGAGGCCAGGCTCGATGTCACCGCCTCGAATGTCTCTTCAGCGGGTACGCGCTGGCGTCATATAGCTTGCGAATTTGCTGGGCGTCATAGCGGTGGTCGCCGACTTCCAATGCGGCGGCGGCCAAGAGAGAGCTCGGAAGCTCCTCAATCGCGAAGCGGATGGCGCCCGCCGCGGACTTGAAGCGCCTGTAAACGATATGGGCCGGGCTTGGCTTTAAACTCCTTTTCACGGGATGATAGAGCCCGGCCTCGGTGCGATAGTTCACCTGAGCATCCTACACGATCCACCCCAGCTCTCGCACCTTGTCGTTGGCTGCTAACCATGCCCGTGCTCGAAACGCCCCCAGGGTGATAGGGGCGTCGGGATCGTCCGTCCAATCGGACTTAGCCATCAGCTGCGGCGGATCACCCGCCTTGTAATATGTGACCATCAATTTCGTCCCGGGCAGGGTGATGATGATGTAATCGCCCTGCACTTCAACGTGGAGGTCCGTCATCAGCCGATACTACCGCAAGAAAGCTGGGAATTACCCAGTCGAGAGTCTGTTGGCAAAGTGACTCAAGAATAAGGTGGGGAGTTCCCAGCCCGCCGCGTGGCCGGCATTCTTTTGATCGTTCTGCCAACCGTCATGTTTGGTGGAGTGAGCATACTCTCTCTTCTGATCGGCGATCCGAACTATCTGAAGAACCCGTTGCTCCAGGATTTGTGGCGCGCCGCATGCTGGCGTTTGGCTCATGCCGGCGCTCGTGGCGGCTTCGCCACGTGGGTGAGGTCAACCTGTCCAGCTATATGAATGGTTTGTGCGAGCGTCGATCCCAATCGCTGCCGTCCTGGTTCCGGCGGCCTTCTTCCTCTCAGTGGTGTCGCCCGACGCCACCGGCCCGAATGGGCTCATCTATCTTGTCTACGTCGGGGCAGCGTTGCTGGTTGTCGGTGTCCCCGTCCTTGGCATTGGTAATCAAGCGACCGGCGCCTTGAAAGCCTTCGGCGCCACTGAAGTCGTGTCTAAGGACCAGACCAGCCACGGATGTCAGAGGCAGCCAGTGTAACTAAAGTCACATATCGGTGGCATACGGAGTGTTATAATGGCTGGCGTAGAACCCCCCAAAGCCCCAAGGAGGTGAACCATGGTTAGAGCGTACATCACGTCCGCCGTTGGGGGCGCTTTCTTGCTTGGTCTGACTTCGGCGGCTGTGGCTGACCGGCGAATTCGGTAATATGTGCACAATGGGCCTAGCGACCGGCAAAGACATCCAGACCGACTGTTCCATCAATTCGCAGGTCCTGGGCAAAACCTATTGCTTCGGCAGTAAGGAGGCCATGGCTGAGTTCATGAAGAACCCCACGGCCAATCTGGCAAAGGCGCAGGCCTACTACCAAAGCAAGCATCCGGGCTAAGCTTAGAAGCTCTCAGAGGAAGGCATCGTAACGACCCGCTCCCCGTAGGGGTGGGTCGTCGACACCTTTGAACGGGCTTCGCGAGTGCAGGTCTTATCCCCCCGTCGTGGAGGCCGTCGTATACGCGGACCTTATGTCCGCTTATGGCAAAAAGCGGACATGGATAGCTCCCCTGATGACGTCAGCTGTTTTGGGGGAAAGCAGACATCCCCCCGCCACTGTTGCCCGTATGAGTACACGCCCTAAAACCCCAACCGGCGTTTTGGCGTTATGCTTCCTGCAAATGGAGTACGAGCCATGACGCTAATGAGCTTCTTTTGCCGTCTCATAAACGGCCGGTGCGCACAAGAACCGCGCGAACCAGAGCGCGATTCTCATCCAAAAACACAGTCAACGGCTGCATCATCCGCGCCGTATCCGTCCCCGCCTCAGCCCAGAGCCGCGCAAACTAAGTCCACTCCGGGAACGACAGGGAGCGGGGGTTAGACAAATACGCAAGACTCATCTTGCTGCGCCGACGTGGCCGGCCGATGATTAAACCCGTGCCCCTAAGGTAAACGCGGAAATTTGCTGAAGCTAGCAGGTCGCTCGAGGAATGGCCTTCTTTGGCCTCTTCGGACAAGTAGTACAAAAGGGTCGCCAGCCAAATTCATCAGGCCGAGACGTGCTGTGCTTGTTCCATCATTCCAAGTGGATGAGGCCTTCATGAGCGTGACGGATAACGTCTTCACGGGCTCGATTCCGGCGCTCTATGACCAGTATTTGGGTTCCTTGCTGTTCCAGCCGTAGGCCAGTGACATAGCCGGCCGGCTTACCGACTTGACTGGAGGTCGTCTTCTAGAACGGCTCCTAGTCCGTGGCCGGGACTAGGATTTTATTCATACCAGGATGCGCGGGGATAAGTTTGCGCTTCCATGTTAGGGTCGAGGCATGAGTCGCGTTAGTGAAATTCCGGTGGCTGCGAAGGCGCCGCAGTTCGACTCAGAGTTCCGCGAGCGGCTCCGCGATCTGCTTAAATGGCGGCGCGATGTGCGGCGCTTCAAGCGCACCAAGCTTCCCGAAGGGACCATCGAGCGGCTGATCGCGACTGCCTGCCTCGCGCCGTCGGTCGGGCTCTCGGAGCCGTGGCGTTTCGTCATCGTCGAGGACGAGGCGCGCCGCGCCGCCATCCGCTCATGCTTCGAGGACTGCAATTGCGCGGCGCTCGACATGCAGTCGCCTGACCGCGCCGCGCTTTATGCGCGGCTCAAGCTCGCCGGCCTCGACGACGCGCCGTGCCAGCTTTCCGTGTTCGCCGATCGCTCGACCGCGCAAGGTGGAGGGCTCGGGCGCCTCACCATGCCGGAGACGCTCGACTACTCGGTGGTCATCGCAATCCACACGCTGTGGCTCGCCGCGCGCGCCGAAGGCCTCGGCGTGGGGTGGGTGTCGATCCTCGATCCCGTACGGATCGCCACGATCCTTGACGTGCCAGCGCACTGGATCTTCATCGGGCATCTCTGCGTCGGCTACCCGGCGCAGGACGACGACACGCCCGCGCTCGAGCGGCAGGGGTGGGAGCACCGCCATTCGCCTTCCGGCGTGGTCCTCTACCGCTAATCCTTCCACGTCATTTCCGCGAAAGCGGGAACCCAGTAATCACCGCCCTCGGTTATTTCTTGAGCGCAGAGTTACTGGATTGCCCGGCCCTTCGACCGCCGAAGGATCCAAATTGCACACCATCGCTTGTCACGCTTCGGGCCGCAGGCGGGTCAAGCCGGGCAATGACAGAGCATTCGGGCGCTTGATCGGCGGCGCGGCTAGGCGCACTCTCTAGCGGGGCGAAGGCCCGCGCTGGGGACGCGCGGGGAGGGGCGACATGCGCAAGGCACTTGCAAGGCTGGTTCTGGCGGGTCTGTTGGTGGCCTGCCTCGGGGCGCTTTCCGGAACCGATGTCAAGGCAGATATGGCGGGCGGCCTCGGCGGCGCGCTGCCGCATCAATCGCTCCTGACGCCGGTCCGCATATGGAAGGAGTGCCAGGCGGTCGCGATGTGCACCGGCTGCCGCCCGGTCTATCACTGCCGTTCCTGCTCCTATCAGCGCACCTGTCCCTACGGGATCTGTCAGTGGGGCGATGTCTGCGTGTGGGGCCCCTACGTGCGCGTCCTTCCGCGCGGCGCCCGCATCATCCGCGTGCAATGACCTGCGCTCAAACGCACTCGTCATGCCCGGACTTGTTCCGGGCATGCAATAGAGCGGTCCGACATCGGATTGCCGGTTCGTGGAAACCCAGCATTGGAAGGCCGGGATAAGCCCGGCCGGCATGAAGATGCTCGTCGCTTATCCCCGCGCTTCAAGGCGCACTTACACTGCAGGCACCTCGTCCACTTGAAGGTCGCTTGGCGAGGCGAACACAGGCGAGTCGAGGTGCGGCGCCTGCGGGCCGGCTGACGCACAGCCAGGCTCTCGGGCGGCGGCGGGGCTCCCCCCGGACCCACTACGAGGTCCTGCTAGGAGGTAGCTGATCGACCGGCTTTGTCCGGCAACGAAAAGCGGAGCCCGGTGCTGACAAGACGTCCGCGATTGGCGCGCCGAGAGGCGCCCGCCGCGTCTGGCGACAGATGCGGAGCCATAGGACTGCGCTTTTCGGCGCCCATCCCCCTTCACTCGAAGGGGAGCTGTTTGACATGACCTTGCGCGTCGCGCGGCGAGGCGATGGACCGTGCCTACGCTGTCAGCCCCGTCCGAGAAGCACGTCGCGCAAAACGACCGCGTCGTTGTGCACCTCGTCATGCGCCGAGTACACGAGCGTTACCCTATGATACCGCGCCAAAGACCGGAGCTCGGCAAGCAGATCCGGGTGCTCGCGCATCTCTTCCGCATAGCGGCGGCGAAATTCCTCCCACCGCTTTGGGTCGTGCGCGAACCATTTGCGGAGTTCGGTGGATGGCGCGATCTCCTTCATCCAACGATCGAGCGCGGCCTTCTCTTTGGAGACTCCGCGCGGCCACAGCCTGTCGACGAGGATGCGCGTACCGTCCTCAGCCGACAGCGGTTCATAGGCCCGCTTCAGCTTGACGTTGGCGGCCGGAACTCTGGCGGCCATGATTTACGTCGTCCTTCCGAATTACTCGGCGGCGTGGTTCCTTTTGTGCCAGCGCGCGGCGGCATCTGCGTCGCCTGCCTCGGCTTCGACCCAACGGCTTCCGCCAGACCCTGATTCGCGCTTCCAGAACGGCGCGCTGGTCTTGAGATAGTCCATCAGGAACTTGGCGGCATCGAATGCAGCATCGCGATGCTCCGACGCAGTCACCACGAGAACGATATTGTCGCCGGGCCTGAGCATGCCGTAGCGGTGCACGACAAGGCTCGCCTGCAATGGCCAGCGCGCCTGTGCCTCGGCCTCGATGCGGGAAAGCTCGCGCTCGGTCATGCCGGGATAATGCTCAAGCGTCATCTCCTCGACGGCGCCGTCGTGGTCGCGCACCGTGCCGGTGAAGGTGACGATCGCGCCGATATCGGTGCGCCCCGCGGTGAGCTTCGCCACCTCGGCGCCGATGTCGAAATCTTCCTGTTGGACGCGGATCACGTCAGCCTCCGGTCACCGGCGGGAAGAAGGCGATCTCGCGCGCATGCCCGATGCGCGCATCATGGCGCACGTGGCTCTGGTCGATCGCCGCGCGGATCACTTGCTCGCGCTCGAAGGCGTTGGCGAATTCGGGCCCGCGCGATTTGAGCCAGGCGATCAGCTCGGCGACCGTCGCGACGTTCTCCGGAATCGCGACCTCCTCGGAGGCGTGGCCGACCTTCTCCTTGACCCAGGCGAAATAGAGGAGCCGCATCGGTCAGTCCTTCTCGGTCACGAGATGCGCGATCGCGGCGCGGAGATAGTCGTAGCCGGTGTAGAGCGTGAAGATCGCGGCGATCCACAACAGCGTCAGCCCAAAAACCGTGGTGTAGGGCCAGATCTTGTCACCGGCGCTGCCGGCAAGCAGGAAGCCGATCGCGACCATCTGCACCACGGTCTTCCATTTGGCGAGCGCGGTGACGGGCACGGGAACTGCGAGCGTGCCGAGAAACTCGCGCAAGCCCGAAACCAGGATCTCGCGGCAGAGGATGATCACGCCTGCCCACAGCGACCAGCCGGCGATGGTCTGGTCTGCGGCGAGCATCAGAAGCGCAGCGGCGACGATCAGCTTGTCGGCGATCGGGTCGAGCATGCGGCCGATCACGCTTTGCTGCTTCCAGGCGCGCGCGAGATAGCCGTCGAGGAAGTCGCTCACGCCCGCTGCAATAAAGATCCACATCGCGGTCCAGCGGCCCCAATCCGCTGCGACGAAGAAGCAGGCGACCAGGGCAGGGATGGCCAGGATGCGGAAATAGGTGAGCAGGTTGGGCAGGCTCACGAATTTGCCGCGACGCTGGTCGCGCGGCCTGCGGCGTGCCTTCAAACCCTGCTCAGCCATGTCCTGCCCGCTCACGGTCGCTCACCCGTGGAAGTGATCATAGATGGTCTTGGCCATTTGCGCGCTGATGCCGCCCACCGCCTGAAGATCGGCGATGCCAGCCCGGCTAACCGCCTTGGCCGAGCCGAAATGCTGGAGCAGGGCACGCTTGCGCGCGGGTCCGATACCGGGCACCTCGTCGAGAGGAGAGGCGGTGATCGCCTTCTTGCGTTTGGCGCGATGGGCCCCGATGGCAAACCGGTGCGCCTCGTCCCTGAGCTTCTGGATGCAGTAAAGCACCGGGTCGCGAGGTTCCAACAGAAGCGGCCCCTTGCCCTTGAGATAGATGCGCTCGCGGCCGGCATTGCGGTCGGGACCTTTGGCTACCGCGGCGATCTTGATCTCGGAAAGCCCGAGCTCGTCGAGCACCTCATAGGCCGCGCCGAGCTGGCCCGGACCGCCGTCGATCAATACGAGGTCAGGCGCCGCCCATCCATTCACCTCGCCCTTCTCCTTGGCGAGCCTGCTGAAGCGGCGCGTCAGCATCTCGCGCATCATGGCGTAATCGTCGCCCGGGGCAAGGTCTTCATTCCTCATGTTGAACTTGCGGTATTGAGCTCTGATGAAGCCTTCGGGACCCGCAACGATCATGGCCCCCACCGGGTTCGTGCCGGAGATATGGCTGTTGTCGTAAACTTCGATCCGCTCCGGCGCTTCGTCGAGGTCGAGCAGCTCGGCGAGGCTCGAGAAGATCGCGGCCTGCGACGTCGAGTCGGCAAGTCGTCGCGCCAGTGCCTCGCGCGCATTGACCAGCGCGTGCTCGACGAGATCGCGCCGCTCTCCGCGCACCGGCCTGCCGACCTCGATCTTGCGCCCGGCGCGCAGCGACAAGGCTTCAGTGAGCAGTTTGCGCCCTCCGATGTCATGCGACAGGAGCACCAGCTTGGGCGGCGGCTTATCGTCATAGAACTGGGCGACGAACGACTCGAGCACCTCCTCGACCAAGAGGCTCTTGTCCGCGCGCGGGAAATAGGCACGATTGCCCCAGTTGTTGCCGGTGCGGAAGATAAAGACCTGGATGCAGGTCTGCCCCGCCTCCTGATGCGCAGCGAATACGTCCGCCTCCTTCACGCTATGCGGATTGATGCCCTGGCGCGACTGGATGTGTGAGAGGGCGGTCAACCGGTCGCGGAAGCTCGCGGCGCGCTCGTAGTCTTGCTTGAGGCTCGCCTCGTCCATCAACGCGTGCAGCCTGCGCTTCACCTCATCGCTCTCGCCGGTGAGGAAGGCGAGCGCCTCGTCGACCAGCCTGCCGTAGTCCTCCATCGAGATTTCCCCGGTGCACGGCGCCGAGCAGCGCTTGATCTGATAGAGCAGGCAGGGTCGGAGCCGGCTCTCGAAATAGGCGTCCGAGCACGACCTCAGCAAGAAGGCGCGCTGTAAAGTGTTGATGGTGCGCCCGACCGCTCCGGCCGAGGCAAACGGACCGAAATAATCGCCTTTGCGGCTGCGTGCGCCGCGATGCTTGAGAATCTGCGGCACCGCATGATCGCGGGCGATGAGGATGAA
>Ga0207678_10003433_pt1 | contig 14278 bp, 12 predicted proteins | sample KBSC63metaG_FD_184319 | JGI IMG/M metagenome (GOLD analysis project Ga0207678, IMG submission 184319) | Corn rhizosphere microbial communities from Kellogg Biological Station, Michigan, USA - KBS C6-3 metaG (SPAdes) (version 2) | ecosystem: Host-associated > Plants > Roots > Rhizosphere > Soil ... | reverse complement strand
GAAATTCAAACGAGCGGTTACGCTCCGACTGATCCCTATGAGTCGGCGATCATCGCGGATCTACCAAAGGGCAACTACACCGCGATCGTCCGTGGTGTAAACAACCTTACCGGAGTTGCCATCGTGGAAGTGTACGATCTTAGCCCGGAAGTTAGTTCAACTTTAGGCGACTTCAGTACTCGCGGTCTTGTCCAGACTGGTGACGACGTGATGATTGGCGGTTTCACTATTCCAGGGACTCAACCAAAAGGGGTAATTCTGCGCGCCATCGGCCCTGAACTCGGCAAGTATGGCATTCCCAATACACTGGCCGATCCGACGCTGGAACTCTATGACAGCACGGGAGCTTTGATTGCTTCCAATAATAACTGGCAGCATACAGCGATTGGCGGAATTATTGCCACCGATCAAGTTGGCGGTCTTCTTAACAGTGGGTTCGCTCCCGGGGATCCAAACGAGTCCGCGATTACTGCGACCCTCGTACCTGGTAACTACACCGCAATCGTACGCGGTGTAAACAATACTACCGGCGTTGCGCTCCTGGCAGGTCATAGGACAAGTCCCACCTATACATGGACCGGCGCGGTCGATAGTCACTGGGAGAAAGCCGCGAATTGGGAACCGAACAATGTCCCTGAAAGGGGTGACTTTGCTGCCATTCCATCGGGCACTTCGAACTCACCCACAATTTCAATTCATGACATCAAAGATATACAAATCACGCTTGGGAACCCCGACGGCGGCCCAGTTACTCTGGGAGCCACGTCCGTTAACTTCACCGAAAGAGGCCTAACCGTCACGGGCGGAGTTCCTGGTCCATCTCCGGTTAAGGCCCTGCTGTCCTGCCAGGGCGACGTAACCTTTGCTCTTGCCGGGAAAAAAGAGCAGCAAGAGGGAGTGGAGGGCCTCATTACAGTTGACGCAATGGGGGGCGCCCTCACAATCGATGCAGGAGACGGGAAATTCACGCTCACCGATTCCCACCCGGGAACGCATCTCGACACAACCAACGAACTTGGAACTGCCGCCTCTTCAACGAAAAGCGTCAAGCCCGATCTCAAGGCCTTGATCACCCAGGAAAGCGCTTTGTTTTTTAAGGGCCGAAACATTGTTACAAAAAGCGTCGAAACCGAAAAAGACATTATCGTTCCCGTCATTCAGCTCGAAGGGGCTGCTGACATAGCTGAAGGCGTGACTCTTGGAGGAAGAGGTATTCTTGCCCTCGAAGCTGGTGGCCACCTCTCCATTGAAGGGACCGTCGAGGCCGACCATCAAATCATTTTCGCCGACGGTACAGGCCGGGTTTCGATCAACAACCCCACGGGGTTTCTTGGATCACTTGGGTTTACCCCAGTGGCAGGTGCCCGAGTTGATTTCCCGGGAATCCAAGCTCAGTCAGTGGGCATACACACTGAAGGCAACGTTTACACGCTCCTGCTTTATGCGGGCCCAGATCAGACCGGCGCCAGGCTTGCTCACGTTAAAGTTCACAGCATTAATGAGGAGGGCCTGCTCCCATCCGGGGTGCCGCCAAAGGCGATTGATTTTGCTGTCAGCAGCGACGGGAAAGGTGGCACGCTAGTGACCTACGTGCCAGGAGGCACAACTCAGTTAGAGCAATCGCTACCCGTACCGGTAATCGCGTTCAGAAATACCAAGGTATCGCTGCGGACCATTTTTTCCCAGTCGTTCGGAACTTCCGCTCCCGAGTTTTATAGCATCACGCTGCTGGCTTCAAATAATCCCCCCACGAACACAAAAAAGGACTTCCAATACTGGGGCCACGCCCCCAACGGCTTGCAGGTTCCCCCTAAGTGGTTTGTAAAAGGCAAGCCGATCTCGAAGGATTATACCACCACAGACTTCCACGACATTGAGTTGTTGGTCGGGAATAACATCGATGCTCCGGCTCAGTTCAACGCCCAGGTTACAAAAGCTATCTCGGGTCCGGAGTCAGAAATCGTCACCTATAGCGTGTGGACTGTTGATCCGACGGTAGCCAAAGGTGTGGAATTAACACCGGGCAAACCCACACCGGCTGATATCATTGCCTCAGCGCACAGCTTATATGAGGTCTTTCCAGACTGTCCCAACACGAACCTTTGTAATTGGATAGCTGACAATGTGGCTGCCGTCGCCGGCGTGCCGATGCCCCTACCGAACTCTCATCCCGAACCAACGGACAACGTTTCGGGAGGCTTCTGGCGAATCGTTTATACGGGGGCCCGGCCGGACCCCGTCAGGAACTGGTTTAGGTTAGTGGTTCCCGGCGATGTTATTCGAATGCAACACTTAGCCGGCGGGGGTCATACCACAACGGCGTTGAGTCGTCAGCATCCTGACGGCACAATAACTGTGTACAGCAACGGAATCATACCACGCTTCATTAGCATTCACCGTTCGAATGCCGAGGAGGGCACCAACCCCGCTAGCATCACGATTTATCAGCTTGATCCGAATCAGCAATATCTGATTCTCGGCACTAGCCTGGGAGAGGTGATCCAGGGCAGCGTCTATGACAATCTTATAGAGCCCGGTGGTGGAGCCGATATTATCGTAGCCGGGCCAAGCAATAATGAAATTAAAGATATAACTGCTAATCTGAACGGCATTGCAGTCAGAAATTTTCACCGCGGCGATGTATTGAACTTCACGAATCTGAATCCGAATGGAACAACGGCGCAATATGATGCTACCACCGCGATGCTAGATGTCTCCCGTTATGGGCGGCAAGTAGCTACCATCAAATTGCCGGGGCTAAATGCTAACGCCCAGTTCCTGGTCACACCCAATGGCGACGGTTCGAATATTAGCCTTTTACCCTAATCCTGCGGGATCGGATTCAATTTTCGATTAGCGATCGCCGATTTCGGCGATACGAATTGCACCACGACGAACGCGCATAAAATTCCCCAAATGGCAGCGCAGACCACGTCCGAGAGGTAATGCGCGCTGAGATACATCCGTGAGAAGCCGATCAGAATCGGGATTGGAAGGCACGCAAGGCCAATACGCCGACGCGCAATAAGTAGAACGCCGAAGAAAGCCGTAGAAGCGCCAACATGTCCGGATGGAAATGAGTGATATTTCGAACTGAAACGCGGTCCGCCCCAACGCGCATCACTGTGCACTGACGGCCGCGGCCGGGGAAACGTGCGCTTAATCACCGTTCCTGTCACACCTGCGAGCATCATCGCTAACAGCATGGCGAGGAAAATCCGTGTCCACTCCTGGCTGCCGCGGCGCCACGCCAAGCCCAGAAGAAGTAGTCCTACTGCCGCATGTAATGGCCAATCGCCCAACATGCTGACGTAGCGCATGAAATTGCGCAGCCCAGAGTTTTGATGCTGCATCATGAAGTCGCGTACGCTGTCGTCGAAATGAAATGACACTGCGATCGCGATCGCCGCGATGCCAATCCCAATCAGCCAATACAAAGCAGTACTGCGCTTCACAAATAAGTTCCCGTTACGAATAGGTTGTCATGTCGAGCAGGGTCGAGACATCCCGTGATGTCACCGCCGAGTCTGGCCACGGGATTCCTCGACTTCGCTCGGAATGACCGTTAAGAGATGCTGCGACCACATTGAAATCTGTACCGGTACAATACGCGATCTTATTTTTCGGTTGCGTACTTTTTCATATCCTCGGCACATGGAGCTTGCCGCTAATCGACCGCGACGAGCCGCGGTTTGCCGAAGCGTCTCGCGAAATGATCGAGCGAAGCAACTACATTGTTCCCTACTTCAACAATGAACTTCGACTCGATAAGCCTCCCCTCACCTACTGGGCACAGGTCGCGAGCTATCACATTTTCGGCGAAAACGATTTTGCCGCTCGCTTCCCTTCGGCAATAGCCGCTGCACTTACCGCTGTGCTAATCTTGGGATGGGGTCGCCGAATGGGCGGAGAAAAGCTCGGGTGTTGGGCTGCGATTATCTTCACGCTGTCGCTGCAAACGTTCGTTCACGCGAAAGCCGCCGTCGCCGACATGTGGCTCGTATTGTTCGTGACACTGGCGAGTTGGGCTGGATATGAACTGATCCAACGACGAACGCCAAACGCTCAACCCTCAACGCCCAATTCAGAAAAGGGAAATCAAACATCAAACATCAAACGTCAAACGTCGGCTTGGTGGCTTATCTTCTACATCTCGCTCGCGCTTGGCTTTCTTGCCAAAGGTCCCATTGCTTTGACACCGCTGCTGGCCATCTGTGTGGTAATCATTTACACCCGAGATTGGCAATTGCTCGGGCGCTTAAAGTTTGTCGGTGGAATTTTGCTGATGCTCGCCGTAATCGCGCTGTGGGGAATTCCGGCGCTGATTCAAACACACGGGGAGTTTTTTCGAGTGGGAATCGGAAGACACGTCGTCAGCCGTTCATTTACAACACTGGAAGGCCACGGTGCGAGTTCCCTCGGCATGTACGTGCTGTTATTGCCTTTTTATTTTGTCACAGTCTTCGTCAGTTTCTTTCCGTGGTCGATCAAATTGCCCTGGCTAATTCGCAGATTATGGATGAGAGAAAAAACTAGCGTCATCCATCTTCGCCAAGACCACGGCGGACAAAGCGACGCCGCGCACGGTGGAATTCTGAGTGACACTTATCTGCTCTCAGGTATTGCCGTCGTTTTCGTCATCTTTACCCTGGTCAGCACGAAATTACCGCACTACACGCTGCCGGCGTTTCCATTGCTTGCGCTTTTACTCGCGCGGCATTTGCACCAGGAAGCGGCACATCAAAGGCGCCGTTCCTCATTCGAAAGAACGGCGATCATGATTGCCTGCGTGTGGATCGCAATTGCTCTCGCAGTTCCGCCGATGGTGGCCCGGTTTTTCCCAGCATATCAGCTCTTCAAAGTCTCAGGCGCGTCTTTGCAGCCAAACATGCAATTTGCTGCGGTCGAATTCCAGGAGCCAAGTCTGGTTTGGTATTTTCGCTCACGCGTTCGAGGTTTTCTCACACCGCTAAAGAAGCGTAATGCCACTGAATTCATGAGCGCAGCTGGGCCACGGTTTATCATTCTGCCAATGCCCATGGCAGGCGAAGTTTTCGCCAATCCGCCTGACAGCTGGCGATTCTTCACAGTAAGTGGTTTCAACATCCCGAAAGGCAAACGCATTGATCTCACGCTTGTGTTGAAATCCGAGTGATTCGTTGAAGCGTCTTTCTTAACTGTCATGTTGAGCGGAGCGAAACATCTCTGACTGTTGGCTTGCGGCAGATGCTGGCTCAGAAATAATCAGAGATTCTTCGCTTCGCTCAGAATGACAGGCATACAATGATCACGTTCCTCGACGGTAAACTCATAACTGCCTTACCCACCCAGGCGATTGTCGATGTGGGCGGCGTCGGCTACGAAGTATTCATTCCGCTGTCCAGCTACGACAAGCTGCCTGCTGTCGGACAGCCCATCCGCATTCTCACGCATCTGACGGTGCGCGAGGATGCGCACCTTCTGTACGGGTTCATGACACCGGCAGAGCGCGATCTTTTTCGATTGCTCGTCAACAATGTCAGCGGGATCGGGCCAAAGCTGGCGCTCGCTGTCTTGAGCGGTATGAGCGTGAACAGTTTCAAAGCGGCGGTGGTCAACTCTGATGTCGCTTCGATCTCGAAAATCAGCGGCCTTGGGAAAAAGACTGCCGAGCGAATTGTTCTTGAATTAAAGGATAAGCTCGGGGTGGCTGCAGCATGGGAAGCGGCCAGCGCCGCGCATGCGCCCACGCCCGAGCAAGAGCAAGCCAACGAAGCAGTGCTTGCGTTAATCGCGCTCGGCTACAAGCAAGCCGATGCTCACAAGGCGGTGCACGATTTGCAGCAGAAACGCGAAGGCGAAGGAAAATCGGCAGAAGAACTCGTGAAGCTGGCGCTGAAGCGCATCGCCGCCGGCAGGTGATTGCATTGCGTTCGTGACAAACACCTTCTCAAGAGCGGCGTCCCACCGAGACGCCCTACAACATTCCGCCGATTCGGCATTGGACGTTCGACGTTGAGCGTTGGACGTTCTCTTAATCATGCAAGTGCAGGAGCAGGCGGACAGGCTAGCCACGATTCGCGCCGCTTTCCCAAAGGAAGGTCTTTTCGCGGAGAAAGAGTGGCTGCTTTCGCCTGACGCATTTCCGCTCGACAAAAAATCTGTCGCCGACCTCGAGCAGCTCGGGCATCGGCTTTTTGTTTTTCAGCGGGCTTGCAATCAGCTTTATCAGCTCAGCGTCAAAGGGAAGCAGCCCGAATGGGTGGCGCGCTACCTCGATGCCGGTAAGCCGAAAGAGTTGATTGAATTTTCGCGACGAAAGGAAATTCGCGACGATTTGCCTCGAGTAATCCGGCCAGACCTTATTCTCACTGAGAAAGGCTACATCATCGCCGAGATCGATTCAGTCCCCGGCGGCATAGGCCTAACCGGTTGGCTAAACCAGACGTATTTTTCATTTGATAACGACATCATCGGCGGCACCAACGGTATGTTGGAGGGATTTCGCGCGATTGTGCCAAATGGTGGCGACATCGTTGTCTCAGAGGAATCGGCAACCTACCGGCCGGAAATGGAGTGGGTCGCGGCGCGATTGAATCAAACCTCCGACCTCAAAGCTCAAACCTCTCCCTGGCGCGTAATGCCGGCGGAAAATTACGAACCGCACGACGGATGCGCTGTGTACCGGTTTTTCGAGCTGTTCGATCTACCAAACATTTCCGGAATAGAAAACGTACTGCGGGCGAATGCAGAAGGGCAAATCACGATCACGCCGCCGATCAAACCCTATCTCGAGGAGAAAATGTGGTTCGCGTTATTCTGGCTTCAGCCGCTGCGTGAATTTTGGCGACGCGAACTCGGCGACAAATACTTCCTCAAGTTACAGGAAATAATTCCCTACACCTGGCTGCTCGATCCGATTCCCCTGCCCCAACATGCAGTCATTCCGCGTTTAGAAATTCATGACTGGCGCGAGGCTGCAAAGTTCAGCCAGAAAGATCGGGATCTTCTTCTAAAAGTGAGCGGCTTTTCCCCGCTTGGCTGGGGCAGCCGCGGCATCGCGCTCGGAAGCGACCTCGCGCACGTCGATTGGGAAAAGCGAATCGAACACGCATTGGCGACATTCGAATCGTCGCCGACGATCGTGCAGCGTTTTCATAAAGGTCGCTTATTTGAGCACAGCTATTGGGATCCGGATTCAGGTGAATTGAAAGTAATGAAAGGCCGGGTGCGCCTCTGCCCGTATTATTTTGTCGAAAGCGATCGCGTGAAATTACGCGGTTCGCTGGCGACTATTGTTCCAGCGAATAAGAAGTTTTTACATGGCATGAGCGAAGCCATCCTGGTGCCGTCGAAGTTGCAATAGCATCGCGAGACACGGGGCAAAAGCACGATGCGTTTTAGTCGTGCAACGCCGGTGACTTTGCTTCAGAAAGAGCACCTATGACAAAAAACATTGGAATGCTGCTGCTCGCCATCTATTTGATTCTCGTTGGGATCACCACGCTTTTTCATATCGCGATCGGCGCCATCGTGATGGGCGTTCTGGCGCTGATAACGGGCATTTTGATTTTAGTCGGCAAATAGTTCGCGACTTACAAATTCTTTGTAGCAACCGCCGTGCGCGCGGTTGGGAAGAAATGCTGAAACTGAACGGCGCACAGCGCCGTGACTGCAGGTATAGAGCTGCGGGATTTAGAGCGCTCCCACGGCCGCCGAAATCAACAAGACGACGATGCTAAGCGAAATGAAAATCTGGATCATGGCGAGGACTTTTGCCCAGCGCGCGAGCAGCGGTGCATCGGTCGGCCCGAATGTGGAACTCTGCGTAAACGCAACGAACAGATAATCGACAAAGCGTGGATGCCAGCGTGCACAGGCAAATTCGGGTCGCTCGTCGTGTGTAATTTGCATCTGTGGAAAAAGGAAACTCTTGCTGCCGAATTTCCGTTGTTTCTGGCGCAAGGTTGGTCCGCCGCCATCCAGGCGCCAGTACCACAAAGCGAACACGATTACATTCGTCAGCCAAAGTAGCCCGCCGGACCGGAGCAATTGCAACGGAGACTCGCGGTGTGTCGGCAACAGGCGCACAAGCAAACTTACAGAGACAATCAGCGCCAACGTTGTAATCCCGTTAATAATGAATCCGAGAAGACGATTGAGTGATTGTTTGCCGACGCGATGGCTCACTACCGTCGGCACGAGCAACATGACTATCACCGTCGGCAACAACCAAATCGGGCCGACGACGACGTTGCGTGGGAGGGCGAGGTAGATACCGCCGATGGCGAGAACCGCCGCTATCGTCTGTCCGCGTGGCTCTGGTTGATCGATGTACTCTGGCATTGTGTTCTCTCCGCATAAGCGAGATTCGCGATCTGATCAATACTTGCGCCTATCATCGAAGCCGGGTGAATTGCGTCAGGTTGCTTTCCCTGAACCGGTCAGCGTGTCATCTCCTTCATCGTTTCGAATAAGATCGAGAGTTGCTTCGATCGGGCATTTGAAAAAAGATGGCGGATAAATCAGGAGGTATATGCGGCGAATCCTTATCCTGCTCGCGATTTTCGTAGTAGTCGCCGCGGCGGTCGCGGCGCTGTGGATTTTTAGAGGACGTGAAATCTCATCGTTCGTCGATCGTTATTGGACGGTGGAAACGGGAGTTGCACCCATTCAATCCATTAGATACGAAGGCAGTGGCACGGGAGGAATTCTCATCGTCAATGGCGTTGGCTTGAGTCTGAACGACGTCAGGCCCGGCTTGTCGCTTAGTATTGGCTCAACGAAGGACAACCAACTTGCATTGGCGAGCAGCGGTAAAGTTTTCGCTTTCGGTCCGCTTACACCAGCATCTGAGGATACCGGCGTCCAACTCGCTACTGCGCCGCCTTCGGCTGATCAGGCGTTCCTCGTCACGCGTCACAGCATACTCAGTTGGCCAACGCCATTTGATCTCAATTTTATGACCGGTCAGTCCCCTTCCTGGAAACGCCACACCTATCAGGAAATTCGGTGGAAGAAATCCTCTGGTGCGAACCTGAAAATGCTTTGGCGTTACGAGCAATTTTTTTATGCCGGTAATGGCTGGGCAAGCGGATCCATGACCCGGGAAGGCTGGACGGGATTGATTCGGATAGAGATCGAGCTGTGATGGCGCCCAAAAACGTCCTTCCTTGAGCAGAGTGCCTATTTCGGCATCGTTTTGCCGTGCGATTATCGCAAAAATTCCAGAAGCTCTTTACCCGCGACGCGGCGGAAAGTCTCTGGGAACACGCTCGCCGATGGACGCACCCGGTAAGTTCTCAACGCATTCTCGCCACGATTGATAAGACGGAATTGGCAAAACTGCGCGAGCGCTACCCGTATCGGCCGAACGCGCGAAAGATTAACGCCTACGAGGACGCTAGTTACTGGGTTGGCGTTAACGTGAAGCGTGTGCAGGACCTCTGGCTTGATCGGTCGCGGCCGCTCGACATCCTGGATCTAGGCTGCGGCCCTGGATATTTTCTCTATCTCTGTCGTCTGTTCGGCCACGAAGGTCTGGGGCTCGATCCCGACGACGAGCCTTTTTTCCGCGGGACGACCAGCTTCTTCGGCGTCAGCCGTGTCGTCGCGCGAATCAATGCGCAGGAACCTTTGCCGGATCTCGGCAAACAATTCGATCTCGTTACTGCCCATCGCGTTTGTTTTCACCGAATCGCGCGACGTGAAAACGGTGGATGGCTGGAATGGACAGAGGCGGACTGGAGATTTTTTATTAACGATGTCCGCACAAGATTTCTGAAACCTGACGGGCGACTACTTCTGGAATTTAATCGGCGCGCGGACGGATCTTCATTTTTTACACCAGAACTTCGCGAGTTCTTTGAATCGCAAGGCGCGCGCATCATTCGTTGGAAGGCTTTGCTTGCCGCGAATCCCTCTGAGCGGCCGCGATTCAAAATGGTGTAGCCATCGCCCGTAGGCGGCGCGTCCCGAAGTGATGCCGGGTTCCGCCTTACGTTTCGCACAGCGAAACGGCTACAGTTTCCAATCTGAGCAGTCCCAGCCCAATAGCTGCTCAAGCTTCGCGATGTCTTCGGCGAATAGATTGTAAAGGAACACGCGCTCTTCCCAGTTTATCGCCCGTTCGTACGGCACAACGTTTCGGTCTTTGTTGCGCAGCGAACGCACAGGTTTACGGCCAAGGAAGGAGAAGATCGAGGCGAGCGTTTGGCGCTGATGGCTTTTGAAGTCTTCGAATTTCACAACCTTCATTTGGTCGCGTGGAAAAAATTTGAAGACCCGTTCGAGTTGGCGTCCATAAAATCCTCGTTCCAGATAAGCGAAACGCCGCGCTTCAACCGGGGGCGCGCCGGCAATGCGTGTTTTTTCTTCCCGAATGGCGTCGAAAAAATCCAGCGGCTCGCGGCCTCTGTACCGCTGCATGTTCCAATGGGCAAACGCGCGCTCGACTGGATTCCGCAGGAGGATCAACAATTTGATCTTCGGACTGTAATTCCAAATCCGTTGCATCGTCGGCTCGTGATACAGGTAACTTGGTGTGCAATCACCCGCGATGGCCGAGGGAGCAATCGGCGGATAATGCTTGTGCAACTCGTCATAATTGGGTTCAGCGACAAACATCGAGTCGTTATCGAAAAAGTGGATTTCCTGCTGATCGCCCATGCAGATGTCGGGATGTTTGCTCAGAAAGTAATGCAGCGCCGTCGTGCCCGATTTTTGCGCGCCGGCCAGGACGAAATCGAGCCGGTCAATCTTTTTGCGACGCTTGGTTCGGAACATCAGTGAAATCTACATCTCGAAGCCCGCAGGGGAAGCTGACAGCTTCCCGCATAAAAGCTTAACCCAAGCCCGTAGTTGTGGCTCTTGTTTGTGCCCTCTATCATTCGCCCATGTACAAGTCGTGTTGCCTGCATTTTCGCTGCCTGGCCTTGTTCTATATTGTCGGAATGACTGCCTCCGCATTAGCCGATGACGGCATGTGGCTCTTCAATGCGCCGCCTTTAAAACAGCTTCGAGAAAAATATCAGTTCGAGCCGTCGCCGCAGTGGCTTGAACATCTGCAAAAAGCCAGCGTCCGCTTTAACTCCGGCGGAAGCGGATCTTTCGTTTCAGCCAACGGCCTCGTCATCACCAACCATCATGTGGGCGCCGATACATTGCAGAAGATGGGGAGCGCTGAGCACAATTATCTTCGGGACGGTTTCTATGCAAAAACGCAGGCAGAAGAGATCAAGTCCACGGATCTGGAACTGAACGTGCTCATGTCCATTGAGGATGTGACTGCCCGCGTCACTGGCGCAATAAAATCAGGCATGACGAGCGATCAGGCTTCCACCTCGCGCAATGCGGCCATCGCTGCCATTGAAAAGGAAAGCAAAGATAAAACCGGATTACGATCGGATGTCGTCACGCTCTACCAGGGCGGTGCGTACCATCTGTACCGCTACAAACGTTACGACGACGTACGCTTGGTCTTCGCGCCTGAGCAGCAAATGGCCTTCTTTGGCGGTGACCCTGATAACTTTGAGTATCCCCGCTACGATCTCGATATTTGCCTTTTTCGCGTGTACGAAAATGGCCAGCCGGCAAAGATCGAGCACTTCCTTAAATTCAATTCCGACGGCCCGAACGACCGCGAACTGATATTTGTAAGCGGCAGCCCCGGCAAAACCGACCGGCAACTCACCTTGGATGAAATGGCCGACATGCGCGATCGCTATCTGCCATACGTTCTGAATATGTTTTATCGCCGCGAAGTGCTGGAGTCGGCCTATAGCGCGCGATCATTCGAGAACACACGTAAAGCGCGCGAGGACTTATTTGGAGATCAGAACAATCGGAAACGCTACGATGGCTACCTGGCTGGTCTACTTGATCCACAAATCTGGTCGTCTTTAGACGCGCGAGAGAAGAAATTACGCGACGCGATTGCGCGCGATTCGAAGTTCAAATCCACGCTGTCTGCTTATGACCGGATCAAACGTGCGCAGGCTGAGATTGCCAAGAACGCGCCTGTGTACAACTACCTCGAGCAGGAACGGCCGGTCACGGTTGGTTACCGCGAGCCGCGGGCATTCGCGGGAAATCTTTTCAAGTATGCGCGGCTGCTACTGCGCGCAGCCGATGAGCGCGCGAAGCCCAACGGAGAACGGATCCCAACTTTTCGTGATAGCGCGCGAGAGTCATTGGAACTGGAACTTTTTTCCGACCAACCGATCTATGAGGATTACGAGATTTTGCGACTCACGGATTCATTGACCGATTTCGCTTCCGCTTTCGGCGCAGACAATCCGTTGGTGAAAAAAGTGCTCGCTGGAAAGTCGCCGCACGCACGCGCGGTTGAACTTGTCTCGGGAACAAAGCTCAAGGACGCAGCTGTGCGGAAGGATCTCTACGGCAAGGACGCGGCTGCGCTGCAGTCAGCGCACGATCCCATGATCGATCTCGCGCACATGATCGATGCACAGGCAAGAGAAGCGCGAAAGGCTTATAGCGCGCAGGATGAAATCAAGAAACAGGCGTATGCAGATATTGCAAAAGCGAGATTTACCCTGGAAGGCGCGAGCAGTTATCCGGATGCGACTTTTACACTGCGACTTTCGTACGGAACCGTTCGCGGTTACGAGCAGGACGGAAAACAAATCCCCGCGTTCACCGATTTTGCCGGTCTGTATCAGCGGGCGACTGAACACGACAACCGACCGCCGTTTGATCTGCCGAAACGTTGGCTCGACAAAAAATCGAACCTCAATCTGGCGACCAGATACAATTTTGTTTCCGACGCAGACATTATCGGCGGCAACAGCGGCAGCCCTGTGGTCAACAAGGCAAACGAATTCGTCGGCATTATCTTCGACGGCAACATTCAATCACTGGTAGCCGATTGCACTTACACCGACACGGAGGCGCGAGCCGTCGCCGTTGATTCCGCCGCGATAGTCGAGGCGCTTCGAAAAGTGTACAACGCACAACCACTCGTGGATGAGCTAACGGGTGCGAGATAACCTCGTAAACCTAACGAGACTGAGCAAGCCACGTCATGGTGCCGTGGCAAACACGCAGAAGTCGTACGGAAATGGCCAGCCCGCTCCGAAGACTTTCGGAGTTTGTTTCATCGATTGGTGAGACCCATTATCGCGGCTCATTAAGATCGAGCTGGTACTCGATGTTTGCCAAATCAGAGCCGGATTGCTGGATAACGCTTTTCGGGAGTGGCGGAAACTTTGCCGCGGCTATCGCTCCGCGCGCCGTCTCTTCTGCCCATCGATTATGGGTGGTCGAGACAACCTTCACGTTGTGGGGATGGCCTTGTCTGTCGAGTTGGAACGTACATTTCATCGACATGCGATGAATCCGTTCAGGATGCTTCACGAGTTCGGCGAGAACCACTCGACGAGCGACGTCAGTCGCTTGAACTGTATACGTTTTCCCGACGGAATCGTTGTCTGCCGCGCGCGCATGGGCTGCCCAGATGTGCACGGACGCGAGCATAAGCAATGCGATGATCGACTGAGGACGCATGGGTTTAACGAAAAAGAGATAAACCACGGCAGGGTGTGGTGGCAAGCTCGCTGAACTTATTTCGCAATGGGGTCCGCCTGCTCGCGAACGCTTTCGGAGTTGGCTTCATCGATTGGTTAGATGCGTGCGGTCGCTTCCCGTAGTAGTTGCTCATGTCGAAGTAGAAAGCGCGTTTCCTCCAGTTTGGAGTTCGACAGACTTCGCAATTCTCATAGTAGGTCAGAACGTCGTAATGTTTACCGTTGTAACGAACGCGCACTAAACTGATCAATTGCAATGCGCGGTAATGAAGCAGCATATACTCGTACTCTGCCAAGATGGCCCGCTTTTCGTCGTGCGCATGGATGATGATTGCCTTTTCAAATGATGAACCATCGCCACCGCTGAGCGTGATACCTTCACGTTGCAAAGAGGGCGGGGTTCGCACGGTATCCGTCGCGAGACATCGCGTTTCGGTTACAACGTAACAAATGCAGACGACGAACAGCGTCGGAAATAATATCCTAAACATCTAACGAGAACAAGATGAGCGACGGTGGACGGGACCGCGTGTCGCTCGGAGTGGATGTGCGGAAGTCATCTTAAAAGTGGAGCGTACAACGGTCCGCCGTTCGCTCCATCGCATGGTTAGGCGTTTGGCGTGACCGACACATTAAAAGTCTTTTCTACTCTAAATGTCGAGCCGACCGAAACTTCAATCGTCCACTGACCCGGAACTAGCTCCCAGTCGTTGTCGAACGTGTAGCCTAGGTAACCACTACGACCCATCACG
>Ga0207678_10003429_pt1 | contig 14282 bp, 16 predicted proteins | sample KBSC63metaG_FD_184319 | JGI IMG/M metagenome (GOLD analysis project Ga0207678, IMG submission 184319) | Corn rhizosphere microbial communities from Kellogg Biological Station, Michigan, USA - KBS C6-3 metaG (SPAdes) (version 2) | ecosystem: Host-associated > Plants > Roots > Rhizosphere > Soil ... | reverse complement strand
CGCTGAAGCGGATCGTGGAAGAAGGCACTCCGCCCGAGCAGATTGCGGACGCCGTCGTCGAGGCGATTCGTAAGAACCAGTTCTGGATTCTCACTCATCCGCAGCTCGACCAAGGCATACGCGATCGATTCGAATCGATGCTGGCGCGCACTAATCCTCCCATGCGGGACTTGCGGCAGACACACACGCCGCTCATCTAGCTCTCGCAAGAATCATGATAAGATGCGGCCAGTTGGAGAAAAAGACATTATGGCTCATTGCTCCAGACGTAATTTCCTAAAAACCGGGCTCGCCGCCGGTGCGCTCGTAGGCGCGGGAAGCCTCCCGGTAAAAGCCGCGAAAGAGACCGCAACCGACTGGGTGACGCTTGGAAAATCGGGCGTGAAGGTGACGCGGCTGGCATTCGGCACAGGCACTTTCAGTGGCCGGGTGCAACGCCAATTGGGACAGGAAGACTTTACAAAGCTGGTGCGCTATGCCTATGACCACGGCGTCCGCTTTTTCGAGACGGCCGAATCATACGGCGAGATGCATCAGATGCTCGGCGTCGCGCTGAAGGGCATTCCGCGCGATAGCTACCGGCTAATGACCAAAGTGACCACACATGATGGTGTGGATCCGCAGGAAAAGATCGACGAGTTGCGCAAACTTGCCAATACCGATTACTTCGACATAGCGCTGTTGCACTGGCAGCACACGCCGACCTGGCCGACCGATACCGTCCGCTGGCAGGATGGACTTCTCGAAGCCCAATCCAAACATGCCATTGTTGGACACGGAGCCTCCGTTCACGGGTTGCCGGCGCTACGCAAGTTCCCGGACAACAAGTGGCTCGACATCGCCATGATCCGCATGAACCACAAGGGTTCGCACATGGACGCTGAGGATTACAACACTAGCGGGCCGGGTAATGTGAGCGAAGTTGTCGAGCACGTAAAGCAGGTTCGCCAAGACGGTATGGGCGTCATCAGCATGAAACTGGTGGGTGAAGGCTCATTCACCAATCGCGAGGACCGCAAGGCTGCGATGCGATTTGCCTTCCGGCAGGCGGGCGTCACTAGTGTGACCGTTGGTTACAAGAACACGGCGGAAATCGACGAAGCGATAGAGAACCTGAATCTGGCTCTCGCATAACCTACCTCTCTTTTAGATATTCGTGCACGAATGCATCGCGCTGCTTGTTTTCGGTTCGCCCGCAAGCACTCTGCGCATCGGGTTCCCGTTCCCGGATTCGCGTGGCGTAAGGCACAATTGACTCACCCTAGGGACGGTTTCGGTGATGGGCTGCGCAAAGCATTCGATGTGGGTCTTGGAAGATGCTCGGCGTTGCGCGGTTGGGTGCGTCGCCGCGCTGGCATTGCTGACGGCGTGTGGTTCGAGCAGTTCGGACGGGCCGGCGACGAGCGCCGCCGCGACGGCCTCCCCGCCTGCCCCCGTCACCACCACGACGGCCGTCGCCGCTCCATCCACTGCGCAAGGCCCGCAGACGCAGAAGTGGATCGAGCTCCAAGCCGGCGATTGTCTCGCTGACCCGCCCCCTAGCGATCCCAGCGTTGTCACCGTGTCCGTCGTCGACTGCGCGATTCCGCACGCGGCGGAGGTCTACCTGCGCGCGGACGTCGCCGTTGATGCCGCCATCGCAGACGTCGCCGACCGACAGTGTGATGCGGGATTTTCCCAGTACACGGGGCAACCCGTCGGCGGCGGTCCGTTGGGGGTGACGTACCTGATCGACTCCAATCAAGACCGGACGTCGGCCGATCCCCTGCCGAGCACCGTCATCTGCCTGATTCAGGCGTCCAACGGTGGGCCGCTGACGGGATCCGCACGCCGCTGATGCGGCTACATCGAGACAGACTGTGGCACAACGTCATTCGGGGGCGGCGGTGGCGGTGCTGGCACCTGGAGGCACAACCCGGTGTGGTCGTAGTCGAAGTACCGGCCCGGCAGGCAGAACGGGGCGCACCCGTTGGTGACTCCGGTTTCACCGGGTGCGCACGCCGTGTTGACCGCCGTCGGGGCAATGATCGAGGGTGCCAACGCTGCCGTCAGCGCTGCCGCGGAGAGCGCGGCGATCACAAGCCGTCGCATCGGCTCAGTCTAGGTGTGACGCCAGATCGCCTATCCGTAATCTGGGTGAAGTGAGCATTGCATCGGATGCCGCCGTCGTCCTTGACGACAGGTTCTCCCGCGAGCTGCCGGAGATGGCTGTGCGCTGGCAGGCCGAGGTGCCTTCTGACCCACGGCTACTGGTGCTCAACGAGCGGTTGGCCGCCGACCTGGGTCTGGACGCGGCCTGGCTGGGGGTCCCGGACGGATTGCGGTTCTTGGTGGGCGTCTCGGTGCCCGACGGTGCGACGCCGGTGGCGCAGGCCTACGCCGGACACCAGTTCGGCGGGTTCGTCCCCCGGCTGGGCGACGGACGCGCATTGCTGCTCGGCGAGATCGTCGGTGCGGACGGGACCGTTCGTGACCTTCACCTGAAGGGTTCGGGCGCCACGCCGTTCGCGCGGGGCGGCGACGGTCTGGCCGCGGTCGGCCCGATGCTGCGTGAGTACATCGTCAGCGAGGCAATGCACGCGCTGGGCATCCCCACCACCAGGTCCCTCGCCGTCGTGGCCACGGGTCGCCAGGTTCACCGGGACACGCTGCTGCCGGGAGCCGTGCTCGCGCGGGTGGCGAGCAGCCACCTGCGGGTGGGCAGCTTTCAATACGCGGCAACCAGCGGCGACATCGATTTGGTGCGGCGTCTCGCCGACCACGCAATCGCCCGGCACTATCCGGCTGCCGCCGCGGCGGAGAATCCGTACCGCGCGCTGTTCGAGGCCGTCGTCGCCGCCCAGGCGTCGCTGGTGGCGCAGTGGATGCTGGTCGGGTTCGTGCACGGGGTGATGAACACCGACAACATGACGATCTCCGGCGAGACCATCGACTACGGGCCGTGCGCCTTCATGGAGGCCTACGACCCGGCGACAGTGTTCAGCTCGATCGATGCCTGGGGGCGATACGCCTACGGGGACCAGCCTGCGGTGGCGGCATGGAACCTTGCCCGCTTCGCCGAGACATTGCTTCCGCTCTTCTCCGACGATCTCGACCGAGCGCTCGCCCTCGCGCAGGAGTCACTCGACGGTTTCCGTCGGCGCTACGCCTCCGCATCACTGGCCGGTATGCGGGCGAAGCTCGGACTGCGCGACGCGGACGACGACATTGCGACGCCGTTGATCTCGGAGCTCCTCGATCAGCTCGCGCAGAGCCGTGTCGACCACACGTCGTTCTACCGCCTTCTTGGCCGAGCGGCGAGCGGCGACGCCGAGCCGGCGCGCGGACTGTTCGTCGACCTTGCCGCGTTCGACGGTTGGTTGGCCCGCTGGCGGGCACTTGCTCCGGACGCGGACACGATGGACCGGGTCAATCCGGTGTACATCCCACGAAACCATCTGGTCGAAGAGGCCCTTGCCGCTGCGACCGACGGCGATCTCGATCCGCTCTCGCGGCTGCTTGCGGCCGTGACCGCGCCCTATGACGAACGGCCTGGCTTCGAGCGCTACGCCGAACCGGCGCCGGAGGATTTCGGCGCTTACCGAACGTTCTGCGGCACCTGACTCTGCGCCGCACCGCCGAGCGTTGCGCTCAGTAGTGATAGGTGTCCGACGGGGCGGGCATGTGAACGGGCTCGTCGTCGAAGTGGGACACTTCGATTCCGTAGGAGCGAGCCAGCTCCAGGATCTTGGTGGCCCGTGCGATACGCGGCAGGTCCGACCCATTGCGGATTTCGCCGCCGTCGCGCTCGAACTCCGCGAAAAACTCTTTCGCCCAGGCGATTTCGTCCTGCGACGGGGACAGCCCTTCGTTCACGACGGAACACTGGTCGGGGTTGAGACAGATCTTGCCTGTCATCCCGAACTCGACGGAAACGGCCGTGGCTTCGATCAGCTTGAGCGCGTTCGAGCCGATGGTCGGCCCGTCGATCGCGCTCGGCAGATGGGCCGCCTTGGCAGCGATGGTGAAGCGTGAGCGCGCGTAAGCGAGGGTAGCGGGGTCTTCCCCGAAGCCGGTGTCGCGGCGGAAATCGCCGATACCGAAGGCCAGCCGGAAGGTCCCTTTGGCCGCGGCGATCTCGGTGATGCGTTCCAGACCCCTGGCCGTTTCCACGAGCGCGACGATCGGGACGTTGGGCAATCGTTTGGCGGTCTCGGTGACGTGGTCGACCGATTCGACCATCGCCAGCATCACGCCACCGATGGACGTTCCCGCCAGTGTCTTCAGGTCGTCGGCCCACCAGCGGGTGCCGAAGCCGTTGACGCGCACCCAGTCGGAGTTTCCGGCGCCGAGCCAGGCCACGACGTTGTCGCGGGCGCCTTCCTTGTCCTTGGGCGCGACCGCATCCTCGATGTCCAGGACGACGATGTCCGCGCGAGAGTGTGCGGCGGCCTGAAACCGGTCGGCCTGCCCGCCGTTGACCAACAGCCAACTCCGGGCGAGTACCGGATCGATGCGCGACCCGACGTCGGCCGGATCGGGCGCGTTGGTGGTGGCCTGTTCGGACATGGAGTTCTCTGCCGTCTCTTCGTGGTGTGTGTTCTGCTGCCTAAACGGTAGCGACATGGTCAAACCGGTACCGCGGGTGGTAAACCTCGGGCATGGCCGAGCGCGTCACGTTTCTCAGCTCAACGGGACCGGCTCTGGCGGGAATCATCGACCGGCCTGCCGGGGAGCCGCGCGGCTGGGGCGTCTTCTCGCACGGATTCACCCTTGGCAAGGACTCGCCTGCCGCCGCTCGCATCTGCAAGCAGCTCGCCGAGGACGGCATCGGCATGTTGCGCTTCGACGCGCTCGGGTTGGGTGACTCGGAGGGCGACTGGGGCGATGGTTCGTTCACCGTCAAGGTCAATGACGTCATCCGGGCATGCGAGTTCATGGCCGAACAAAACACAATCGCCGACATCCTCGTCGGACATTCGTTCGGGGGTGCGGCAGTGATCGCCGCGGCCAGGCAGTCTCCCGGCGTGCGGGCGGTCGCCACGGTCGGGGCACCGATGGACCCCGCACATGCAGAGCATCAGTACGACGCCGTGGTCGACCGCGTGCTGTCCGAAGGCAGCGCCCAGTGGATGGTCGGCGGGCGGACGCTCACGCTCAAACGGGCATTCGTCGAGGATGTCCGCGCGGCCGCCCTCCACGAGAAGATCCGCGGCCTGCGGTTGCCACTGCTGATCCTGCACTCGCCGACCGACAACACCGTCGGCATCGCGAACGCGAGCGAGATCTTCCGCACTGCGCGTCACCCGCGAAGCTTCGTTTCCCTCGAGGGTTCCGACCATCTACTCACCGGCCCCGGGCAGGCGCGCCGCGCCGGTCGGATCATCGGCGCGTGGGCGGACGCGTATCTCGACGCCGAATAACCAGAATCACATCGGTAGCACATAGGTAGGTGGTTTTGTCGAGTGCGCGGCGGGTATACGCCGCGTGGTCTGCCGTGCAAGCATCGTGGCCTGCACCGCATCAGTAATCCATGGCACGATGAGGTCGAAATGAGCGTCATCAGTAGGTTTTTCGGCGTTGCGGCAGTGGCGACTTCGGCGCTGCTGGGCAGTGTCATCAACATTCCCGGCGCGTCCGCTGATCCATGCCCCGACGTCGAGGTGGTATTCGCACGCGGCACGTTCGAGCCACCTGGTGTCGGCGACACCGGACAGGCGTTCGTCGATGCGCTGCGCGCGCAGCTCGGCGGCAAATCGGTCGACGTGTATCCGGTCAATTACCCGGCGTCGCTGGATTTCGCGACCGCCGCTGACGGTGTGATCGACGCGAGCAACAAGATTCGCGACATATCCACCAGCTGCCCGAATACCCAGATGGTCCTTGGCGGATACTCCCAAGGGGCGGCCGTGGTCGCATACACCACCGAAGACGCAGTACCCAACGGCTTCGCCCTTCCGGCCGGTATCACCGGCCCGATGCCGGCAGAGGTGGCGAAGCACGTGGCCGCGGTCACTCTCTTCGGAAAGCCGTCTAGCGGGTTCTTGCAGCAGATCTACACCGGAGCGCCGCCGATCACGGTCGGCCAGCTCTATTCGGCCAAGACCGCGGACATGTGCATCCCCGAAGACCCCATCTGCTCGCCAAGCGGCAGCGACAACGGCGCGCACACCCTCTATGCGGTGAACGGGATGGCGGTTCAGGCCGCCGACTTCGCTGCCCGTCGGGTCTTGTCGAACGGGACGGCCACACAGCCCTAATCGAATATCTCCTGACATCCGAGTGTTGTCCCGCCATGAATGGAGGATGCGATGGACACCTGGGATGCGATTCGCGCGCGTCGAAACGTCAGGAGTTATCGGCCGGACCCGGTGACGGACAGCGATCTGCAGCGCATCGCCGAGGCGGGTTGGCGATCACCATCGGCGTCGAACCGCCAGCCATGGGATTTCGTGATCGTCACCGATCCGGAGCGGTTGCAGGCGCTGTCCACGGTGTGGCAGGGCGCGCGGCATATCGCGTCGGCTCCTGCGGCGGTTGCGCTGGTTGCCCCGGTGCCGCCCGATGAGCGAAGGAAGCTGCTCGACCAGTACGACCTGGGGCAGGCGACGATGGCCATGATGCTCGAAGCCACCGACCTTGGCATTGGCGCCGGCCATTCGGCGGTCGGCGATCAGGACAAGGCCCGCGCGATCCTCGGTGTCCCCGACGACCACACCGTGGCCTACCTCCTCGGACTCGGGTATCCCGCCGACCGCCCCCTGACGCCGATCAACAAGCCTGATCGCCGGCCATTCGGTGAAGTCGTTCATCGCGGCCACTGGTGAAGTCTTGTTACCCCGCGTCCCCGCCCTTGTGCGGAGTGGGTACGTCCGGCCGTAGGTAGCCGACGAGGCACAACGAAATCAGCACCATCGCCACCACCGGCCACCAGAGCGCGACGACTGCCGCTGCCGCGAAAACGCCGATCGTGACGAACGACCTCATTTGCAGCAGTCGGCGCATCCGCTGCGAGGCGTCCTCGCGGGCCGGTCGATCGACCGCTTCCCAACAGAGTGCGAGATAAGTGGCGTTGACGAGGACGAACACGGCCGCATACAGCGCCACCGGGGCGGCGGCCAGCCTGCTCTCAGCGATCCACTCGGTGGTAAACGGGATCAGAGATACCGAGAAGAGGTGTGCGAAGTTCGACCACACCAGCCGTGGCGTCGCGACCTCCGCGTAGCCAAACAAGTGATGGTGGTTGACCCAGACGATCGCGATGAAGAAGTAGCTCACCGCATAGCTCAAACCTGTTGGCCACAGCGGTAGCAAGGCACTGAAGGTATCCGCGTGTGGCGGCTTGAGCTCGAGCACCAGGATCGTGATGAGCACGGCGAATACACCGTCAGAGAACAGGCGCACCCGGTCTGTGGTGGATTGTCGCGTGGCCACGGATAGATGCTATTGGTGCCGGACGGCCCGCAGACGCCAAGAAGTCGACCAGCTAGCCGTCGAGTTCACCGACGATTCCACGCTCGATGGCGGCTCGAGCACGCTCGGGCAGGACGATCAGCCCGTCGAGTTCCTTGGCGGCAAGAGCGTAGGCACGTTCGCGCTCCTGCGGCGTCGCGCCACTGTCCACCGCCACCCGTAGAGCGCTTCGCGCCCGGGTGAGACGCTGCTGCTCCACTTTCGTGAAATCGTTGCGCCGCCTGCGAATTGCCTCGCTTTCAGCGACATCGAACGCCGTCACGTAGTTCTCGACCGCGTCGAGGTACTGACGCGCGGCGTCACCGTCTCCGAGAAGATCTTCGGCCTCGGCCGGCCGTAGCAGGTCGGCTCGCAGTTTGGCCCGATGGAAGCGCTCGGTCAGCGGATTGCGCATGTCGGTCATGAGCGGAAAGTCGAGCAGTTTGCCGATGTCGAGTTCGTATTCCAACCACCGGGTGTCCGTTCGGTCGTGCTCTCTTACCGTCCGCGAGATGGCCCTCCATTGCGCTGCGCGGTTGTTGGTCGTCTGGGACACAGCAGCGTCAGGTTCATCGGCTCGATACGCCTGACGCCGCCGGGCAGCCGAAAGCGCCTTCATGCCGGCGATGATCACGCCGACCACCGGCAGGATGACGATCAGCAACTCGACGAGACGGACGAGCAGCAGCCCCATCAAGCCAGGATGCCACCGCGCAGGATATCCGCGGGGACGATGTTGACCCGAAGAAAGAGGTCCGCCTATTCTGGGTTGCGCATCCCAATTCGTGTACATCCCGGAGGCCGGCGAATGGCGAGTTCATCGGCGCCGGGGGGCTCTAGTGTGCCCTCGGCGCCCGCGGTCGTACGTGAACGGTCAGGCGGCGAAAGCATGCGCGCGATCATCCTGGCGAAGTTCGGCGGACTCGACAGCCTGGTCTACACCGAGATCCCCAAACCGCTGCCGAAGGACGGCGAAGTCGTCATCAAGGTCAGGGGTTTCGGCATCAACCACGCCGAGATGCACATGCGTCGCGGCGAATGGGCGGAGGCCGCGGAGGTCAGCGGCATCGAATGTGTCGGCACCGTCGACTCCTGCCCGGGGGGCGAGTTCCCCGTCGGCGCCAAGGTGGCGGCACTGATGGGCGGGCTCGGGCGAACGGTCAATGGCAGTTACGCCGAATACACCCGTGTCCGCGCGTCCAATGTCGCCCTCATCGAATCGGACCTGCCGTGGTCACAACTGGCCGCGCTGCCCGAAACATATGCCACCGCGTGGACGTGCTTGTTCCGCAACATCAGTCTCGCTCAGGGACAAACGCTCCTGATCCGCGGCGCCACATCATCATTCGGACAGGCTGCAGTCAAGATGAGCGTCGCTGCCGGCGCGCGGGTCCTTGCGACCACGCGCAGCCGCGAGCGCTTTGGACTGCTCGAGAAGCTCGGCGTCTCACGTGTCGAGCAGGAAGCGCCAGATCTGGCCAGCCATATCGCCGAGGCGAAACAACTCGACGCCGTCCTCGATCTCGTCGGCAACAGCACCATTCTCGACTCTCTCGACATGCTCCGCAGGGGCGGCACCGCGTGCCTTGCGGGATGGCTCGGCGGACTCGATCCCATCGGTGACTTCAACCCGCTGGCGCGCATGCCCAGCGGCGTGAATCTGAACTTCTTCGGCAGCTTCGTGTTTGGCACGCCTGGCTTCCCGCTGTCCGATGTGCCGCTGCAGGACATCGCCCAGCAAGTGGCCGACGGACACCTCGAGGCCGCACCGTCGCGCGTCTTCTCGTTCGACGAGATCCGTGAGGCCCATCGCGTGATGGAGGCCGGTGAAGCAGGCGGCAAAATGGTCGTCGTGGCGGATTAGCCCGTCATACCGCCACCGACAGATTTTCGGCGGCCTGCAGCCACGTCGCGACGTTGCGGACGTAGTCCTTGAAGGTCGCCAGCCGCGACGGGTCGGTCTTGATCTGATCGCCTGGGGCCTCTGTGACGAACGAGGGCGCCCCGCAATCGAGATCCCAGTTGTAGTCGGCGAAGTGGTGGAAGGTCGACTCGGCGACCGCACGGCCGATCGGCCGGCCGTCCGGTGTGTGTTCGTCCTCCAGCACCACAGCCAGGTTGAAGTGACGCCCGGTCGCGGTGCTCCTGCCCTGCGCGATCGGGGTGGCGCACGCACTGTTCGCCGACACCAAACCTTCGTGCGGATGGGCGGGGAACCACTCGATCCGTCCGCTTTCGGTGCGATCGGTGCGCAGCAGCTCGTGCACAGGTCCTTCCACCAGCACCGGCTGGTAGTCGCCGTTGGCGCCGGAGTGGTAGTTGGGCCACGAGATGGTCGGGGTGTCCTGATCGTCGCACATCGTGCTCGGGTCGATGCTCTGGTCGTGGAACTCGTTGACCACACCCAGTGACCCGAGTCGACTCAGGCAACAGCCCAGGTCTTGGTGATCACGCGCGGTGAGCACGCCGCCCCCATTCTCACGGAACCTCCGGATCGCATATGCGTCGGCGGCTGTCAGGCCGTCACCGACGTCGACCGCCATCAGCCACAGCTGGTCGTAACCGAGCTCGTCGATATGGCTCAGCACCGGGTCGTCGTCGCCCCGGTTCGCCCGGTTGCGCGCGATCACGTCATGGCCTGCCGCCCGCAGTTCGGCGGCCAGCAGCGAGAAGCGGCTGATGGCCCAGTCGTCCGGATGCTCAGGGATCGTCGTTTGCAGCAAGATTCGTGACACGGAACTCACTCCTGTACAAGCGTTTTCGGAGCGTCTGACTCGGCGGGTACGCGCAGGTGCGCGCGCGCGGCAAGTTCCTCGTCATCGACGAGGGTGAGCATGGGCTGGCCAGGAACACATAGCATCGTGACCGTGAACCGGCACCTCATGTCGTCGCGGTTGTTGCCGTCCGAGTAGTGGATGACGTCGCCACCGGGCTCCCAGAACGCTTCGCCGGCTCGAATCACCCGGGGCGGTTCGCCTTCGAGTTCGAACAGCATCTCGCCTTCCAGCATGTAGCCGAAGGCCGGCCCGCTCGGGTGCTTGTGCGGCGGGGCGCCCGCACTGCCCGGTGGGTAGTCGATGACAACGGTCATGGCATGTGCGCCGTCGGGGACGAACGGCGGCTGCACTTCCTGTACCACCGTGATTGCGTTCTCCCACGAGGGATCATACTTCTTGGACATCGGTCATTCCTCCTTTGTGGTGTTCAGATGGCGGTTCCGCCGCCGTCGGCAGGCAGCGTGGAACCGGTGATGAAACTCGAGCGGGGCGAGGCGAGGAACAGCACCGCGACCTTCCCCGCCTGCTGGACAAGCGATTTCACCGAGTGAATGTCGGACGGGTCAGCTCGGATGAAGCGCGCCGTTGGGCTGATGCCCGTGGTTCCTCCGGTGACCAACGCGGTCTGGTTCGCCAATTCCATTGTGAACTCCTGAATTACCCGATGTGCGCCAATGCGACGCGCAGGCGTTGCCTGCCACGTGATGCCCGCGACATGACGGTGCCGTGTGGGATGCCCAGCAGCGCGGCGGTCTCCGCGTAGGTGTACCCCTCGATGTCGGCGTAGTACACCGCGGTACGGAAGCCGTTCGGCAAGGCATCCATGGCCGCTTTGATGTCGTGGTCAGGCAACGCGTCGAGCACCTCCGCCTCAGCCGATCGCGGCGGCCGCGACGCGCCGCGGGCCATGTCGCGCTCGGTGATCTCGTCGACCGAAACTTCCGAGGGGCGGGACTGTTTGGCGCGATACCCGCTCACCCACCGGTTGTAGAGAATCCGGAATAGCCAGGCCTTGAGGTTGGTGTCTTCGCGGAACGTCCCGAATCCCGCGTATGCGTGCAGCAGTGTGTCCTGCAGTAGATCTTCGGCGTCCGCGTGGCTGCGTGTCAGCCGACGCGCTCCGCGCATCAGGACGTCGAAGAGGGGCTCGGCTTCCCGGGCGAAACGTGCGGCGAGCTCTTTGTCCGACTCAGACGTGTCGGGGATTGAGGTAATCGACATGATCGGTCTTCTCTGTTGCGTCGCGCCGACGTGCTACCGGACCGGCGCGGGCGCGTTGTCGATGAGCCAGTCCTCGAAACGGGTGGGGAACACCGTTGCGGTGGTGGCGGGGACGAGGCTGTGGTCGTCGAGCACCACTCCGTAGTAACGCGCTTGGGGATCCGCGACGACGCGGCGGGTGGTATCACCCTGTGCGCGAAGCTGCGCACGGACGAGCTCGTCGAGCGGGTACCGCTCGGGCCCGGCGACCTCGACAATGCCGCCCACGGGCTGGCCGAGGGCGGTACTGACGACCGCCTGGTGACCGTGCCGGCCCAGCTTGGCCGCGATCTTCGACCCGATGAGCCCCGTGCCACCGATAACCACGACCTTCATCACGATCCTCCAGTTAGTTCGGTTGCCTGCCGAACTCAGACTCGCGGATGCGACGGCGAACCGAGCCCTTGGAAGTCCGTAGTCCGTAGTCCCTGGTCCGTAGTCACTGGCACTGCCACACCTGCGGAGTCGGTTGGGATGAGTTCGCGTTCCGCTATCGGTTCCAGCAGGTAACGGCGACATGAGGAGTGGACATGACTGGCGCTGAACAACAGATCGCAACCTCCGTCCTGGTGATAGGGACCGGAGGGTCCGGGCTGCGCACCGCGATCGAACTCGCTGAACAAGGAATCGCGGTCCTCGTCGTAGGCAAGCGGCCGAAGGCTGACGCCCATACGACATTGGCCGCAGGCGGCATCAATGCCGCGCTGGCCACCATGGATGCGGAAGACACCTGGCAGCAACATGCGGCCGACACGCTCACCGAGAGCTATCTGCTCGCCGACCCTGAGACGGTTCGGGTGGTGACGGAAGGCGCGGCGGAATCCATCCGGGATCTGGAGCGGTGGGGCATGGCCTTCGCCCGGGAGCAGGACGGGCGAATCTCCCAACGGTTCTTCGGCGCGCATACCTTCCGCCGAACCGCATTCGCCGGCGACTACACGGGCCTGGAACTGCAAAGCACGCTGATCAGGAGGACCGCAGAGCTCGACATCGCCATCCTCGACTCGGTTTACATCACCAAGCTGCTCGTCCGTGACAATGTGGTGTTCGGGGCGTACGGTTTCGACCTTCTGAATGGCACCCGTTACACCATCCACTCGGATGCCGTCATCCTCGGCACTGGTGGACACACTCGAATCTGGCGACGTACGTCGTCGCGTCGCGACGAGAACACCGGTGACTCCTTCCGTTTGGCGCTCGAGGCGGGCGGGCGGATCCGTGATCCCGAGCTCGTCCAGTTCCATCCGTCCGGGCTGATCGAACCTGAGAATTCGGCGGGCACGCTGGTGTCCGAGGCGGCGCGCGGCGAGGGTGGGATCCTGCGGAACGACCTTGGTGAACGCTTCATGAAGCGCTACGACCCCGACCGGATGGAACTGTCCACTCGTGACCGGGTCGCATTGGCCGCCTACACCGAGATCAAGGAAGGCCGCGGCACACCGCGCGGAGGTGTCTGGCTGGATGTCTCGCATCTGCCGCAGGCGCAGATCATGGAGCGTCTTCCGCGCGTCTACCAGACGTTGATGGACCTGCAGCTGCTCGACATCACCACGACGCCCATCGAGATCGCTCCCACCGCGCACTACTCGATGGGCGGCGTCTGGGTTCGCGCCGAAGACCACAGCACCGGCGTAGAAGGTTTGTACGCGATCGGCGAAGCGTCGAGCGGGTTGCACGGAGCCAACCGGCTAGGCGGCAACTCGTTGATCGAACTGCTCGTCTACGGCAAGATCGTCGGTCGAGCCGCCGCCACCTACTCGGCTCGGCTCAACGCCCAACAACGTTCGCGTGTCGCGGTTTCCGCCGCCCGAGACGAGATCGACGAGATCCTGTCGACGAATGGACCCGAGAACGTCCGCTTCCTCCAACGCGCGCTCCGCAACGCGATGACCGAGCATGCCGGTGTGGTGCGTGACGAGGCCGGGCTGGTCACTGGACTCGACAAGCTGGCGGAAGTCGAAGAGCGGTTGACCCATGTGGGAGTGCACCCCGATATCGCCGGGTTCTATGACCTCGCCCACGCATTCGACCTGAAGGCCAGTGCCATCGCCGCGCGCGCGACACTGGAGGCGGCGTTGGAACGGCGCGAAACCCGAGGCTGCCACAACCGCTCCGACTACCCCAATCTCGACGAAGGGCTCAATGTCAACCTGGTGTGGTCGGGACCCGGCCGTATCGAGCGCGAACCCATTCACCGCATACCCCAGGATATTTCGGCGTTGATGCGGGCGGTATCGACCCACGGCAAGCTCGTGGAATGAGACGACCAGCCTCCACGGCGAAGGCCGGTTTCGACGCAATCGGATCGCGTCGGATAGCCGGTCGGCGGCGGTGCGGGTTTGGTTGTCAGCGTCGAACTTCACGATGCGGTAGCTGCGCGAATTACGAACGAATTTCTCAATGCCCCAACCCGTTTGACCTTCGATGGGTTACCAACCTAGTTGTTGGTCGGTGGTGGTTGCGGCTGGAATGGTTCATACCACCACCAGTCGGCGCGCTCGCCGGTAGGTCCGGGGCAGGGCGCTACGATCGGCGGGGGTTTAGTCGGCGGGCGCGCTAACGATCCTGCGCTAAGTGGTCGGCCGTCGCTGTCGGTCACGGTCAGGTGATCTGCGGGCCCGGCGATGGTGATGACGCCCCGATGGTGCAGCCGGTGGTGATAGGGGCAGAGGAGCACCAGGTTCGCCAGCTCGGTTGCGCCGCCGTCTTCCCAATGCAGGATGTGGTGTGCATGCAGACCGCGGGTCGCTCCACAACCCGGAACCGCGCACGTTCGGTCGCGGTGCTCGAGCGCACGGCGAAGCCGGCGGTTGA
>Ga0207678_10003422_pt1 | contig 14289 bp, 14 predicted proteins | sample KBSC63metaG_FD_184319 | JGI IMG/M metagenome (GOLD analysis project Ga0207678, IMG submission 184319) | Corn rhizosphere microbial communities from Kellogg Biological Station, Michigan, USA - KBS C6-3 metaG (SPAdes) (version 2) | ecosystem: Host-associated > Plants > Roots > Rhizosphere > Soil ... | reverse complement strand
CGGGATGGCGGATTCGAGCACGGCGGCTGGACCTGGCCTTACTGGCACGACGACATCGGCAACAGCTTCGTCGCCTTGATGAAGGACACCGACGCATTTCTGCTGGGCCGTCGCACGTACGTGACACACGCCGAGGCGTTCGAGCCGATGCCTGTGGGCGACAAGTTCGGCGATCTAATGAACGCGCCGAAGAAGTACGTCGTGTCGCGAACGCTCAAGGAACCAATCTGGCGCAATACCACGATCATCCGCGACAACGTGATCGAGTCGGTGCGTCAGCTCAAGGAGCAGCCGGGAAAGAACATCCTGACCGACGGCAGCAGCCAGCTCGTCCACGATTTGATGAAGCACGATCTCGTCGACGAGCTGCACATGGTGCTGTATCCGCTGACACTGGGAAGTGGCAAGCGGCTGTTCCCTGATGGCGTGTACGCGACGTTCAGCCTGGTGTCAGCGACGCCATATCCCACCGGTGTGGTGGGGCTTCACTACGTGCGCAAGCGGAGTTGAGTGCGAGCCGGCAAAACGCCGACCGATCCGCTACCCGCGATCCGGTATCGCCAGCCATGAAACCGGAAGCCCACCGCCGGCAGCATCCATCAGCAGTACGCTTCTCGCCTGCCCGTTAGTCAACGAGCTGGCGTCGACGTCCAGCAGGACGTTCTTGGTGCCTGCTGCAGTTACGCGCAGACGCAGAATGCCGGCCGGAACTGGCGCAAGTATGTAGCCCGACGTGCCTTCGAACGTGATGTTGGTGGCGACCGGCGTCGTGAGCGTCGAATCCGCGCTCGTCAGATAAAAATCCACCGGGCCTGCAGACGGCGATGCATTGATGACTCGCAATCCAACCTGACCACTCGGAAGCGGCGACACCGTATCCGGCAGAATGAGCAATCCTGCACCGGTCGCATGCTGCGTCACGATCATCGCATAGACGCTGAGGTTCTGGACCAGCAGCTGGGTCGAAGCGATTGTCGTCGTGTCTGTCCCTGCGGTAATTCTGAACTTGCGAGCATTCGTAAGCGCATTGACATACACCGATGAACCGGAGTCGTACGGCTGCGGCCTCGACAGCGCACTCGTGTCATCGACGAACAGGTTCACCGTGGAATACCGTGGCGCCGCATTGATGAACTGAATGAGTCCCTGCGGAGCCGTATTCCCCGAAATTTTATCGAGTTGGCAGCCGCTCAATGCAGTCACTCCAGCCAGGAGGCCGATGCTGGCAAGTGCCCGGAAACCCGGTAGTCGTTTGTTGCGCATTAGCCCGAAGTGCTGAGACATTGAACTCTTGGTTAGTGACAGTGACTGTGCGACCCGAATACGCCGAATTGCGTCACATTCCGAGCCAGGCCGAACATTTACCCCTTTTCCCGTGATCCGGATCGCCGCCACCTGACCGAAAGTTCCCGTCTTGTTGGGTAGTTGTATGACTGTTATAATACAAGCATACATCATGTTCCAGATCGATCCGGGCAATCCTGCACCAATCTACGCGCAACTCGAGCGCGCAGTTCGCACCGCGGTTGCGGCCGGCTGGCTGGAAGCCGGCGACCAGCTCCCCACGGTGCGGCAGCTTGCCGTCATCCTCAAGATCAACGCGAATACCGTCGCCCGGGCCTATGCGGCGCTCGAGCGGGAAGGGGTCGTCGAGACCCAGCGTGGTGTAGGGACGTTCATCAGGCCGCACCCGGAAGGCTCCGGCGTGCGGAGTGCCATGCTCGCGCGCGAGCTCGAGGAACGAGCCGCGGGCTTCATCGCCGACATGTCAGGACTTGGCTTCTCCGCTTCAGAAGTGATCGATCACCTGCAACGCGCTTACCAGAAGGAGGCGTCTTCAAATGGCTGACGACATTGGCATGGCACTCGCCACGATGCGCAATTCACGCAACAACAATCGACCGACGACGCGCGGCTCGCGCCTCAACATCGTCTCGGTCACGCTCCTGCTCGTCAGCATTGTCGTGGGCGTCGTGCTGAGCGCCGTAACGGTCTCGCCGTTTCCAGCGATTCTTCTGGCGATAGTCGGCATCATTCTCGCCCAGGCTCCGCGAATCGCGCAGGAATGGGAGCGCGGCGTCGTACTCAGGCTCGGCCGCTTCGTTGGATTGCGCGGGCCGGGCCTGTTCTGGGTGACCCCGTTCGTCGAAACCGTCAACAGCTGGATCGACCAGCGCGTCATCACGACCGGCTTCGCCGCGGAGCAATCGCTCACGGCGGATACGGTTCCCGTAAACGTCGATGCGGTGTTGTTCTGGCTGGTACACGATCCCCAGAAAGCGGCGCTCGAAGTGCAGGATTACTTCAATGCAGTAACGTGGGCCGCGCAGACTGCGCTGCGCGACATCATCGGTCGCACGTCACTCTCCGACCTGCTTCTGGGCCGAGAACAGATAGAAGGCGAGCTGCAAAAGCTCATCGACGAGCGCTCCAGCCCGTGGGGCGTCACCGTGCAGGCGGTCGAGATGCGCGACGTGCTGATCCCCGAATCGTTGCAGGATGCAATGTCACGTCAGGCGCAGGCGACTCGTGAAAAGCAGGCACGCGTGATACTTGGAGAAGCCGAAGTGGAGATCGCGGCGCTATTCGACAAGGCGGCGGCAACGTACGGCAGCAATCCGACCGCGCTGCATCTGCGCGCGATGAACATGCTGTACGAGGGACTAAAGGAAAAAGGCGCACTGATGATCGTCCCGAGCTCTGCCCTGGACACGATGGGCATGGGTGCGCTCGGCGGAACGGCGGCGCTGGGTCAGCAATTTCTGACGCAGCAACAACAAGCGGCGGCGGCGAAGCCGTAGAATCGAGGAAAGCCGTCTTTTAGGTCGTCATTCCCGCTGTAGGGCGCGGATGCATCCGAGCCTTGGGAATCCATGTTATCGATCTCTCCGCTACCGTCATTCCCGCGAACGCGGGAATCCATGTCATCGATCTCTCGACGCGATGACGATGAAGGCTGGTCGGTAGCAGATGGATTCCCGCTTTCGCGGGAATGACGATTGGGACGAACCGCGATCGTCCCCTAGTGCGTCCCGGCGTGTCCCGCGACGCCCAGTCCGGTCGGCGGGTTCGACCTCGAGCGGCGATCATCGCGCGTCGCATCGCGATCCGCCGGTGTCTGAACCGGCCGGCCGGCACCAGCTGATTCCCGCCCCGTCCGGGACTGGCTCGCTTGGCCAGCATGCCTGATGTCGTGAATCAACGCGCAGCGGAGACACAGATCTATCGTTCGGCTGCGGCGGCGGAAGATCCCGAACGGGGCGCCGCAGGCCTCGCATGACAGCGCGGCGAGCGCCATCAGCACGATCACGATGGGGCACAGTATCAGCCCCATCATCACCCAATGGTCAGCGACAAAACCCACGAACGTATCCAGTGTCATCCCCTCTTCCTCCGAACGCAGAGACTTGCAAGCTCGATCCCCATCACGCCAGGCACGCCTGACAACGCAACTCTGAAACCAGTATCGGCCAGCCAAGGGGAAATGAGCACTCACAGGTCAAAAATTCGGCCGCACGGACGAATCCCGGCCAGCCGCCTGCCGTAGATCCCACCCGACGCTGTCCGTTCGGGAGAGTACCGAGCGCGCATCGAGCGACGGGTCGATGCGGGTCCGGTTCGCTCCAGACGGCAGATCGTGCATTATTGAGTGTGGAAAACAGTGCCGGCCAGGCGAGCTCGGCGACCGGCGGACGAGATATGCGTCCGCGCCAGAGAAACGACATCAAGGAGTTCAGCAGGTGACCACGATTGCACCGCGGCTCGACATGCCGCCAGTGAACCATACGCCGCGCCCGTACACAGGCCCGACCCGTGAAGCGATCATGGAGATGCGCCGCCTTTACACCAATCCGGCGATCTTCACCACGTATCACGATCCGCTGCTCATCGTCGAAGGGTTCATGCAATACCTGTACGACGAGACTGGCAGACGATATCTCGACATGTTCGCCGGCATCGTCACCGTTTCATGCGGGCACTCGCATCCGGAGTTCGTGCGACGCGTTCAGGAGCAGGTCGGAACGCTGCAGCATGCAACCACGATGTATCTGCATCCCAACTTCGCGCAGCTCGCGAAGAAGCTCGCATCCAAGATGCCGGCCGGTCTCGACGTGACGTATTTCGTCAACGACGGAACCGAAGCGAACGAGCTCGCAATTACGATGGCGCGCCTGTTCACCGGAAACACCGACATCATCGCGGTGCGGAACGGCTATCACGGCGGAAGTCCAACGGGCCAGGGTCTGACCTCGCACAGCACCTGGAAGTTCCCCGTGTCAGGTGAAGGACACGTGCATCACGCGATCAATCCGCACCCGTACAGGAGTCCGTTCACGGGAACGCCGGAAGAGATTGCGACGATGAGCGCACGCGACATACGCGATCTCATCAGATACTCCACGCCCGGAAAGGTCGCGGCATTTCTCGCAGAGCCGATCCAGGGAGTTGGAGGAGCAACGCACGGTGCGCCGAACTATCTGAAGGAAGCGTACGCGATCGTGCGCGAAGCCGGCGGTCTCTGCATCGCCGATGAAGTGCAGACAGGATTCGGCCGCACGGGCGACCACTACTGGGGATTCCAGAACTTCGATGTGGTTCCGGATTTCGTGACGATGGCCAAGGGACTTGGCAACGGCGCGCCAATCGGCGCTGTGACGACGCGAATGGACATCGCGCGAACGTTGTCTCAGCGCATCCACTTCAACACGTTTGGCGGGAATCCAGTGTCGATGGCCGCTGGACTGGCGGCGATGGACATCATAGACGAGGACGGCCTTCAGGAGAACTCGCGCGTCATCGGCGCGCGCCTCAAGAAGGGACTCGAGCGGTTGCAGGAGTCACACGAGCTGATCGGCGACGTACGCGGAATGGGACTCATGCTCGGCGTCGAACTCGTCCGCGACCGCGGGACAAAGGAGCCGGCGAAGGCTGAGACAGTCGAGATCCTCGAGGCAACGCGCGAGCTCGGAGTGCTGATCGGCAAGGGCGGCCTGGATGGCAACACGCTCCGGATCAAGCCACCCATGTGCATCACAGCAGACGACGTCGATTTCGCGCTCGAGGTATTTGATCAAGCGTTCGCCAGGGTGGAAGGCAAGTAACACACGCCGGACGGCGCGTGCGGGACGCAGATTCTTATCGCGTCCTTAACGCGCCTTCCGGGCCAGTCAGTCTTACATTCACCCCTGCTTTTCGTGACATTCGGGGGATGACATGTTTCTGCTGGTCGCGCTCGTGTTGTTGGTGTTGTGGGCCGTGGGGTTCTTCATCTTCCCTGCCGTCGGCGTACTGATCCACATCCTGCTGGTGCTCGCGATCATCGCGGTCCTCTGGCACTTCCTCACCGGACGCGGGATGCGCGTGTAGACGCACGTGTGTACATCATGACCAGGCACGGATGAACTCTGTGGCACTTGTGTGCCGCGAAGCTCATCCGTGCTGTACGGAACTACATCGGCTCGTCCGCGGATGGTCCGTATGATCCGGGCACGGGCACGCCGAGCAGTCGGTAGTACACACCGAGCTGCGCGCGATGATGCACGAGATGGTTGAGCATCACGCGACGGAAGGCAGCGCCCTTGGGCATGGTGAAGATCACGTAATCACCATTACGCATGGTCCACGGCGTCGCCACAGTGGTCGAGTCGAGACCCGCGAGAGCTGGCCGGAGTTGACTCACCTTGTTGTCGAAGACGGCGAGCAGATCCTGGGCGGTGTCGTACCTGTTCCGTTCGTATGGGCCCTTTGCGAAATCCAGCTCGTCGCTGCCGAAGATCGCGATTCCGTACTGCGGTATTTCCGCTACGTGCGAGGCGAGACTGCTGAGTGTCATCGACTTTTCGTGCGGACGCCAGTCGCTCTTGCCGGATGGAAAGCGCTCCAGCATGCGGCGCGTCGTGGCGAGCTCGCTTTCCAGATCGGTGTAGAGCGACTCCGCCACGCTTTCTGAAGATGATTTGGTCATGTGGGTCCAATCCGTGTTGAAGTTCCTGTCCCAGCAATAATACGTAAAAAATTACGTGCGCTCGAGCCCCGAGCCCAGCACCGCCGCTGTCCCGCAGAGCACGGCGGCGAACGCGAGCGTGACGAGCACGAGAGCGAACGCAGGCAGCTGCATCACCGAGCCGACCTCCACAGCTACCATGCGCACGTCGGCCCCTCGCGCTGCCTCGGCGCCAAGTATGCCAAGCCAGCCGAGTGCGGCGCCGAGTGCGGCGATGGTCCCGCGTGCGCGTGCGCGCCTGTCGATGATGCTGTAGACGAAACCTATGACGGGCAGACTCATCCAACCGAATACCACCGTCGCCAGTGCGCAGATCAGGGCGACGATCGCAACGCGAGCCACATATCGCAGTACGATCACTTCGTCGGCCTCAGTTCGAGAGTTGCGCTTGTCGCGCTTGCCGGAAGCTCCGCGCTCGTACGCGGGAATATCAGCGGCTGAAGCTTGCCGCGCTCCCAGAATGCGAGATGATCCCTGTACCTTGGGCTCATTGGATTACCGCTCTGCCCGCCAGGAAACGTGCCCCATGCGTGAACTTCGGGCCCCATTTCCACAACCATTCTCCAGCTCGGCCCGTAATGTCCGGTTCCCGTTGACGGGGTCAGCGTTCCAGTCCCACCGGGCACGGGAATACGGAGCGCGGAGAAGGCCGGAATGTGAAGCAGATGATAGATGTTCGCAAATCGAATCCTGTCCCAGCGCCAGCCGCCTGCATTCGGAGCGCCGTATTTCGTCGTGACACTGTCGTACGCGGCAGCGAGACTCTGCGCCAGGATATCGTCGCGGTCTTCTGCAACGCTCCGCGTCCGTCGATCATCCCACCACGGGTTGGCTGGTTGTGTCAGCAGCTCCGCGAGTACCGCTGTACTCGGCGTCGCGACACGCGCGCCATTCTGATTCAGCTCATCCCACGTGCGGTCGGACAACTCGCGCATCGCTGCTTCGAACAGGACCGCGCGCTGATTGTCGAGTGAGTAGGTGCGATCCCACTGCGCCAACAGCGTCGCTGCAGAATCGAGCGCTGCGTTGCTCCGTCCACGCGCGCGCTCCGTCTTCGCCGCAGCGATGAAATAGGGAACGAAGCGATCGGCGCGCGTGCTGCCCGGATCCGTCTGCCAGCGAATCATGTCGTCTGGCGTCACCTGCGAATCTGCGCGCAGCAGTTGATTGATGCGGAGCGCGCGCCACACTTCGTAACCGTGATCCGTACCGAGATATCCGAACGCGGCTTCGGGAGCTTCCGGCTCCTGATTCGCCGAGGCAAGAAAGCCCTGCTTCGGGTCGAAGGACTGCGGATACCTGTCGACTGGCCAGAATCCGCGCCAGTCGCTGGCACTCGTGGAACCGTCGCGGATCGTCTCTCCATCTCCGTCACCGGCTCGAATCGGAAAATGACCGGTCGAGCGAATCGCGATCGAGCCGTTGCGATCGGCAACGAGCATGTTCTGCGCTGGCGCAAGAAAGCTGCGCGATACCATATCCTGAAATTCGTGCGTGTTGCGTGCGTGTGACGCGTCGTACAACGCCTGAAGCTCGTGGGACGGCTCGAGCACGGTCCAGCGCATCGACACCCAGTGGCCGTGTTCTTTGGTCATCGGTCCGCGATGCGTGTAACGCACTGTATCGGTGTGAATCACACGTCCTGACTGATCGCGATACTGCTCTATGCGTCGTGAGAGCGGACGCCACTGTCCGTCGAGCATGTACCTTGCAGGATTGATGGAATCGTCAACCGTCTCGCGATAGAAGTCCATGACGTCCGCGGCGGTGTTCGTGAAGGTCCACGATACGTCGCGGTTGAATCCGATCACGACTGCGGGCGCGCCGGGAATCGTAACTCCGTAAACGTCGAGCTTTCCCGGCACTACGAGATGCACTTCGTACCATATGCTTGGAAGCGTCAGCTCCAGATGCGGGTCACCAGCCAGCAGCGCGTATCCGTCCTTCGTGCGCGAGGGCGACACAGCCCAGTTGTTGCTCGCGAATGCAGGCTGCGATTCGGCGCCCGGATCGTCGGTCCGGAAACGCTGATACAACGACGACAACGCGATCGCATTGCGGTTCGGCACGCCGGGAGCAACGATCGTCTCGAAACGATCGTGCGGCGCTGTCCAGCCGGGTTGCGGCTGGATCGGCTCTTCGATGGGAGTGTGCTGCGGAAACACCGATCGCGCGGCGCTGTCACCGACGAGTGCGGCGGCGCGCACCAGCATCTGATCCGGATCGCCGGATGCGAGCGTCCATCCCATCCTGTTGAGCAGGTGAATGGAGTTGATCGAGTGCCAACGCTCGGGCCTGGCGTTCAGCAGCTTGTATTCTATTGGATAGTCGCGCGGCTTGAGCGAGTCGATGTATGCATTCACTCCGGCGGCGTACGCATCCAGGATCCTGCGCGCTTCGCTGTTAGGATCGACTGCCGCAAGCTTCTGCTCGGCGGCGCGCGGCATTCCGAGCAACCGCGGTGTTTCATCAAGCTCCAGTGCGCGCGCTCCGACCAGTTCGGTCAGTCGCCCCGACGCCGCGCGGGTCTGGATGTCGAGCTGAAACAGACGATCCCGCGCGACGACGTACCCAAGCGCGCGGTAGGCATCTTCTTCGGTTGTCGCGAAGATGTGTGGAACTCCACGGTCGTCATAGCGGACGTCGACCGTGCCCTCGAGACCGGGAATTGCGACGGTTGCATTTCGCGGCAGGACCGCGTTGCCCGCGGCGCCCCAGACTCCGCTCACAGGATCGAGCAATCCACCCAGAGGCGGGAGTGGTCCGACCGGACGCATGCCGGCATAGACGGCGCCGCAGAGCGCGACGGCAGAAAGTGCGAGGACGAGTGGTTTTGGCAGCACGATTGTAGTGCGAGTAAGATACAGCGCCGAGCCAGATCTGCCCCGGAGCGACCCTCAGTGAACGCTTTTCCGATAGCCGGCATCCAACCCCTCAGTCCACCGTGAGATTGGGGGCCGACGACCACTGTAACCTTGGGAGCTTTCCAGTACCACCATCCAGCGGTAGCGGCGCATGAGTGAAGCGCACCTGATCGCACGGGTGCTGGAAGGCGACCGGCTGGCCGGCCGCGAGCTGTACGACGCTCATGCCTCAAGAGTTTATCGGTTGGCGTATCGCATGACGTGCGACGAGAATATGGCGCGGGAATGCACTCAGGACACCTTCGTTCGTGCTTTCTCCAGGCTGAACGGATTCCGGCAGGAAGCGGCGTTCGGGACATGGATTCATCGAATCGCGGTGTCCGTCGTGCTGCAGGCATTGAGAAGCCAGCGCCGGCAGTCTGCTCGCTTCGTGGACATGGAAGAAGCGCGCGAGGTTGCCGCTGGCGATGACGGGCACGACGCAGAACTGGCGAGCCGGCTCGAACGCGCGGTGGATGAGCTGCCGGAGATGTATCGCACGCCACTCATCATGCACGATCTGGAAGGCTACACACACGCTGCAATCGCTGACGCGTTGTCGATTGCGGAAGGAACGTCCAAGACACGCGTCGCTCACGCACGCGCAAAGTTGCGTGACACGCTGACGGCTTTGAGGGACCAATGACGTCCAGGGATGGAGAAAGGACAGCGATGGAAGAGGAACGAATGAACGAGACGATCCGGCAGACACTGGCCGCCTCACGACGACCACCCGAGCCTCCGCTCGACGCAATGTGGCTACAGATCGAGGAGCGGGTTTTCGGCAACGCAAAACCGCGGTTCGTTCTTCACACGCGCACGCCACGCTGGTTCATCCCCACCCTCGCTGCAGCGGCTGCTCTCGTATGCGGAGTTGGTCTTGGCTGGTACGCGGCACCGCGCACCGTCGTTACGCGAGTCGTTGCTTCACCGGCCGCTGCAACTCCGGCGACACAACAAATTGCGTCCGCAGATGCGACTCCGTCGAACACGGAAAACTCGAACACGGAAAACTCGAAGAGTGTCGCGAGCCCGATGCCATCTCGCGCAACTGCACGGATACAGAATGCGCATTTGGTCGCGACGTCCGACTCGCGGGATCTGGCCGCGGCACGACTCGCATCTCAGTTCAACGATGCCGGCGGCGGATCCGAGATGAGCCGGTACCTCGCGCAGACCACGGTACTGCTCGCCTCGCTACCGTCCGACCGAGCGGCGGCCGAGTCCGATACGGCTGTGGCAACGCGCGCCGGCGAGCTGCTTACCCAGACGCATCTGCTGCTCGATTCAAAGGCTGGCAGCGATCCAACGCTACACAGACTGCTGGAAGATCTCGAGCTGGTGCTGGCGCAAGTCGCGCGCCTGCGCGGCCAGCGCAATGGAACAGATCTGCAATTGATACATCAGACACTCACCGCCCACGACGTACTTCCGCGCGTCCATGACGCGACGATCGAAGCCAGCACCACTGACTGAGGATTTACCGAACATGCGCATCTACACACTCGTCTCGCTTACTTCGGCCATGTCGCTTCTCGCGTCGGCCGCGCCAGCCCAGACGCCCGCCCCTGCGATCGCTCCGGCACCGCCGAAAGAAATATTGCCGCGCGAGCGACTCGACGATCTCAAGGAGCTCGACTGGATCGACACCGACCTGCCTCGCAACCTGGCGGCTTCGGCCGCGCGTATTGCACAGGACGATGCATGGATGCTCAGGGGGAAGATCGCACCAATGGCGGCGACGCTGGCGGTGCCGGTTCCCGATCTTGATTTCGACTTCGATTACGCACCACGCGCGTTCGCTGGATTGGCCGAGTCCCCGCGCGCATCATGGGCTGCGGATGATCCAGCCGATTCACTCTATCGTCTCGCCCGCCAGACTCTCAACTCGGGTGACTACCGTCGCGCAGCTCAGTTGTTCGCCCAGATCACGCGCCAGTATCCGACTTCGCAGTACCGTGCGGACGCCGCATACTGGCGTGCATTTGCACTCTATCGCATCGGTGGCATCGCCGATCTCCACGAGGCGCTGCAGGCACTCGACTCCGCTGGAACGCGTAGCGCGGCCGTGCCTGAAAGAGCGAGAGTGAGAGCGAAAGAAATGAAAATGACGATTGCCACGCCCGCTGCCGAAGACGGCGAATCGCGCGCAATGACGCTCTATTTGAATGCACGGAGCTCGTCGGACAGGGAAGCGGCGGTGCTCGCAACACGCATTCGTGGCGCGCTAGCGGCTCGCGGCGACGCAACTGCAGCGGCGCAGATCGCCCGAACGGCGGATTCGAGCGCAATATCGTGCGATGACGAAGACGCGCAGCTCCGCGTGGAGGCGCTGAACGCGCTCGTACAGATGGATCCGAAGAACGCCGATCCGGCCATCGCGAAGGTGCTCGCGCGCCGCGATACTTGCTCGGCGCCGCTTCGCCGCGGTGCGCTCGGGCTGATTGCACGTTCGAATGACGCGCACAACACCGATCTGCTGATCGGCACAGCCAAGAGCGACCCATCACTGGAAGTACGCGCGGAAGCGATCCGCCTGCTCGGTCGTGCGCCGGACGACCGCGCGACTGCAGCTCTCGTGGGATTCGCGACGGCTACTACCGACAAGGCTCCGCTTCAGCGTATTGCCGTGCGGTCGCTTGCCGCGCAACAGTCGCCTGCATCGACCCAGGCACTCCGCAGCCTCATGACACGCACCGACGTGTCGAACGACGTACGTATCACCGCCCTGCACTATGCAGGCAAGAAGGATCTGCAGCTCTCCGACCTGATCAAGATGTACGATGCGTCGGCAGACAGATCCACGCGGGAAGAGATCATCTCGCTCCTGGACCAGCGGCCGGAGCCGCAAGCCGCCGACAAGCTCATCGACATCGCGCGCACGAGCACCGACCCGAGCATGCGCCGGCAGGCGATATCTGCTCTGTCACGCAAGAAGGATCCGCGTGTCACCAAACTCCTCCTCGACATCATCGACAAATGAAGACACATGGGTTCCTCATCGGCGCTGGCGCACTCGCGCTCGCTGTTTCGTTCAGCGGCGCGCCGGGAACGCTCGGTGCGCAGTCGCTCACGTCGCGCATCAATTCGAGCTCCGCTACACGCGTGCAGTTCGAATTCGCAGGACGCCCCGACGTATGCGGTGATGGTCAGGCGTTTCTCTCGACCGGAGGCGGCTCATCGTATTACGGCCAGGTGAACGTCATCAACGGCGTCACGAGTCAACCGTGCGCGGCGGGGCCAGTTCGTGTAGTGATCGACCGCGCGGATGGTGTAGTTACGAATATCCAGACAGTTGCCGGTCCACTGCACACTGCGGAAGGCGCTACCGATCTCGGTACCGTCTCGGGCCGCGAGGCTTCGGACTATCTGATGTCACTCGCAACGAATACCGACGGCCGTGCAAGCCGGCAGGCGATTCTGCCCGCGGCTATTGCCGATGGCGTCGATATTACGCCGGCCCTCGTCGGCATCGCGCGCGACCAGAACCGTCCATCGGATACCCGCCGCGCGGCGCTCTCGTGGCTCGCGCGCGACGATGGCAGCGACTCCAGGGCGCAGACTGCCCAGGCAACCGATCTGCTGTTACGCATATCACGCGACGAGAACGAGACCCAGTCACTGCGCCGCTCCGCGCTCAACATGCTAGGCCGCGTGGGTCACGGCGCCGGTATTCCGTCTCTGATTCAGTTGGCGACAGACAATTCGGCGTCCTGGATCGGCGAAGAGAGCGTGAGGTCACTGTCGCAGTCCGGCGATCCTCGCGCACGCGACTTTCTGCGCAAGGAAGTGACGCGCACCGACATCTCCGACGCAACACTCGCAGCTGCCGTGCGCGGACTCGGCGGCAATGAGGCAACCGGCAAGGATATCGACCTGCTACGCAGCTCGTTTGGAACGATGACGAGCGACCGCGCGCGTGCAGCAGTGCTCGAGGTGATCGGCCAGCGCGGAACCACCACCGATACTCAGTGGCTCCTCGGCGTTGCACGCAACTCGCAGATGTCCGCGGAGGCGCGCCGTCGCGCTCTGGATCTCGCTGCGCGGAGCGCGAGCGGCCGCACCCAGACGATTGCGCTCTACGACAGCATGGAAGATCCGAGCCTCAAGGAAGCTTTGATCCGCATCTACGGCCAGAGCGACGATCGCGCATCCGTCGACAAGCTTATCTCGATTGCGAAGAGCGACAGCAATTACATGCTGCGCCGGCGAGCGATTGCGTCGCTTTCACGTACGCAGGATCCACGTGCGCGCGAGGCGCTGCAGGAAATCACAGTTCGGTAGCTGTTCGGGATCTGCAGGATCCCGCGAAAGAGCGCGATTTGACGGAGTTGTGGATCGGAAACATAAGTTTATCGGCCGGGCTCCCGCCACTGGCAAACCCGAGCCCGGGCGTGATCCATACCGATCCGGGAGAGCCCGGACGAGTCACCAGCAGCTCCTCCATCGGAGCTGGTGACGACCTGAAGCTGACCTGCCTCATCTGCCCCATGGCAAGCGCGTGACGCTGGCTAGATTCCAGCGTCACGACTATGACACATGGCACAACCACCGACCGCAGAGCGAATCAGACAGGAGAGGGCAGGGTGATGGAGCAGGTCGCGCATCGTTCAGGTCCAGGCTACGACGCGATAGAGCCAGTCAGCGATCTCGAGGAGCGTTTTTTCGAGGTCTCGCTCGACATGCTCTGTTGCCTGGATTTCAACGGCTACTTCAAGCGGCTCAATCTGGCATGGGAGCGCACGCTTGGATTTACATGCGATGAGCTGAGGTCGCGGCCATTCATCGAGTTCGTGCATCCGGACGATCGCGCGCGCACTCTCGAGCAGAATGCCAGGGTGCGAGCAGGCGGCCACGCCCTCGCCTTCGAAAATCGCTACGTCTGCAAGGATGGCAGCTATCGATGGCTGCTATGGAACGCAGCGCCCGACGCCGGACGCAGCACGATCTACTCCGTGGCGCGCGATGTGACAGCCAAGAAGCAGGCGGACGATGAGCGGGAGCGGCTCGTGACCGAGCTGCAGGCGGCGCTCGCTGAGATCCGCACACTGCAGGGGATCGTGCCGATCTGCTCGTACTGCAAGAAGATTCGCGACGACGATTACTACTGGCAGACGGTGGAGAGCTACATATCGAAGCGGATGAACACACGCTTCAGCCACAGCATCTGCCCGTCGTGCTATACCAATGAGACGGAACCGATGCTCGCGAAGTTCGAGCGCGACAACCCGGTGTGACGAGAGAGAGACTCGTCATTCCCGCGAAAGCGGGAATGACGACGCTAATCCAGCGCCTCGACCGCGATCGACGGATCGGCCTTCCTCAATCGCATCCAGATAAAGTACGTCGGCACACCCAGGGACAGTGCGGCGATTCCTATGA
>Ga0207678_10003419_pt1 | contig 14291 bp, 13 predicted proteins | sample KBSC63metaG_FD_184319 | JGI IMG/M metagenome (GOLD analysis project Ga0207678, IMG submission 184319) | Corn rhizosphere microbial communities from Kellogg Biological Station, Michigan, USA - KBS C6-3 metaG (SPAdes) (version 2) | ecosystem: Host-associated > Plants > Roots > Rhizosphere > Soil ... | reverse complement strand
GCTCGACGGAACCTCTCCACGCGGCCTTCGACCGTGTCGCGGTCTCCGGACAGATATACGTGCGCGAACGTGTTCGGATTCTCTCGCTGCACGTCCTCGATCGGCACCGAGGCGACCATGCTCAGACCTGTCGCTGTGCCGGCGCGCTTCGCAGCCCGCGCAACTGCCACCTCCCCGTCGGGATGCATCGCGAATGCGGCCGCCGGTGCGATCACGACAGGCAGATCGATCGGCTGACCCATGAAAGACGTCTTCAGGTCAAGACTCGGCGCCAGCTCGACACCCACCCGAGGAATCATGCCGATCTCTTCGAACGCCGAGAGGTTCCCCCGCATCGTCGCTCCACCGTCACTTCCGCCCTGGAGCGCGGAGTACACGTCTTTCGGCAACACCTTCTTCGCTCGGCGTTGCGCCTCGCCAACAGTATCGATCGGCTTATGCCTGAACAGGGCCATGCACCATCCTCGCTTTCTTCGCGTAATCAGGGCGTCCCCGAGAGGACCAACGTTCTATTCCTTTGTGACTCCGGTTGAGTGGCTTGGCTGCTCGACGGCCGCCTCCGGCGCCGGTTTTAGCGCTCGCCTCTCTCGCGTCCTGGATCTTGCTGTTTGCGGCGGCACTGCATCCCGTCTCGGGCGTTATTCAGGCTGAACCAGAGGGGATTTTTCACGAGGTTTCCGCGCAATCAACGGTCGTTGAAAAGTTCGCGGAGGGCCGCCAAACTGGTCTCCCAACCGAGGCAATTTCGAGCGCACTGGTCGGCGCCACTGAATCCTGTGTGACGAAGCGTTAGCCGCGTGCCGGCATCGACCGATGACAGAACGTACTCGACTTCGGAGTCAAATAAAATCTCTGGAAGTCCGTCAGCACTGCCGTGCAACGCCATTTGCCATGTCTGCACGAGCCGATGGGGTGACTCGACGACCTGGTACGTGCCCGTGATTCCGAATGGGCCCCTGGGAGAAACTCCGCTCGTAGCCCACTCGCCACCTGGGCGTACGTCGCTCTCCCAGGTCCGAGTGTCCCAAACGCCCGGTCGCACCAACCATGACGTCACGGCGTCCGAGGTGAGTGCCGAAAACAATTGCTCCGGTTCGGCGTCGACCTCGACCGTCGCCAAGATGAACCCGCCAGCGAGGTCAGCGACCGCTCGGGGCTCACCGATGCCCTCGGTTGGGGAACCGGTACCGGTCATACACGTCTCCTAACGTGAGTCCTATGAAGCAACGGACTGCAGCATATCCATTGCGGATTGCGTTGCGCAACCGTTTGCATCGCCCATGCAATGTTAACTTCGGAACGTGCTGTCCCGGGATTATGTTGGCCTGAACTGCTCGATTGCCCGGACACTGGAAGTCCTCGGCGATCGGTGGACATTGCTCGTCATCCGAAATGCCTTGTTCAAGGGGACTCGCCGGTTCGAGGATTTCGTGGACGAGCTCGGAGTCGCCCGCAACGTGCTGAGCGACAGGCTCCGACGACTTACGGACCACGGCGTTCTGACCGCAGTCGTCTACCAGGACCGGCCCGTACGCCACGAGTATCAGGTCACGCCGAAGGGACGCGAACTGACACCGATCCTGGCGGCGCTCACCGAATGGGGAGATCGGCACTACGCACCGAACGGGCCGCCGCGCCTGCTCGTTCATGAGCAATGTGGCGGTCACGTCCACGTGTCGCTCAACTGTGAAACCTGCGGACGAGAGGTAGACGCAGCGATGGTCTCCAGTCGGCCTGGCCCCGGGGCCGACGCCGCCTGACCAATCGCACGATCGGCTCCTGGTGACGCCCGATACTTCGCCCCGGCGCGAGGTGGCGTCCGGGTGGGCGTATCGCCCACCCGGACGCTGCGGCGTTGACGACTACAGCGGTCTGCCTTGCGATGCCGCGAGCCCGGTCACCCCACCTGCCAGAGCTTCTTGAACTGCTCGGCGTAGTCGGTGAGCCCGATGTAGTAGCCCGATGCTTCGTCAGTGACGATGCTGCCCACGTTCGCCTTGGTGATGACCTGGGTCGGCAGCGACGTGTTGCTCACGACGTCCAGGGGGTCGCCGGTCGCGTACCGGGCAAGGCCGTCGACGCCTCGCCAGCCCATCTCGGCCGCCGCCAAGCCGGTCCAGGCAAGTTCGTTGCCGTCCTTGATCGCCTGCAGGTTGGCCGCGCTGGGGACCTCGCCCGCGATCTTCACGTTCGTCAGTCCGGCCGACTTCACGGCGGCGTCGACACCGATCGTGAGGTCCCCGAGGCTGAAGATGGCGTAGTTGAGCTTGGGGTTGCGCTGGAACGTGCTCACCACGCTCTGCGGCGTCTTGGTGCCGACGTCGGTCGCCTGCTGGTCGACGTCGGTGACGGTGCACGAGGGGCACCACTCAGAGAGCGCCTCCTTGAAGCCCTCCACGAACTCGCCGAGGATGGGGTAGGCCGAGATGCTGAACATCGCCACGTTCGCCTTGCCGTTGCTGTCGGCCACCACCTGGGCCGCGACGTCCTTGCCCCAGATGCGCACCTGGGGCGGCCCATTCACCAGGCCGATGATCCCGTCGCCCGTGCCCGCCGGGTCGGTGGTCGCCTCGGAGATGACAGCGATGCCCCTGCTCTTGGCCTCGGCCAGCTGCTTGGCGAACGTCACCTTCGGGTAGCCGGAGACGATGATGCCCAGGGGAGCCGGCTTCAGCGCGAGCGCGGCATCGAAGGCCTTCTGGATGTCCTCAGGACCGGTGCCGATGGGTATGGCCTTGTAGGACCAGCCCAGCGCCGCCGCTGCGGCGGCCGTGCCGTCGGACGCCACCTTGGCGACCGGCTGCGGCGTGACGAGCCTGACGATCAGTTTGCCGGGCTCAGGCTTCTTCGACAACGGCGTCTTCAGCACGATGTCGGACGGGTTGCCGCTGATCGTCTGCAGGTAGGCCTTGGCCGCGGCGACGCCGGCGGCGTTGTCGCCGCCGGACGACGTCGAACTGCCAGCGTCGCTGCCGCTGTTCGAGCAGGCCGACAGGGCGAGCCCTGCGACCACCGACACCAGCAGCATTGCTGTCTTGGGGCGCCTCATCGGGGTGTTCCTTCCTCATGTTGGTGACACGACCTGCCGCCGTGAGCGGTGGCAGCTTGTTTCTGAATCCAGAGATGAGCAACGAGCGCAGACGTGGCTCGGGATAGCCGAAGGACCAGCCGTGCGCTAGGCCGTGCGCTTGGTCCGTCCCGCCAGTGCGACGGCGATGATGAGCGCAGCGCCGTTGAAGAGGTCGTTGAGGTAGACCGGGGCGCCGGCCAACTGGAGCCCCTTGACTCCGGCCGCCAGGAGGTAGATGGCCACGAGGGTGCCGAGCACGTTCACCCGGCCGCCCCGCTTGATCTGCGTCGCCCCGAGAAACACCGCGGTGAAGGCGGGCAGCAGGTACGGCGGGCCGCTGTCCGGGTTACCAGTGCCGAGCTTGGCCGCCAGAATCACCCCGGCGATGCCGGCGATGGTCGCCCCGCTGACGAGGGCGAGAAAGACGATGCGGTCGACGCGCACGCCCGCCAACCGGGCCGCGATGGGATTGCCGCCGACCGCGTAGAGGTAGCGGCCCGCCGGCCGGAACTCGAGAAAGAACCAGAGCAGCAACCCGACGCCGGCCATGTAGAACACCGGCGCCGGGACGTTGAACCATTGCGTCGTGCCGAACTCGACGAACCTCGGCGAGATGCCCGTGACGATCTGCTGACCGTTGGTGACCCAGTAGGCGGCCGCGGCAAGGATGCTGCCCATCCCGAGCGTGGCGATGAACGAGTCGACCCGGAGCCTGACCACGACGAAGCCGTTCACCACACCGATGAAGGCCGCGGCCACGATCCCCGCGACCGCGCTCAGGGCCGCGTTGTGACCGTGGTTCTGCCCATACATCGCGACCACTGCCGAGAGTCCCATGATTCCGGCGATCGACAGGTCGAATACGCCGGCCGCGAGCGGGATGATCAGACCGAAGGCCAGGATCGCGGTGACCGCCTGGTCGCCGGCGATGCTGCGGAGGTTGCTCGTGGTCAGGAACAGGTCGGGGATCCACAAGCCGAAGATCAACACCAGGATGGCGAACACATAGAGCCCGCTGAACCGGTCCAGGCCGAGGTGCCAGCTCCGGCGCGGGGCCGCAGTCGCCGAGCTCGGCGCGGCCGGGGCGACCTCGACGTCGGCCCGGGAGTCGGGAGGGTCGATCTTCGTAGGCGTGTTCATCGGGGTCTCCATGTTCGGCGCCTGGTCAGGCGGACTCGAGTTGTGATGTGCCAACGGTGCTCGCCGTGATCCGCGCCGCGGTGAGCTCGGGCAGATCGAGATGGGCGGCGGCGCGGCCGTTGCGCAGGACGATCACCCGCTGGCACAGCCGGGCCAGCTCGTCGTGGTCCGACGACGCGACGAGCACCGCCATGCCTTCGGCGGCCGCCTCATCGATGAGCTGGTGGATCTCTTCCTTCGCGCCCACGTCCACGCCCTGGGTCGGCTCATCGAGGATCAGCACCTTCGGCGCCTGGCGCAGCCACCGCGCCAGCACGACCTTCTGCTGGTTGCCGCCACTGAGCTGGATGAGTGCCTGCTCCGGGTGGCCTGGGCGCACGCCCAGCCGTTGCAGCCAGGTCACCACGTCGGAGCGTTCTCGCCGCGAGCGCAGCACGCCACGTACGACGTGCCGGCCGGCGTCAACCACTGTGACGTTCTCCCGCAACGACGCCGCCATGAACGCGGCATTCGCGTGACGCTCGGCCGGAACTAGCCCCATGCCGAGCGCGATTGCGCGATCGGGTCGCTGCGGTGGTACCCGTTGACCCGCGACCCGGACGTCTCCTTGCCGCGCGCGACCGCCGAACAGCAGCGCGGCGAGCTCTTCGCGTCCGGAGCCGGTGATGCCAGCTACGCCGACGACCTCGCCGGCACGGACGTCGAGATCGACGCCGGCCACGGTGTGCCCGGCGACGCCCTGTACCTGCAGGACGATGTCCTGGCGCAGCCCAGTCTCTGAGGGGGCGACCGCCCGTGTGGGCAACGCGTGCCCGATGACCAGTTCGACGAGGTCGTCCCCCGTCAGCGTCTCCACCCGCCGGGTGTCGATGACCTGCCCGTTGCGAAGCACGGTCACCGTGTCGGCGATGTCGAAGATTTCGTCGAACTTGTGCGACACGAACAGCACCGCCACCCCAGCGGCACTGACGCTGCGGACGAGGGCGAACAGTCGCTCGGCCTCGGCGGCGGGGAGGTTGGCCGTCGGCTCGTCCAGGACGAGCACACGGGCCGGAGAGCGCCGGGGCGACAGGGCTCGCGCGACAGCGACCGCCGTGCGCTCGCTCATGGTCAGCTCGCCGACGGGGCGCCGGACGTCGATGTCGTAGCCGAGCTCGGCCAGCGCCGCGCGCGCTGCACGTGCCTCGTCGCGCCAAGCGATCCGGCCGTGCCGGCGAAAACGGTACCCGTGGCCCAGCGCGAGATTGTCGACGGTGTCGAGCGTGCCGACCAGACCGAGGTCCTGGTGGACGAACCGCAGCCCAGCTGCGTCACCGCCGCCGGCATGGCCGAGCGCCATGGGCACACCGGCGACGCTCACCGAGCCACCCGGCTCCGGCTCGTAGATGCCCGCCAGGATCTTGATGAGGGTCGACTTCCCGCAGCCGTTCTCGCCTGCCAGGGCCCGAATCTCCCCTGGCGCGATCTCAAGTGCAGTGTCGACGAGGGCTCGCTGACCGCCGAAGGTCTTGGTGAGGCCGGAGACCACGAGGGCGGCGGTCATGTCACCTCCAGTGACGAGCAAGTAAGTGAAAATTGAACGGAACAACCCGATTGGATCCATTAAGAATTCAGAGAACAACTTGCCCGAGAGGTTGGCCGGAAGTTTCACGCCTAAAATGGGGCCTGTCAAGACCCTCGACAAAGGTGACGCTTCAACTGTAGCCTCCGGTTGGATACATTCGCGGTTGGGGGTTTCGTTCGCTGGGCCGCGCGAGATCGCGACAAAAGGAGGCCGAACGGCCCACCAGAGGAGGAAGCCCTCACCGGCGTCAGACCGACGGGCACTTTGCTCCGATCAGAGTGTCGTTCGTTCCCTCATCCACCAGCGTCCGTATTCGGACCTTCACTGATCGACGCCGAAAGGGGTTGCAATGTCACCGAACGAGCACGACCTCACCACCAGTGAGGAGTCGGCACTACATGCAGCAAGGCACAATGTCGCGCTGTACCACCGGGAGCACATGCGGTTCAATGCGACAACGATGCTCGAGCTCGCAGCCGACATCAGCCGGGAGGCGGATCGTCTCAAGATCTTCGGCGACTACTGGCAGCGACCGGAGGAGCCCCCACGTACTGCTTCCTTCGACATCTCCGACCCGCGGTTCGGAGCGACTGGTTGCTCGGACCTCAATCCGCTGAACGCGATCGCAGGTGCAGGCATCTTGTTCATGGAAGGCGTGGGCGAGCCGGACGAGATCCGCATGCTCAAGGAGAAGCTGCAGTCCGAGGGAACGCGGTACGCGAACAAGGGGCAGTGGCTCGCCGAGGCGATGCGGATGACGTGGCAGTCGGACGTCGTACTGCTCGATCCCGCTACTCCGGATGCGTGGCCGTGGATCTCGATCGTCTCCGCCACTTTGCGAAGTGCGAAGCAGCGATCGATGGCTGGCAGTTTGCTGCTCGTCGCTCTCGAATACTTGGAGAAGGTGGATTTCACGCCGGCTGCAATCCGCGCGAATCGCGCGGCGTCAGGCAAGTTGCTCCTCTTGGCGGCACGGACAATGGATGCCGCTGCCGCCGTCTTCTCCGACGACGCCGCCGGTCTCCGACGCGGGGAGCTGGAGTGGGCGGAGTACCTGGCCTACTTCGGCGAGCCCACGCCCCGCTGATTCCCGAATCCACAATCACAGGAGTATTCGATGCCATCGACGATCGACATCAGGGCCTATTCGAAGCAGCTACTGGACGCCCTTCAGCAACTCGACACGCTCATCGAGCGACTCTCGAGGTCCGGGGGCGGCGATGAGCTGGCGGATATCGCCAAGCAGTCGCAAGCGGTTGTGGACACGCTGACCACGACACGTTCTGGTCTCCAGGCCGCGGCTGGGGCCGGGCCCACCGCGGCGCTGAACCCCGCAACGAGCAGGGGGTCGATTGCCGTGTCAGTCGCCGAGTTGCCGTTGGAGTCGGCACTGCAGGCGCTTGGAGAGGTCCCGCAGTTGGTCGAAAAGATCGAGGCACGATCGACCGGTACTGCGGTGCTACTCGTGCCGGTGTGCCTCGCCTACCGCCATTGCGTGGAAGCGCTCGGGCCGTTGGCGGCGGCACTGGATCCGCGGGACTTCATGAGCTGACACCGCCCTCCTTGCCAGGGTCACGTTCGGATGAAACCTCCTGAACCTGGCCTCGGATAGCCCCCGCACGTAGGGTCGTGCAGCGATGGAGAAGGCTCCTTCGAGGACCGCGCTCTGACCAGCGCACCACCTCGAAGGAGCCTTCTCTCGTGCTCACGCGGGACGAAGGTCGGCGCAAGGGCACCTCGTCATCGGGGTTGGACGATCGCCCGGCGCCTGCGCCATGACCGCAAGATGACCGGCGCCCGTCGGGCCGGCGTCCGGCCCTCGGCTCACTGTCAACCATGTCGCCGTAGCGGCTCAACACGGAGATCAAACGCCGCGCCGACGTGCCGGAGATCCGGGTCTGCACTCTCGAACAGGGGCGTCGCCCGCATGGCGACACCTCGTGTCGGCTCAGTGCGGCAACGCTCCTATGTCCGCCTCTGGCGGCTCACTCAAAATCCCGCAGCGAATCCATCCATGCGGGGATCAGAGCCTGCCAGGATCCGCCCGTCCTCGACCAGGATGGCTTGTCCCCCGCCGAACCAGACCCGCTCCCCGTCCAGAACGGTCTCGAACCCCGCCGTCGTGAGCTCCTCGGCCCGGTTCCACAGCCCCTCTTCGAGGTGGAGCCGACCGTCCTCTGTGCGGAATCGGGGCCTATCAAGTGCCGCCTGCGGGTCAAGCCCGTCGTCCACGAGGGCGGACACCAGTTGTACATGGGCCTGTGCCTGGATGAAGCCACCAACGACACCGAACGTTCCGATCAGCGTTTGGTCTTCCTGCAACATGGCGGGGATGATCGTGTGGTACGGACGTCGTCCTGGAGCGACCTCTCCCCCGACGCTGAAGCACTTGGCTCGGTTGTTGAGCAGAATTCCTGTTCCGGGGGCGACGACACCAGACCCGAAGGGCTCGAACAGGCTTTGGATGAAGGAGACAGCCATTCCATCGTCGTCCACGACGCACAGATAGGTGGTGCCGCCGGCCAACTCCGCTCGTAACGTGGGCTCATCATGGATGCGCCTGGCGACGTACTCGTCGGTGAGCAGTTCGGAGACATCCGCGCCATCGCGCGTCAGGCGCCTGGCATCCTCCAACGCGAGGCCGACACAACGAACCGTGTTGACGAGACTGGGTTCCACGGTGTTGAGAAGCGCGAGTCCTTCGAGCGCGGCGATCCCTTGAGTGGGCGGTGGAAGTTCGATGACCTCGACGCCCCTGTACCGGATCCTCATCGGTTCGACCCACCGCGCGCCGACGTACCCGGAGAGGTCCTCCTCTTCCAGCCAACTCGCGTCGCAGATCGCGCGGGCGATCGCTCCTGTGTAGAACGACGCCGCTCCACCTTCAGCGATGGAACGTAGCGATCCCGCGAGCTCGGGAAGCTTGAACACCTCACCGACTCTTGGCGGTGGTCCGAAGGAAGCGGGTGCGCGGTCGAAAGTCCTCCAGACGCTCGAGGCGTGGAAGCCCGCCGCGACCCCGTTCTCGGCTGCGTCGATCGAGTACGCCAGGCACGCATCGAGGCCCCACCGACCGAAGCGGTCACTCAGGGCCTGCCAACCAGCCACTGCACCCGGCACCACTGCTGAGTCGGCCCCGGCCGACGGCACTGGTGCACGCGGAGCGCTCATGGGCGCTGGACCCGCTGCGTCCAGCGCGTGACACTCGCCGTTCGTATGCACGAGCGCAAACGCGTCGCCACCGATGCCCGTGGCATACGGTTCGGCGACGCAGAGAACCGCAGCAGCCGAGATCGCGGCGTCTACAGCGTTGCCACCCCGCCGCAGAACGTCCAGGGCAGCCAAGGTGGCCAAAGGCTGGCTCGTGGCAGCCATGGCCGACCCAGCAACGGCGGGCCCGCGACCTGGGGAGAAGCGAAACGCCATCCGGTCGAGCGTTCGGGCATCCATGTCCGCCAGGCTCCTATCTGTTCCGGTGGGTCGAACGCCCGAGGAAGCGATCACCCAGCTCGTGTGGTGAGAGGCTCATCCAGCCTTCAGCGACCGATACGGGGCAGCCGAAACTCGCGACCCTTGGTGAGGCCGGTCGAGCGCCAGAGCAGGACGACCACGAGAGTGCCAGCGATGACCATGCCGCTGACGCCGTCAGGAATGGTGAAGATCAGGTTTCCGATCTGCAGACCTTGCTCGAGGTGGAGCAACACCTGGGAAAGCCCTGTGACCACAGCGCAGCCGACGACGGCACCCCACACGCTCCCGGCACCACCGATGATGAGCATGCCGAGAGTCAGGAACGTGAACTGCAAGTAGTAGTCGCGAGCACTGATTGCTGCCGAGTGGTGGGCGTACATGGCGCCGGCCAGCCCAGCCATCGCTCCGGAGAGCACGAAGAACAGCAGACGTAGCCGCCAAACAGACACGCCCAGGGCCTGCGCCGCCAGGTAATCCTCGCGGGACGCCCGCAGCAGCCTGCCGGCGCGGCAAACGCCGGCGCCGTATGCGATGACGATCGAGACGGCCGCGAGGGCTAGCGACCCCTCGAGCGTCGGGAACCGCGGGATCTGTGGCATCACCTGCGGCCCCGGACCGAGCGTTCGGGAGTTGAAAAAGACGTTGTCGGTCACCATGAGAACCGCGAAGGTCGCAATACCTGCCGCAAGGCCGTGCAGGCGCATCAGGAAGGCTCCGACTACGCACGCGACGACGGACGCGACGACGACTCCGGCGACGATCCCGGTAACCATGTTGGCGTGGGCATGCTGGAGCACCGACGCCAGGCCATCAAGCGCATTGACCTTGATCAGGCTTGGCATCGTCAGCAGCCCGGTGGTGAAGCCGCCGAGGAGCGCGAAGGAGCCGTGCCCGAAGGACAGAACGCCGCTGTTGCCGATGAAGATCTGGAGGGCGAGGACCATGACCAGCAAAGCAAGGGCGCCCTCGACCATGAACGTCATGCCGGGAGAGACGGACGCGCAGGCATAGGTGGCCGTCACGAGCAGAACGAGTGGGCCGAGGACTTCCGTCCACCTCCACTGAGTGACCCCACGGAGATGTCGATCCGGCGCAGTTGCCTTCAGCTCTGGGTCAACCCGGAGGGTCGCACCTGCCGTCATCACACACGCTCCTTCAAGGTGGCCTGCCCAAAGATCCCACTGGGCTTGACGAGCAAGACCACGATCACAAGCAGGAACAGCACGGAGTAGGTATAGATCCGGTCATTGCCGAGCGCGTTGCTGAGAACACTGATCGTGGCGCCCACTGCCATGCCGCCGACGGCCGCGCCCATGAGGCTGCCAAGGCCGCCGATCACCGTGCCCACGAGGGCGAGAATGGTGATGTTGACGCCGAACTGTGGGTCGACCTGACCACGCTGTGTGAAGACGATGAACCCGACCACCGCTGCGAGCAGCCCGCTCGCTGCAAAGGCCGCCGCAATCACACGGCTCGAGCGGACGCCCAGAAGCTGTGCGGTCTTGAAGTCGCTCGACGCGGCGCGCAGCTGGAGCCCGGCCGGGGTGTGCTCGATCGCAAGTTTCATGCCGCCCAGTAGCGCCAGGGTCAAGACAACGGTCACGACACTGCCCCGAGAAATCTGCGACCCGCCAACGTCCCACACCTCTGACAGCCACGCTGCGGCCTGTCCTGAGCGCGGGAACGCACTGAAGATCGCCTCGTAGGCTCGCTGGAGCAGGACGCTGACGCCGAAGCTCGCGATCAGCAACACCGCGGGGTCCGCGCCTCGCAGCCTCGAAAAGACACCAAGTTCGAGCAGTAGCGCGAGCACCGTCCCCGCCGCCAGGGAGATCAGGATCGCAGGAAGGAGACCCCAAGGTAGGCAGACAACCAGGAGGTAGGCAGCACACGTGATCAGCTCGCCGTGTGCGAAGTTGATCAGACGCATCACACCGAAAACGAGTCCGACACCCAGGGCAGCGAGCCCGTAGAGACCCCCGTTGCTGAGCGCGTCGATGATGACCTGCATCATGGCGTCGACAACTCCGTTCCGAAGTAGGCATGGGCCAGTCGAGCTTCGTCGTTCTCCTCGGCCGGCGTGAGAGTGTCGCGGATGCGCCCCTCGCGGAGCACGTGCGTCCGCGTGGCAGTGCCGATGACCAGATGGGCACGCTGCTCGACGACGACGATCGCCGTGCCGCGGGCCCGGATTTCGGCCATCACGCCGAAGACGTCTCGGACGACTGTTGGCGCGAGGCCGAGACTGGGCTCGTCGAGCATGATGACGTCGGGTTCGGCGACCAGCGCACGCGCGATGGCCAACTGTTGCTGCTGACCACCGCTCAGATGCCCGGCCTTGTGGTCCGCGTGCGTTTTCAGGACGGGGAACAGGTCGGCCATCGCCGCCATGGCCTGGGCCCGCGAGCTTCTGTCCCGGCGCGCGGTCAGGCCCAGCTGCAAGTTCTCGGCGACGGTAAGGTCCGTGAAGATGTGCCTACCTTCGGGGACCAGCGCCAGCCCCCTGCGGACGATGCTCTCGGGCTTCATTCCGAGAACGTTCGTGTCCCGAAATCGCACCTCGCCGCCAGTGGCCTTCACGGCGCCCCCAATCGCGCCCAGCAAGGTGGACTTGCCCGCACCGTTCGGTCCGACGATGCCCACCATTTCGCCCGGTTCAACGATGAGATCCGCGTCGAATACGACGGCCAGACCGGAGTAGCCCGCCGTCAGGCCGCGGACCGTGAGAAGACTGTTGCTATGCATGTCCTTCACCTGCTCCCTGGCCCGCACCCACGGCGCCAAGAGTCACGTCGCCGAGGTAGGCGCTGCGAACAGCGGGATCCTCCGTGGCCGCATGAGGTGAGCCTTCGAAGATGAGTGAGCCGGCAGCCATGACTGCAACCCGGGAGCAAGCCCGTGCCACCAACGAGACATTGTGTTCGATGAGGAGCATGCCGCAGCCCACCCGCTCACGTACGTTGTCGAGTGCCTGAAGCAGTGCCGGAACCTCGTGCTCGTTGAGCCCCGCCGCAGGCTCATCCATCACCAGGTAGCGGGGTTGCGCCGTGATGGCACGGGCCAAGCCGGCGAGCCGTGCCAGGCCGTGCGGGAGACCGGCCGACATGTGCGATGCCACGTGCGTCAGCCCGAGCATGTCGAGAGCCACCCCGGCACGCCGCGTCGCTTCGCGCGGGCTCGCCCCGACTCCGAGCGCGCCGAGTGCGGCGTTCTCTGCCACGCTGAGTCCAGAGAACAGTCGGGCCGATTGAAACGTTCTCGCGAGGCCCGCACGTGCCCGACCTGGGGCGGTCAGCCGATCGAGGGGCTGACCATCCAGGACGAACGACCCCCCGTCGGCTTGCTCGTAGCCCGACAGCGTGTTCACGAGCGTGCTCTTGCCCGCACCATTGGGGCCGAGCAATCCCACCACTTCACCGCGCGCCACCGAGATCGAGACGCCGTCGAGCACCCGCAGGGCGCCGAAGGACTTCTCGATCCCGGTGGCGGCGAGCCGCTGATCGACGGTCACTCGGCAACCGGCTTCTCGGCGGCCTGGTATGTCACGAACTTGTGCTTGCCGTTCTGGACCTCGATCACCGCCATCGGTCGGGTGACGTTGATGTGCAGCTCTGGCGAGAACGAGGTGGAACCGACCGTGAGCTCGACGTCCTTGAACGACTCCAGCGCCTTGGCCAACGCAGCGCCATCGAAGCTCTTGGCATCTTCCGCAGCCTTCGCGAATGCCTCGATCGAGGAAGCGCCGGTCAGCGGGCTGCTGGTCACGGCATCCTGTCCAGTCTTCTCCTTGTAGTCCTGCAGCAACTTCTGGATCTTCTCGTTCGGGTCGTCACCGAACACCGAGGCGTACGTGACGTCGTAGAAGTTCGACAGGTTCGGGACGGCGCCGAGCCAGTAGGCGCCATCCATTGCGAATCCGGAGATCACTGGGGTGTTGTCGCCCGACTTGCGCAGTGTCGCCAAAGCCTCGGCGCCGCCTCCCGGGTACGAGCACAGGGCGATCACATCGGGATGTGCACCCTTGATCTCGTTGACCTGTGCCGACACTGGTGCGGCGAGGGCGGCCTGCGGCGTCTGGTTGAACTGCGGATCTGCGACGATGGTGCCTCCGAGCTGCTTCCAGCGAGTCTGGAAGTCCTTGCACTGGTTCTGGGTGTACTTGAGCGACATGTCTCGGAAGAGCGCAGCCTTCGGACCGAAGGTCTTGAACGCGTACTCAGCCATGATCGCGGCTTCTCCGGGCACGGCCGAACCCATCGAGAACCCAAGTGTCAGTCCAGACTTCGGGCCCATGATCGTGTCGCCGAGGCACGGGGAAATCACCAGGACGCCGGCCGCCTGAGCGACCTGTGAGGCCTTGGCGGTGATGTCGTAGTCGCAGGTAACGAGCAGCAGCTTGGCACCCTTGGCGACCAGGTCGGTCGCGATCTGGGCTTCCTTGTCGGGGTTGCTCTCGCCGTCTACTTCAACCAGCTTGAGCTTGCAGCCGAGAACGCCGCCATCCGCGTTGACCCGTTCGATCGCGATCTTCGCCATCCCCAAGGCGGGCGCGTCGACCACCGACATGAAGCCGGTGGCCGACATCGTGCTGCCGATCATCACCTCGCCGCCCTTGCAGTCGCCGCCGCCGGAGCCCGCGTTCGCCGTAGCGCCCTTCTCATCGGCGGTCGAGACGCATCCGGCCATGGCGAAGGCGATGAGCACGGCGAGCCCCGCGATCGCGGCGCGGGTGAATCGGGATGAATTCAGCAGACGCATCGACGTGAATCACTTTCACGCCAAGGTGACGGGCGAACGTCGCCATGACCTGCTCGGCTTCGTTGAGCCTGAGCAGTCCCGTATCCACGAACACGCAGGTGAGCTGTGCACCGATCGCACGGTGAATCAAGGCTGCGGCCACGGCAGAGTCGACGCCGCCAGACAGACCGAGGATCACTTCGTCGCTGCCCACGGTGGAGCGGATGTGACCTACCGCTTGTTCGACGTAATCCGGCATGTTCCAATCGGCGCCGAGCCCGCACACCACATGCAGAAAGCGCTCGATGA
>Ga0207678_10003416_pt1 | contig 14295 bp, 12 predicted proteins | sample KBSC63metaG_FD_184319 | JGI IMG/M metagenome (GOLD analysis project Ga0207678, IMG submission 184319) | Corn rhizosphere microbial communities from Kellogg Biological Station, Michigan, USA - KBS C6-3 metaG (SPAdes) (version 2) | ecosystem: Host-associated > Plants > Roots > Rhizosphere > Soil ... | reverse complement strand
CGCGCGATCGACACGAGATAGTATCGCGTCCTCAGCCTGGATTACATCGATGGCGACTGCACGAACGACGGACGGCCGGCGACGCTCGTCTCCACCCACGACCAGGCCGATGCGCTCGCGCGCGTGCTCGACACGCTCCGCATCGCACGGGTACACGCGATCGTCGGCGCGTCGTACGGCGGCATGGTGGCGCTCGCATTCGCGGAGCGATATCCGGATCGCGTCGGGCGGTTGATCGTGATAAGCGCCCCGCACGAGACTCATCCAATGAGCACCGCCCTCCGTACCATACAGCGACGCATCGTCACGCTCGGCATCGAGACTGACCGCGCCCACGATGCACTCGTACTCGCGCGCGCCCTTGCGATGACGACATATCGCTCTGCGCACGAGTTCGCCCAGCGCTTCGCATCCGCGCCCGACACCACGACCGACACAGGCGCAACCTTTCCGGTAGAGAATTATCTCCTGCACAACGGTGAGAAGTTCGCGCGGCGCTGGAGCGCCAGTCGCTTCCTGAATCTCTCACTTTCGGCCGACCTCCACCGCGTCGCTCCGGAGCGAATCCGTACGCCAGCAGTACTCGTGAGCATCGACGGCGACACGATCGTGCCAGGCGAGCAGATGCGCCAGCTGGCTGCCAGACTCGGCGGGCCCAATCGTCTCATCCGATTGCAGGCCGCAACTGGGCACGACGCATTTCTCGCGGAGCCGGATCTGATCGGCCCGATCCTCCACAACTCGCTGCACGCCGAGGTCCTGTCATGACGAACTCCAACACCACAACATCGCACGGGGCAGCAACGCGCGCCGTGCGTGCCGGGATCGCGACCGATCGCGAATATGGCGCGGTGGTCCCGCCGATTCATCTCTCCTCGACGTTCGCGTTCAACGGATTCGGTTCGCCGGGCCAGTACGACTACACGCGAAGCGGCAATCCGACGCGCAGTCACCTCGCGGACGCGCTCGCGGAGCTGGAACACGGTGCGTCTGCGGTCGTGACGAACACGGGCATGTCGGCGGTGACGCTCGTGCTTCAGCTGTTGCGTCCGGGCGATCTCGTCATCGCCGCGCACGATTGTTACGGCGGAACACAACGTCTGCTGCGATCGCTCAGCGCCCGCGGCAACTTCGATCTCGCGCTGATCGACCTCACCGGTCCTGCTGCGGAAGCGGAAATCGCACGCAGAGGTCCCAAAATCCTCTGGATCGAGACACCCAGCAATCCACTGCTTCGCATCACGGACATTCACCGAATCGCCGCCGCGGGCCACGCTGTCAACGCCATCGTCGTGGTGGACAACACCTTCCTTTCACCGGCACTCCAGCAGCCCCTCGCACTCGGCGCGGACATCGCCCTGCACAGCACTACCAAATATCTCAACGGACACAGCGACGTCGTGGGCGGAGCGGTGATCGCGCGCGAGGCCGCATTGGGCCAGGAGCTCGCCTGGTGGGCGAACTGTCTTGGTCTGACCGGCGCCCCATTCGACAGCTTTCTCACGCTGCGTGGCATCCGCACGCTGTACGCTCGCCTCGCGTTGCACCTCGCGAACGCAAGCGCGGTGGTCGACGCACTGTGCGACCACGAAGCCGTAACCAACGTCTACTATCCCGGCCTGGCCACGCATCCCGGACACGATGTGGCGCGTCGCCAGCAGTCCGGATTCGGTGCAATGGTGAGTTTCGAGCTGCAGGGCGGAATCGACGCGGTCGAGATCTTCACCTCGGAACTCCGCTGCTTTACTCTGGCCGAGTCGCTCGGCGGTGTCGAAAGCCTTATCGCGCATCCGGCGACGATGACTCACGCGTCGATGGACGCGGATGCACGTGCCGTCGCCGGCATCAGCGACTCGCTGCTGCGCCTGTCAGTCGGAATAGAGCTCGCGGCCGATCTGGTCCAGGATCTTACGCGCGCGCTCGATCGCGTAGCCGCCTCCCGGACTGAGCATTGTAACACGGCAGCATCACCCTCGCTCGCGGCAACCCTCGCATGATCGAAGTGCCAGGCCACACGCGAGCCGGCCGGTTGGGTTGTAACAGCGCGCTTACGATCCACAAATTTGGCGGCGCCGCTCTCGCCAACGCTGGCGCGATCCGCGCAGCGATTTCTTTGATCGCGCCAGTATCGAATGATGCACCTGCGTCGCCATCCGAAGCGTATCCCGCGGTTGTGGTAGCATCTGCCTTCGCAGGTGTCACCGACGCACTGCTGAGCATCGCGCGTACCGCATCCAGAAACGCGCCGGCGCAGATCGCGGCGGAGATCGAACGGCTACGCGCGCGTCACCTTGAAGTTGTAGACGTGCTTCTCGGAGGAGCAGACGCAGGCGAGTTACGTGCTTTTGTGCATCAGGCGTTCAACGAGCTGGAAATACTGGTAGCTGCGGCGCGGATCGTCGGTGATGCGGGGCCGCGCGAATTGGATCTCATCGTCGCTCGAGGTGAGCGTCTTGCCGCACGCATCCTCGCTGCGACGATGTGCAGCGTGGGGCTCCCCGCTGTTTTCGTCGATGCAATAGACCTGATCGAGACCGACGGTCGGTTCGGTCACGCCGCGCCGGATCTCGGCCGCACGACCGCTACGAGTCGCGCGACGCTCGGACCGCTGCTATCTTCGGGAGCCATTCCGGTAATCCCGGGATTCATCGGTCGCGGTCATGACGGAGCCACAGTAACACTCGGCCGCGGCGGCTCAGATCTCGCTGCGACTGTTCTGGCACGGGCACTGGACGCCGCATGCGTCATTCTCTGGAAGGACGTCGATGGCCTGTTGAGCGCGGATCCACGCGTCGTTGCGACAGCGCGCGTCATACCGCATCTGACCTTCCGCGAAGCGGCGGAATTGGCACACTACGGCGTCAAGGTCCTTCATCCTCGTACGCTCGCTCCCCTCACCGAGCGCACCCGCGTACACGTGCGCCCGTTCAGCAATCGACTAGCGACTGGAACCGAGATATCGAGTCGCCGCCACAGCTCGCGGTCTCCTGTGCAGGCGGTTGCGGCTACAATGGACCAGGCGCTGGTGAGTATCAGCGGTCAGGGCCTCTTCGCGCTACCGGGCATCGCGACGCGCGCGTTCGCCGCGCTGCATGACGCCGGGCTCGGTGCAGCACTCATATCCCAGGCAGCTACCGATTATGCGGTGGCGTTCACGGTCGCCAGCTCTCGCGCAGGTGCAGCTGTTGCCGCATTGCGACACGCTCTAGCGCCCGAGCTCGCGAGTGGAGAGATCGAGCACATCGACGCACGTGTCGGAGTCGCCACCATCGGCATCGTCGGGTGCGCGCTTGCACACGAGCCCGGCGTCGCGGCGCGCGTATTCAGCGCGCTCGCCGACGCGGGGATCAACGTCGTTGCCGCAGCACAGGGGAGCGGATCGGGTGGCTCGCTCTCCGTCGTCGTTGACGCGACACGCGCTGCTGAAGTTCAGTGCGCAATCCATGATCGGTTCCAACTGCACAAGACCGGCGGCGGCCGCGTCAACGCGCCGGCTCACGCCGACGTCGTGTTGCTCGGCGCCGGTGCGATCGGGCGCGAATTGCTCGAGCAGATCACCGAACCCGGCACGAGCGCCATCGCCCCGCTCCGCGTGTGCGGCGTGATCGACCGGTCGGGCTTCGTCTTCGATTCGCGCGGATTGTCGCGCGCCGAGCTGGTCGCACTCTCGTTGCACAAGTCCAACGGCGGCCCGCTGGCATCGGTCCCCGGTGGCCGGTTCGCCGATGCCGTCCAGGCGATCGAGGTAATGTCTGCGCACGCCCTGTCGCGTCCGATCCTCGTGGACGCGACCGCCGCCGACTCCGGCGCGATCCTCGATCTCGCGCTGTCCCGCGGATGGGATCTCGTGCTTGCCAACAAGATTCCGCTCGCTACGCGCGACACAGCCGTGCAATTGGAGAACACCGCACAGGCGCACGGCCGTCACATCCTCTACGAAGCAACTGTTGGAGCCGGCCTCCCGGTGATCGACACGTTGCGAAAACTCGTCGAGGCAGGCGACAGCGTTCTCTGTATCGAGGGCTGTCCTTCCGGAACACTCGGCTATCTTTTCGGCGAGCTCGGCAGCGGCCGCACCTTCGCAGCGGCCCTGCGGAGCGCAATATCCGCCGGCTACACCGAGCCCGACCCACGAATCGACCTCTCAGGCATCGACGTTGCGCGCAAGGCGCTCATACTTGCGCGACTGATTGGATTCGACGGTGATCTCGACGACGTCGCAGTCGAGTCGCTCGTCCCCGATCGATTGCGCGATATCTCACGCGAAGAATTTCTCGATCGTATCGAAGAGCTGAACGACCCCTGGAGCGCGCGCGTGAACGAAGCGAGCGCAGCCAGCACGGTCCTTCGCTATCGCGCCCGCGTCACGCCGTCGGGGATCACCGTTGGACTCGTCGCCGTATCGGCAACCGATCCGCTTGGCACGCTGAGCGGCACCGACAATCAATTCGCGTTCACGACCACACGTTACAAACGGCAGCCACTCGTGATTACAGGGCCAGGTGCGGGGCCCGCTGTCACCGCTGCCGGCGTACTCAACGACATCCTCCGGCTCGCTACTGAACGCGGTGCTTTACGCGTCAGGCGAGCACACTCGGAAAGCGTGACACCGGTGGCGTCGCGCTCTACAACACCCGCACCCAGATATTCCTGAAGCTGATCGGAGCGCTCCTGTCTCCATGCGCCTGCAGAAGAATCGGAGCAGGCCCGTGCTGCCTGTACTCCGGATACCCAGTGTTCTTCGTCACGCCTTTGAGCGCGACGTGGTTCTGCACCAGTACGCCATTGTGAAACGCCGTTACATAAGCCGGCGTCGCGAGCGAGCCATCGCTCTTGAACGTCGGCGCCGTCCAGACTACATCGTACGTCTGCCATTCACCCGGCTTTCGTGCCGCGTTCACCAGTGGCGCGTATTGCTTGTAGATGCTTGCAGCCTGTCCGTTGACGTAAGTCTTGTTGTTGTACGAGTCCATGATCTGCAGCTCGTATCCGCCCACGGGCGTGATGGCCAGAAAGACCCCGCTGTTGCCGCGATCCTGACCCGTTCCTGTTATTCCGACAGGGATGCGCCATTCGATGTGCAGCTGATAGTTGCCGAAGCTTCGCCTCGTCTGGATGTCACCCGACGGCTTGTTCACGGTGACGATCCCGTTTGCGACGTCCCATTTGGCCGCCGAGCTGTCGCGCGCGCTGATCCACTGATCCAGATTCCTGCCGTCGAACAACACTATCGCATCCGACGGCGCCGCCGCGTCCGACGCGCCCGGCGTCACGATCCGCGGCTCCGGACCCCACACCTCCGTGTCAGCCGGCTTCGGCTGAGGCACAGTCGTTTGCGCCGCGAGCGGTCCCGCAACGCAAACGACGATCATCGCAAAGAACTTGATCCGCAATCTTAACCCCCTGATTGTATTCCACCCGACGCTCAGCCATGCGCCGCATTGGCGGTCCTGCGTAAGGCGCGGATATATCCGCGCCTGGCCCCTATACGCGCGATCGAACTCGGATGTATCCCACCCCCGGCGCCCACCACGCGCCGCATCGGCGGTCCTGCGTACGGCGCGGATTTATCCGCGCCTGGCCCCTCCAAGCGCGATCGAGCTCGGATGTATCCGCGCCTGGCCCCTCCAAGCGCGATCGAGCTCGGATATATCCGCGCCGCCCGATCGCGCTCCAATCTACTGCAACCCTCCCAGCGCCGGATACGACACAAACCGTCCGGCAATCGCGCCGATCACCACGAAGATCACGATCGCGCAGATGATTACCACCACCGTGTAACCCATCGCCTTCTCTGCCGGCGCCTTCATCAAAGTCGGAAGGCCGGCGTACAGCAGGTACAGGCCGTACAAACCCAGCAGCCCGAGAATTCGCAGCCCTGGAATGAGCGCGAAGATTCCCGCCAGCCAGCTCGCCGTGCTCGAGTACGCTGCAACCTTCAACGCCTGGATCTGATTCTTCTGCCCCGCGAACGTCGGCGCGAGTGCGTCGATTATCAGCGCGAGTACATAGATGCCGACCAGTCCGAGTATGTATTGCGTTATCGCGCTCGTGAGCGCCGAGCCTAGCGGAACACGATACGTACCGAGTAACGGAAGACTGATTCCGAAAATGCTCAGCCCGATCACCGATGCAATCGGCGGAATGGCTGACAGCGGGATGATGTAGCCTGTGTACAGTTGACTCACGGTGGTTGACTCACCGTCTATCACACGCCACTCCGACTTCGGCTGCATGATGATGCCCTTCACACGCGCGACAAGCCCAGTTGGCCCCTGAGCGTCCAGCGAATCCCCGACAGTGGACATTGAATCCCCCCGGTTGATTGAATGGAAGAAGCTAGGGAGAGTTTACCATCCAGGGCGTACGGCGCAAGCTCGCATTGCTGAGTATCCGTGCGCTGGCCGATGACACCGGCAGGCAACGTTTCTCAGCTCGAAACTGACACATAATCAGGGAGAGCGGCGTCGACCATCGGCGCCCCAAGCCTACAGGAGCGACACAATGGTATTCGACATTCTTGCCGGTGCGGTCATCGTGGGCGTCGGCGGCTGGGCCTGGAATCGTCTGGTCCGCCACTGGGCGTCCACCGGAAAGCGATTCTAGCCGCCGCCTTTCACGACCCAATCAAGCCGAGGGGCTCGTCCCTACGGCTTCGTCGCGGGCGTTTCGACGACCATCGGGTTCCAGCATACAGCCGCTGCAGACCCATTCATCTGACAGAACCTTCCCGTCCGGCCATCGACCACCGAAAAGTGCTCGGGGCCGGCGGAATAGCGGTGGTCGCGCGCAGGACCGATGAGATAAAACGTCGCGTCGAGGCTCAGGACGATCAGGCAGACAGCGACGACGATCTGTAACCAGCGAGGTATTTGCATGGCCGCAAAATGCGGTCGTCGGCCCCGGTTGGCCAGTGTTGGCAGCGAGTCCGGCAGCTGCACCTGCAACGCACCAGAAAGCAGAAAGGGGCGCGCATCTCTCGATGCGCGCCCCTTTTCTCAGCACACTTCAGTGCGCTGATCCGGCCATACTACTTCTGCTTCTTGCGGCGGATCATCGGTACGAGGCCGACGAGGCCCGTTCCGAGAAGAGCCATCGAGCTTGGCTCTGGCGTCGAAACAAAGCCCTGAACCGTCGTGTGGCCGTTGTTGTTGTTCGGCGCGACGATCGAGTAGCCCAGGCCTGGCGTGAAATTCGTCAGGGAGTAGGTCGATGCATTGATGTTGAAGATCGTCGGGTTTGCCGGATTCCAGTAGGTAAGGCTTCCGGTGCTCGTGATCGTACCTGCGAAGGAGCCGAAGAAGCTCCCCTGACCTGTCGTCGGCGAAGTCTGGAACACGTTCAGGGTGAACTGATCGTTGAACGTCCCGCTCGAACCTGTCGACGCAGCAGTGGACACGAAGTCGCCGAAGCTGACGTTGCTCGGCGTCGCCGTGGTCGTGCTCGGCAGGTTGTTGAACGTGATGGTCATCCCACCGTTGCTCACCGTGTTCGTGCCGGTGGACGTAAATACGCCCGTCGTAAAGTACGTCACCTGCGCCTGCGAGGCCGCTGGAAGCGCCAACGCCGCTGCAACACCGGCGATAGCAGTCAACCGTCGAGAAATCTTCATACTCTGTACTCCTCCAAAATAATGTTTACCTACTCGACGGTGACCCTAGGAGCTGGATGCAGCGCCGCAATCGCGCCCGTCGACACCCTGCGACAGGGACGCTGATTGGCAGATTCCATGCCCCGCGCGGCCGCCGGGCCATAACGCCTCAAACATTCGAATTGTGGCCATCGAATATGTGATGTTCTCCCATGAAAAAGCTCCCAGCATCACCCCGGTACCGCACACCGGCATCACACCATTTTCGTACAAACGGGACGATCCCCGGCCAATCCTTGTGTTGCATTGGCCCCACATGTGTTGGATTCACTGCGCCACCGCATACCGGCTCCCCCCGTCGCGACCGCGCCACCTATATAGCTTGCACTCCGCGCCGGTATCGTTGTTGCGACTCCCGTTTGCCGCCGATACTCCAAACGGTACTGAATCTCCAGCCCACCGCTGGTGCATCGCGCTGGCCAGGTCCCTGCTACTCTTCCTAAGACACTATGTCCCATTCTGTACTCGTCACCGGCGGCGCCGGGTTTATCGGCTCACACGTCGTCCGGCGATTCGTCGAGCATGGCTCGTCCGTAACCGTCCTCGACGACCTGTCCTCAGGCAAGCTCGCCAATCTCCCCGAAGGCGTCACTTTCGTGGAAGATGACATCAGATCGCCCTCCGCCGCACGCCTGGTGCGCGACGGCGCATTCGACGTCATCTGCCACCTCGCGGCTCAGATCGACGTCCGAAAGAGCGTCGAAGATCCCGCCTACGACGTGGCGGTGAACATCGGCGGCTCGCTCAACCTGCTCGAGGCGATGCGCCAGAGCGGCAAGAAGACAACCCGCTTCATCTTCTCGTCCACCGGCGGCGCCCTCTATGGAGACGTCGAGGTGCTGCCCACCCCGGAACACTTTCCGAAGGACCCCCAGTCCCCCTACGGCAACGCCAAGCTTTCCGTGGAATTGTACCTCGGCTACTATGCACGAGTGCACGGTCTCGATACGGTGGCGCTCCGCTACGGCAATGTCTACGGCCCGCGCCAGGATTCGCATGGCGAGGCTGGCGTCGTTGCGATCTTCTGCGAGCGCGTACTCGCTGGCCGGAAACTGACAGTCTTCGGCGATGGAAAGCAGACCCGTGATTACGTCTACGTCGCCGACGTCGCGAACGCCAACTTCCTCGCCGCAACGCGACAGCTGCCGCAAGCCGGCCCTCTCGATTCACGCTCGTTCAATATCGGAACCGGCGTGGAGACAACAGTGATCGAGCTCGCCGAGCTGATCCACGAGACGTCCGGTGCCAACCCCGTGATCGAACATGCACCGGAGCGCGCCGGCGAGGTTCGCCGCTCGGTCCTCCTGGCTTCGAGAGCGAAAGAAGTACTCGGCTGGACTCCGCGCATGTCAATTGCAGACGGTATAGCCGAAACGTTCAGGTGGTTCGCGGACGAGCGCGACAGCGTTGCAAGCACCACATGACCGCCTAGGAGAAACGTGGCAACCGAGCATGTCTTCACAGTAGACGTCGAAGACTACTTTCAGGTCTACGCATTCGAGGGCGTCGTCGATCGCGCCGCGTGGGATGGCTATCCGTCACGCGTCGCGCGCAATACCGACGTGCTCCTCGACCTGCTCGCGCGTCATGGCGCTCACGGCACCTTCTTCACACTCGGCTGGGTCGCCGACAAGCATCCCGAGATAGTTCGCAGGATCGCGGATGCGGGTCATGAGATCGCCTCTCACGGATGGTGGCATCGCAAGGTGACCAGCCTAACACCCGCACAGTTCCGCGAGGACGCGCATGCATCGCGCGCCATCCTCGAGCAGGTGAGCGGACGCCCAGTCGTCGGCTATCGTGCCCCGAGTTTCTCGATCACACCCGGGAACGAATGGGCATTCGATCTGCTGCTGGAAACGGGTTATCGATACGACTCCAGTCTCTTCCCGATCAACCGGTCGAACTACGGCTACCCTGCCACGCCGCCGCTGCCGCATCTCATCCATCGCAGCGCTGGCGACCTCATGGAATTTCCGCTCACCACCACGCGTGTCCTCGGAAAGCGCATTCCTGCCGCTGGCGGTGGGTACCTCCGGCACTTTCCATACGGCATAATCCGCCAGGCGTTCAGCGAAAAGGACCGCTCCGGAATCCCCGGCGTGTTCTACATTCATCCGTGGGAAATCGATTGCGAACAGCCGCGCATGCCCGTCTCGTGGCTGACCACTGTCCGTCATTACCGGAACATTCACAAAGTGCTTCCCAGACTCGAGCGCCTGCTCGGCGAATTCAAATTCACGTCGATCGCGCAACGACTCGCCGGTGACGGCAAGTGGTTTCGTGCAACCGCACCGCTGCCCGACGTGTCACCACACGCCGTAGCCCGGATTTGACACTGCGCGTCGAGCGCTACACCGGATCGCCCGAGCGCTGGAATGAGTTCGTCCGGTCACAGAATGGCTGGACCCACTTCCACCTGCACGGCTGGCGCAACGTCATGCAGCACGCAATGCGGCACGACACCCCGTATCTCGTCGCGATCGACGATGCAGCGCACGATGACCAGATCGTCGGTGTTCTGCCGCTGGTTCGTGTGAAGAGCGCTCTGTTCGGACACTTCCTCGTCTCGGTGCCCTTCCTCAACTACGGTGGCCCGCTCGGATCACCGTCCGCGATATCGGCACTGGCCGCCCACGCGGCGAAGATGGCGACCGACGAGGGCGCAACAGTACTCGAGCTGCGCAGCCGCCATGACATCGGTGCAATTCCGGACTTTTCCGTGTCACATCGCAAGATCACCGTCCTCCTCGACAGCAGCGGCGGCTCCGACGCGTTGTGGAAACGGTTGAGCTCGAAATTGCGCAGTCAGATCCGGAGACCGCAGAAGGAAGGCGTCACCGTGCGCGTCGGCGCGGATCAGTTGCGTCCCTTCTACGACGTCTTCGCGCACCACATGCGCGACCTCGGCACCCCCGTAATGCCGCGCAGGTTCTTCGAGGAGATAGCGCACGAATTCGGCGACGACGCCCTCTTCGCCGTTGCGTATCACAACGGCAAACCGATCGCGTGCGGCGCAGGCTTCACGTGGGGCGCGGGCGATGCCAGTGAATTCGAGATCACCTGGGCATCGTCGTTGCGTGCGTACAACCGCATGTCGCCCAACATGCTGGTGTACTGGGAGCTGATGAAACACGTCGCCGATCGCGGCGTTGCCACCTTCAACTTCGGCCGCTGCACGCCAGGCGGAAACACCCACAAGTTCAAAACGCAGTGGGGCACGGTCGATCAGCCACTCTGGTGGTACGAGCGCAGAGCGGCCGGCGCCGCAACCCCATCCGAAGGACACGGTGCAGCAGCACGCGGCCCCGAGATCTGGAAGCGCCTCCCTCTCCCGGTGGCAAACGTGCTCGGCCCGCGCATCATCCGCTTCATTCCGTAGCACGCAATGCATTTCCGCCGGCAGCTCACCGTTGCGTCACCGCTCAGCGCAGGCAACATCTTCGGCGCGACGCTCGACACCATCGCGCGCCGCGATGCGAGCGAGCGCGTGCGCAACGCGATTGCGATGGAATTCAAGGCGCACGACGTTCTGCTCACCGACAGCGGCACGTCGGCGCTCGTGCTCGCGCTGCGGATGTTCGCGAAGGTTACGATGCCTGTCGCGATGCCAGCGTACGTGTGCGTCGATCTAATAGCGGCCGCGCGACGGGCTGGCGTACGCGTTCGTCTCTTCGACATCGATCCGCACACACTCAGTCCGGACATGGATTCGCTGCAACGCGTGATGAGCGCAGGTGTCAGTGCGATCGTGATCGCACACCTTTACGGCTTTCCCGCGGACATGCCGACCGTGATGAAGATGGCACGAGACGCGGGCGTGCCCGTCATCGAGGATGCCGCCCAGCATGCAGGCGCCACGATCGCTGGAAAACCTGCCGGATCGTTCGGCGACGTAACCGTGCTGAGCTTCGGCCGCGGCAAGGGGACCACATCCGGCCGGGGCGGCGCATTATTGAGTAATGGTAGTGTCGCGGCCGCGGCGACGCTTTCGCCTGGCGAGCTTGACCAGGCTCCGAGCACCGGCGTGCTCCTGACCACTGCCGCGACGTGGGTGCTTGGCCGGCCTTCCTTCTATGGAATACCGGCATCCATACCGGCGCTTCATCTCGGAGAAACCGTGTATCACGATGCTGGCGAGCCGACCCGAATGTCTCGCGCGGGCATTGCCCTGCTCGACCGGACATTACCGGGGATGCGGCATGCTGTGCAAGCGCGCCAGGCCAACGCGCTCGTTCTGCGCGACACTGCGGACCAGTCGCGGAACCTCGATACCGTGCGCGCGATAGACAGCGGTGAATCAGGATACCTGCGCTTCCCCGTTCTCCTTCGCGACGAGCCACGCGACAACGACGCACTTGGAATCGCGCGTGGGTATCCGAATCCCCTGTCTCTCGAGCCGCAGATAAAACCCTGTCTGGTCGCGTCGCGCGAGCCGCTGCACGGCGCGCAAGAGCTGGCGCGCCGCCTTGTTACATTGCCGACACATCATATGGTTACTAGTTCCGATCTCGCCGACATGTCGCGCTGGCTGCGCGAGCGTTGAAGCGGTTCGTGTTCGAAGTTGCCGATATTCAGCAATCCGTATTCGCGCGTCCACATCATTCGCGCGGCATCTCAGCTCCCAGACCTCTGACCTTCCGCGCCGAATAGCAGATGAGCCACACCAGTAAATCGATCGTTTACGTTTGGGATGCCGATTACCCGTGGGACGTTCGCACCGAGAAAGTGACCCTCGCGCTCGCGCGTGCCGGCCATTCGGTGCACATCGTGGCGCGCAATCGGGCCTGGAAGCAGACGACGGAGACGTTACCGGAAGGCACTGTTCACCGAATGATGCCGTGGAAGTGGCTCGGCCGCCGGCTCGACAATGCGTTGAGCTTTCCGGCGTTCTTCAGTCCGCGCTGGATCAATCTGATAGACCGTACGTGCCGCGAAGCGAAGGCAGATCTGATAATCGTTCGTGACCTGCCGCTGTGCCCGACGGCAATTTCGTGCGGCAAGCGGCTCGACATACCGGTGATGCTCGACATGGCGGAAAATTATCCGGCGATGATGCGCGTGCTCTGGGAAACTGGTCGCGACACATTGTTTGACTACTTTGCCAGAAATCCATCCATCACGGCGAAAGTCGAGCGTCGCTGCGTGAGAGATGTCGACCACATCGTCGTGGTCGTCGAGGAATCAGCTGACCGCGTCGCGGCGCTTGGCGTTCCGCGCAGCAAGCTAACTGTGGTTTCGAACACTCCCCCTCTTGCCAGACTCGACTGTCCGTCGCATGCGCCGTCGTCGATGCGCATCACGACAGATGTCGTTTACATGGGCAATCTGGAGGTCGTTCGTGGCCTTCTCGAAACGATCGATGCCATCGCGCACCTCAAGAACGAAGGAAAGCGAATCCGTCTTCGCGTGATAGGCCGCGGGCGAGACGAGGCGTTGGTGAGGGATCGCGCTGCATCGCTCAGACTCACGGAGGAGGACGTCGAGTTCCTCGGCTATATCGCATCCCACGCGGAGGCGCTTCGCGTTGTCGCGGAATCCGATGTGGGATTGATTCCGCACAGGAAGAACGACTCCTGGGATACCACGATCCCCAACAAGCTCTTTGACTACATGGCGGCTGGTCTGCCCGTGGTCAGCTCGGACGCAGCTCCCTGCGCGCGGATAGTCCGCGAAACAGGTTCCGGCCGAATCTTCAGGTCCGGCGATGCCATCGAGCTCGCCGCCGCCATTCAAGACGTGGCTCGGCCGGATATTGCAGCAATCCTGGGAGCTGCAGGACGAACGGCCGTTCGAAACCGTTATAACTGGGAATACGACACGGCTGTTTTGCTGGGAGCCGTGGACTCCATCAAAAAACACTGAGGGTAGTCCACAAACACCTGACCTGCGGTTACTATCTAGGGAGTTAGTCGTAGTAGGATGACGGTAAAAATTACGCCTTTACCGTTCTTTTCCAGTTGGGCCCTCTAGAGGGGCCACGACAAAGGCAAACCCGCTGAAAGGCGGCGACGCAAAACCACGAGGCTAAAGCGCGAAAACTTCGCGCCATGCTAGTCGGGCTTCCGAATGGCGTTTTTACGAGGACCGAATTGTGAACCCACGTTCCAGGCCTGTGCTTACAGCACTTCTTCTCGCCGTCGCTGCGTGCGCCGGCACCGACGCAAACAAGAGCGGGGCTGATGTTACGGACCTCACGGCAGCCGAGTACGCGCTGCCGCCGTCGGCATCCGTCCAGGTCACGCCCGGCACATCGCAGCTCGTCGTCGGCAAAACCGTAAAACTGGCAACGAGTATCGTCAATGCCGATGGTAGCCCGATGCAAGGCGTGATGGGCGTCCTCGCACACTGGAAATCCAGCGATACAACGATCGCCACAGTGTCAGTTACGGGTCTTGTTAAAGGCTTGAGAGATGGGCAAGTAGTTATTAGCGCGATCGCTGGGCATCGTACCGCTTCGAGCGCCGTTACGGTGACTGGCGGCGATCAGAATGCCACGTCGGGCGCGACGAGCGACACGGTCAAGACTCCTGCGACCGATGCTCCGGCAGCGACATCGCCTTCGACAACATCTGACCATACAACGACGTCCACGACGCCTCCAACGGTTACGACTACCAGCCCAACCGCGACAACGCCGCCCG